>ULSH01024730.1_pt1 | contig 40340 bp, 39 predicted proteins | sample 1956151 | NCBI WGS metagenome assembly ULSH01 (sample SAMEA4835702, study PRJEB28245) | human gut metagenome | biome: gut microbiome; material: fecal sample | place: Denmark | collected 2008 | reverse complement strand
GAAGAGCACGGTCGAGTATGACGTTTTCCGAATACGGAATCATCGAATTGTGCATGACGTCTTCAAAAACGGAGTCAAGCACGACTGAATTGTATTCTATCTCTTTGTGTTGTTTTTTTGTCATTTTTTCTATTTGCTTTTATAGTTTTTCGTAAACGTGTTTATAGGCTTTTCGGCTCTCGAAAGCCGTGACTTTTTATTGATTTTCCTGTTCTTTGTTGACTTTGAAGTCATCCACTTTGTTGAAATCCGCATATTGATAGATATAGTCCTTGCGGATGTTGCTGTCGTCGCCCATAAGAATGGTGATACGCTTGTCCGCCATTGCCGCATCGTCTATCGTCACTCTCGTGAGCGTGCGTTTTGCAGGGTCCATAGTGGTGTCCCAAAGCTGCTCGGGGTTCATCTCGCCCAAGCCCTTGAAACGTTGAAGAAGTGCGTTTTTGCCCATCTTCTTTTGTCCTTCCACAAGGGCTGCGTCGTCATAGCAATACAGGATCTCGTCTTTCTTTTGCAACCGATAAAGCGGCGGCATGCCGATATACACGTGTCCTTCGGTGATGAGTTGGCGCATATAGCGGAAGAAGAACGTCAAAAGCAACGCTCTGATGTGCGCGCCGTCTTGGTCGGCGTCGGCAAGAATGATGACTTTGTCATATTTTAGACTTGAAAGATCGAATTCGGGATCTATGCCCGTGCCGAGCGCGGAAATGAGCGTTGCAAGCTCTTCGTTGGCAAGGATCTTTTCAAGGCTTGCTTTCTCCACGTTGAGCGGCTTGCCGCGCAAGGGAAGAATTGCTTGGAAGAATCTGTCGCGCGCTTGCTTTGCGCTGCCCCCTGCCGAGTCGCCCTCAACAATGAACAACTCGTTGATTTCGGCGTTTTTGCCAGAGCAGCTTGCAAGTTTGCCAACAAGATTGAGCCCGTTGAGTTTGTTTTGTTGACGAGAAAGGTCTTTTGCGCGTTTTGCCGCTTCTCTCGTTTTTGCCGCACCCATTGCTTTTGCGATGATCTTCTCGGCAATAGCCTTATTGCCGCGTTGCAAAAGAAGTTCCGCAAGTTTTTCACTGACCAGATTTTCAACTTTGGGACGCACTTCGGGGTTGCCGAGCTTGCCTTTGGTCTGACCTTCGAACTGAACGTTTTGCATCTTGACGGTGATCACCGCCACCATGCCTTCTCTGAAATCTTCGCCTAGTAGATTAGCTTGTTTTTCTTTGAGAATGTTGTTTTTGCGCGCATAGTCGTTGAACACTTTTGTGATCGCGCTCTTAAAACCGACTTCGTGCGTGCCGCCGTCAGCGGTGGGAATGTTGTTTACGTAGGAATAAATGTTTTCGGTGTAACCTTCGGTGTGTTGAATCGCAACCGCCACTTCGAAATGCGGCTCTTTCGCTTCCACGTAAAGAGGCTTGTCGTAAAGCACGGTTCTGCCTTCGTTGAGATATTGCACGTAATCGGCAATGCCGCCCTTGTAGCAGAACGTATCGTGTTTGCCCGTGCCGCCGTCGAGAGCCATGCGCAAATCGTCAATGATGATCGTCACGCCTTTGTTGAGATACGCAACGTCGCGCATACGCTCTTGTATCACGGAATAATCGAATTTTTCCTTGCCGAAAACTCGCTCGTCGGGCTTGAACTTGACGGACGTGCCGCTGCCCTTCACCTTGCCGATGACGGTGAGCGGAGTCTTCACCACGCCGCTTTTTATCTTGCCGTTGCCCACTTGCGGCGACCAAAATTCCGCACGATAAAGGTTGCCGTCACGCTTGACGTCAACGGTGAGCCACTCCGAAAGAGCGTTGGTGACAGATGCGCCGACGCCGTGAAGACCGCCCGAATAGTTGTATTGTCCGTTGTCGAATTTCGCGCCGGCATGAAGCTGAGTGAACACGACTTCCACGCCGCTGATCTTCAATTTCGGGTGTTTGTCAACGGGGATACCGCGTCCGTTGTCGCTGACTCTTGCAACGTTGTCGTCCAAAAGCTCTATGCGCACGGTGTCGCCAAAGCCGTTGGCAACTTCGTCGATACAGTTGTCGATAATCTCCCAAAGGATATGATGCATACCTTTGCTCCCGGTCGTGCCGATATACATGCCGGGACGTTTTCTGACAGCGTCGAGACCTTCGAGAATGTGAATGTCCCCCGCCTTGTACGTGTAGTCTTGATTTGCCATAAATACCTACGTAAAGTAATAATATAAGTATTGTAACACAATATATAGATTTTTTCAAGGAAATGGAAATATTAAAAAACACTATTTTTCCTTAAATGAAAAAAACGCTCCGCATCGCCTAAAAACGTTGCGGAGCGAAAATATCTTTGCTTGAAAACGAAAACTTATTTCACCATTTCGTTCATTCTTGCCACGAAGTCTGCGAACACTTCGGCGCGGTTGATCTCGTTCAAGATCTCGTGACGAGCCTCGGGATAGAGCTTGATTGTCAAGTCTTTCACGCCGAGAGTCTTGTATTGGTCATAGAGCTTTTCGACAAGTTTGCCTTTGCCGCCCACGGGGTCTTGCGCGCCCGAGAAAATCGCAATCGGCTTTGCGGTGTCGATCTTGGCAAGGTTTTCTTTCTTGTAGGACGCTTTGAGACCGTTCAAGAAGAACTTGAAGAAAGCAATGGACATGACGTTGCCACATTGATCGTCAAGGATGTATTTTTTGACTTGCTCTTTGTCGCGAGAAAGCCATGCAAACGGAGTCTTTTCGCTCTTGAACGGCGCATTGTAACTGCCAAAGGAGAGCTTGTCGAGCATCTTGCCGGTCTTCTCTCCGCCCAAAGTCTTGTATTGCATATTGGAAATCGCCGCGCCCATGTTGAGAATCGCGCCCTTCATCATCGCAGAGCCGCAAAGCACTGCGCCGGTGTAATCCTTGCATTCTTGGATGTAGCGTTGTCCCAGCATAGAGCCATAGCTGTGTCCGAGATAAATCACGGGAAGATTGTATCTTTCTTTGAGCATAGACGTGATTGCGCATTCGTCTTGCATGGTGTCAAAATAGATGTCGCCCTTGTGGTAGCCCTTGACGCCCTTTGAGGATTGCTTGGTGCTTGTCATGCCATGCGCGCGGTGGTCGTCCGCAAAAACGATGAAACCGTTTTGGTTGAGATAATTTGCAAAATCGTCGTATCTGCGTGCGTGTTCCGCCATACCGTGCGAGATTTGCACAACGGCTTTGGGATTTCTCACGTTGTCCCAAAGATAGCATTGCAATACTGTTCCGTCAAAACTTTTGAACTTTTCAGCTTTCATAATATTCTCCGAGTGCCGCCAAGGCGACATTTTTAATCAATAAAATTATTATAACATTATGTTCGACAAATTTCAAGATGCAAAAATACACAACTTTTGCGCCGATTGTTACATAATATGAGCGTATGATGACTTTATCGGACACGCACAAGACAAAAATCGACAAGAAAATCGTGTTTACGGGCGGCGGAACGGGCGGACACGTCTACCCCAACGTCGCGCTTTTCGACGATTTTGTCAAGGCAGGATTTTCAATCGTCTATATCGGCGCAGACGGCAACTCGCTTGAAAGAAGGCTTGCAAAAGAACACGGCGTGAAGTTTTTCGGCATAAACGCAGTAAAACTCGCTAGGTCTTTTTCGCCAAAAGCCGTCAAAAACAATCTCTCTATTCCGTTCGCTCTTTCAAAAGCCGTAAGAGAGTGCGTTGCATATCTCAAAGCCGAAAAGCCCGACTTGGTGTTTTCAAAGGGCGGTTTCGTATCTCTGCCCGCCGTGCTTGCCGCAAGCAAACTCGGCATACCCGTCATTGCGCACGAGAGCGATTTTACGATGGGACTTGCCAACAAAATCGCAAAACTAAAAGGCGCAACCATTCTCAAAGCCAATCCGCAATCGAGCTTTGACGGCAAGTTTGTGGGACTTCCGCTGCGCAAAGAGCTTTTTGCAACAAACAAGGCGCAATCTCTCAAAACGCTTGGCATAAAAAATCCGCAAAACAAGAAAATTTTGCTTGTCTTGGGCGGATCTTCGGGCGCAAAAGCGATAAACGACGCGGTGATTTGCAACCTTGACGAGCTTTGCAAGCGGTATGTCGTGTTGCACGTCACAGGCAAAGGCAAGGGCGAAAACTCGCAAAATCTCGCTCGAAAAGACGAATATTATGCCTTTGAATACGCAGACAACATGCAAGACTTCTATGCCGCGTGCGATATCGTATTGTCGCGAGCGGGCGCGACTTGCGTGTTTGAAATCTCCGCTCTCAACAAACGCGCGCTGTTCGTACCTCTGCCAAAAGGCGTGTCGCGCGGAGATCAGATAGACAACGCGCGCCTTGCAAAAGAATACGGCGCAAGTGTTTTGGAACAAGACGACAATTTTTCTTCCCGCCTTGTCGATATGCTGAAAATCACCGAAAAAAATCCGCCTATGAAAGCAATATCTCTCGACTCAAACGGAAAGATTGTGAGCATTGCTTGTGATATAGTCGAAGCATGCAAAAACAAAAAATCATAGCCAAGTGGCTTGCGGTGGTGCTTCTTCTCACGGTGGCGATCGCTTGCTACGCGGGGCTTAGTTCGATCATCAAAAAGGACGGCGACAACGTTGCCGGCGCAAACGGTACAGAGCAAAATCAAGGCGAAATCACGGTGTCAAAGACCTTTTCCGTGCTGCCGAGAGCTTGCGAAAACGTGGGCGGAATCAAGGTCAATCACGTGGGCGGTTCGGGCAATGAAAAAGTGCTGAAAACGCTGTTTTGCTTTTCAAAAACGCTCGTGATTTTTTGCACGGACTCGGAAGACAGGGATGTGAAAGAAAAAGGGATTTACATAGCCGCCTTTTGTGACGACACTCTTGAAAAAGTCGTGAAAATCGCAAGCGACAACGAGAGTTTTCTTGACTGCTCTCAATCAAGAAACGGACTTGTCGTTTTCATCTTGTCGCCAAGCGGAACACGAGTCGTTACATTGGACGAGAGTTTGAGCGTCAAGGCAAGATGTACGACAAAAAAATACACAATACTAAAAACGTACTTGCACGCAAACGAGCTTAATGCAATCGCCTATGACGGCAACGAAATGACCAACGTCTTTGTCGGCGACAATCTTGAAATATCCACGGACAATTTTGTGTTTTCCAAATCCGACATAGTCGATATAAAAGTGATTGCGTATTGTGAAAACGTCATGATTTTCGCAAACACCGCCGATACGGCTTTTTGTGCAACGTACAATCAAAACACAGGGTTTAGGCAATCGTTTATGCAAAATAAAAGCACGATTGTGCAAATCGTGCCCGTTGTTGCAAGCGACAGACAAACCTTTGTCGCACTTGTAAAAACCATAGACAATTTTGACGTTGTGTCCCTAAACGCAAGCCTTGATCTCATCAAAAAAGAGCGTATCGAACAATCGAAATCGGCATCGCTTTTTGCCCTCGGCAACTCGGTTGCAGTCTTGACCGAAAACGGAATTTACCGCTTTTGCGCTCATCTCGATTTCGGCGGCAAGTCTTCTCTTTCATCGGTGGGAATAAGCGAAGACATACTCACCTTGCAAGCCGTTGACGGCAAAAACACTGCTATAATACACCAAAAAGACAAGTCGATTTTGCTTGAATACAAGGACTCGACTTTCTCACAAATCGCCACTTTGCCACCCGTTCGCAACCTGTTTTTGTCAGCTATTTCGGCGGGCAAAAACACTCGCTACACCCTCGCGTTTGAGAGCGACTCGCACTCGAAAACAACGTATATGGGCTTTGGCGGCATTGACGTTTTCACAGCGTCGCTATTGACAAGAATGCAAGGATAAGTTATAATTTTCACATGAGCAAAAACGCGGCGAAAATGCAACAAATAAGCAACGTCAAAGGCAAGCGCGCCACTCTCACTGTCGGGCTTGTGTTTTGCTTGCTCGCTTTTGCCATTCTCGCATACGGCACGGCAACGTTTTTCCTGTCCAAGCTCAACTTCCTTGACGGCGTAAACAACTACGACTTTGTCAAAGTGTGCTATCTTGTCTCGCTTGCCGTATCGTTTGTGGGCGTGATACTCTCCGTCGCCGGCGCAAACGGCAACGTACCCATGGCAAAAGCGGCTTTCTTCTTTGGCACGCTGACGTTCATATTGTCGGCGGCGCTGCTTGTGGTGGTTGTGCTTTTGCACATTCTCGTACCCCTTGACGCAATGGGACAACTCGGCATATAAAAGACAAATAAATCGCCCGATACTCAAGCAAAATCTGCAAATCAAACAATTATGATATAAAAAATAAAATCCGCAAATCAAACAAATAGGATATAAAAGATAAAATCTTTAAGTCGATTTTTCAAAACGATTTGAAATTGAAACCACACAAAAAGCGTTGCCGATGCAACGCTTTCTTTTTTTTGCAAGTTTTGCACAACCACATATTCTTTACATTTTTTCAATCATCAAAATCGCCTTTCCCTTCACCGCTCGACATGTGTTCAAATTCATCGTTTTGCATATCGTCTTCATCGTCATTTTGCTGTCTGACGTACGGTTGCGTCTTGAACTGCTTGTCAAATCTCGTACCGAGCGATTTGACGATGAAATAGCACAAAAGTCCCGTCACTATGCCGGCGATCGCGCCTGCAAGCATCATATACGGAAGATACACAAACACGCTTTTGCCGACAATCAGGCTTGCCACGCAAATTTGCACGAGATTGTGCGCCATACCGCCGACAACCGACACTCCGCAAACGCTGAAAATGCGGGTTTTGTATAGCACGGTCATCAAAAAATACGCGATAAGCGCGGACGGAAGCGACCAAGCAAGCGACACCATATTTGCCGCAAACACTGCGTTCAAAAGGCATCGAAGCACAAGCACGATGTATCCGTCAAGCGTGCCGACAAGCAAAAAGCAAGCGAGCAACACCACGTTGCCTATTCCGATTTTTGCGTACGGCAACATCGGCACGATGGGCGGCAACATGCTCTCGATAAGGGATACGATGAGCGCGAGCGCAAGGAAGGTTGCGTCCACCGCCACTCGTTTTGCGGTGAATTTGGCATTGTGTTTCATCGTCTTTTTCATGTTATCGCGTCAATATCCTTTGTGGAAACAACCACGACAACTTTGTTGGGCAAACACACGATTGTACCGCCGTGCTTGCCTATGGGCGACGAGTGGGTGCAAAGCTGTTCTTTGCAGTCGCTTTTGACAACGCAAATCGAGCCGTTTTGCACTCTTACGGTCATCTTGCCGTCAAGGATGTCAAACTCATCGTCAACCGACAAATCCACGCTGTGAACAAGTTTTCCGTCAACGTAAATCTCGGCAACACCCGAGCCTTGTTTAAGCGAAAAAGCGATTGTGAGCGCAACAAGCACGATTATCGCAACGACAATCAAAACGTCTCCGATCTTGAAAACGTCTTTGAAATTCAATTTGTCTTTCTCTGCTCTCTTTTTGCTCATTTATCGTGAAAAACACACTTTATGCACACGTTTTGATGTCATAAAGTCTTTTTTATTGCACTTCAAGGTCAAATTCGCCGACCTTGACGCATTTGAGATCGCTTGTGATCAACACGCCTTTGACGCCGAGTTGTTCAAGAAGTTTCACACCTTTTTCTTTGCCAAGCACGACAACCGCCGTCGCAAGCGCGTCCCCTGCCGCTCCGCTAAGTTGCAATGACACCGTCTTGCACTCATCCACTCCCGAAACGTTTATATCGACACCGCCGCCGCTTGTTATCACGGTGCAAGACACCACCGCGCCGTCCTTTGACGTGTCAGCGGGATAGCCGGTTTTGGGATCGATGATGTGAGAATAATAGACGGCTTCCCCGTCCTTCATTGCGGTGTAATATCTCTCATAATCGCCGCTTGTGGAAACGCACTGTCCGCTTGCAAGCGAAAACCTTGCATAGTACGCCGTGTCAAACTTTCTGTCAAATCTCGTTGGATTTGCGATGCCGATTGAGTACGTTTTGTTGCTTGCGCCGATGTTGCCGCCGAGATTGACAAGCATTTTGCCGTCCGTTTTTGATATACTCTCGTTGACGGCATAGCCTTTTGCGATACCGCCGAAATCGAGCATCGCTCCGTCAACGGATTTTGTGATTGTCGAGTTGTCAAAGTCAAGCGTGAATTTGTCAAACCCGACAAGCGAAAGCGCGCCGTCTATCTCGTCTTGCGCGGGCGGCGTGATCTCTTGCCCTATTCTGCCGAAAGTATCGCCCGAAAACTTCCAAAGCCTGACAAGCGGATAGACACTCGGATCGTACGCGCCCTCCGATATGTCGTACACTGCTTTTGCGATCTTTGCAATGTCCATGGTGACTTGACTGCACTTGACGGCCTGTCCTGCTTTTGCGGCATTGACTTTGTGTATATCGCTGCCTTCAACCGTTGGAGAAAGCACGCTCTCAAGCGACGAGATATAATCCGCAACAGCCTTCATATCATTCTGCGCTTTGAGATCGTCCGCCTTGATTGTGAGCGTTGTGCCGTATACGAAATATTGCTCCGCCCTGCTGCAAGCCGTGAGCGAAGCAATACAAATTGCAAGTGTGAGTATCAAAAAAACAAATCTTGCTTTTTTCAAAATTGCACCTTAAATTATTTTCTCGTGAACATGATGCCGATAGTGCCGGGACCTGCGTGCGCGCCGATGACAGGACCGACCGGTTGTTGCCAAATGGTTGCGTTGGGTGCTATTTCCCTGATCTTTTCTGCAAGGATGTCCGAAATCTCTCTGTTGTCGGCATCAACGAGTGTGATTGGAGCATTGTCGATGTCGCAATAGTTCTCTTTGAAGGTTTCAAGCATAAACTTGTATGCTTTTTTCAATCCGTTTTGCTTGGAATAGACGTCAAGTTTGCCACCTTCGACGGTGAGCACGGGTTTGATGTTGATAAGATTGCCTATCTTGGCTTTTGCCGGCGAAATTCTGCCGCCGCGCGCCAAATACTTCATGTCTTCAACAACGAAATACACGCCGATTTTGCCAACGATTGAGCTGAGATAATCATACGTTGCATCGATGTCATCGCCGTGTTCTCTGCAATACTTTGCGCCCATATACACCAACATACCTGCGCCCATACAGATATTGAGCGTATCGAATTTGCGATATTTGACGTTGGGATATTCTTCTTTGAGCTGAGCAATTGCCAAATCGTGATAGCCGAACGTGCCCGAAAGATGTGACGAAAACGCAATATAAAGGATGTCGTCGCCCTTTTCAAAGAACGGCTTGAAGATGTCATAATAGATCTGTTGATTGAGCCCCGCCGTGGATGCCGCCGCGCCGTTTCTCATTCTATGATAGAAGTCTTTGATGTCAGTGTTTTCTCCAAGATCGCACAATTTTTCCTCGCCGTCAATGACGTAAGGCATTTGGATGACTTGAAGACCGAGTTCGTTTGCGTGAGTGTACCAAAGTTCACAGTCGGTGTCGCAAAAGATTGTTGCCATACCTTCTCCTTTGTGAAACGCAATACATTGCGCTACATTTTGTTTATTAATTTGTGTACCCATTTTATTATATATATTCGATTTTGTCAACTTATACGCGCTCGATGCGTAAATGCGCGCGCATACGATTTATTTTGAAAATTTTTCAAATTTAAGACTAGTTTAAGTTTAGCAATGTATCTTATTGGTATAAACCAACACGAAGGTGCAACAAAAATGGACGAATTCAACAACTTTTTCGACGATCAAAGGGGCACTCCCGAGCCGAATACTCCCATATATCACACCCCCACTCCGAAACATAACGGGGGCAAGCTCAACACGGCAAGCATCATTTGCATCGTGGTTGCGGCTGTAATGTGCGTGGTGGTGCTTGTCAACGTCATCGTGCTTGCAAGCCTCAAACAATCAATCGCCGACGAATATGCGTCTCAAATCTCGGCAAACATGCGCGAGCAATACAAGGACGCAATCGACGACGCTTTGAAGGACACCGACATCGTGGGTGACGTCACAGACGCCGCCGCAAACAAGGCTCTTGAAGCTCTCACGTCCACCGTCGGACAAGTCGCCAATAAAAAAGCCGCGTCCGTTGCAAGACTTTATATGTACGAGTCGTCTTCTTCCAACCCTGCCACTGCGACCGCTTTTCTCATCTCGGACACCGACGCAAGCGGCACGACTCAACGCTATCTTCTCACCAACGCACACTGCGTGAGATACGTAAAAGAGACAAGAACCGGTTTTCCCTACACGGTCACAACATACACATGGGCGTCATACAGCAAGATTATTTGCACGTTTGAAGACTCCGACAGCACCTACTACGAGCTTGAAATCGTGGCATACGGCGCATACAACGACGACAAAAAGGCTGCCGAAAACGACCAAGCGGACATCGCAATTCTCCGCATAAAAGGCACTCAACCCTCAAACTCGGCGCATCCGTCGCTCAAACTTGCGTCAAGCAACTATACAAAACGCGGCGATGCGGTTGCTCTCATCGGTAACCCCGAAGGGTTTTGCAACAGCATCACAACCGGTACGGTGTCGCAAACAGGCATCAGCATCTCAAGCTGGGGCGCAGGCACTTTCATTTTGACCGATGCGGCTGTCAACGAAGGCAACAGCGGCGGACCGATGGTTGACGTTCTCGGCACTGTCGTGGGCATTGTAGAGTCCAAACTGGTTAACGAAAGAATTGACAATATGGGATTTGCGCTGTCTGCAAACACCGTGCTTGACTTCATCTCTTGGGCATCAAAATCCGAAAATAATATTTTGGGTAAAGCCTTGACAATTGACTTTAAAGTTGTATAATAATAATTGATCTCCCCAATTTGTCGGCACTTATATTTATCCTCCCTATGCCGACCGTTTGACGCCCGGGTTTTCCGGGCGTTTTTTCGTCCAAAAATTCCTGTTATTATGCCAGAGCAGCCACTGTTCAGTGTGTTTGTTGGCACAAGGCTATTTAGGAAAAACATACTGACGAGCAGAGATAAGATAGAAATAGATATGGAAATGGATATGAAAATGGATATAGAAAAAGCGCGTTGTCACGCGCTTTTTTTTTAGGTCGATAACTATTGCATATCTTTTTTGTTGATAACCGATGCAATCGGATTTTGCTTGCACCATAACTTTTGCTTGCTGCTTGGCGTTGCACGCTTTTGACACGCGTTGTGTCAAGGCACATTTGCCCTTATGCTCTTAGCCCCCAATTGAGCCGATGAAACTTGCTTTTGACTTTGGCTCTTGCAACTTGGCTTTGACAACGGCTCTTGCAAGTCGTCAGGCAAGAATCAGTAGCCCCTTGCGATTGCAAGCAACTTGTAGTGTCCGCAAAGGATCACTCTGTCATAGCGATAAGTCTGCCAACCTTCAAGCGTTTCGGCATTTTGGCTGACGTAGTCCTTGCAACGCTTCTCCGCCCAGTCCGCCGATGAGTCGTTGCCGGCAAAGATGACGTACAGCTCGCGCACCACTTCGCTCTCCTCTCCGTCCACCGTTTCCGTAAACGTCTTTGTGGAATAGATCAAATCGCCGAGTTTTTGGTCGTTTTGTCCGTCCTTGGTCATTGGCGTGTTGCGCTCGTAGCGAATGGTTGCGCCGCTCTCAGTGAGCTTTTTGACAACGTTCTCTTGGCGCATGCCGATTTTCATGCACGCGGTCAAGGACGAGAGCAAAACGCATATAAGTGCAACGCACAATACGGATAATACAAGTTTTTTCTTTTTCATAACTATATATTAGATTTTCCGAGCGGTTTTGTCAATCCAAAATTTGCCATACATACGCCAAGGATGATTGCAAATAATAAAAGCAGGAGGTAAACAATGAAAAACACTTTGATTATCGGCACGATGCTTGGGATCGTCACTGCCACAGCAATATATTGCAGTATGTCAAACAATTCCGTAAAAAAAGCAAAACGCGCCTTTGTGAACAAAATCGAAGACATCATCTTGTAATTGCCTTCCACACAACACGTACCGTGTATTATATCTCGGTTATAATACACGGTACGTATTTTTATTATGCTATTATAAGCCATTTTACACCATATTCTGCAATTTACGACACCTTTCGTGTTTTAAGCAAAATTCAGAACAAACAAAAAACGGTAAAAGAAAAGAGCGGCAAAACCGCTCTTTGATTGCATAAAGCAAGTTGTTATTGCTTGCCCGCTTCACCTTTGAGATAAGAATCGATTGCAAGTCTGATTGCGTCTTCTGCAAGGACGGAGCAATGGATCTTTTGCGGCGGCAAGCCTTCAAGTTCTTCGATGACTTGCTTGTTGGTGAGTTTGAGAGCCTCGTCAATGGTCTTGCCGATGATCATGCCCGTTGCCGTTGAGCTGGACGCAACTGCCGCGGCGCAACCGAAAGTCTTGAATTTTGCGTCTTTGATGACGTTGTTCTCAATTCTCATGGTGATTTGCATTATATCTCCGCACACTTCGTTGCCGACAGTGCCGATGGCGTTGTAGTTTTCCACTTCGCCCATGTGTTGCGGATTTTTGAATACTTCCATAACTTTTTCGTTGTACATATCTATACTCCTTGGGCTTGCGCCCTTGATTTCCGATTATTTCTTGTAAAGCGGAGACATTTCTCTCAAACGCTTCACGATTTTGACAAGCTCGTCCACCGTGTAGTCCACTTCTTCCATGGTGTTGTGCTTGCCGAAAGTGAATCTTATCGATCCGTGCGCCGTGCCGACGGGTACTCCGATTGCAAGCAGCGTTCTTGACGGTTCAAGCGAACCCGAAGAACACGCAGAACCTGACGATGCGCTGATGCCGGCAAGGTCAAGCGAGAACAAAATGGACTCGCCTTCGATGTATCTGAAACTGAAATTGGCGTTGTTGGGAAGACGTTTTGACGTGTCTTTTGCGCCGTTGTAGTAGATCTCGTCAATCTCTTTGGTCACTCTGTCAACAAAGTGGTCACGCAAAGACGCGACGTATGCGTCGTCTTCTTCAAGCGTTGCAAGCGCGTCGTCAAGCGCAGCTGCCATGCCCACAACTCCGGGAGTGTTGGTCGTGCCGCCGCGGTGCGCTCTTTCTTGTTCGCCGCCCGTGAGCAGTTTTTCGATGCGGATGCCGTTTCTCACATACAAGACGCCCATGCCTTTCGGACCGTAGAACTTATGCGCGGACATAGAGAGCAAATCCACTCCCAAATCTTTCACGTCATATCTCACCGCGCCCGTTGCTTGCACTGCGTCCGTGTGGAAAAGCACCCCGTGCGCGTGCGCAATCTCGCAAAGCTGTTTGATAGGCTCGATCGTGCCGATTTCGTTGTTTGCATACATGACGCTCACAAGCACAGTGTCGGGTCTGATTGCCTTTTCAAGGTCTTCGGCGGATACGAAACCTTCGCCGTCAACGGGAAGATAAGTCACTTCCCAGCCGTATTTTTCAAGTTGTTTGCAAGTCGTGTAAATGGCGGGATGCTCGATTTGAGTGGTGATAATATGCTTGCCTTTTTGCATGTTTTGCAAAGCAATGCCTTTGACCGCCCAGTTGTCCGCTTCCGTGCCGCAAGAGGTAAAATAGATCTCGCTCGGCTTTGCTCCGATGCAATTGGCAAGAAGTTGTCTTGCCTCATTGACCGCTTTTGCGCCTTCGCGACCGTACACGTGTTGCGAATTTGCGTTGCCGAAAACATCGCTGAAATACGGTTTCATCGCGTCGAAAGCCTTTTGTGACAGCGGCGTGGTTGCCGCATGATCGAGATAAATGTTTTTCATATTCGTGCCTTTTGTGTCAAGCAAATGGTTGTGACTTGCATAGCCTTGACAATCGCAAGTCGGGTTAATATGAAACTTGTTTCATATTTCCTATATTAGATAATAACACCGACTTGCAAGTATGTCAAGAATTTTTTGTGCGAATTATTCTTCGTCTTCGTCCACGTCGAGTTCTGCGTTGTGATAGACGTTTTGCACGTCGTCGAGTTCTTCGAGCTTGTCGATCATCTTGACGATGGTTGCTTGTTGCTCGGGCGTGGGCGTGACGTAGTTGTCCGGGATCATGGAAATTTCTGCCGAAAGCACCTTTACGCCGTTGTCTTCAAGGCTCTTGCGCACCGATTGAAAAGACGCGGAGTCCGTGTAGACTTCATACACTTCGTCGTCTTCGCTGTTAATGTCTTCAAAACCTTCGAGTTCGAGCGCATACATCATAAGATCGTCTTCTTCGATGTCCGCTTTTGCAATGGTGATGATGCCTCGGCGTTTGAACATAAAGGAAACGCAACCGGTTGTGCCCATAGAACCGCCAAACTTGTCAAAAAGGTGTCTGACGTCGCCTGCCGTACGGTTTTTGTTGTCGGTGAGTGCCTCGACAATGATTGCCGTGCCGCCGACGCCGTATCCTTCGTAGGTCATGTCTTCGTAGTTGATAGAGCCAAGTTCGCCACTGGCTTTCTTTATGGAACGCATGATGTTGTCGTTGGGCATGTTGTTGTCTTTTGCCTTTGCGATAACTTGCGCGAGTTTGCTGTTGCTGTTGGGATCTGCGCCGCCGTCTTTGACCGCAACCGCGATTTCACGACCTATCTTCGTGAAGATATTCGCACGCGCTGCGTCGGTTTTGCCTTTCTTCTGTTGGATATTATGCCACTTGCTATGTCCGCTCATACTTGTTTCTCCTATATTGATTGATACATCGCAACGGCCGTTGCGACCGCCACGTTCAAAGATTCTACGTCGTTTTGCATAGGCAACGAGTAGATGTGTTTTGCGTTCTTTTTCAAACAATCGCGCACGCCGTGCGCTTCGTTGCCCGATATAAACAAAATCGGGGCTTGGGGCTTGTTGACAAGGATGTTTTCTCCGCTCATATCCAAAACCGCGCTTGACGTAGATTTGCAAAGCGATATTGCCTGCTCTTCATCGATTTGACACGCTCTAACCTTGAAAAGAGTGCCGAGCGTTGCTCTGACAACCTTTGGCGAGTATATATCCGCCGTGTCGAGAAGATATATATCGCAAAAACCGCACGCTGCCGCCGTTCTGAAAATCGTTCCGAGATTGCCCGGATCGCTCACGCCGTCAAGCAAAAGCGCGTTGCCGCAAGGCATAGCAAAGTCGTTCTTCGGCATTTTGCAAACCGCACAAATCCCGTACGGCGAAACGGTGTCGGCCACGTATTCCATCACGTCGTCGCTCACCGCATATACGTGCGCGCGCGATAAAAAAACGTCGCTATTTGCAACATCCGTCCTTGCGGACAAAAATGCGTCCGCCTCTTCAAGCCTTTTTTGAGTTGCGAGAACATATTCGACTTCTACGCCGAGCGGCATATCCTTCAACAGATTTGCCCCTTCAACCAAAAACAGTCCCGTTTGTTGACGGAACTTCTTTTGTGCAAGTGAGCGAGCTTGCTTCACGTATTGATTTTGGGTGGAAGTGATGATTTGCGTCATGTTGCCCACTTTGATCACGTTGTCAAATCGAATACGTCTCTATAAGAAAAATACTCGTAAAATATCCGTTGCGCCGTGAATGCGCAACGGATACCAAATTTGTTATGCGAGAGCCTTCTTTGCTTGGTCGCACAGTGCCGTGAATGCTTGCGGATCGCTGATTGCAATCTCGCTGAGAACCTTTCTGTTGAGATCGATTCCCGCAACTTTGAGACCGTGCATAAGAGTGGAATAGCTCATACCGTTGATACGTGCAGCAGCGTTGATACGTGCGATCCAGAGTTGTCTGAAATCACGCTTCTTTTGCTTTCTGCCAACGTATGCATATACGCCGCTCTTGAGAAGTTGTTGTTTTGCAATACGATAAAGGGTGTGCTTTCCGCCATAATAACCCTTTGCTTGTTTCATTATTTTTCTACGCTTTTTGACTGCGTTGACTGATCTTTTAATTCTCATTGTTCAATTCTCCTTATTTGTACGGCAACAACTTTTTGAGTTCTCCGCTTCTCGTTTCATCTACGTATTCGATGGAACGAAGATCTCTCTTTCTCTTGGTTGTCTTCTTGGTAAGAAGGTGGCTGTGTGCAGAATGGCCTCTTTTGTAAAGACCGTTTGCTGTAACGTGGAAACGCTTCTTTGCTCCGCTATGTGTTTTTTGTTTTGGCATAGGTCTGCCTCCTAATATATTTTTGCTTTGCCTGCATCGCTGCAAGCCACAATATTATTGCCTTATTTCTTTTGTGCCGGGGCGAGAATGGTGAAAATCATACGACCTTCTTGCATGGGCTTTTTCTCAACCACGACGTCGTCTCCGACCATTTTGATGTAGTCTTCGACAATCTTGACCGCGATCTCGGGGTGAGCTTGTTGACGACCTTTGAGCCTAATCGACGCTTTGACCTTGTTGCCTTCCGCAAGGAATTTTGCAGTCTGTTGCGCAAGTCTTGTCGTGTCGCCGATGTCGATTGTCGCAGAAAGACGAATCTCTTTGATTTCCATCACTTTTTGATTCTTCTTGGCTTCCTTTTCGCGCTTTTGTTGCTCATAACGGTATTTGCCGTAGTCCATCAACTTGCACGTTGCCGGCTGAACAGACGGCGGCGAAACCTTGCATATATCAAGGCCGCGTTCTTCGGCAATCTGACGCGCTTCTCTGATTGAAATCACGCCGAATTGCTGCCCGTCATCACCGATCAGGCGAACTTCTCTGTCTCTGATTTGTTCGTTGATTTGCAGTTCTTTCAAATGCTTACTCCTGTTCCCGCATGGGTTTTTGTTTTTACACAAAAAAATAAGTGTCGAAGCCAAGACGCCTTCAACACTCACTTAACCCTATCATAGACAAGTTGTTTTGTGTGGATACCATATCGCTTGCGCTCATGGTGAAAGGCTGTCCTTTGCTTGCTTAACTATACTAACAAATACAAAACACATTGTCAAACGATTTTGAAAATTTGTATGGTTTTTTTGCGATATTTTGTTTATATGTATATGGAATATATGGATTGTTTACAATAAAACCATAAAAATGAGTTGGAATTTGGAAGAAAAATTATTGCAGGAGATTTTAATAATATCAAGAAATTAAAAGAAAAATGCGATATTGAGATGAAGAGCGCGTTAAATAGCGATTGTTGCGAAGCCAATCGCGTCAAAAGCCCCTTGAACAGCAACCCTAATGTTAAGAAATTAAAAGAAAAATGCGATAAATAGATGAAGAACAAGAAAGAGCCTCGCTAACGGCAACCCTAATGTACTACACGTACATGAGTTGACGGGAGCGGGGCTCTGCCGCAGTTATTCGCTATTTAGCGCATTTTTACTTAATTTCTTTGGTGGCGACTTCAAGCAAAGCCTTAGCCACAAACTCTTCCACTGTCATAGTGCCGAGATCACCTTCACTGCGATGGCGGACAGAGATGACGTTTTGTTCTGCCTCTTTGTCGCCGATGACGATGATGTAGGGCACTTTGTCGAGTTGGGCTTCTCTGATCTTCTTGCCGAGTTTCTCGCTGCGAACGTCCGCTTCTGCGCGAAGTCCGAGATCGAAGAGTTTGTCACGCACTTCTTTTGCCTTGTCGGCAGTGCGATCGGTGAGAGAAAGCACTCTTGCTTGTTCGGGCGCGAGCCACATCGGGAACGCTCCGTTGTACTTTTCGATCAGCATTGCAAGCGTACGCTCGTAGCAACCGATGGAAGATCTGTGGATGATGAGCGGACGAGCCTTTTCGCCGTTCTCGTCAATGTAGATCATGTCAAAACGAGTTGCGAGCGAGAAGTCGATTTGCACCGTGAAGAGAGTGTCTTCTTTGCCGTGCACGTTCTTGCCTTGTACGTCGAGTTTCGGGCCGTAGAATGCCGCTTCGCCCCACGCCTCGGTGTAGTCGATGTGCAAGTCGTTGAGAATGGTTTGCATTGCGGTTTCAACCTTGTCCCAGTCTTCCGCATTGCCGACGTACTTGTCGGGGTCTTTCGGGTCCCAACGAGAGAAACGATAGCTCACATCGTCTTGCAAGCCGAGAATGCCGATGAGATATTTGATAAGGTCAACTGCGCCTTGGAATTCGCTTTCAAGTTGATCGGGCGTGCAGACGATGTGTCCGTCCGAGAGCGTGAATTGACGGATTCTTGTCAAGCCGTGCATCTCGCCGCTCGCTTCTTTTCGGAATTCTATTGCGGTTTCCGCATATCTGATGGGAAGGTCGCGATAGCTCTTCAAGCCGTTCTTGTAGATTGTGAATTGGAAGGGGCAAGTCATAGGACGCAAGCACAAAATCTCGTCGTCCACGTCTTCGTCGCCGATGTAGAACATCTTGTCCTTGTAGTGATCCCAGTGTCCCGAGGTGATGAACAGGTTGTTCTTGGTCATGATAGGCGTCTTGGTGAGCAAGTAGCCGCGCTTTTGCTCTTCGTCTTCGACAAAACGCTGCATGATTTGGATGATGCGCGCGCCCTTGGGCATGATGAGCGGAAGTCCTTGTCCGATGTTTTCATCGGTCATAAACAAGCCCATTTCTCTGCCCACTTTGTTGTGGTCGCGAAGTTTTGCTTCTTCGAGTTTTTGGATATATTCGTCAAGATCCGCCTTCTTCTCAAAGCAAGTGCCGTAGATACGGGTGAGCATCTTGTTCTTCTCGTTGCCGCGCCAGTATGCACCTGTGAGCGACGTGAGCTTGAACGCCTTGATTTTGCCCGTGGACGTGAGATGCGGTCCGCTGCAAAGATCGATGAAATCGCCTTGTTGATAGAAGGAAATCGGCTCGCCTTCGGGGATATCCGCAAGCAGTTCTGCCTTGTAGGTCTGCTTCATCTTTGCGATGCGCTCGCCTGCCTCTTCTCTTGAACATTCGATGCGGGTGATGGGCAAATTTGCTTTGATTATGCTCTTCATCTCCGCTTCGATTTTCTCAAAGTCCGCTTGAGTGATGGGGGTCTTGAAATCGAAATCATAGTAGAATCCGTTGTCAACTGCAGGGCCGATTGCCAACTGCACCGTCGGATAGATGTTTCTGACTGCCTGAGCGAGAATATGGGCGCAAGTGTGACGATACACCTTTTTGCCGTCTTCGTCGTTGAACGTGAGCACTTCAAAGTTGCAGTCCTTGTCAATGATAGTGTCCATGGAAGCGAGTTTTCCGTCGATACGACATACGATTGCCGCTCGTGCAAGTCCTTCGCTGATGTGCTTTGTCACGTCAAGCGCGCTCATCGCGCCGTCAAATGACATTTTGCTGCCGTCTTTCAATGTGAGTTGCATATTACCTCCGCGCAATCAACCCTACGTAAGTTGTACGCGCAATATTATTTTTCCACTTTCGTGGTGATAGATATTATAGTATCGCAAAAGTCCAATGTCAATTATTTAGATATGATATAATACACAAATCTCACAAAACAACCTTGCAAACCACACTTTCAAATATGCAAAAACAATGCCGTTACAAATGATATACGAGATAAAAGCGCAAAATGCAAGAGTGAGATTTATTGTCGCAGTTGCGGATGTGTCGCAGCTTAGGATGCAAAAGGCGTTGCGAGAGTGTCGCAACGCCTTTGAATTGTGAGTTTTGATTGTTTAGAATATCGATTTTGCGATATTGCTTATGCTTTGATGATGAACGAGAACTCGTGGAAACGATTGGGCAAGATTTTGTAGCGTTTCTTGGTGCAAGCAAGAGCCGGGACGTCGCCGCCCACGCCGCGTTGCATGCCGTCGATGAACACTTCCACCACTCCGCCGTGGACAAGCTCGTGTGCGTGCGTGGCATCGTCAAGAGCCTCTTGCGTGTAGTCGTGGACGCTGAACTCAAAGGGTTTGTCGGTGGCAAGGAACGTAATGCCGTCTTTGCCGCCCACTTTGAGCCATCTTGCTTCGCAGTGGTTGCCGTTTTCTTGCGGCACGAGATAGTCGTGTTCAAAATCTTTGATTTTGCCGCCGTATACGCCGAGAAGTTGAGAAGACTTGCGGTCACAATAGTTTTCGTGCGGTCCTTTTGCGTAGAACTCAACGTCATCGTTGGTTGCAAGTTGCATTCTGAAACCGAATCTTGGCAAAGAATAGAGCGCGTTTTTGACCTTCATGCTGACTTTCAAGCCGTCTTGGCACATCTCGTATTTTGTCCTGAGCGCATACAGTTGCGGCGAGCAAGACCAGTCTATCGTCACCGATTTGTCGGTGAGAATCATGTTGGACTTGACAAGGTTTGCGCTTGCGCGCTTGAAGAACTTTTTGCCGAACAGGCTTTGCACAAAGGGCGGAAGTTGCGGTGACGCATCGTTGTCGATCAACGCTCTCCAGAAGTTCGTCATAATCGGATTTGCAAGTTTTTCGTCGCCTTTTATCGTCAAAGACGTGATACAACCGCTGTCTTTTGACACGACCGCACGCAAATCACCGCTTTCAAGGATGATTTTGCCGTCTTCGTTGAACACCGTTCTGCCTTCTTCGATCTCGTGTTTTTTTGCGACAAAGCCCGTCAAATCGAGCTGATCGTAGGCTACCACATCGCCCTTTTCAAACACGTCGAAAGAGTCTTTGACAACTGCATAGCAGTTGATGGCATATTCGTTGCCGTCTTTTTGCACCGTAAACGGCATTTTGACGCTGCCCTTGCTTTGCGGCGCGATTGACGGCATATCGAGAGTTGTGCTCTCTTTCACAAAGCCGTTTTCAAGCAAATCGACTTTGAGCGAGAAACGGTCGAGCGAAGTGAACATATATTCGTTTTCAATCTCGATTTCATTGCCTTTGAGCCTAAACCAAACGCTTTGATACACCTTGCACACTTCATAGAACGCAGGGTTGGGGCTTCTGTCCGCTCTGACTATGCCGTTGAAAGCGAAAGTGCCGTCGTTGGGCTTGTCGCCCCAGTCGCCGCCGTAGGTGTATTCGATTGTGCCGTCTGCCCCAACTCTCTTGATTGCCTGATCGGCAAAGTCCCAAATATATCCGCCGCAGAGTCTGTCGTTGGCGCGGAAGTGCTTCCAGTAGTCTTCGAAGTTGCCGAGACTGTTGCCCATGCAGTGTGCGTATTCACATTGAATGAACGGCTTGTCCTTGTACATCTTGGGAGTGAGAAGATGTCCGAACGGTGCCCACAACGCCATGGAGTGAATGTGGCATTTGTTGTTTGCAATCTCTTCCATCTGCTCTTCCTTGGTGTACATCTCGCTCATTATGTCCGTCGTCTTGACGTATGCGTCCGGCTCGTAGTGGATGGGACGAGTGGTGTCAAGCTCGAGAGCCGCTTTCTTCATTGCGGGGAAAGATTTTCCGTTGCCGCTTTCGTTGCCGAGCGACCAGAACAGTATGCAAGCGTGGTTGCGATAGGTGCGCACCATGTTTCTCATACGCCAGCACACTTGCTCTGTCCATCTCTTGTTCGAGCGGGGAACGCGCGTTGCCAAACCGTGAGTTTCAAGGTTGTTTTCACACATTACCATGATGCCGTATTTGTCGCAAAGCTCGTAGAAATCACGGCTGTTGGGATAGTGCGACGTGCGGATGGAGTTGACGTTGTGCTTTTTGAGAAGAAGGATGTCTTTCTCGGTGTATTCTCTCGGAACGGCATGGCCGAAGTCGGGATGGAACTCATGACGGTTTACGCCGCGGATTTTGAGTTTCTTGCCGTTGAGCTTTATGTAAGGTTGTTTGCCGTTGATTGACGGGACAATCTCCACTTGGCGGAAACCAAAGTCGATTTGGCGCATATCGTGGAAGGTCTTCACTCCCTTTTCGGTGGACGTGAAGGTGAGGCGCAATTTGTAAAGATAGGGATCTTCACTGCTCCAAAGGTGCGGATTGTCGATGTTTTCGGTCATCTTGACGGAGATTGTTTCGCCCTCGTCGATGCCCACAACCGCAAAATTGCCGCTTGCCACCGTTTTGCCGTCTTTGTCGATAAGCTCTGCCAAAAGATCCGCGTCGTTGAGCTCGAGCCCGTTTGCGCAATACACGTCTGCGTCGATGAGAAGTTTCGCCTTTGAGAAATCGGCGTTGAACTCCGCTCTTGCAAACACGTCGTCTATGCGCGCAGACGGCACGAAAATTAGCGTCACGTCACGGAACAAGCCCGAAATGCGCCACATATCCTGGTCTTCGAGATAACTGCCGGTCGTGTAGCGATACACCAAGATTTTCACTTCGTTTTCGCCGACTTTGACAAACGGTGTGATGTCGTATTCCTGATAGTCGAACGTGTCTTCGCTGTATCCTGCAAAAGAGCCGTTGACATAAAGCTCCGCGCCGCTGTTGGCTGCAAAGTTGATATGCACTTCACCGTCGATTTTGTCGAGTTTGAAAGTAGTGCGATACAGTCCGCAAGAGTTTTCGCTCTCGTTGATATGCGGCTTGCCCGTGGTTGCAATCGGGTGCGGATAGCGTATGTTTGTATATATCGGCTTGCCGTATCCTTTGAGCTGCCAGTTGGACGGCACCTCTATGGTGTCCCACTCGCTCGGGTTGAGATCGAGCATGGTTGCGGACACGAAATACTTGAAATCCCACTCGCCGTTGAGAAGACGAGTTTGAGCATTGCCGTGTTCGTCAAGGGGAAATCCTGCGCCGTGCTTTTTGGCAACGTTGACGCAATACACATTGGGGTCGTTGTAAAAATTCTTCATATTTTTTCTCCTGTCATCAATCGTGCTTTATGCTGTCAATCTGCGTCGGGAACGTAAAGTATTCTGCGGCAGTTGGGACATTCTGCAAAATCGCCCGCATTGCGAAGTTTCGCTTTTGTGTCGTTGGGCACTTCCATACGGCAACGTCCGCAAATGGCGGCGTCCTTGTCGTATTCCACAACGGCAGGCATCTTCTTTGCGCCGCGTAAAGCCTGATATGCTTCCATCATCTTGGGCGGCACTTCGGCTTTGAGCGCAACAAGTTGTTTTTGGATCTCCAACACTTTGGGTTGAAGATTTTTCACAAGCGCGTCATACTCGGCTTTTGCGGCTTTGTACGCCTCGTTTGCCTTGACGCCTTGCTCCCACGTCTTCTTGTAGTTGTCGTTGACTTGATCGATTTTAGAGGTTGCGCCGTTGGCTTCCTTTTCAAGAGCGGCAACCTTGTCTGCGATTGCGGACACGCTCTTAATATAATAATCCGCCTCGGTCTCGTCTTGCACGTCGTCGAGAATGCCGTCAAATTCGTCAAGTTCTTCTTTCAAAGCGTCGATTTTGTCTTTGATTTGAGCAAAACTGACAAGCAAATCGCTTGCTTCCTGTTTGAGCTTGACCACCATATCGGTGGCTTGGTCGAGTTTTGCCTTTGCTGCGGCAAGTTTTTGGCGTTGTTCGCTTTTTGCGACTTCGTTTTCGAGTGCCATAAGTTCGAGATCGGCTTTCTGGTATTCAAGTATTTTGTCAAGTTTCATGATATTCTCCTACTGTCGTAAAAGGACAGGTTTGTTTTGCTTTGATGATTTTCACTCCCAGCGGAGCGATGATGTTTGCAAACAATTCTTCCACCGCTATCTCGCTGTGATAGTGCGAAAATTCCACGATGGGAAAATTGTCGTTTTGCGAGGCAACGTACAGATGATGTTTGAAGTCGCCCGTCACGAAAACGTCCGCGACTTGCTTTGCACACTCGTATGCGCTGTCTGCCGCTCCGCCGCCGCAAATGCACAACATTTTTGCAATCTTCTTGTTTGCGTCCCCTGCAAATTTGACGCTGTCGTCGCCAAGCACGCTTGCCACGTGTCTTGCAAATTGTCCGAGCGTCGTCTCCTTTATGTCGCACACGACTCCCACGCCGTTTGGGCAAAGATTTTCGCCGCCAAGCGTCTTTGCAAGGCTTTGGCAAAGACCGCCGTCACACTCGTCAAGATTGGTGTGCGCGCTGTACACGGTCAGTCCGTTTTCAAGCACTTTTTTGATGAGCAGACCTTTGGACTCGTCCGTGTCTATGCTCTTTATTGCGCTGAAAAAGAACGGGTGATGAGTGACGATGAGATTGCAACCGTTGGCAAGTGCCTCATCCACCACTTCAAACGTCAGATCGAGCGCGCATACCACGCCCGTACATTCGTTTGACAGACTGCCCATCATAAGCCCGGGATTGTCCCACGGCTCTGCAAGCGTTTTGGGCGCAAACTCTTCGATTGCGTCCGTTATGGTTTTGATTTTCATAATTTGTCCTAAATCCTGTCTCCGAGCGCGCTTTTGAGAAGGTCTATCTTGTCTTTTAGCTGCGCTTCGGGATTTTTGGCGAGTATGTTTTCAAGCGAGCAAAGCTCCTTCTTTGCAAATTGCGCAAAGTTGTCGCTTGTCTTGTAGAACGCGCCAAACCTGATTTGCATATCGTCAAGCGCGCTTTCGCCTTTATTGGTCTTGATAATCGTGTACGTTTTCCCCGCACATTCGAGCATTTCGTCAAACACGATCGTGTGTTTGGACAAGACGATTTCTTTTCTCACTTTTTCGGGGTGCGTGTTGGGCGAAAGGATAAACGAACCGAAAGTCTTGCCTTCTTCCCTTGCCCGTTGCAAGATGCCGCTTATCACGTCTCCGCCCAAGCCTGCGATGATCACCGTGTCAACTTCTTCGCTGCAAACCGCGCCGAGTCCGTCGCAAAGGCGCGTCTGCATAACGTCGGCAACTCCGTTTTCAAAAGCAAGCTCTTTTGCCTTGTCAAGCGACGGCTTGCTGATGTCGGTGGCAATCACTTCGCTTGCCCTATCCGTGCTGACGAGATAGTAGCCCAGCTTTCCGTGATCGCATCCCACGTCCGCCACCTTGCCGTAGTCCACGAGATTGGCTATTGCGGTGAGCCTTTGGTCAAGTCGTATTGGCATCAGTCGAAATCTTTGAGCTTTTTGAGGCGATTGGGATGACGGAGTTTTCTCAACGCTTTCGCCTCGATCTGACGGATACGCTCACGAGTGACGTTGAACTCCTTGCCCACTTCTTCAAGCGTTCTGGGGTGCGAGTCGTCAAGACCGTATCTTAGGCGCAACACCTTTTCTTCACGCGGAGTGAGGGTGTTGAGCACTTGGATGAGCTGCTCTTTGAGCATATTGCTCTCTGCAACGTCGCTTGGAGAAAGCGCGGTGTTGTCTTCGATGAAATCTCCGAGATGGCTGTCTTCTTCCTCGCCGATAGGAGTCTCCAAAGACACGGGATCTTGCGCGATTTTTTGGATCTCGCGCACTCTTTCCACCGAGCAACCGAGTTGCGCCGCAATCTCTTCTGCCGACGGCTCTCTGCCGAGTTTTTGCAAAAGTTGACGAGTGGCGCGCACTTGCTTGTTGATGGTTTCCACCATGTGCACGGGGATACGAATCGTCCTTGCTTGGTCGGCAATGGCGCGGGTGATGGCTTGTCTTATCCACCACGTTGCGTACGTGGAGAACTTGAAGCCCTTCTTGTAGTCGAATTTTTCAACCGCTTTCATCAAGCCGAGATTGCCTTCTTGGATAAGGTCAAGAAACTGCATACCCCTGCCGACGTAGCGTTTTGCAATGGACACGACAAGTCTGAGGTTGGCTTCGCTCAAAACGTGCTTTGCCTCCTCGTCGCCTTCTTCCATGCGTTTTGCAAGCTCGATCTCCTGATCCGCCGTCAAAAGCGGCACTCTGCCGATGTCTTTGAGATAGATTTTCACGGAGTCGTCAACGCTGCTGTCGATGAGATTGTCGATTGAGATATCGTCTTCTTCGGCGGTGTCTTCAACCTTGATATTCTCCGCTTGCAGAGCGTTGAACACCACTTCCATGTCTTCTGCGGTGGCGTTGAGATGTTCGAGTTTCGCCATTATATCGTCTTCGCTCACCGAGCCTTTGCTCTTGCCCAAAGCGACGATTTTGTCGATCTCTTGTTTCAAAAGTTGTTCTCTGTCCACAAATGTCCTCCTTAGTGAATCAAAGTTTATCTTCAATTGCTTTTGATTTCAATATTTTTTGCAATCTCGTGATTTCTCTCACGGTTGCTCTTTTTTCGTCCTGATCGGAAAGTTCGTTGTACTTTTCCTTCAACTCTGCAAGGCGAGAAGATATGCTCTCGTTTGCAAGCATGACAAGGCAATCGTTGTAGTAGTCCGTCTCTCTGTTGTGGTCTGAAAACTTCATATTGATGCCCAGCACGTTTTGGATTTCCTTGTCTTCATAGCCCATAGCGTCGTACATTCTGCTCACATCCGCTTTGCCTTGCGGTTGCGATTTTGCCCAATCGAGAAGTTTTCTGTGCGTATCGCACGCAAGCCACTCCGTCTTGATTTTGTTCAAATCCACGCACCCCGCGCCCGTAAGCACGCAGTTGACGACAAATCTTGACGCGCGCATGTTCTTGGCTTCTTTCTCTTCGGGGTTTTCTTTGGGGATCTCCGCCTTTCTCATGCCCACGACGCCGATTTCTTGCGAGAGCGTGTCCACGCTCACCCCCGAGAGTTTCGACACAACGGACATATACACTTCTCTCTCGGCAACGTTTTCCACGCTTTTTAGCACTTTGAGAGCTTGCGAAACGTATTTTGCCCTGCCGTTTACGCTGCCCAAATCGTTTGCGTCCGCGCAAAGTTTCAGCTTGTATTCCATAAGCGGAAGAGCTGCGCCGACGTATTTCATATATCCGTCCTGTCCTTCGCTTCTCACCACTTCGTCGGGATCTTTGCCGTCCGGCAGCGAAACCACTCTCACGTTTTGCACGTATTTTGCAAGGATATCGGTGTTTTTCACAGACGCTTTTCTGCCTGCTCCGTCACCGTCATAGCAAACGTAAACCGTGTCCGTCATTCTCGATATTTCTCTTGCCTGACCTTCGGTGAGTGCCGTGCCCATGCCTGCAATCGCGTTCTTTATCCCCGCCGCGCCAAGCGATATGACGTCCATATATCCTTCAACGAGAATGAGATTTTTGTACGCCGCGCCGTTGAGCTTTTTGTCACGCTTGACAAAGTTGATGCCGTATATCGTGCGCCCCTTGTCAAACAAGGTGGTGTTGGTGGAGTTTTTGTATTTTGCAACGTCCTTTTCGCCGTGATATATGCGCCCGCCGAAAGCGATGACGTTGCTCATGCCGTCCATGATAGGCACGATTATGCGGTTTGCAAATGCATCGGAGGGGCGATCCACGTTGGATATAAGCCCGCATTCGAGCAAATCGGAAAGATGATACCCCTTTCTGCGCATATATCCCACCATAGACTCATAGTCGAGCGACAGCCCCAATCCGTAGCGTTTGCTCGTGTCTTCGTCTATGCCGCGATTGAGAAGATATTCCCTTGCCTGCTTGCCCTTGACTTCGTCTATAAGGTTGTTGCGATAATACCTTGCAACGTCGCGCATAAGTTGTTTCAAAACATCGCTATGTTCTTTCTTCTCGCTGTATTTGGGATCGAATTTGACTTCGGGCAACTGCATGCCAACCTTGTCGGCAAGAAGTTTCACCGCATCGTAAAAACTGACGTTTTCCATCTCCATGACAAACTTCACCACGTCGCCGCTCGCCCCGCAACCGAAACAATGATACCAGCCGTTGTTGACGCACATAGACGGCGTTTTTTCGTTGTGGAAAGGACAGCAACCGAAATATCGCCCGCCTTTTTTCTGCAAGGGGACGTATTGCGCGATGATCTCGACGATGTCGCATTTGTATTTGAGTTCTTCCATAAACTCGGGAGTGAAACCGCCTGCCATAAAGCCTTCCTTTTTAGTTTAACTATAATTATATACGAGAAATAAATACAAAATTCCTAAAACAAACCGAAAAATCTTTCGCAAATCTTGAAAAAAATTCGTAAAACCCCAAATATTTTGTAAATGTGCGTGCACAAGCGCGCGCCAAAACAAATCAAAATAAATAAAAGCGCACGCAAAGAGCGTGCGAAAAGGCAATTTGCAATTTAGCAAATTTATAGGCAAAATCGGCATAAACGCAAAGGCGATTATGCACGATTTTGCGGCATCTGACAAGGTGGATTGTTATTTGTTTTCTTCGATGTATTTCACAACGTCGCCCACCGTTTTGAGAGTGGCGACCGTGTCGTCGTCGGCAACAAGACCGTATTCTTCTTCGATTGCCATGACAAGCTCCACAACGTCAAGGCTGTCAAGTCCCAAATCATTGACGATGTCGCTCTCAAGCGTGACGCGGCTTTTGTCAATGCCGAGTTGGTTGGCGATGATGTCTCTTACAGTTTCAAAAATCATGATTGTATGCTCCTTTGCACCGATTATACCACACATTCGCCTTGCTTTCAAGGCAAAAAACAATATGTGCGGCGGTTTTAATATATTGCGAATCTCACTCTTTTGCCATTGACAAAAAGGCGAGATCGGGCGAAACTTGTTTCAATTTTTTTGCGGCGATTTTCGGCAATCTAACCGTCTATTCTTCGTCCATTTGGTTCAAATCCATCTCGTATGCGACAATGCTTTGCTCGTCTGCGCAAACGCATGCGTGATAGCCGTCGTAAACGGGGAAATGCTCAAAGTGCGCGTCCTTTGGAATCTCGCATCTAAAATTGGCAAGACCTTCGCCAGTCCATTTGAGATAGCTCTCTCTTTCCGTCCACTTTTCAAAGAAATCTTGCGTGTCTTCGGCATCCATAAACGTGAATTTGGAATAATCTATATCGCGAATTTTTTCTATATCCACGCCTATGGGAGTGTGCGATATGCCAAGCATAATCACGCCGTGCGAGTGGGACAGATTGAAGTGCGCGTCTTCGGTGTCAAAGCGCGGTTTTTTGCCTTCTTCCCTTATGATTTGCACGGTTTTGGGCAAATCGTTGCCGCAACCCGACATTATATCGCGATAATAGGAATAGCAATATTTGACAAACTTGTCGCTGTCCGCTTCTCCCCTTGCGAAAAACAAAACCATATCAGTTCTCCACTCTCAAAAGCGCGCAAACGTCATCCACGCACGAGAGTTGTCGCACGTTGTCCAGCGTTAATTTCATATTGCTTTCTTTTGTTTCTTCGGTGACGAGAACGAGATAATCGCCCTGCTCGTCCGCCTTTTTCAACACGTTTTTGACGCCGATTTTGCCGTTTTCAAAGGCTTTTGCCACTTTTGCAAGCGAGCCGTCTTCGCCGTTGACAGCGATACGCACGTAATACGCCGTTGTGAAGTCGGTTGCAAAATCGTCATCGTTCACTTCGACTTCGTCTTCCCAAAAATAGCGTCTATGCACGTCTTTGCCGCCTGCAAACACTATGTCGCTGACAATCGCGCTTGCCGTGGGCAACGAGCCTGCGCCCCTGCCGTACAACATCACGTCGTCAACGCTGTCACCGTGGATGTACAGCGCGTTGAATGAGCCTTTGACGCTTGCAAGCGGATGATTGGCAAGGATAAACGACGGATGAACGCGCGCTTCGATTTTGCCGTCCGTTTGCTTAGATATGGCAAGCAATTTGAGCGTGTAGCCGAGCTGTTTGCCAAACTCGATGTCCTTCACCGCCACGCTTGATATGCCTTCTCTGTACACTTTGTCGATTGGCACGCGCTTGCGATATGCAAGGGACGAGAGAATGCTGTTTTTGTACATCGCGTCAAAGCCTTCCACGTCCGCGGTGGGATCGGCCTCGGCATATCCGAGCCTTTGCGCTTCTTTAAGGCACGTCTGATAGTCCACGCCTTCATCGCTCATTTTGGTCAAAATGTAGTTGGTCGTTCCGTTGACTATGCCCTTCAAAGACGTGATCTTGTTGGCTTGCATGCTGTCGGTCAGCGTGCGTATAACGGGCACTCCACCCACGCAACTTGCCTCAAAATATATGCCTGCGCCCGTCTTTTTTGCGGCGAGTTCAAGCTCGTGCCAACTCTTTGAAAACATCTCTTTGTTGGCGGTCACGATGCTCTTTCCGCTTTCGAGTGCTTTTATGAGAAAACTCTTTGCCGGCTCAACTCCGCCAAAAAACTCCGCAACGATATTCACTCTCTCGTCATTGACAATCTCGTCAATGTCTTGCGTGACAATCGTCTCGTCAACTCCGAGCTGCTTGCAACGCTCCATATTGCGTTCAAGCACTCTCACCACTTCTATGTCAAGACCTTCGTCTTTTTTTATCATTTCGCGCTTGCTTGTCAAGATCTCCCACACGCCGCCACCGACGACGCCGAGCCCCAAAAGCGCAACTCCGATTTTCTTCATATTTCTCCTATTATATTCGTTTTCCGATTGTGCTTTGCAAGGTCACAAACGTTCATTTGCAATTGCGGTCGTACACCATCTTCAAGCCTTTGAGCGCAAGCGCGCGGTCGCTTTCATCGATGACGTTTGGCTCGACTTGCTGCACAAGCTCGGACAAACCGCCCGTTGCGATCACCTTTGCTCCCTTCATCTCGTCAAGCTGCTTGTATTTTTCAACCATATACTTCACAAGCCCCGCATATCCGTACACGATGCCGCTCTGCATGCAGCTTTTGGTATCTCTGCCCACGATGTTTTGCGGCTTTTCAAGCTCGATTCTGGGCAGTTTTGCCGCCGTTGTGACAAGCGACTCCGTTGCCGTCTTGATGCCCGGGGCAATTGCACCGCCAAGATATCGTCCGTCTTTGGTGACGAGATTGAACGTTGTCGCCGAGCCGAAATCCACCACAATCACAGGTCCGCCGTATATAGCGTATGCCGCCGCCGCGCCCACGATTCTGTCCGTGCCGAGTTGAGTCGGTTGGGCATAATCGAGCGTGATGCCCGTGTCCGTGTCGCAGGACACGATCAGCGGAGATTTGCCGATATAATCGTTGCACATGTGCTCTATCGTGTAGTTGAGCGCGGGCGCAACCGATGACATGACGCATGCGTCTATATCTTCAAAATTGACTCCGCGTTGGCGAAGCAGGTCGTACAGCACCATGCCGTATTCGTCCGCGGTGCGAGAAGCCTTGGTGGAAACTCGCCACGAGGCGATCATCTTGTCGCCGTCAAAAACGCCGTACTTGACGTTGGTGTTGCCAATATCCATTGTGAGAATCATATTTTCTCCTTACGCGCAATCGTGCGCATAACACGTATGTTGACAATAATTATACCAAACATTCAAAATATTATCAACAGAAACTTGCAAAACTCGAAATCCTAGCGACACGTTTCTTGTTTGCATAGCATAAAAGTTATTACTTCACAAATCAAAAACGACCGAGAATTCGGCCGTTTTTGTTTGGGTTATTCCGCCCTGAAAATCGAGCGGAGCGAGCATCAAGCGGACAATCTTGCGAAATTGCGGATTGAGCCTTTATCCGTGCATGAACCGATAGCAAAGATTTTCCGCGCGATAGAAAAGTAAAAATCAAGCGTGGCTCTCGGCAATGAACGACATTCGTGCATTGCCGTTGCCTCGGCGATGATTTTTACTTGCAGCCACAATTGCACCCGCCGCCGCAAAGGCAGGAAAGGATGAGAATGAGCCACACAAGATCGCAGCTGTTCATCGTGTTCATACCCGTGCCGCCGCAGCAGTTGAGCAACATCAAAAGCAACACGATGTCACAGGTGTTGCAACCGCATCCGTTTGCGCCGTTTGTAAAGAATCCGTTCATTTTATGTACCCCCTTTTGATTTTTCGGATTGCTCCTACATTACCTTACGCTTTCTTGAAAAATTGTGTTACAACGCATTGAAACGCGGCTTGCAAAATATACTTTGACGTGAGATATCTCAAACGCATGATAGGAATCACAGTGGCATTGTTCTGCACTTTGATAGTGTCGGGATTGTGTTCGCTTTGCTTCAAATTTGACTTAAAGTGGTGGATTGCGCTTGATAAACCGCCGTTTGTGGCAAGTAGGCTCGGATATACGCTTATGGTGGCAGGGTGCTATTTGTCTTGCGTGTTGGCAGTGTCACGGCTTGTGGAGTTCAAACATATTTTTCCGTCAATGCTCTTTTTTGTGTTTTTAGGCTTGTTTTCGGTGTTGTTTGTCTTTGCTTTTTTCACGCTGAAAAATTTTGTGTTTGCGCTTGTGTGTATAACGGCGGTGCTTGCAATGGCATACGTGCTTTTTATCCGCTTTCTCACAAAAGATTGGAAAATCGCTTTGGAGTTTTTGCCGACGTTTGTCTTTGATATATACGCCTTTTTGTGTGTGCTTTACATCTTCATGAACAACTGAAATTTTGGACTTTGACGCGGCATTATCGTCAAAAAATTTGACTTTTCATTATCTTTATTCTATTATCTTATAGATAATATTTGTCGGCTCATCATTCCGGATGAGTGCGAAAGGAGTTTTTATTATGGCAGACGTTACAATGGACAAGATCGTTGCCCTTGCAAAAAATCGCGGCTTCGTTTACCCGGGCAGCGAAATCTACGGCGGTCTCTCGAACTCGTGGGACTACGGCCCGCTCGGCGTGCAGATGAAAAACAACATCAAGCAGGCTTGGTGGAAGAAATTTGTGGTGGAAAACCCCTACAACGTTGGGCTTGACAGCGCAATCATCATGAACCCGACCACTTGGCAAGCCAGCGGACATATCGGCGGTTTTTCCGATCCGCTTATGGACTGCAAGAGCTGCAAATCCCGTCACCGTGCGGACGATCTTATCGAAGATTATATGCACAAACACGGCATCGAGGAGAACATCGCAAGCTGGACAAACGAGCAGATGGAACAATACGTGCACGAGCACAAGATCCCCTGCCCCGTGTGCGGCAACAGCGACTTCACGGGCGTGAGAAAATTCAACCTTATGTTCAAGACGTTCATCGGCGTGACGGAAGACTCCACTTCCACCGTCTATTTGCGCCCCGAAACCGCACAAGGCATCTTTGTCAACTTCAAGAACGTGCAACGCACGACGAGAAAGAAACTGCCCTTCGGCATCGGTCAAATCGGCAAGAGCTTCCGCAACGAGATCACTCCCGGCAACTTCATCTTCCGTATCCGCGAATTTGAACAAATGGAGCTTGAATTTTTCTGCAAGCCCGGCACAGACCTTGAATGGTTCAACTATTGGAAGAACTTCTGCCATCAATGGCTTCTCGATCTCGGCATGAACGACGAAAAGCTCAAACTGCGCGATCACGACAAGGAAGAGCTTTGTTTCTACTCAAAAGCCACCACGGACTTTGAATACAAATTCCCGTTCGGTTGGGGCGAGCTTTGGGGCGTTGCAGACCGCACCGACTACGACCTTAACCAACATATCAAGACCAGCGGCAAGGATTTGAGCTATATCGATCCCGTCACCAACGAGAAATTCGTGCCCTACGTTGTCGAGCCGTCGCTCGGCGCGGACAGAGTGTTCCTTGCATTCCTTTGCGACGCATACGAAGAAGAACAAGTCGGCGAAAACGACACTCGTGTCGTGCTCCACTTGCACCACGCAATCGCGCCGATCAAGGTGGCAGTGCTCCCCTTGCAAAAACAACTCAACGAAAAAGCGGAAGAATTGTATGCACAACTCTCCAAACACTTCGCTTGCGACTTCGACACATCCGCATCAATCGGCAAGAGATACCGCCGTCAAGACGAGATCGGCACTCCCTATTGCGTCACCGTGGACTTCGACACGCTTGAAGACAACTGCGTCACCGTCCGCGAGCGCGACACCATGGCTCAAGTGCGTATCCCGATTGAAAATCTCGTCGGCTACTTCACCGAACAATTTGAATATTGATTGCAAGTTTATCTCGCAATCGCTCTCGGCACAACCTTATGCCGACACAACAACATCCACAAAAAAGCACCGCCACCGCGGTGCTTTTATATTGCAATCATTATTAGTAATATTCAAAAATTATTCTGACAAATTAATAACGCAACTATGTATTACTGCTACTTAAAAATTAACAAATCCAAAATTTGCCATACTTATATTACCTTTCTCAATACATCCTAATTGCAACAATCTCAATGCCAAAGCAAAAGTCGTCTTTAACGTGTCATAAAGAAGTTCTTTCATATCGCTATTTCCTGTTGCTGAAAAATATGGCATTTCAAAATTATTATTTTTGAGAGAAATCTCTCTATAAAGGTATAAGTTACTATAATCCAAACGTCCACGCATTTCCCCTTCATCATTGATTGCTCCAGAATACTTAACTCCATGAATGTAATCCCATGATCCATTATCCTCAATAAGAAAAACAGTCACGATGGTGCAGTCAGCGATCATTTTCGATGTAAGTTTATAAACCATCATCAACTCATTATCATCTGATTTTTTAAACAAAATCTCTCTTATGGTTTTTTCTCCATTTTCAACACTTTCTGAAGTATTGGATTTCAAAAAAGGATATATTAAGTCGGTAAATTTTTGTTTACAATTATCACAAATAAACATGCCTTTATGACCATATGCACGTGTTGCTTCCGACTTAGTTTCATTGCATTTTGTACATTTATAGATCACAACTCCATTAGACTCACAAGTTGCGGTGTTTTTTTGCTCAACAAAATTATGCACGCATACAATTGGCTTTGAATCATTATCTTTCTTTTCATCACATGCAACTAAAGAAAACATTACAAAGCATGACAAAATAGCAAATACAACAAAAATTGTCAATCTTTTGTTCATAATTTTACTCCAAAATAGTACTAAATGCCAAACAAACAATATCAAGTCAAAAAATAATCAAGCCCCCTGTTTAACATCTGTATTAAAAGTATATTCTCAATATTTGAGATTGTCAAATGTTTTTCTCAATAATTGATACAATAAAAGTATGAAGGTGAATTTCAAAGAAAACTTAAAGCAATTACGGGTTGAAAACAAATTAAGTCAAAAAGAATTGGCTTCAAAATTAGATACAACCGTAAAAACAGTTTCTCATTGGGAAACTGGATATAGCGAGCCTTCCATTGTTCAGATTGTTGAATTGTGCAACATATTTGAAATTTCAACAGATGAATTACTTTGCAAGTAAGCTTTAAGCACCGCAACCGCAGTGCTTTTTATATTGCAAAACCGTGTTAGATACATGGTTTTCAAGTTTTTGGTGGAAGTGTGGGGATTTGCCAATCAGCGATTGCTACCGAAGGTCAATCGCGTGCAGCCGAAAGGGGTTCACACGGCATTGCCGTGATGCGATTTTACCAAAATCGCATAATCACCGCACTGAAGACAAAAGAAAAGCCGTGTTAGATACACGGTTTTACGTTTTTGGTGGAAGTGCGGGGATTTGAACCCCGGTCCAAACAGCCGTCTTCGGCACTTTCTACACGTTTAGCAAATGATTGAATGTTTCGCCCTTTGGTTCACTTGCAAACCGCCGTTTGATAAGCTCGTGATGACAACGACTCTACTGAGCAATCAAGTCGCGTTGTCTGTTTTTCTGACGCCGCTTGCCAAGGGAACAGAAAACCTTGGGGCGACGTGCTGACTAGTTAGTTACGCAGCAAGAGCGAACTCCATGTTGGAGCTCTTTTGATTGTTTTTTGCATTTAATTTTAAGTTTCCGTTGATAACGTAGCCGAGCCTACGACGTGCTTATACCGCCTAAAACTGAGTGTCGAATCCAAAAACACCCCCAAATCGCGTAACAATCCAACGCTTTTGGTGAAATGATTATACCATATTATACACAAAATGCAAAGATTTTTTGAATTTCGCCCGATAAAAAATCGGTTCAAATTGCGGCTTTTTATATTTATTGTACGCGTATGTGCGATGCGTGTATGCGCGCGCGTGTGCAAAAGTTTTGGTTAGAGAACGGCGGAGCGGAATTTGTTGGGAGTCATGCCCGTGTACTTCTTGAACATGCGGTGAAAATAGGCAGGATCCTCAAATCCGACCATCTCCGAGATTTTGCCGATCTTGATGTCCGTTTGCAACAAAAATTCCTTTGCCTTTTCTATGCGACAGGACGTGATGTAGTCCGTCACGTTTTGTTTCATCACGCGCATGAAGAGTTTTGAAAAATAGTTTTCGCTGACGTAGGACATTTCGGCAAGTTGCGCAAGCGTGATTTTGGACGCATAGTTGTCGTTGATAAAATCGACAGCCACTCTGACGCGAGAGTCCACGCGGTCGCTGTCCACGTTGTTTTTTGCGATTTTCATAACGAGATCGAGGCTGGATAGATTGTTGACCATCATCTCGATGAGTTTGGTTGCGGAAAAATACCTGTCCTTTTCCACCAATCTAAGCTCGTCATAATACTTTTGCAAAGCGGGATCGAAGTCTTGTTGCGGATAGACATAGTCCACAACGTCGTCGATATCGGTGCGCACTTCACCGCCGCAAATCGCCGAAACGTACTCGCCGTTGATGAAGATTGGCACGACAAACTCCAAAATGCCGTACTGACACTTGAAGAAGTTGGTTTTCTTGCTTTTTGCCGCCGCGATTGCCGAGTGTATGATGCAATCGACGCATCTTGAAGCCACATTGCGATCTTTGCGCGCCTCAACGCAAAACTCCGACTCGTTCATGGGCGGAATGATGATGTTGCCAAGCGGATCGAGCATTGCAAAAGCCAATCCCGTGGCTCTCGACACATAACCAAGAGCCTTGCGGAACTTGTCAATTTCGATAAATTCTTCAAATCTACTCTTCATTTTTGTATTTTTGTGTCCTTATTGTGCATTTTGTAGTCTATATCGTACAATCAAATTGTACACTAACTATGCAGTTTTGTCAATTGCAATTTTATTTTACAGATTGTATATTAAAGATGAGTTAAAAACGCAGGCTGATTTGTATGGGGTTTTGGCGTTGCGCCAACCAAATAATGAAAAAAAATATTTGATAAAGGAGACAAATTATGGACTACGTAAAGAACAACATTGCAAATTTTTGCAAGAAAAACAAAGTCAATCTTATTTTTCTCGTGGTTTGCTTGCTGGTTATTTTCGTAAGCAGTTTCTGTGCGTCTTGCATCCAATCGGACGGTTTCAAAGTGACCGTCACCGACCTTAGGGACGAAACGAACACGGGGACTATCACAACAACGACGGTTGGAGAAGACGGAACGCCCGTTGAAACTCAAACCGCCGTCAAAGGCAAAGTGGTGTCGGGCATATTGTTTGTTCCAAAGGACGCAAGCCCCGAGCATCCGCTCCCGGCAGTTGTACTCACTCACGGCTATCTTAACAACCGTGAAATGCAACTTCAAAATGCAATCGAGCTTGCGCGCCGCGGCTTTATCGTGCTCACCGTTGACCGCGAAGGACACGGCAACTACGACAACAGCGGCAAACAAAACGCTATGATGGCAACCAACGGCTTGTACGACTCTGCAAAGTATCTGTACAATCTCGACATCGTTGACAAATCCAAAATCGGTATCTCGGGACACTCGATGGGCGGCTACACCACGGCGGCAACGCTTATGGCGGACAAGAACGTGGGCATCGTTTCTGCAGGTTTGATGCAGGCTTGGAGCTCGTTTATGGGCGCAGGCGCAGACGTATCCGTCGGCTTCCTTAAAGCAAAAGACGACGAATTCTTCTTCACGACCAGAGAAAACGGCGGCACGATCTCAAGAGATTTTCTCTCCACCACAACCGCAAAGAAATTCCTCGGTCTCACCGCTGAAGACACGATCGTCAACAAAGGCATCTACAAACAAACCGCAACGGGCGCAGAACTTGTCACTCCCCAAGGCGGTCAAGCAGTGGACGGAACTTTCCGTGCCATATACGAAATCGCAGGCGTGCATCCCCAAAACCATGAATCCGTGGAAGGCGCAAACGCTGTCGTAAACTTCTTCTACAACGCATTCGGCACTCCCGACGGACACAAATACATCGCCGAAGGCAAACAAACCTGGTGGCTCAAAGAAGCATTCTCTTTGCTCGGACTTATCGCAGTCATCACGATGATATTCCCGCTCATCGGTCTTCTTCTCAAGACGAGATTCTTCAAGAGTATCTCCGTTGGCGAGCAAGCGGCAAACGAGAACGGCGAAATGGTGTGGGTTGGCAACAAGCCGCTCGAACCCGCTCCCCTGCACGGCGTGCAAAAGCATTTGACCTACTGGATAGGCGCGCTTGCGGTGGCAATCTTCTCGGGACTCACCATTCAACCGATATGCACCGAATTTGGCGGCAAATTCTTCCCCAATACCCAACTCTATCCGCAAGACACGACCAACTGGGTGTGCGTATGGGCAGTCTGCACCGCTCTGTTCGCTCTTGCCGTAGTGCTCTTCTTGTGGGCAGTCAACGGCACGGTCAATAGATTCAGATTTAAGGAAGAAGCAAGCAGCCACACCGAAAATCCGTTTGCACCCGCAAGAGTGCCAACAGGCATAAAAGGTCTTGCAAAGACGTTGCTTCTTGGCATAATCGCAGTCGCAAGCGTGTATATCGTCACCTATATCAACTGGCAAGCATGGACGGTGGACTTCAGAATTTGGACGCTCGCAATCAAGGTGTTCAACATCGAAATGCTGCCCACGATGATGAGATACGCTCTGTTCTTCGGCATCTTCTTCAGCGTCAGCGCAATCTTCAACGAAGGCTTCCGCGCAAAGAACCTTCCCGAATGGGCAACGATTCTCATCAATGTGTTCTTCAACATAATCGGCGTGCTCTTGATGATTGCAATTCAATACGGCACGTTTACAACCACGGGCGTGTTGTGGCAAAAAGATATGGCACTCGGATACATAGTGCTTATCCCCATGGTGCCCATCCTTGCAATCTCAACCGTCATCTCAAGAAGAATGACCGCAAAGACCGGCAACGTATGGCTCGGCGCAGTGATAAACACTCTGCTCTTCACCATGATGACTTGCGCAAACACCGCAGCATCCTTTGCGTACGTACTTGGCTAATTATCTCCCCCCTATTTTAACTTATACCGACGCCACCCGCTTGGGTGGCGTCGGTATTTTATTCGCTAAAAACGACACACAAAACGCCTGCAAAATTGAACGGTCAATTGCTAAAACAGACATAATAATCAGATAAATATATTCCGCTAAACAGGCTCAAAGCAAAGCAGTTTTATGAAAACACGGATTTGTCGCAAAAATGTAATATATAAAACGGAAAATATGAAAAAACAGTCCGTCAAATACAGACCGTTCTTCATAATGCTATAAACTTTTATCCACCAAAAATCTTATTTCTTCAAAAAAGAGAAAAAGCCTTTCTTTTCGTACGGTTTTACGGTGACTTCTCCCACCCCGTATCCGTCTTTTGCAATCGCTTGCTTTATTGCTTCGACATCGGTGTCGTCGTTTGCGATGACGACTGTCTTGCCTGCCGTATGTGAAGACGTGACTTTCTTCACGTTTGCCGCTTTGCGCACTGCGTCGTTGACGTGCGACTCGCACATACCGCATTGCATTCCTTCAAACTTGCAAAGTTATTTCAATCATATATATTGCACGCTCTTTATTTGTTTTCGCCTACAATATACCACCACCATTCCGTTAAGTCAATAAATATGAAACATTTTTCATATTGATTCGTCTTTGCTTTCGTATTATGACTTCTCTAATATAACACTCCTTTTTCGACGAAAACCGACTTTTTTTCATAACTTACCTTGATTTGCTGGACAATGCGAAAGCGTTGTGCTACACTCTGTTCATCAACTTGATAGAGGCGCGAGTTTTATGACAAGCCGACAACGCAGACTTCGTTGCGGTGGCAAAGGAAAACTCGCCGAAAGAATGACTTGCTTGGTCTGAAGCGATCACTCTTGGGACAACGCAGAATATGCGTTGTACTGTCACTGCAAAGTGGAGAGCTATCAGCATTGAGTAGGTTTTTTGCCGCAATGTTGTTAGCATTGCGGTTTTTTTTATCCGCAAAGCAAGATGAAAAACAACTTCAGGAGTGAAAAAAATGAAAAGATCCGTCAAAATCATATCGCTGATATTGGTCTTGACCGTCGTCATAGGTTGCGTTTTTGCGCTTAGCGCATGCAACAACGACAAAGACGACTCGCACAAGGAAAAATTGGTTGTCGGGCTTGAATGTGCATACATCCCCTTCAACTTCACGCAAATGACAGACGCCAACGGCGCAGTGAAAATCTCAAACGCCGAAGGTTATGCCAACGGCTATGACATTCTCATCGCAAAGCGCATTGCGGACGCTCTTGGCAAAGAACTTGTCATCACAAAACTCGAATGGGACTCTCTCGTGCCAGGCGTTAAAGCAGGCACTCTCGATCTTGTCATCGCAGGCATGAGCCCCACCGCCGAACGCCGCGCGTCAATCGACTTTTCCGCCACCTATTATGAGAGCAATCTCGTTGTCGTGGTGAGAAAAGACGGTCAATACGCCAAAGCAACTTCCCTTTCGGACTTTGCAGGCGCAAAGCTCGTGGCGCAAAACGGCACTTTCCACGACTCCGCGCTCGAAAATCTGCCGGCAAGCTACGGCATCACCCGCCTTACCCCAATGGAATCCTTCCCTGCAATGACCGTTGCGCTCAACGCAAAGACGGTGGACGGATACGTCGCAGAAGAGCCGGGCGCGATTGCGGACTGCGCCGCAAATCCGCAACTTACCTACATCCATCTCAAAAACAACGAGAACGGTTTTGAGGCAAGCGCAGACGATACGTCCCTTGCAATCGGCATGAGATACGGCTACGAAAACAAGGAT
>ULSH01025759.1_pt1 | contig 40469 bp, 32 predicted proteins | sample 1956151 | NCBI WGS metagenome assembly ULSH01 (sample SAMEA4835702, study PRJEB28245) | human gut metagenome | biome: gut microbiome; material: fecal sample | place: Denmark | collected 2008 | reverse complement strand
ACTTGCACCCATTAGAGTATGTTCGTGCTGGACGAACAAAAAACAGAACAGCCCGGGAATAGTGGACTGTTCTGTCATTATGTAGATGTAAATATGTGCTAGAGAATGCTCATTACGGCCTCGGCGATAGAATTGAGCTTGGTATCTACGCTGTCAGCACGGCTGGCAAGGATACATGGAGCTGTAGTACCGACTAGCATACCTGCCTGACGGACGCCAGGAGAAAGCTTCGAATTCGTCTTCCAGAAGACATTGGCAGACTCGATGTTAGGGAACACGAGGCAGTCAGCATCACCTGCAACAGGGCTGACAAGCTTCTTGATCTCTACAGACTCGTTGTCGATAGCGACATCCAAAGCCAGAGGACCATCAGCGATGCAACCCCTGATCTGGCCACGGTCTACCATCTTGGCAAGAGCGGCAGCCTCCATGCAAGCAGGCATTGAATCAAGAACCTGCTCTGAAGCAGCGAGGAACGCAACCTTAGGCTTGGCGATACCGAAAGACTTGGCAACCTTCACTACGAAATTCGTCTGCTTGATCTTCTGACGGAAATCAGGAAGAGGAAGCACTGCCATATCGGTAAGGAAAAGAAGCTTGTGATAATTAGGGCTCTCGAGAATACCGACGTGGCTGAGAAGACCCTTAGGAGGAAGGAGACCGTTCTCCTTGTTAAGGATAGCACGGAGGAACTTGTCGGTAGAGCAGAGACCCTTCATAAGGACATCACCCTCACCGTCATGAACCAGCTGAACAGCCTGAGCCACAGCCTTGAGCTCATCAGGATTGCCGATAATCTCGAACTTGGAAGCATCGATGCCGTTCTTCTCGCAAACGTCATTGATAAGTTTCGCATCGCCGACAAGAGTCGCAGAAACGAAACCGAGGTCAACTGCCTTCGAAGCAGCCTCTATAGTATGCTCGTCCACTGCCCATGCAGCGACCATCTTTTTGCGGATACCCTTCTCCTTGAGATCAGCAAAAACATCTGAAAAACTTGTAATCATCGTTTATTGTAAATTAATTTTCCTCTTCGCTCTGAACAATATGCATCGTGTCACGTGCAATCACGATCTCCTCATCAGTAGTGATGAGAGCAACCTTCACCTTGGACTCAGGGAGGGAAATGATGGCATCCTCGCCCCAAGCGACATTGGCCTCATAGTCGAACTTGAGACCGAGATAAGAAAGATTCTCACAAACTCTGCGACGGAGACGGCTGTTATGCTCGCCGATACCGCCGGTGAAGATGATGAGATCCACGCCATTCATCACGGCAGCATAAGATCCGATGTACTTGATGATGCCGTAAGTCAACATCTTGAGAGCAAGCTTGGCCCTCTGGTCACCTGAATTGGCAAGAGCATCGAGGTCGCGCGCATCGGAAGAAGCGCCGGAAATGCCGAGGAATCCGCTCTTCTTGTTCATAATCTCAGTCATCTCGTCAGGAGTAAGATTCTCCTTCTTCATGAGATAAGGAACCACGTTAGGGTCAATGCTGCCGCATCTGGTACCCATAATCACGCCGTCAAGCGGAGTGAAGCCCATGGAAGTATCTACAGACTTGCCATTCACGATAGCAGTGATGGAACTGCCGTTTCCGATATGGCAGGTGATAATCTTGGAATTGTTTATGTCCAGTCCTGCGAACTTGGCACCCTTCTCGGCAACGAACTGATGGCTGGTACCGTGAGCACCGTATTTGCGGACCCTGTAATTCTGATAATCCTCGTACGGAAGACCATACATGTAGGCATAAGCCGGAATAGACTGATGGAATGCCGTATCGAAAGTAACAACCTGCGGAACAGAAGGGAGAACAGCCTGCACAGCCCTGATACCCAGGATATGGGCAGGATTATGCAGCGGCGCGAAATCGCAGCAGATCTCGATCTTCTTCATGACATCCTCATTGACAAGAGCGCTGGAAGAGAAATACTCACCTCCATGCACAATTCTGTGGCCCACAGCCTCGATGTCGTCAAGAGACTTCAAAACGCCATGCTCGCCATCTGTAAGTGCCTCAAGGACAAGCTGCATGCCCACCTTGTGGTCAGGAACCGGAATATCCTTTACGACTTTCTCCTTACCGGTAGCGGTATGCTGGAGACATCCCATTTCCAGGCCGATCTTTTCTACGATACCTTTAGCCAGGACATCATAAACCTCATCGCTCTTCATATCAAGAAGCTGATACTTGATAGATGAACTTCCGCAATTAATTACAAGAATTATCATATTGTGAATCTATTAAAATTTCTTTATAAATTTTCCGATTCCTATGGAAATCGTGGCAAAGTTAAAAAGAAATCACTACTTTAGCAAGAAACATAAACTTTAGACCTTGATGACTATTCAACTGTCCACGGAACGGAACATCATGGCATTGGCCCTGGCGTTCACCATCGGCACCACATGCGGACTCGCCACATCCGGCACCGGCATCCCCATATCGTTACGATACCTGTCCGCAGGCATCTCGTCCATCGCCGCCATCGCCATGACGACATGGACGAAACTCGCTGTCAGCCAACGCAAACTGCTGCTCACCTACCTCGCGGCAGGCATCTTCTGCGCCACCACCTGCCGACTCTCGTCAACCGGCGTCCAAACCATGCGGACGAGCACTGCTGCCGCAGATTTCGGGTCAATGATAATGTCCCTCCACTTCCGTTCGGACGATGCCGCAGCTCTGGTCAATGCCCTCGTGACAGGTGACAAGTCATGGCTTTCCCCTGAAATCGTCGGGACATTCCGGACAAGCGGCGCGTCACATATCCTCGCACTGTCCGGACTGCATCTGGGAATAATCTACATAATACTGGGATATGCCACATCAATTCTGGGGCGCTCCCCTGCCGCGAAAACGACAAGGAGCATCATAATCGTCTCATTGTCCGGAGCTTACACCATCGCTACAGGCGCCGCTCCTTCGCTCGTGCGCGCATTCCTTTTCATACTCATCAATGAAACCGCACATCTGCTGCACCGGAAAAGCAACCCGGTCCACACTTTCTGCGCCGCATTGATGATACAAATGGCGGTCAATCCGTCTGTCCTGGAATCAGCAGGGTTCCAGCTCTCATATCTTGCCATGGCCGGCATCATAACAATTTTCCCTAAAATGAAGGCGTGGTATCCCGAGCCGGGTAAAGAGGCAACGCGCTCATTCATAGCATGTTTTCCTAAAAAAGTATGGGATGCGGCAGCATTGACCCTGGCCTGCCAGATATTCACGGGTCCATTGGCCTGGCTGCGGTTCGGCACGTTCCCTACGCATTTCCTCCTCACGAACATATTGGCAATGCCGCTGACGACCGTCCTGATGACATTGGCCGTGCCGTCGGTCCTGCTGGCAGCGGCGGGGCTCTGTCCGACGTTCCTGATTTCCGCGACGGGACGAGTCGCGGAGGCGCTGATTTATGTGATGGAGGTTATCGCGGGGATGTAGAGGAGAGAGGGTTGTCGCTTGTTCGAAGGTTATAACCAGCGCGCCTCAATCACGTTACCCCCACCCTAAATCCCTCCCCTCGGGGGAGGGACTTGCCATCGCCCTTACGGGCTCTAATGTACACATTGATATTAAGTAACATTTTAAAAAATAACCTGTATCATCTAAGGGAATCTTTTCGGTCTATATCTCTTTTTCATCAATCATGTGCCACCGGTACACTCCACCTTCGAAAACAGATCTCTCCTCGAAAATATTCTCCTAATCTGAAGCAGGTTATTTTTTTACGTTACTAATAAAAATAAAGAACAACGGCCCCGAGACCAAAGTCCGAAGCCGTCATAATAAGTACCGGGCGTACACGACTGATGAGCAGGGAAATATAGACCGAAAAGCCGCGCAAATTCACCAGCTGCCGGAAGCACCGCCGCCTCCGAAAGACCCGCCTCCGAAACCGCCGAAGCTACCACCTGAAGAAGAGGAGCCGGAACTGCCGGAAGAAGAGGAATATCCTCCGCCGTAATATCTTGGAGTGGTAGTCCTGCCGGTACGGGTGCCGGAATTGCCGCCCTTGTTCTTCTTGTTGGACCTGGCGACAAACCAAATCATCAACAAGATGATGATTATCCAGAACAATGAACCGATACCGTCTTCATTCTCCGCCTCCTTCATCTTGTTCACGACCTTGATCTCGCCGCTCGCCAGACCAGTAAGAGTCTCGACTGCCGCTGTCACTGCGCCGTAATAATCATTCTCACGGAAACGAGGAATCATCTCGGTCTCGATGATACGCTTGCAATACGCATCCGGGATGGCGCCTTCAAGTCCATAGCCGATCTGGATGGAAACCTTTCCACCGGAATCCTCGGTCTTCGGCTTTACCAGGATTACGACTCCATTGTTGAAGTCCTTGGAACCGACACCCCATGAAGTACCTATCTTGACCGCATATTCAGCAGGCTCATAACCCTCCAGGTCAGAGACAGTCACGACCGTAATCTGATTGGACGTGGTGTCATCGAACGCGACAAGACGATGCTCCAGTTCCTCGACCTGAGCCGGCGAAAACATACCTGCAAGGTCATTGACCAACCTCTGCGGCTGCGGACGCGGCGGAACGGCAACTGCCACTGACGAGACAATCGCCAGCAGCAGTGTAATCAACGATATGCGTCTGATGGACATAGACTTACCTAAAACTCAACCTTAGGAGCCGTGTCTGCACCTTCAGATGCCTTGAAATAGCCTTTCTGCTCGAAACCGAAAATCGAAGCGAGGATATTTGCAGGGAAGCTCCTGATGGTGGTATTGTAAGACTGTGCAGTCTCATTGTATTTCATACGCTCGGTCGAAATGCGGTTCTCGGTACCTTCAAGCTGAGCCTGAAGTTCCTTGAAATTCTCATTGGCCTTCAGTTCAGGATATGCCTCGACTGACATCAGGAGACGTCCGAGAGCATTGCCAAGCTCGCCCTGCGCTGACTGGAACTGCGCGATGGCGTCTCCGGTAAGCTTGTCCGGGTCTACGGTAATCTGCGTAGCCCTTGCCCTTGCGGAGATAACGGACTCGAGAGTGCCGCTCTCATGATCGGCATAGCCTTTAACGGTAGCTACGAGGTTAGGAATAAGGTCGGCGCGACGCTGGTATACGTTTTCAACCTGCGACCATGCAGACTTTACTTTTTCTTCGCCTTCCACCATACCATTGTAGGTAGATTTCACCCAACTGAAAATTCCGAGGGCAACAACGGCGATAACGATTGTAGTTACTAGTCCTTTTTTCATAAATATGTTAAATTAGAGTGAATTATTCAGAGTGAATTATTCCGAGTCACGCACACATCTTACAGATGCCAGGAAGCTGTCTTTCGAAACGGTATTGCTGATGAAATCCGGCTTGTTGACATTGATCATCCTGTTGATGGCCAATTCATCCGCAGAACCTTCCTCCTTGTATGAAGACGATGTCCAATAAACCGCGTCTTCAGAACCTGCATAGAATGTCGTACCAGTACCGAGGATTCCATATCCTGTAGGGATAGAGCAGAATCCAGTCGCATTGGTAATCTTCACATCCGGCCAGAACTCCCACATCCTCTCGCTGTTGAATGAGGCGTTCACCATCAGGTTGCCTGCAACTCCCTTATAGACAGGGGTTACAGCATCTCCCTTATAGCCGGCAGCCACGGCCAATGACTTCCAGTCCTCCTCTGAAGGGACTCTCCATCCGGCAGGGCATGCGTCCTGTGCCGCAGTCCAAGTATAATAGCGTCCGAAAATGGCGTCCATGACCTCGCTCTTACGGAAAGGATAGCCGGACTCCTTGTAGGCAAGATTCCTTACGAACCAATCCTTATCACCTATCTTCCGGTAATAGTACACGTTGCCGTCGCGGGCATCCGTGATGGAAGGCATGTCCTTGCTTACGCCGTCATTCTTGAGACTTCCTCCGAATGCAGGGTCCACGATAGTGCAATATGCCGATGCGGACTTCGTGTAATATCCTGTGGCATAAGCCGTACAAGAAACAGTAACAGTGCACAACGTATCTTTTATCTTGCATTCGTATGCTCCGGTAACCGAGCTGGGATCTCCCAGACGACGTGTAGTATCTCTCTTCGTATAAAGCGGCGACGCTGTCCAGTAATATCCTATATCCACTTTCTCTTTTCCAAGTCCGGCAGGCTTGGCCGTCACCGTAGTTCCCTTCAATACAAACGGAAGCACGCCCTGCACCGACAATGTTCCGCTGAACGATGCGCTCGTCGCAGAATCATCATCCTTGTCCTTCTTGCAGGAAACTGCTCCCACAGCCAAACACAGCGCGGCTGCCATAATCATCAATCTCTTCAGATTCATCTTCAAATTAGTATATTAGTGCAAATATCGTATTTTATCTCGAAAAACGCGTACATTTGTACAAATACTTTGCCGAAAATTCAAACAACAGGACAAGATGAAACTTTCAAGAATCACGAGCACGATGCTTGGCATTGCAATTCTGGCCTCATCATGCGGACAATCAGACAGATACATTGCCATTCAAGGATATGCGCAGGGCGGTACCTACACCGTGAAAATGAACTTGCGCGGCACGGAAGGGATGATCCGGAAAAGCCCTACGGAACTGAAAACCGCCATCGATTCCATCCTCAACGACATTGACACGACCCTTTCCGGCTACAACAAAGGTTCGCTGCTGAGCAGGTTCAATGCCGGCAAGCGCATACCGCTGAACGACATGTTCGCGGACGTATATTCCAGAGCCTACGAGTATTACGAGGAGACCGCCGGCGCACTGGATGTCGCGTCCGGCCCTATTTTCGATCTCTGGGGCTTCGGCTTCACCAAGGACACCATGCCTTCGGCGGACAGGATCAATGCCGTATTGGCATCATGCGGCATGGGGAGGATGAAAGCGGATATCCTCACGGCGGCACAGGACGGGACCATATCGTCCGCCGACCTGCTGAAAAAGCCTTCGGCAGAGCTTCCCAGGCTGAATTTCAATGCAATAGCACAGGGCTACAGCTGCGATGTCGTGGCCGCATATCTTTACGGACTGGGCGTCAAGGACATGCTCGTGGATATAGGGGAAATCTTCTGCGACGGTGTCAATCCGGGCGGAAAGCCATGGAGAGTAGGCGTGGACAGGCCGTTCGACGGCAACAATGACCCTGGAACGGATCTGGACGGCATCTGGGAATCACAGAATGCGCCATGCGGCATAGTCACATCCGGAAACTATCGTAAATTCTACGTGCATGACGGAAAGAAATATGCCCATACCATCGACCCCCGGACTGGCTATCCTGTGCAGCATAACTTATTGAGTGCCACCATAGTAGCCAAAGACGCCACCGACGCTGACGCATACGCCACATATTGTATGGTCATAGGGCTTGAGAAAGCGAAAGAGTTCATCGAAAGGAGTCCGGATGACTTGGCCGGATATCTGATATACGCAGATGAAAACGGGGAAATGCACGAATGGGCATCCGCGAATTTCAACCTTAGCAAGCGTTAAAGACAATGAACCCCTCACTTCTTGCGGAGCGAGGGGCTTATTGTTTCAGGATATCCTGTCCGGATTATGCGAGACGTTTCTCAAGACGCTCACGGATAGCAGCCATAAAGTCAGCTGAATTCTTCACCTGAGGTGTGACGCCTTCCATGAGATTTGCGAGGTCCTTGGTCACGATACCTTCATTGAGGGTATCCAGGCAAGCAGCCTCAAGCTGGTCTGCGTAGTTCACGAGCTCAGGAAGGTTGTCCAGTTCACCTCTCTTACGGAACGCACCGCTCCAAGCGAAGATTGTTGCCATAGGGTTGGTAGAGGTCTCTTCTCCCTTGAGGTACTTGTAATAGTGACGGGTAACGGTACCATGGGCAGCCTCATACTCGTATTTTCCGTCAGGGCTGACGAGTACGGAAGTCATCATTGCGAGTGAACCGAATGCTGTGGAAACCATGTCGCTCATGACGTCACCGTCGTAGTTCTTGCAAGCCCAGATGAATCCGCCTTCGCTACGCATCACACGTGCGACAGCGTCGTCGATCAATGTGTAGAAGTACTCGATACCTGCAGCCTTGAAAGCCTCTTCGTACTCTTTGAACACGTCTTCGAAGATAGCCTTGAACTGTCCGTCATACTTCTTGGAAATGGTATCCTTGGTAGCGAACCAGATGCTCTGTTTGATGTCAAGTGCATACTTGAAGCAAGCATGTGCAAATGAACGGATAGACTTGTCGGTGTTATGCATTCCCTGAATGACGCCAGGGCCTGCAAAGTTATGGATGATCTGCTCTTCCACCTTTCCGCTTTTGCCTTCAAAAACGAGTTTTGCCACTCCCGGCTCCTCTGCGCGAATCTCCACGCCCTTGTAAACGTCACCGTAAGCATGACGGGCGATGGTGATAGGCTTCTTCCAGAACTTCACGGCCGGTGAGATTGAAGGGATGGTGATAGGTGCACGGAATACGGTACCGTCCAGCATTGAACGGATAGTTCCGTTAGGGCTCTTCCACATCTGATGGAGATTGTACTCGGTCATACGCTGTGCGTTAGGAGTAATGGTGGCGCATTTTACGGCAACACCGTACTTCTTGGTAGCATTGGCAGAGTCGATTGTCACCTGGTCGCCTGTTTCATCACGATGAACAAGGCCGAGGTCATAATATTCCGACTTCAAATCTACGAACGGGAGGATGAGTTCATCTTTAATCATCTTCCACAGGATTCTTGTCATTTCGTCGCCATCCATCTCAACGAGAGGAGTGACCATCTGGATCTTTTTCATAAAAAGTATTATTGATTTATGTGTTATTGTTTTTTCTGTGCTGCGTAGAAATTCATCAAACAGCCGTCTGCGAGGATTTCACGCTCGTCCGCCGTAAGATTCTGGAAATAAAGATGGATATCCTTGACACCGTCTGCGCTGATGACCTTGGCGTCAATCTCCTCCTTACCGGAAAGGATGGCCTCACGGATGCCAGGGACATAAACGAAGTCACCTGCCTTGTAATCGAAAGGAGTTTCCTTGGCGATAGTGAACGGAACGATACCCCAGTTGATACAGTTGCTGCGATAACGCTTGGTAGCATACTCATAGCATATGTTCGCGTCGCCGCCGAGCACCTTCTGGCAAGAAGCAGCCTGCTCACGTGCAGAACCGTCACCTGGCTTGTTGGCGAATACGCAGGAACCGAACGATGTATTCCCAGCATTGGCACCGACCTTTGCGAGAGCATCAAGAACGTGCTGGGGAGTCTTTCCTGAACGACACTCAAGATCCTCTGACTGAATGCGTTTGCTCAATCCTACATACTCAGGGACACGACGTGAAAGCGCGAACTCGGAGAGTTTGAGAGGATTTGAACGGTAGCTTGAAGTTTCACCTGAAGGGATGAGTTCGTCAGTCGTGGTGACAGGGTCGTGGATGACAGCTGCCAGTTCGACAAGCATGTTATCCTCCATCTGATACATCTTAGGCCAATCCTTGATATTTGGACCATAGCGGAGTTCCACTGTCGGATCCGCCTTGCCGAAACCATTGTAGATACGGCTCTTGTAGATGCGGTCGTCGAATGAATATGGCTTGTGCGTATCTTCGTACTCAACGTCCGTAGCTGCTGTGATAATACCGCCGTTAGCCGCTGTAGCCGCAATAGAACGGGCATCCATCAAGCATACGAGAGAAATCTGACCCTGGCCAGGCTTCGAGCCCTCGCGGTTAGGGAAGTTACGTGTGGTATGACGGATGGAAAGACCATTGTTTGCAGGAACGTCACCGGCTCCGAAGCATGGTCCGCAGAATGCAGGTTTGATTACGACACCGGCCTCAAGCAGCTCTTCTGCAATGTGGTTGCGTGTAGTTGCAAGATATACAGGAGTTGACTGAGGGTAAGCTGACATTGTGAAATAATCGTTTCCGATCGTCTTGCCCTTCATGATGGAAGCAGCCTCGCTGAGGTTGTCATAGGTACCGCCGGAGCAGCCTGCGATAATAGCCTGATCAGCATAAGCCTTGCCGTTCTTCACCTTGCTCTCAAGGTCAATGGAAATCTTGTCGCCGAAACGCTTCCTGGCATCTTCCTCAACCTTCTTCAGGATTCCCTCAGGGTCAGCCTGGAGTTCATGGATAGTGTAAGCATTTGAAGGATGGAAAGGAAGGGCGATCATTGACTCCTGCTTGGAGAGGTCAATGCGGATCATTGAATCATAGTATGCGACCTCACCCGGCTGAAGCTCCTTGTAAGCCTCGGGGCGCTCGTGCATCTTATAGTATTCCTCGACTTTTCCGTCAGTAATCCAGATGGAGCTGAGACAGGTCGTCTCTGTGGTCATCACGTCGATACCGTTACGAAAATCAGTAGGGAGCGATGCGACTCCAGGACCTGCGAATTCGAGGACCTTATTCTTCACGAAACCGTTCTCAAACACTGCCTTAACGAGTGAAATGGCCACGTCATGAGGGCCGATACCCTTCTTGGGCGCACCTTCGAGCCAAACGAGAACCACTTCAGGCGCATTGATGTCCCAAGTATTGTTGAGAAGCTGTTTCACGAGCTCTCCACCACCTTCACCGACACCCATGCAGCCGAGTGAACCATAACGTGTATGGCTGTCCGACCCGAGAATCATACGGCCGCAGCCTGCAAGAGCCTCGCGTACATACTGGTGAATGACTGCCTGATTCGCAGGAACATAGATTCCGCCATATTTCTTGGCAGCGGAAAGACCGAAGATATGGTCATCCTCATTGATGGTACCGCCTACTGCACAAAGTGAGTTGTGACAGTTGGTCATCGCGTAAGGAATCGGGAACTTTTCAAGTCCGCTCGCACGTGCTGTCTGGATAATTCCGACATAAGTGATGTCATGCGAAGCCATAGCATCGAATTTGACACGCAATTTCTTGCCTTTGCTTCCATCTTTGTCATGAGCGCGGAGGATTCTGTAGGCGATAGTGTTTTCGCGGGCCTCGTCGGCAGATGGCATTCCTGCGGCATCATTGACGATTGTCTTGCCGTTTTTCAGGTAAACGCCATGTGGAATCAATTCAACCATAAAAAGAAAATTTAGTATTAGTATTAGTTGTTTATAATTACATGATCAATAAATATCGTCAGGGACAGCATGTCGGCACTTCCGCCCGGCGAGATGTTTTCCCTGATGAAATCTGCATTCATTGACGACAATCCTCCGATACTGAAATTCCCGAGAAGTCCGGCGGCCTCGGATTTCGCGTAAGCGAGCCCCTCCGCTCCCCTTCTGTGAAGGACATTGGTATCGTCAAGAGACGTCATTATATACAGCAAAGTCTTGTGGCAGCGGTATTGGTCACCTGCCAAAGACCTGAAGTATGGCAACCAGGCGGAGAAGAGTTCAGGATATGCCATACGGGCATTTTCCAATGCTCCCCCGACCTTGAAATTTCTTTTGGCTTCAGCCCCGTGCGTACTTCCGGCCGAAGGTATTCCTGATGCAATGCGCGAAATCAGTTCCCTGAACGGCGCGGCAGCTACCTGACCTTCATTGCACGCCAGAAAGGAGGCTGCCGCAACTGCCAGGCCCATGCAGAAAAGCGCACCCCGATGCGTATTGACTCCGCCCGTAGCTTCCAGCATCGCTTCTTCCGCCTCAATGCCCGCCGCCTTGATTTCTGCAGCATCAATGTCTTTCGCGGACCTCACCGCAATTCTCGTCAGATAAGGCCTTAGCGCTGAAATACTTGCAGACATCAGCGCATAATCCATGTCCTTGTGCGCCCCATTGTCAAGCTTGTCCACAAGGCCCGGCTTGGGTGTCGTCTCCAACTCCATCCTCAATGCCCTTTCCGCCAAATCCGCTATTATATATGGTATGGTGGAAACCGGCACGAGTCTGATTGCAGACTTCAAGTCACCTCTGTCCAATGCCTTTCTGAGAGATGTGGCGCTTACAGGTTTGCCTGACTGCTCAAGACGCGGAATCTCGACAAACGATATAGGATTACCGGAGGCCGGGAGAATTTCCGACATCATCTTGTTATAGCAACGTGTCAGGTCATCCTCAGGTTCACTACCAGCAAAACGCACCGTAACTCCCAATGGCTGAGCTATATGTTTGACGAACAAGTCCAGGTCCAGTTCAATGTGGGCAGGCGTGGATTCATCGAGCTGCTTCAGGAAATATGTCGGGAAAGTGGCTGCCGAAACGGCATAGTCGCTGCCTTCGCAGACAATGACATTCTCCAGTCCGGCACATCCTGCCTCTATCATTGCCTTCCTTTCGGAATATGGGAAACGTGACCTGTCCTCTTTTACGACGATTACGTAAAGATTGTCGACCTGCGATGCCGCTTGACCGATAAGATAGCGATGTCCCTTGGTAAACGGATTGGCATTCATTACGACAGCGCCGTTTCTGCCCGGCCGGGACAATGATTTCAGATATTTCCTGTACTCCGGCAGGCCTCCCCTTCCGTTTTCCATCAGCACTGCCTTCCCTGAAGAAGCCAGGAGATTGAAGCCGAGGCTTCTGAAAATATCTTCATTGGAAGGTTTGGTAAACGCCTTTACGGATTCGTGTCCTTCCTCATGTGCAATGGAAATGAGCCTGGACACCAGAATATTCATGAGATTCTCGCCACGTGCGGCTTCCGATACCGCGACACATTTGATGACATTGCCGTCAAGGCCGCCGCCTGCAATGATTTCGTCACCGTCCTCATCCCGTGAAATGATCACATAGCGGTCCAGTGCGGCGAATCGCAATCCGTTGGACGAGAGGAAGTTCTCTATCCGTTTACGGACCGAATTCAATGACAGCGGTGCCTCACTTATGTAGTGACGGTTATCGCACATAGGCCTCAATCATTTCATCAATTCTTGCCGACAATTCACTCAAAGTATGAGTACAGTTACGCATGCAATAGCGGGCTTCATTGTCACATATCAGACACTTCCTCGGATTCTGTCCTATCGTTTCCCTGGATATCGGGACACCGTCGGCATCGATCACATCCAAGTCGAAAAGTCGTCCGAGAGGGTGGGTGTCTTCAATACTGCATGTCTTCCGTTTGGCTTCCTCGCGGGAGAGCGTGGTTTCAAGGTAAGCCTCATAGCCGGTCTGCCGGTCCCGGACCTCAAGTTTCAGCATCGAATCTCCGAAAGCGGAAACCAGTGCGGTAAGCGCAGCCTGGGCGACTATAAGGGATTGCAGATTACGCTTGACCTTGCCCGGCATTATGACAGTAAGGCAAACCAAGGTCTTTCCAGGATAACTCTTCAAAAGTTCCTTCTGGAAAGACGCCCGTTCCTCACGACTTGCCAACAATTGATCAAGCGTAATCTCCATAAATATAAGAGTCTTAGTCTTCGATATTCATTATGACATCCATGACAGATCCGTCACGGTTCATTACGACACCTACCACCTTGTCTCCGAACGGAAGCGGATCAGGGACTCCTATGCTTTTGAGAGCCAGGTCCTTGAGGTCGTGAATATCCACAATCTTCAATCCTGCTGCCTTCAGGCGTTCTGCAATTTCCGGACGACGAGGGTTGACTGCGATTCCATACTCTGTTACGACCACATCTATGGTAGAGCCAGGAGTGATGAGAGTGGTGACCTCGTCCACGACGCAAGGGATGCGTCCGCGCATCAACGGACATACGATGATGGAGAGGGCTGAATCGGCTGCCGTGTCAGGATGTCCGCCGATGGCGCCTCTGATGACGCCGTCACTGCCGACAAGTACATTGACATTGAAATTGACGTCCACTTCAAGAGCGGAGAGAATCACGATATCAAGGTAGTGCACTGCTGAGCCCGGTTCGTCGGCGCTGGCGTATTCATTGGCAGAGACACCCTTGTGGAACGGGTCATTCTTGATGGATTCGGCTGCAACCTTGTCGAACGACTGCACGTCGATCAGGCGGCCGATGAGACCTTCCTCGTGCATCTTCACCATGTGGGCGGTAATTCCGCCGAGGGCGAAGCTTGCATGGATTCCACGTTTGAGCATTTCCTCGCGGATATACTTGACGACTGCGAGAGACGCACCGCCAGAACCGGTCTGGAGGGAGAATCCTTCCTTGAAATAACCGCTGTTGATAATCACTTTCGCCGCATTCATGGCGAGCAGGATATCACGAGGGTTCTTGGTATCACGGATGGCGCCTGAAGAAATCTTCGATGAATCACCTACAGAATCCACGAGGACAACGTAATTCACGTCATGCTCGGAGATGGAGTTAGGGGTATTCGGATAATCTACGAGGTCGTCGGTAATTATCACTACTTTATCAGCATGCTGGGCGTCAGGTTTAGCATAACCCAGTGAGCCACAGATAGATTTGGCATTAGGGGAACGGGAGTAACCGCTGGCATTGCCGGCCGGGTCGCAGGCAGACGCAGCAAGGAACGCCACGTCGATATGCAGGTCGTCATTGGCAATATCGCTGCCTCGGCCGCCATGGCTGCGGAAGATTACAGGCTCCTTCATCAGGCCGTGGGAAATTTCTTTCGCAAGCTCTCCGCGAAGTCCCGATGTGGAAATCTTCGTAATCACACCGTTCTTGATGTGCTCAATGAGCGGGGCATGGACATCCGAAAGGCTGGATGCGGCAAGGTGAAGATTCTTGAATCCCATCTCCGCAAGTCTGCCGACAACCATATTCACGACCTTGTCTCCGCTTCTGAAATGGTGGTGGAAAGAAATCGTCATTCCGTCCTTAAGGCCGCTGAGCCTGATGGCGTCGTCCAATGTGACCACCTTGGATTTGACCTTCTGGAGGTCTTTGCGGAATGTAGTGTTCTTCGGAGTCTCCCCTGAATACACTTTCTTGCCCATCAATGCAGCTTCCTTGTTGATAAGTGCTGCTCTTTCTTTTATGTTACTCATAAACTTCCTCCTTTGTTAAAATGCCTGAAGCAATGGCAAGGTCGATGGTGCGCTGCGCCCTGATCACGACCGGACGGTCAACCATCTTACCGTTTACCGCAATCACGCCGGAGCCACGTTTCTCGGCTTCCTTGATGGCGGCAATGATCTTCTTCGCCTTTTCAATTTCTTTCTCGGTCGGTGCAAACACCTCGTTTACGATATGAATCTGACGAGGATTGATGATGGATTTGCCGTCGAATCCGAGTGTCTTGATGAGTTCGACCTCCTTGCGGAAGGTTTCCATGTCATCAAGGTTTGAATATACGGTATCCAGCGCATCAATGCCGGCAGCTCTTGCCGCCACCACGATGGTCTCACGGGCGTAAAGGAGTTCGGCTCCGCCCGGAGTACGCTGTGTCTTGAGATTGGCGCAATAGTCCTCGGCACCAAGTGCGATACCCATCATTCTCTTGGAAGCTTTTGCAATCGCAAATGCGTTGCAGATCCCCTCGGCGCTTTCGATAGCCGCCATCATACGGGTCCTGCCGAGACATCCCAATTCTTTTTCCACTTTCTCTATCTCAGCCTCAAGTTCGCGGACCTCATCGGCCGTCTCGGTCTTGGGCATACGGATCACATGGACTCCGGCCTTCACTACAGCCTCGACATCCTTGCGTCCATAAGGAGTGCTGAGCGGATTGATACGGACAACCATTTCCGTGTCGCCGAAATCAATTGACTTCAATGCATTGTAGACAAGCAGACGGGCTGCGTCTTTTTCTGCCATGGTAACAGAATCCTCCAGGTCGAGCATAATCGAGTCCGGCCCGTAAATAAAGGCATCCTGCATCATTCCGGGGTTGTTTCCCGGAACGAACATCATTGTTCTTCTCAATCTTTCCATAATCGTAAAGGATTACTAAGCCCAAACATCTTTACCTGTAGCGCGCACGGCAGCCGCCGTCACCCTCGCACGGATCGTGCAATCACGGGCGCCCTTGTCCACCGCCTTGACATCAGCATCCTCAAGACCGAAACCGGTAAGGGTCTCCTCAATGACCTTACGTATCTGACGGCCGAACTGTGCGGCCACAGTGCTGTCAAGGTCAATGTGCAAACCTTTCGTTTCCGCCGGGGCTATCTGGATCATTATGTCTCCTGACTCCAGTGTTCCGGCTACAGCATTTTTAACTTCCATAGCAAAATGTGTAATATAAGTCATTAGTTTCCTGATTTCTCAGGATTTTATTAATAATTATGTGTCAATCTCAAACAAAATTCACCTAACGAGGCTACAATTTATAATATTTTTGTAAATATAACAAAAAAACTATAACTTTTGTTATTGATTCAATATTTTGCCAAAGTTAGAAACACTTTCCCGATTAAAAAAATTATAGAAGAGCTTTTATCTTCTTGATGTTTTAGTGAACACGTAACCGGTCGTGTCAGTACCGCCTTCGCCATAAACCTCAACTTCCATGGTGAAAGGAGTTCCCGCCTCGAATTGATGGATGGAGAACGAGTATACGACAGCAGGGCCACCTGTCATGACCACTTGGTCGGCATCAACATCCGCCATAAGTTCATTTCTCTTCCAGACTTTGAGCCTGCCGAGATGAAGACCGTTTGCACCCTCTGTCTGAATGAAGGAAACCTGATAGGCTCCGTTGCCGTTTATTTTCCCGGTGCACTCGAACAACCATTTGGAAGGAGTCGCGCCTATACTTGAAGGCCTCCAGGAAGCAGTGAATTTGCCGTACTGCTCATAGTCGGAATAGTCCGGAAGGAAATAAAGCGGAAGCGAAAAATGTCCGGGGGACGCTACCGTCATTGCCCTGATATAATCTCTGTCCGGCACCATTACCGGGCCTCTATAAAGTTCGGAATGTTCCGTAGGATAAGTTCCATCTACCGTGTAGCGGACCGGCTTACCGGCAATCGGACTTTCAAGAGTAAACTCTATCCCATCCGTCTTTTCCATGGAAGAAACGACAATCGGTTCAGGAACTCTGTAGTTGCACCCCTTGACATCCAGCCTGAGATAATGAGTGCTGATCCGCTTCAGAAAATCAGGGTAGCACCTCTCGCTCTCCCTTCCCCAAGCCACTTCAGAAAGGGCAATCAGACGCGGAAACGTAAAGTACTCCGCATACTGCTCGGACCTGTTTTCATTGAGATACGGAAACTCCTGAAGGACGGTGCCGTGAATGAACTGGTCACTCCAGAAACAGCCCTGGACACCGATTGTGGTCGAATTCACGGAGTAATCATTGACCGGCATACTGTAGGTCTTTTCCAATGATATAGGCGGCATCCACATCGCAGCTTTCATCTCACCCGGAGTGGCACTCTCAGGAAAGTCGAAATACATGTGAGTAGCAGGCGTAAGCACCGCCTTATGTCCGGCTTTCGCCACTTTCAGGGAGTCTGAGACATCATGCCACACAAGACCGACGACAGGAGTATTGACCTTTCCCCTCATTGGATCAGCGCTATTTATAAACAGGTCGGATTGAATAACCGACACTTCGACCTGCACCTGCTGTTACCGCCTTGCTATCATAAAAATAGGCGTACATTGAGTCTCCATACCATAGGTCACTTGTCCAATAGTTATAGCCATAATAACCATTCTCATGGAATTTTCCATAAAGGCCAGCGCTTGGAAGGACAATTGATTTTCCGTTTTTCCGTGAAGTAAATTTTTTAACATACACCCCATTGATTTGTTCATTCGTAACAGTGCAGTTTTCCAGTAGTTCAGAGAATTCTTTTTGTGTTGGAATACGCCATCCTTCTCCCCACTGAACATATGCGGCGTCATCGCTCTTTTCGAGCCTTGTCTTATTATCGACGGTCCCAAACTCACTGGTCTTGCAGTATTTTGTGAGAGGCTTCAGGGAACCATTTGCATGAACATAATTGCTTTCCTCATATGTCGTTTTTGGGGCGGTTTCGCCCCAGGCATAATAAGCGCCATATTCTTCAGGAGCAGTTGCACCTAAGTTCCATTCTGCCCATTTGACACTTAGTCCCAAGTCTATAGCAGTTGCTATCTTTTGGAGAACATTAAAATGACCGACTACACCAGGGAACTCATTTCCATCAATGGTCAGAATTGGCGTTATAACATACTCTGTACCGGCCTCCAAAGACGGAATAGATAATGTCCAATAATTACCATTTATAGCTGCTACTGCTTTTTTTGTCCATGCAGAGATTTCAGGGCCATGATCATAGTAAACCGTTAATGATATGGAAGAATAATCACAATCTTCAAGGCCTGGTACTTTTCCACTCAAGGTAGCTGTATTATTGTCTACCGTTGTAGACTCAATGGAAACAGATATATCTTTTTGCGTAGTTGTGAACGACTTTATGTCTGAGACATATCTTTCATCCCCAACATAAACACTACCACGGAAATAATATGTGGTCCCTGGTGTCAAACCACAAAATATATAGTAATCATCAACTTTCTTAGCTTCCTTCCATGAATAGTCTGAATACTGAGTTGTCGTATACCCTAAATAAAGCAAATTCATTCTATATAATGAACTGTAGCTCTCGTTTAATTCCAACTTTACCCTTGCAGAAATTGGAGAAACAGAATATGCATCAGAAATTGAAATAATAGATTCGTCTTTTGTCGTGAAGGACTTTGTCTCGCCATAGTGATAGTTCTTATTCTGGCAGACGAATGACCTAAAAAAATACTTTGTGTTAACCTTCAAACCATTAACAGTAATAGAATACTTCCCGTCTTTACCGACTTCTGGAACTGTGCCTCCAGTCCCTCCATTAAAACTTTCTGATTCGGAAACCTGTACACCAACAGTCACGTCCCCAAAAACATTGTCGGTAAAATTCGCATAACAGATGAGAGTCGCACTGATGCCAGTAATGTCCTCAGCATGACCTGTTACGGATAATTCGTTCTTGTTGTTTTCGTTTTGAAACTTCTCACAAGCAAAGGCAGAGAAAAGAATCAAACAAGAAATAGCTATTCTAAACAGTCGCATAATGCAATGATTATTTTCAAAGTATATTTAAAGTCCAAAGGTAAGAAAATCTTTCCACTACCATTATCCACATTGATAATGAAACCAACTTCCTCGTTGTCAATAAGGTCACGTAGTGGAGAATGAAACAAGGCTCGGCAAAAGTGAGATTAATGTCTACTTCATACTATCGGATTATCATTAATAGTTTGATCAATGTCGTCAATCTTTTTCCATACTTTCTTCTCCCCATACTCTATCGAATAGCGTATAATTGTAGGGATGCAGAGCAAGGTGCAAATTCCGAATCCTATGGCTCCGCCCAAGACCTCGGCTTGAATAGATGCTATCGCAAGCGCGATGCAAACCACCTGCAGGACAGAAGTCATGATAATCTTCTTCATGACGATTATTGGATCTTCTCAATCTTAATCCCCCAGGGCTGGGCATTTACTTTCTCCATCAGTTCATCCGAACGGTCTACAGACCACTGGGTGGAAACATAAAGGATACCCTTACCCCATGTTACAGGCACAGCCCTAATGCCAAAGTTCTTATCACGGGATTTCATCTTCTCCAGGTCATACTCTTCCTTAGTCCGGATAAACTTGGTAATGTTTACATCCAAGCCCATCAAGGCCCTTTTAACGGTCATTTCGTCATCTGCAGCATGCTCACGGACATACAGTTCGACAACGGTCCTCGCCATCTCTTTTTTATTCAAAGGGCCGGCACCATTGACACGATAACGAGAAGTATCGCGCTCCTGGCGGAATTGGACATCAGGTATGTCTTCCCTTTGATAGAAGACTTTGTTATCACCATCCAGCTCGGAGAAAGCGAGTGAAAGCCCTTTGTTATCAAACCGGAAAGTCAGGTTTTTATTCTTGTAGGGCCAATTGCTCACCGCAGGCTCAATAAGTTCCTTCACTGATTCAAGAATAGAAGGATAGTCATTCTCGATGGCCATCTCTCCTTTCAGAGTTTCGATTTTTGCATCGATTTCGGCAGTAGAGAGCCCTGCAACAGTCATTTGCTCCCGGAGAGCTGTTAATTCTTCAAGCGTTGTAGCCATAATAATTTATTTTTGTAAAAATGTTACTTCGTCATTTCTGCTGCAAATGTAAAATAATAAAATGTAATTTACAAATTCTCCATAATACAATTTTACAAAATTGTATTATGGAGAAGATAATAACGGCCGACAGGGAATATATATAGGTAGATGAAAGGATGTATTCGGAGAAATTCAAAAGAAGAAAAAGCGTTGTCCACCATGTCCACCGTGTCCACTACGTCCACTGGTGGACAAAGTGGACAGATGTGAATAAGCGTCAGTGAATGGATGTAGGCCGATGGGAATATACGGGCCGATGGTGCCCCGATCCAGCGTCCTGCCGATGCCGGCGTTGATAAGGGAAAAGGTACTTGCTCGTCTGTCAGTTTGGTCTCCGTCAGAGCCTCCGCCCAAACAGCCAGACCAGCAACCTCTATTGCCACCCTTCGCTGTGAGACTGTGACCGGACAAGCCGGCCACAGTCTCACGGACGCCCTCCGCTCCATTGGCCCTCGCCGCAAGGCTCCCGCACTTTAAAAGAAAAGCGGTCAGAAGCCCGCAAAAAACGGCCTGCAGGGCGTCTGATTACACAATTCGGATTATGTTAAGGACGCTCCGTCGTCAAGGTGCGAAGGTCCTACCTTCGAATCCCCGGGTGAGGCGGCGTCGGACAAGCAGCCCCCCCCTCAAGGACCTCCGGCCTCCAGGCCCGTCGGGGGGGGCTGCCAGCACCATAGGCCTGCCCTAATCTTCCCGCTTCAGCGTCAGTGACACATCGACCGGCATCTCCCGCCCGGACGGAGGGAGGGAAAAGGGTATAAATATATACACAGAGGGGCAGCGGCTGACGCCGCTGCGCTTGCGTAAGTGACGGATTTTTAGTAACTTTGTGATAGATGTAAACCTCCTTTGAGATTACTATTTGGTATTGCTTTGCCCAAAACTTATAGCGCCCTATGCCTCGTTTTTATCCATCAGTCCTGATTGCTGACGCCTACGGTTCCGTGGGTGAGGTGACCTTCTATCACCGGAACGGGAAGTGCTACTACAGGAAGCGCTCTCATAGCCGGTACCCGGGTACGGCAAAACAGACATCGGCCCTGGATGTTCACAGGCGTGCCCTGACTGCCTGGAGGGAGGTTCCGCACAGGACACAGCTGGTCTGGAACAAGCTGGCGGAGGTGGTGGAGCCCCACCGTCCGCCCTTCGACCATAAGGCCTACATCACCGGCCAGAACCTGTTCGTATCGGCGTATCACGGATTTGCGACGCTTGGGAACGAGCACCAGCCTTCGCCGGTGGCTTTCGACAAGTTCCCGCCGTTTGCGGTGTCGCTGGGTGATGGTGTGAAAGTGGATGGATGCCTAGTAATCCCCGCCCGGGTGGAGCTGGGCAGCTGGCCGGAGGCTTCCCGGTACCGGCTGCTGGCCAAAATCCAGCTCACATCGCCGGGACAGTGCCGGCATCTGGGCAAGCTCAGGAATTACCTGGCTGAAGGTGACTGTGCTGCAGTCGTGATGTCCGTCGTGATTCCCGGGTATGCGGAGCAGTTTGGATTCGAACTCGACCAATACCAGGTTTATGCCCGGTTCGTCCTGCTGGATTCCGTGACCGGCTACAGGAGCCAGTACCAGGACTATGCTACTTTGATTCCAGCCAGGGAAGGGTCTTCCAGAGGCGCAGGGTCTCTGGAAGATTGACCTTATTTCCGCTATAAATCAGATAGTTGTTGTCCCGCCAAGTGTAAACCGTCGACCGGCTTACTTTCATCCAGTTGGAGAACTCCGATACGTTGCAGGTTTCGTGGTTTCCGGCAAGTTGCTCCAACTTAGCCTCCAGGGTAGCAAAGCTTTTAATCTTCGGAGCAGATTCATCCAGAATGGTCCAGACATCAATCTTCTCCTTGCCGGCTTCCTGAAACATTTTGAGCAGGTCCAACGCTTTGTTCACGTCAACCTGCTGGCCAAGAATTATGGAATCATTTCTTGTAAGCATAGCCGAATCAGAATATTTCACCATTCCATAACATCTTCAGGAAATCCAAGACATAGATCAGTTCAATGTCTCCAGACGGCCTTGTAATAGGGTCAAGGGAAACAAGGATCAGTCGACAATCCGGATGCTCTTCCTTGAAGGCTTTCAACCCATTCTTATGGCGTGTCTTGACTTCCTCGCTGGACTTGATCTCAATAGCGACCTTTGCGTCTCCGATAATGGCATCGACTTCCTGGTCGTTGTATGTGTGCCAATAGGAGATTTTCTCACGGCGGCGGTAATAACCGCGATATGCGATAATCTCCTGCATAACCAGATGCTCGAAAGCATGACCATAGTCATCCGAGCCTCTTCGGAGGTGGTGACGTCCCATCAGATAGTTGGCAAGGCCCACATCGAAATAGTAGAACTTGGGAGCCTGGACTACTTTCCGCTTGACCACCTTTGTGTAAGCGGGTATCTCGTAGCCCATAAGGGTATCCTTCAGAATCTGATAGTATGCCTTTACGGTCTTTGCGGCTACTCCGCAATCGCTGGCGATGTTGGAATAGTTGATCATTTCACCATCGGAAATGGCGGCTGCTTCCATAAACTGCTCAAACGCTTCGACATCCTGGACGGCTGCTTCATCCCGGATTTCTTCCCTCAGATATACTTCCACGTAACCCTCAAGGCGATCCGTAGCATCATCCACAAGATAGTGGCGGGGTATCATTCCATTCTGTACAGCCTTGTCAATCTGGAAGTCTGTCACTTCCTTCCAGACCAACGGGAACAGTGTCCTGGGGATTGCTCTGCCGCCGAGAGTGTTGGCTCCGGAACGCTTCAACTTACGTGCGCTTGAACCGCTAAGGATGAAATGGAGGCCACGGTTCACCATAAGCCAGTGAACACCATCCAGAAGTTCCGGGACTTTCTGAATCTCATCGACGATTACCAGCGTCCCTGCAGGCTTGTCTATGAGCGCCTGCCGGAAGGAATCAGGGTTGCGCTTGAACGCCTTCCTCACCGTATCAATCAGAAGATCGTAATAGATTGCATCCGGGAACCGCTCCTGCAGGAGTGTAGATTTACCTACCTGGCGTGCTCCAAAAAGGAACATCCCTTCATCCAACTGATTCTCTATATCGAAGATTCGTTTGTACATGATTCATTAGAATTTAAGGTGATTAAGTCCGATTTTCCTATGAAATTCGGGAATCCGGGTACAAATTTAATAAAGTTTATCTTAGTACCAAAATCTTTGTGACGCTTTCCACTACTTTTTCATTTCATCATCAAAGAGTTTCATGGCATCCACCTTGGTCTTCTCGGCAATCTCGATATAAGGCTTCATCGCCTGGTAGTCGGAGTGGCCGGTCCATTTCATCACGACCTGCGGCGGGATACCGCTGGAGAGGGCGAAGCAGATGAAGGTACGGCGGCCGGCGTGGGTGCCTATCATCTCATACTTCGGGAAGATTTCCTCGACACGCTCACCGGCACGGTAGCAGACCCGCTTGATGGGCTTGTTGAATCCGGCAAGCTCGCAGAGGTTTTTCAGGTAGCGATTCATCAGTTGGTTGGCCAGCACCGGCAGCGCACGGCCATAGGGGAAGTTCTCATCCTTATATTTATCAAGGATGGCTTTGGCGAAACTGTTCAGGTTGATGGGAAGGCGGTCGTTGGTCTTCACCGTGGTCACATACATCGTATCTCCCTCGATGTCCGTCCGCTTGAGGTTGACCAGATCGGAATAGCGGAGCGAGGTGAAAGCGCAGAAGCAGAAGCAGTCCCTGGTCTTGGACATGCCGCCGGCATCCTCGACCTCTTTCTCGTACTCCTGGCCATTCATATCGAGCAGCTTGACTTTGGTGCCGTTCTTGGGAATCTCGAAGCGATACAGGTGCAGCAATTCCTCCTTCGTCAGGAAGATGACCGGCTTCTCCAGAACCTTGAACTTGGGCCGGTAGGATTTGATGGTCAGCTCCCGGCAGTAGCCCTTCCGGATGGCCCAGTACAGGAACCAGCGCAGGTTGTTGAACTGCTTCTGGATGCTCTTCTCCTCCAGGCCGCACTTGAAGCGCAGATACACCACAAATTTGTTGATGCCGGTCTCGTTGAAGGTGTCGAAGGTGCAGCGGGCATTGTATGCAGTCAGGTGGCGGGTGAAGGTGGTCCAGCACTGGAGGGTGGCATAGGCCCAGCCGTTGGCGGCGCTCTCCTCCGCGATGAATTCCTTCAGGCGGGTGAAGAGGCCTATCTTCTTCTCCTTGGGCACGACTTCAACGGCCTCGTCCGGAAGACCGAGGGCTATCTGGTACTGGGCCTTCAAATCCTCGTCCTTCGGCTTGACCAGCTGGTTCAGCTCATAGTCGGCAAAGTGGGCCTCGATTTTCTTCAGCCTGGTGTTGATGATCTTGCCGGAGACGCCCTTTGCATTGACGGACTTGTTCAGCACATACTCGTTCTTGTGCTTGTCACGGAACTTGGGGCCAGGATTGCTGGGCACCCAGTCTGCCTCGGGGACTTTATACTCGCAGGTGGTGAGGTACCGGGCACCCTTCACCATTATGGAAACTCGTATGGGTTTTTCGCCTGCTTTATTGGCTTGAGGCGACAGATAAAACTTGACTGGCATAACCTCGTATCTTAATTTTCGTACACAAAGTTATACACAATTTTCGTAAAATCCAAATAAATCCCGATTTACTATGATTGCATTAAAGTAATGATTATCACTTTGTTACAATACTACTTAAAACCCTAAAATCCTACAGTTCTATTCTTCAATGGTATGATGGCGAGGAAGCTGGCAACGCCCTTGCAGATGTACTGTTCGGCAATGTAAACCCTTCCGGAAAACTTAATTACTCGTTTCCGCAAAGCACCGGACACCTTCCTGCATACTACAACCATCTTCCTTCCGACAAAGGCTTCTACAAGAGTCCGGGAAGTTACGAACGGCCGGGAAGGGACTATGTATTCTCCGACCCGTCATCTCTCTGGAACTTCGGTCACGGATTGAGTTATACGAAGTTCGAGTACCTCAGTGCAGTTACCGACAAGAATTCATATGATTTCGACAATGACACTTGTATCAATGTCGCAGTAAAAGTCAAAAACGCCGGTGACCGGGACGGCAAAGAGGTGGTTCAAGTCTATGTGCGGGATGCCGTAAGCAGCATTGTCATGCCGGTCAAAGAACTGAAGGTATTCAAAAAAAATATTCATAAGAGCAGGCAACTCTGAAGAGATTACTCTTGAAATACCGCTTTCAGAACTCAGATTGACTGACAATGACGGTTTCGCATTCTATGAAGATGGTGATTTTATCATCGAGGTCGGCACCGCTTCCGACAACATAGCCCACACCTTGCGCATTTATGCCGGTAAGGGAAAGGCCGCTGACACGAACAGCTGCGTGAAGAATGCGGAAAAAGTCTCACACAGGCCAGTAGGAAAGCCAATGAAGGTTTCAGGAATGACACGTGATATCCAATCCACCCCCGTAGCCGATGTGAAAATATACTCCGCATGGTCTGGAAAAGAACTTGGAACCACTGACAAAGACGGTAAATTCTCAGTCACAGTCCAGTCCGACGATACACTGCTCTTCAAATATAAAGACAACAACGCCACTGAAGTAAAGATAGAGGGCCGTCGCAGCATCGCCGTAAAATTGCTATAAGAATCTCTATAATTATCAAAACAGATGCTGTACAAGCCGGGCTCGACTGACACCTAATAAGTAATTCGAGCCCGAAAAAGGAAGCTCATCTGAGATCGGTCACTACCCAGGAAGAATCAGATTTCTTCTGATCGAAACGGAAATCCGAGATGGGCTTCAAAGAGGAAAATGTCATGGACGGTATGGAAAATTCCGTTACCAGGCCGTCCTTGGCTTTTACGGAAGCCTTGAAAATGAGAGGGATATCAGCCGTAGTGAACCACACTGTCAGCGACGAAATGCCGAGTTTGTCGGTAAGCGGCACCAGTTCCACCTTGTCCAAAGACTTGCCTGATTCGGTGACACGGACCGATATGCCGACTTTGAAATGCTTGTCCAACTCGCTGATTATCAATGCAGGATCCATGGAAACAGCCATGCCGGAACCGTCATCTACAGATTCAATGACAAGTTCCCGGGAATCCTCATCGGCGGTCCATCGGGTCACACCGTCGCAGTAAATTTCAATGTTGCCGAACGAGGTCACGAAAGCATTGCCCTGGACGGTCACTTCACCGGTGCCTTTCACGGGCACTTGCGACTTGGTCACGAACGAATACGGGAACTTCACGCATTTGCCGGAGACGGCCGCGGAAAAACGCTGCACCGCCGTCTGCGCAGAAACATTGAAAGCGACAGCAAGGGCCGCCATTGCCATGAGAAACCTCATAATATAACCGTTATGAATTGGCCTTCAGTTCTTTAAGTCGCAGATCCAGCTCCTCCAGACTGGATATCAGCACCTGACGTGGCTTGGAACCTTCCTGAGGTCCGACTACGCCGGCAGCTTCGAGCTGGTCCATGACTCTACCGGCTTTAGCATAACCCATGCCAAGGCGGCGCTGAAGATCGGATGTAGACCCGCGCTGGTTGGCGACAACCATTCTCGCAGCCTCCTCGAAACGCTCATCCAGGTCATTCATATCCAATGCGCCGGTTCCATCTTCAGTCTTGCCTTCATCAGGATCAGGCAGATAGTATGGTACATTGTAACTCTTCTTATAACCCGTCTGGGATGCGATTTCCTTGGTGATGGCAGAAATTTCACCGCTCTCGATAAGCGCGCATTGGACACGTACCAACTCTGCTCCGGCATAATAGATCATATCGCCGCGTCCGATAAGGGTCTCGGCTCCGGTCTTGTCCAGAATCGTCTGTGAGTCAGTGCGGGAGAACACGCGGAACGCAATTCGCGTAGGGAAATTGGCCTTGATGATACCGGTGATGATGTCAACGGAAGGTCGCTGGGTCGCCAATACGATGTGGATTCCCGCGGCACGGCCTTTCTGGGCCAGACGTATGATGGACTTGGAAATGCTGTTGGCCAGCTTCCTGTCCTCGCCGCCCGCACCGCTGGACATCACCAGATCGGCATACTCGTCTATCACGGTCACGATGTATGGCAGGAAATGATGCCCTTCGGTAGGAAGAAGATGGCGGTCGCGGTACTTGTCATTATATAAGGTAATCTTGCTGACCTCCGCCTTGCTCATCAGTTCGTAGCGGGCATCCATCTCGATGCAGAGAGACCTGAGAATCGCGTCCGCATCGGCAGCTTTCTTCACGATGGCATTCGACATTTCCTCGGATTCGCTGGCAGCCGTAGGAAGAACCGCCAGATAATGGTGAAGAAGTTTCGCATAAGCGGAGAACTCCACCATCTTAGGGTCAACGAATACAAGTTTCAGTTCCGAAGGGTGCTTCGAGTAAAGCAGCGACGTTATCAACACGTTCAGTCCCACCGACTTGCCCTGTTTCGTCGCACCAGCCACAAGAAGATGCGGAGCCTCCGCCAGGTCGAACACCTTCACTTTCTGGGTCAATGTCGCATAACCTATGGCTACCGGCAGTTCCGCCTTGCTGTTGCGGAACTCGTCATCGTTCAGCATGGCCTTCAACGGCACTACCGAAGCGGAATCATTCGGCACCTCAATGCCGATGGAGTCGCGCAGCTGCACCATACGTATCTTCGTGGCATTCAATGCCATGGCAATTTCCTTGTTGAGGCCTTCGATTGCCGAGATCTTCACGCCGCTTGCAGGGAACACCTTATATAATGTAATGGTAGGTCCCACGACGGCGGTAACTTTCTCCACGCCGATCTTATAGGTTTCAAGTGTTGCCCTGATCTTGAAATTGTTACGCTTGAGTTCCTCGGAAGAGACGCTGTGGACCATGTCGGAGTAGTCATTCAGCAGGTCCAACGACGGAAATTTGTAGTTCTCCAACTCCTCGCGGACATCAATGCGCGGCAAATCCCTGGTCACCTCCGTGGAGATGTCACCGCCCTGCTGGATAGTGAAATTATCCGGCTTGGGCTGTGGTTCAGGCGACGGCTTGGGCTCAACTACCGGCGCAACAGGCTGAGGTTCAGGAATTACAGACTCCTCCGGTTCCGGTTCTTCCTCTATCGGATTTTCCGGTTCAGCAACAGGTTCCGCCTCCTGCCCGTCTTCCGTACGGGTCTCATCTTTCCTGAAGAAATTGAATGTCTTCTTGTCCTGCTCCTCTCCGGATTCTTCATCCGTAGCGGTGATACCCTCACCGACATTGACAAACCATGCAGAGAACCTCCTGCTGACGAAGAATGTCCATACGATGCAGAAAATCACCAATATGAAGAAGGTGACGATGCTGCCGACCATGGTCTCCATCCATTTGATGCCCTGAAGTCCGCATTCGCCGCCGAGACTGCCTCCCAGCGTGTTCTCCAGCCCTGTCCTCAACGAGAAATAAGCCAGCACGAACGACATCAGCACCGCTGCCACGATGGCCAGGACCAATGATTTTATGACGGAGAATTTTCTTTCGCCGAAAACCAGACGGACGGACAAGATTACGAGTGCCACCACCACAGCGAAAGCACCCAGACCGAACAAGTCATTGACCAGGAACGCCGAGAGGCGCAGACCCAGCTTGCCGCCGAAATTGGCAGCGACGGAAGCGGTGGAATCCATCATTCCGGGGTCCAAGAGAAGGCTCTGGTCCTGCTTCCAGGTGAACAAATACGAAATGCAGCTGACCAGTGCCAATAACGTGAAAGCACTGACAGCCAAGCCGATGAACCGGCGGAGCATCACTCTCCGGTTATCGAAATAGTCCTTGATTCTGGCGAAAAAACCCGGCATATCGGAAAATCTCCTATCGTTTCTGCTTGCCGTTGTTGCGATACATACGCCTCTGTCCGTTTCCTCCGGACTTTCTGACCGTGGCGAAATCCAAGTTCATTCCCGGTCTGGAGAAATTGGAATCAGATGATATTCTGGACAATACGAGGCCATCCGGAACACGGATCCGGTAGTCGGACAACTTCTCGATATCATTGAAAATAGTCTCGTCAGCGACGCTGTCCTTATTCCAGATCAGATACTGCTGTCTCATGTACATTGCCAGCGACCTGATCATGGCGGTTTTCTGCTCGCCGTCAGGCTCACCTGCGATCAAGTCAATGATACTCTCAATGTTACGTCCGTAATGGTTCGCACGGATATGCTTCTTTTTCAGAGGGATGATGTCCGGACGGGTCTTGCGCTGCTCAGGAGACGGCACCGGGTATGGGGCATCCACATCCAGGTCGTAATCAGCCATGATGAAAAGATGATCCCACAGCTTATGCTCCCAATTGTCTTCGGAATGCACCTGCGGATTCAATATTTCCATAACGCGGATAACGGCCTTGGCCTGCTCGGTACGCTTGTCCCTGTCCTTTACAGCCTTCACTTCCTCCACCATCTTCAGCACATTGCGGCCATACTCAGGCATCGAAAGTTTTTCCCTTTCCGTATTGTAGTCGAGGACAATAGGATTCTCCTCATAATATTTGTCTACCATAAATACTTTGTGTTTAATCCGTAAAGATACAACAAAAAGTCGAGAATCAGTAATATTTGGTAATCTGTGGAATATGAAGTAACTTTGCCCGATTTTTGTTTTATTGTTTATAGAAACAACATTTAACCCTCTGATTACCAAATAATTATGAGGGGTACTTTACTTCCTTTATGAATAATTAAGGTTAGTATATTACACTTTTTTGAGGGATTTTATAGACCAATATAGATCAATGTCAATGTTCCGTCACATACATGCTTCCGGAGGCAACGCATTCTGCGCCGCCTGGCTGATGCTGTGCGTGTCCTTGTCCGCAGGCTGTCACAGGAGGCCGCTGGAGGACCCGGAATATCTGACGAAGGTCAATGTCGAGGTCAACATTGAAAATATCCAAAATGTGACGTGCGACATTTACAATCCCAAGGTCCAGGCCCCTGTTATCGAGCCGGAGATGATGCATGTCATTTTCTTCGACAAGAAAGACAATGTAGCTGCCGAGACTTTCATCACGGATGTTTCCACTGCCGAAAACGGGAGGCGGGTGATTTCCGGGGAGTTTTCCATAATTCCGGGAAGGTACAAGATGCTGATTTATGACTACGGCACGGATGACACTCTCGTAAAGGATTATCATTCATGGGACAATGCTTGTGCCTATACGGACAAGGCTGCGTCCTATATAGCGAACCAGTATTCTTCCAAGGGGGGGGGCCCGGAGGTCCGTGTGGAGCCGGAGCATCTGGTTGTCGCCAGGAATTCCGATGAGCACATCCCATATCATTCCGGCCTCTATACCATACATGCCGAGGCGCGTTCAGTGGTGGAGTCCTGGTATCTGCAGATAAAGGTTGACAGTCTTCAGCATGTCTCTGGAGCGCAGGCTCTGCTCCGCGGCATGGCCGGCTCGAATTTCATCGCCACTGACACCCGTGTCAATGTCCCTGAGACGTCGCTCTGGTTCAAGATGGTAAAGAGTGATGACGACGGCACGCCAGTCATCTGCGCGGTCTTCAACACCTTCGGGCGCATCGGAGGTTCTGTCAATGGCTTGGAGGTCACTTTCGACCTTACCAGGACTGACGGCAAGGTTTTCCGGCACACCTTCGATATTTCAGACCTGTTCCGGAGTGACAATGCCGTACTTCATCATTGGCTTCTTCTGGAAGAGACTATCAAGATTGACCCTCCCAAGACATCAGGCGGTTATGATCCGGTCATAGGTGACTGGGATGATGAGCATAAGGAAATTGAAATCAAATAAACATATTAATAATAAACATCATGAAAAAATTAATTGTACTTTTCTCCGCAGTTGCAGCCCTCGCTGCCTGCTCCAAGAATGAGGTAGTTCCTGCCGTTTCAGGCGAGAACGTGGAGATCTCTTACAAAGTTGCACCTAGGACAAAGGCTGATGCTACTCAGGCTTTCGATACTACCAATGTGTTCGCGTCTTGGGCTTATTATCTGCCTAGCGGAAAGAGCTGGAATGCGAACCATACAGATACTGAGGCGAAGATATACATTGGAAAAGAAGGAGAAGAAGGTGTCACCATTTCTTATGGCAATAAGGTATGGAAAGACCAAGAAACTTCTTACTATTGGCCAAAGGAAGGTAAACTCACATTCTTCGCGTATTCTTTGAACAGCAAGTCTCTGACTGACAAATCTGGCACTGATACACACTTTACTTGCCTAAACCATGAATCGCAGTATGGTATCTTTGGTTCTTTGAATCTGGACATTCATCCAAATACAGATTTTCTCGTAGCAGATATCGCATCTGATAAGACCGCCAATGAAAAAGTTTACAATTTCAATGGTGTGCCGACTCTTTTCAAGCACAAGCTTTCAAGAGTCAAATTCGCTGTAAGGAAGAAGTCTGACTATCCGGGTGCGACTATCACATTGAATTCCATCACTTTCAAAAAACTTGTCAATGGAATGACCTATTCTCAGTTCTGGAAGGATGCAAACAAAGGTATCATTTGCGATTATATGGTCCCTGGGACAGCCATATCTGAACAGAAATATACGGGAACTGACTTTACGGTCTCATCTACATCATTTGACCCAGTGCCTGCCTCTAACGAGGTCAGATATATCTATATTCCTCAGAATTTCAAGGATGTAAAAGACGTAACCAAAATTGCAACCATTGAAGTCAAATACACTGTAATATTCCCAAATGGTTTCCAAGAGGCCCGCACCAAAACTCTCAATGTTAAAGATATTTTCGACAGCTGGGAAATCGGCAAGAGATATACTTTCAACCTCATCTTCTCTCTCGACGAGATCAACTATGCTCCTGCCGTAGGTGACTGGGAGGATGAGATTAAAAACATCGACGTTGTAACTGGCGAGGTCACAACAAACGATCAGCGCTAATAATTAATTCTCGACATAGTTCGAAACATATCGCAGAAAGCAGGGCAGAACGCCCTGCTTTTTTCATATCCATAGGGCAAGGCTTTCTATCAGAGCGTACTGAACCATATGCGCTCATCCGACTTCAATCCTCAGTCGGAGATAATGGTCACCACTTCGTCTTCAGCGACATACCAAAGCGACGCAGAAACGACCTCATACCCCATTGCACGGTACAATTCGGCATATTTCGATATCTGTTTCTCATATTTCTTCAGATGACGGCCGAATTTGTAATCCACCACCGTCACCCTACCCCCGTCGACAATCACGCGGTCCGGCCTGTAGACCTCGCCGTCGGCATCGATTATCGAAGTCTCATTGAAAACAGCCTCCCTGCTGTCAGGGAACCACCCGCGCGACTTCGCCGAAGCAATCCGCTCCGCCAGCATCGACCCTATCTCAGCCTTTTCTTCTTCGTCAATGCTGCCGTCTCCGAAGCTGTCTTCCAATGCCTTGTCCAAATCCTCCGGAACGGCGACCTTGGACAGGATGTCATGAAGGACAATGCCCTCCAGCCTGCCTGACGCCTCGATTCCGGTCCGGCCTTCAGGAGAGAAGAAGTCGGCCGCCTCGGTACTGAATTTCAATCGGGCTTTTCCCTCTTCAGGGTTCATCGGGAATGACTGATACGGGGTGTTTTCGATTTCCGGAGCCGTATCTTCCTGATTATCATGCTTGAACTCATAAGGCACGCCCATGCGGAAACGCTGCTCGAAATAATGCAGTTCCTCGCCTTCCTCTCCAGGTGCAATTTCCTTCATGAATCCGCCGGAAGAAGGCAGATGCGTATACCAATATAATATCTGCGACATCTTCGAGAATTTGTACGACGCCCCCTCCGCCACGGAATTGCAGCACGTCTTGGCCGGCAATTCCGAAATGATCGTCATGCCCTTCTCGGCACGTGTCGTGGTCACGTAGAACAAATTCAGGGCATCCACCATCTGCATCATCCATTCCGCCCTGTAACTATCCGAGAACAACGAATCGTCGATGTCTGCAGAAAGATTCACGCGATATATGCCGGATGCGACAGGCTCAAGCGCGCTCCCCTCCACTTCCGGACGGCACCAGTGCACGTCATTCCTGTACAACGGAATCTTGTCGGCATAAGGGAATATCACATAAGGGAATGCAAGCCCCTTGGACTTATGTATCGTGATGATACGCACGGCATCGGCATCGTCCGGCGAACTGATCTTGGGATTCGCGGCGTCCCAATATGTGATGAAATCCTGCAAGGAATTGCCATACACCTGCGACCAATCCTGGACGACATCCATAAACGCCTGAAGATAAGGCTTTTCACCTTCGAATCCAGTTTCAAGTCCCTCCTTCATTTCACGGATGAAATGCTCGCAAAGGTCCACCAGCGAATGATATTCCGAAGGCGGTTCAATGCCCAGGGACATTGCAAGATACGAGTTAAGGCTGTCGGCAGGATTGTTCGCGTACGAGAGCAATGCTGCCAGGCGTCTTACTGCCGGGGATGATTTCACATCCAGCGAATCGTCGGAAATGACGGGGATGTCATTCCGCATGAGTTCGGCAGCGATGAGACCGCCTATACCGTTGGTTCTCACGAGAATACCGATATCGGAATTTCGCGCTCCGGTTCCTTTCAGCCTGCGCACTTCCCGGATTACGGCATGCAGCTGGGTATCGGTATCGGCATCCTTATCACAGAAAAGCACATCGACATTGCCGGAGGCCGGATCTTTCGCCTTCACTTTCTGCGCCACGTCAGCATATATTCTGGAGACGGTGTCATCGCCGGTCATGGCATCCAGACATCCAGCGGCATAACGGTAGAATCCGTTGTTGAATTCCACGACATTGCGCACGCTTCGCCAGTTCGAATCCAGCGGATTTTCCACCGCCTGAGGGAACTGCGCCTTCAGCTTGGCCTTCAGCAGGTTCCAATCTGAATTGCGCCACCTGTATATGCTCTGTTTCACGTCGCCCACGATAAGATTTCCGTTGCCGGCAGCATCACTGTCCGCAATCAACGGACGGAAATTTTCCCACTGGATATTGGAGGTGTCCTGAAACTCGTCCAGAAGGAAGTGGTCGTAACGCACCCCGATTTTTTCATAGATGAAAGGAGTATCGCTACCGTCAATGATGCCCTTCAATATGGTGTTCGAATCGTCCAGGCTGAGCACGTTCTTTTCCCGTTTCAAGTCATTGAACGAATCATTGATTTCCCGGCTGAGACCGAGCGAATATATCTGGGCCTGAAGGATTTGCGCCGTGCGGTATTCCTTATATCGCCATCCGAAAAGCGATATGAACTTGTCCAGCGGCGCGTCCAGTTTCCCGTCCACCAGCCGCAGAAGTGACGCGGCCTTGGCCTTCGCGAACCAGAGTTCCTTGTCGGCGGCTTTCCTCATGAAGGCATCGGTAGGACGCGCAACAGGTTCACCATCAGGCTTGTCCGCATAACCGTCCACGGCTTTCATGAATTTGCCGTTGAAGTCATCAGCATTGACATTCCCCATGGCGGCCTTGACCGCTTTGGCGGCGTCGCGGACCTCCGTCTGGAAATCATTGACAATGGCGGCACAGCCTTTCTTCAATCCGGCCAACACGCTTTTCGAGCACGCTTTGTCTTCGTCAATGCCGTATCTTTCAACGAGTTCGCGATGTTCTTCGCTCTTCATCGCTATCGCCGTCTCGTACAGTTCCTTGTCCAATGAGAATTTTCCGTTCTTGAGGAGCTGCTCGCTGACGCTTTCGGTCAGCCAGGACAGGAGGGCGCCGTTGTCTTCCGTGAGGGCATCGAGGATTCTGTCCACGCTTTCCGTGACCAATGAATTCTTGTCCAGTTCGACCTGATAGGACGCGAACTGCCCGATTTCGCGCGAGAACGCTTTCAATGTCCGCTGGAAGAAGTGGTCTATCGTGCTGACAGAGAATGCACTGTAATCGTTCAGCACATTGAAGAGGAGCTTGCGGGACAATGCTGATATTTCCCCGGTGCTTTTTCCGGAACCGGCAACAATGTCATCAATATAATTGGACGCGGCCGGATCGGAGGCCAGCACATCCAGTTCTTTCAGGATACGCTGCTTCATCTCGTCCGTCGCCTTGTTGGTAAACGTCACTGCCAGGATGTGGCGGTACGCGTAAGGGTCGCCGCTTCCGAGCAGAAGGCTGATATATTCTTTTGCCAGGCTGAACGTCTTTCCGGAGCCTGCCGATGCTTTAAATATCTTGATCATGTCCTATCTCCTATCTTCCGCAAATTTTCCTGAAATCACACCATCCGCAGATTGCCGTGTCGGCCGTCCTGCGGAATCCGACCTCCGGGGCGGACAATTCCTTGAAAAGTTCTTTCAGTTTCCCCGTTACCAAGTCATCGAATTCCTTGCATTCCGAAGAAGACAAAATACCGGAATTGAACAACTTGGGCACAGGATAAATCACATTTTCCACAGCCTCGTCACGGACATCCTTTTCCACGTAACGGTCGTAGAGGAACAGCTGGAGCGCCTTGGAAGGGCGGTTTTTCACATCCACTCCGAAAATGGTTTCCGCTATCGCAAGGGCATTTTCCTTATTTATATTGATGTCTTCGTCCTCGACCTTTCCGGTCTTGTAATCGACGATACGCACCACTCCGGGCTCGAAGCTGTCCATCCTGTCGATGTAGCCCACGAACTTGAAGCCATCGAACGTCCACCATTTCTCCAGCTCCAGCCCCCGGATCTGAAATCTGTCGACCTTCTTTTCCCGCATCAGTTCAATGTCCTTTTCCAATGTCTTCAGGACATATTGGTTTATGACGTTCTCCAGCACCAGGTTACGGCCCGCCACCTCTTCTGCATTGAGCTGCCTGCGGATGAGCGCGCGGACTTTCGGCCTGATGATGCTGTCCTTTTCCGCGATCAGCCTGTCAATGTATTCTCGCGTGATTTCCTTCAACGGTTCACGGACATTGGCCTGAACATTTTTCCTGTCCATATCGAACTCGGGATCGAGGGCGACGCCGCCGAGATACAGGGCGTACATCGTGTCGTGGTACACAGAGCCGACCATGCTGGAATCCATTGATTCTGAGACCTCAGACTCGGGCTGGAGCTTCTTCACCGAGCCGTAGTAGAATTGCGCCGGGCAGGCGAGATAACGCTGGAGCGACGACACGGAATAGGTCATTGTCCTGATACGGTCGAGGTCCTCGGCAGTCTTTTCGATGGCGGTTTCGTCGGACGGCATCTCGATGCGGTATTTCACGACGTCGCGGGTCATCTTCGGGTATTTGTATTGGAAAGTCAGCTGTTTTATATAGCGGCTTTCCTCGCCGGATTTCAGGCCGTCGGTGCGGGAATCGTACAGAAGCCACACATTTTCAGCACGTTGGATCATGCGGAAGAAATAGTATGCCCAGACCGCATCCTGGTTTTCGTATGTCGGGAGCCCGAAGCCTTTCCGGAGTTCAGGCGGGATGAAAGACGAGCTCACGCTCCTGCGCGGGAAGACGCCTTCGTTGCAGGACAGGACAATGAGGTTCGTGAAGTCCATCGACCTGGTTTCGAGAGGGCCCATGATCTGGAGGCCCTTCAGCGGCTCGCCCTTGAAAGGAACGGAAATGCCGCCTATAAGCTGCTGCAACAGACGGACATACGTCATCGGAAGAATGGCCAGGGCCTGCGATTTCAGACGGTTGACGGAGAGGTAGTACTGCTTGGCGAAATGTGTCTCCAGGGCCATGCCTTCCATACCGGAAATCTTCGCTCCGATTTCACTGAGGAGTTCCAGCTGATATGAGCAGAAATTGCGTATCTGTCCGGCGTCAGCTGCCTTGGGATCTGCGATTACCGGCCTGAATATCAGGTCAAAAGGCCAGATTCCGGAGAGGTCGGACTGCGGAATATAGTACCGCGCCTCGGCTTTGATTTTCGCTATCCGTTCCTTGGCTTCGTCATCCAGCACCGCATTGAGCAGACCGGATGAGAAAATCGACCAGACCTGCTTGTGGTAGAATGACCAGCCGGATTTGGTCTTGCGGATATGGAGCTGGAGGGCGGCTACATTGTTCATGAGCGCATAGACCTCGCTGCCCGACATCGGGTAGCCCATCGTGACATTCACATTGCCGATTTCCGACGGTATCGTGTTCAGGAGCGGTATCAGGAGGCCCTCGTCAGGGAGCACGATGGCCGTATCGGCACCGGGCACATCCAGGTTTCCGACCCCGGAGAGGTTTCCGCCGGTCTTTTCCGCAGCGATTTCCTGTAGTATTTCAGGCAGATATTTCGCCTGTCCCACCGCCGACGGCACACTCAGGACATGAATTGCCGGACCTTCGGCCAATGCCGCCTTGTCGGACGGTCCGTCATCCAATGTGAAGGCCTGCGGAAATTCAATGACATTCTGCGACATGAACATCGAGGAGCGGTTCATAGGGTCGCGCAGCATTGCCGAAGAAAAGTCCCAGCAGAACTCCGCGATCCCGGCATCACGCATCTTGCGCATGGCCGTTTTCTCGCATTCGTTCAATGCGTTGAGTCCCACGAACACGAACTTTTCCGTGTCACGGAAGCTGTCGGCAAGGATATCGACGGCGCTTTCCGTTTTCAGCCTTTCCGCAAATTCCCTGTATGCCATGCCTTCATACGCCATCCCCTTCTCTTCCAATGTTTTGTTGAAGTTCCGGTAGAGCGGATAAAGCAGGTTCCAAATCATCAGGAAGCGTTCCTTCACATCGGGATTTTCGGCATCCAAATTGACGGTAAGCTTGCCGCCTTTCCGGAAATGGCTTATAAAATGCTGTATCGCTTCGAGCTGTTCCTGCGACAGATAAGAATAGGTGTCCTGGATTTCCTTGAAGTCCGCGACATTGGTATAAAGCCGTTTCGGGTCGGCGAGATATTTGTCCGTATCGTCGAAATCGCTCAATATCACGTCGCCCCAGAATATGAAATCGTCCAAAGGCTCCGCCTTGCTGTTCAATGCTTTATAACAATCGTACAGTTCCAGAAGGAGGTTCACCCTGTCGGTCGCAGCCGCACCGCTGACGCGATAGAAAAATTCGTTCATCGTCAATGCTGCCGGGGCAATGACGGGCTTCGGATGAGGCGCATCTTTCACGCACCCGGCAATCCATTTGTTGAAAAACACCATGGAACGCCTGTTGGGGAAGATGAAACAGAGTTTGCTGATATTATCGGCGACATCGTAGTAATGCCGGGCAACTTGCCTTAGAAATGGGGTCATAAGAACAACATGGTTATGTATTACAAATATACGGTTCTTGAGAGGCGTTATCAAGAGTTTGGGACGATTATTGTTAAAAAATTTGCGTTAAGGCTTGCATATTGGAGAAAGATTGCTAACTTTGCTCTTGGATTTAGAATTTTTCTAAATTAGAACAACGGAAATATTAATATACAACAAATTAAAAGGAGAAATATTATGAAAAAGAAATTCAGATGTCTCGTATGCGGTTACGTTTACGAAGGTGAGAATCCACCGGCAGAGTGCCCTGTATGCCATGCAAAGGCTGACAAATTCGTCGAGGTAAAGGAAGAAGGCCAGAGAAACTGGGCCTGCGAACATGTAGTAGGCGTTGCCAAAGGTTGCGACCCTGAGATTCATGAGGGCCTGGAGGCCAACTTCATGGGAGAGTGCACCGAGGTCGGCATGTATCTGGCAATGAGCCGTCAGGCAGAGCGTGAGGGCTATCCTGAAATTGCAGAGGCTTTCAAGAGATATGCTTTCGAAGAGGCCGAGCACGCAGCGAAATTTGCAGAGCTTCTCGGTGATGTAGTATGGGATACCAAGACCAATCTTGAGAAACGCATTGAGGCTGAGGCTGGTGCATGCGAGGGCAAGCTCGCCATCGCTACCAAGGCAAAACAGCTCAACTACGATGCAATCCATGACACCGTCCACGAGATGGCGAAGGATGAGGCCCGTCACGGAGCAGGCTTCCTCGGTCTTTACAACAGGTTTTTCAAAAAGTAAAGCGGCCGTGACAAATCATCGTGATGCGTAAAGCATTATGATATAGATAGTTAACCATTTTCAGAGTTTGCATATCGACAACTCTGAAAATGGTTAATCGTTTAATAGCCAAGCGGTTACGCTTCACACACAGTATATCAGGACGGGCGCGGTGAGGGAAGATGAGAGTCGAACTTGGAAAGGACTGGATGCCTGAGAGAGGCGAATCATGAGGAAAGCGGCGGTTTATTCGTGATAAATTAGTACCTTTGGGGATTGCTTGGCTCCGAAACCAGGAGACGCACAAAAACATTGGAATATAAAGATATTACGATATGGAAAAAGTCATTTTGACAGGCGACAGGCCGACAGGCAAGTTGCATCTGGGACACTACGTCGGTTCATTGAGACGCAGAGTCGAACTTCAGAACGCTGGCGATTACGACAAGATGTTCGTATTTATCGCTGACGCACAGGCACTTACAGACAATTACGACAACCCGGAGAAGGTACGTCAGAACATCATCGAGGTGGCATTGGACTACCTCTCATGCGGCATCGACCCGAACAAATGCACATTGTTCATACAGTCGATGATTCCTGAGCTTACCGAGCTGACATTCTATTACTTGAATCTCGTGACGGTGGCCAGACTTCAGAGAAATCCTACCGTAAAGTCCGAAATCCAGATGAGGGAGTTCGAGAATTCGCTTCCTGCAGGATTCCTTTGCTACCCTGTCAGCCAGGCTGCGGACATTACCGCATTCAAGGGCACAATCGTGCCGGCCGGCGAGGACCAGGAGCCAATGCTGGAGCAGACCCGCGAAATCGTCCGCAAGTTCAACAGCATCTATGGTGAGGTGCTAGTGGAGCCGGAAATCCTGCTTCCACAGAACTGCGTATGTATGAGACTCCCTGGAACTGACGGCAAGGCCAAGATGAGCAAATCTCTCGGCAACTGCATTTACTTGAGCGATGATGAGACGACCGTATGGAAGAAGGTGAAGAAGATGTCCAACGGCGAACCGCGAATGAGTCAGGACGAGCCTGGCCACCTTGAGGGCAATGCCGTATTTACATACATTGACGCATTCAGTTCACCTGAGGATTTCGCAGAGTTCTGGCCTGAGTTCCACAGCTTGGAGGAACTGAAGGAGCAGTATGTGAAGGGCGGCATCGGTGACGGCACTTGCAAGAAGTTCCTGAACAGCGTCCTTAACAAGAGACTCGATCCGATCCGCGCAAGGCGTCATGAGTTCGAGCAGGATATACCTGAGGTGTTCAATATCTTGAAGAAGGGCACCGAGAAGGCTCGCGAGACAGCTGCCAAGACTTTGGATGAGGTCCGCAATGCAATGCGTATCAATTATTTCGACGATGCAGAGCTTATCGCAGAGCAGGCTAAGAAGTATTTGAAATAAAATCTTTGCCGTTTCGCATTTACGCAAAATAAACCCCGACTCGATTCAACCGAAGAGCCGGGGTTAATTTTGCGTGTTACAGGTCAATGTCTTCATATCCAGGCGGGTCGTCCGGCAATTCGGCATTGAAATCAATCTCTCCCCACATGGCGTCGATGGTGCGTCGGTCTTTCTTGGTAGGTCGCCCGGCACCACGGTCGCGCTTGACGAAGAATGTCTCCACCGGAGCTTTCATTTTATCCAATTCGGACTGCG
>ULSH01066779.1_pt1 | contig 40926 bp, 29 predicted proteins | sample 1956151 | NCBI WGS metagenome assembly ULSH01 (sample SAMEA4835702, study PRJEB28245) | human gut metagenome | biome: gut microbiome; material: fecal sample | place: Denmark | collected 2008 | reverse complement strand
AAAATTACTGCCTTTTTCTTTAACCACCAAATATTTTCAAAAGTTTTTTCACCCTATCCGTGTTAAAATTCATCAAAGAGCTATTTATACATCTGATTTCAAGCATTATGCAAGGATAAATAAAAATAGCAGAAATTCCGACATTTTTTATCTGTTTGCGCGCTTACGTTCGATATCGTCAAGAATAATCTTGCGTAATCTGATATGATGGGGCGTCACTTCGACATACTCGTCCTCCTTGATATACTCAAGCGCTTCTTCGAGGCTGAACACGACCGGAGGCACAATACGGGCCTTATCGTCGGCGCCGGAGGCACGCATATTTGTAAGTTTCTTCGATTTCGTCACATTCACAACGATATCATTGTCCTTGGCGTTCTCACCGACAACCTGTCCGGCATACACCTCTTCCTGCGGGAAGATAAAGAAGCGTCCGCGATCCTGCAGCTTGTCTATGGCATAGGCGTAGGCCGTTCCGGCCTCAAGAGCGATCAGCGAGCCGTTTGTGCGGCGCTCGATATCGCCTTTCCAAGGCTGGAACTCGAGGAAACGGTGAGCCATGATGGCTTCTCCTGCCGAGGCGGTCAGCACATTATTGCGCAATCCGATGATGCCGCGTGACGGTATATTGAATTCCATGTGGACACGGTCATTCTGCACCGTCATGGATACGAGATCGCCTTTTCTGCGCGTAACCATGTCGATCATTTTCGACGAATACTCCTCCGGCACATTGATGGTCAGCAATTCGACCGGCTCACATTTGACCCCGTCGATTTCCTTGACGATAACCTGCGGCTGGCCGACCTGAAGCTCATAACCTTCACGGCGCATCGTCTCAATCAGCACTGACAAATGAAGGACACCGCGACCATAGACAATCCACTTGTCTTCGTCGGCCCCTTTCTCAACCCGCAGAGCCAGATTGCGGTCAAGCTCACGGACGAGGCGGTCATGGATGTGGCGCGAAGTCACATACTTGCCGTCTTTTCCGAAGAACGGGCTGTCATTAATAGTGAATGTCATAGACATTGTAGGTTCGTCGATAGCTATGCGCGGGAGGGGTTCGGGATGTCCGAAATCAGCGATAGTGTCACCGATCTCAAATCCTTCAATTCCGACAAGAGCGCAAATATCTCCGCTTTTGACACTCTGCACACGCTTGCGGCCCATCCCCTCGAACACATGAAGTTCCTTTATTTTCTGACGGACAACAGAACCGTCTTTCTTGCAAAGAGCTATGTCGGCGCCTTCGCGAAGCTCGCCACGATGGACGCGTCCCACGGCGATACGTCCCACATAACTGCTGAAATCAAGCGAAGTCACAAGCATCTGCGCCGGACCTTCAATCGACTCAGGCTCGGGGATATATTCGATTATCGCATCAAGAACCGGAGTGATGTTATCGGTAGGCTTGTTCCAGTCGGTGCTCATCCAGCCCTGCTTCGCCGATCCATAGATTGTCGGGAAGTCGAGCTGATCTTCCGTAGCGTCGAGATTGCACATCAGATCGAACACCATTTCCTGCACTTCGTCGGGACGGCAATTCGGTTTATCCACCTTATTTATTACGACGACCGGTTTGAGGCCCATCTGAATGGCTTTCTGAAGCACGAAACGGGTCTGGGGCATGGGACCTTCGAAAGCATCAACCAGAAGAAGGCATCCGTCGGCCATGTTCAGCACACGCTCCACCTCGCCACCGAAGTCAGCGTGTCCCGGAGTGTCGATTATATTTATCTTATAGTCCTTATAGTTGATCGAGACGTTTTTGGACAAAATAGTTATTCCGCGTTCACGTTCAAGATCGTTGTTGTCAAGAATAAGTTCGCCGGCATTTTGATTCTCACGAAAAAGGTTTCCGGCCAGAAGCATTTTGTCAACCAGCGTGGTTTTACCATGGTCCACGTGGGCAATAATAGCTACATTTCTGATTTTCTGCATAATTTTTTTATTTTCGGGTGCAAATTTAGCTGTTTTTTCTTAAAGTCAACTTATAAATTTCGTGAATTCTGTCTAACTTTGCCATAAAAATAAAACAAGACCAAAATGAGTGTGACAATATTAGGAATTGAATCATCATGCGATGACACCTCGGCGGCAGTGATCCGCGACGGATTGCTGCTGAGCAATGTCATAGCCTCGCAAAGCGTGCATGAGGAATACGGGGGTGTCGTTCCCGAACTTGCCTCTCGCGCTCACCAGCAGAACATAGTGCCGGTAGTGGATGCGGCGCTCAAGCGTGCCGGAGTTGACAAACACGATCTTTCGGCCATAGCCTTCACCCGAGGCCCGGGGCTGCTCGGCTCCCTTCTTGTGGGCACGTCCTTCGCCAAAGGCCTCTCGCTCGGACTGCGATGTCCGATGGTCGATGTGAACCATCTGCACGGCCATGTCCTTTCCCATTTTATCCGACGCAAGGAAGATGACCGGGTGCCGGAATATCCGTTTCTGACACTCCTCATTTCCGGAGGCAACAGCCAGCTGATTCTTGTGAAGAATTATAACGATATGGAAATACTGGGAGCGACGATCGACGATGCTGCAGGCGAAGCGTTCGACAAGTGCGCGAAGGTCATGGGCCTCCCCTATCCCGGCGGCCCGCATATCGACAGGCTCGCCGCCGAAGGCGATTCGTCGAGATTCCACTTCGCCAAGCCCCACATACCCGGCCTCGACTATAGTTTTTCCGGTCTGAAGACCTCTTTTCTCTACACTCTGCGCGACGCGGTAAAAACCGACCCCGACTTCATAGAGAAGAACCGCGCTGATCTCGCGGCATCGCTCCAGCGCACGATCATAGAGATTCTGCTCGACAAACTTGACAAAGCCGTGAAAGCCACCGGAGTGAAAACAGTTGCCATCGGCGGAGGCGTTTCGGCCAATTCCGGAGTCAGGACCGCCGTTGCCGACTATTGCCGGCGGCGTGGCATCGAAGCATTCATCCCGGAACGCTCTTTCACGACCGACAATGCGGCAATGGTCGCCATTGCAGGATATTTCAAATATCTCGACAAAAAATTCTGCGGCTACGACGAAGTGCCATACGCACGCGTGACTCTCTAATCTTCCGATAACAATGAAAGCATCCATAATCATAATCGGCGACGAGCTGCTGATAGGCCAGGTCACCGACACCAACAGCGGATTCCTTGCGCGGACAATGGCGCCCTACGGCTGGGAGGTCAGCAATGTCAGAACAATAGCCGACGACCCGGACGCAATCAGGGAAGCCGTCAGAGATGCGCTTGAAGAGAGTCGTGTAGTACTTACCACCGGCGGTCTCGGACCGACAAAAGACGACATAACCAAAACGGTCTTATGTGAGATTTTCGGCGGAGAGCTACGCGAGGATCCGTCGGTGACAGAAAATATCAAAAATGTTTTCCGCAAACGTGGCATTAAACTCAACGAACTGACAGCCGCCCAGGCATGGGTTCCCACCTCGGCATCGGTCATTCAGAATCCCGTCGGCACAGCTCCGGTAATGTGGTTCGAGACCGAAGGGCCTCGCAAAAGCGTTCTTGTGGCCATGCCGGGAGTGCCGTTTGAAACCGAGCATGTGTTCACGAATGCCGTACTCCCGCGATTACTGTCCCGATTCCCGTCGCCCGACGTCATAGTCCACCGCACCATAATGGTGAGCGACATATCGGAATCGGCGCTGGCAATGCGGCTCTCCGACTGGGAATCGGCCCTTCCTTCCCATCTCCATCTCGCCTATCTGCCAAAGCCGGGACTCATACGCCTCCGACTTGACGGACACGGCCACGACGAGGAGCAGCTGAAAGAGGAAATCGACAGAGAAACCGCGAAACTTATCGCGCTGCTCGGCGACAATTTCCTCTATGACGGCGACGCGACTCCGGCTGAAATCCTGCTACGGACCCTAAAAGCCGCAGGTCTCACTTTCGCCACGGCCGAAAGCTGCACAGGAGGCAACATTGCCCATCTCATCACTTCCGTCGCAGGCTCATCTGAATCGATGCTTGGAGGAGTGGTATCATACAGCAACGATGTAAAGAAAAAGCTGCTCGGCGTGAAAGCCGAAACGCTTGAAGCCCTCGGTGCGGTCAGCATTCCCGTTGTTGAGCAAATGGCCGAGGGCGCATGTCGCGCCACGGAAGCCGATGTCGCCGTGGCCACCTCGGGAATAGCCGGCCCGGGAGGGGGCACGGAGCAAAAGCCCGTAGGCACAGTTTGTATAGCCGCCACATTCAGAGGGCAGACAGTCAGCGACACATTCCATTTTCCCGGCAACCGCGCCCGCGTCATCGACCGCGCATCCACAACCGCGCTACTCCTTGCGATACACCTGATAAGACAGACCAATCCATCCATCACAAAACAATGAAAAAAACCATATTATCATTATCAGTTTTCAGCCTTATCGCTCTCTCCGCTCCATTTCACTCCCAGGCGCAAAGCCTGAAAGTAATGACCTACAACATCAAGAACGGCTACGGCATGGATGACGTCCGTGACCCGGCCCGCGTAGGCGCCGTCATTGACCGACAGATGCCCGATGTTGTCGCAGTGCAGGAGGTCGATAGCATGACCAACCGCAGCGGCAAGCGCTACGTTCTCGGCGAGCTGGGCGCCGCCACCGCGATGTATCCCGTCTATGCTCCCGCAATGGACTACGACGGAGGAAAATACGGAATCGGCATGCTGACCCGGAAAAAACCGCTGTCTGTCAGCCGGCTTCCTCTGCCGGGACGTGAGGAAGAACGCGCGCTTGTCATTCTTGAATTCGATGACTATGCCGTGGGATGCACACATCTTTCCCTGACCGAAGAGGATGCGATTGCTTCGACCGATATCATTCTAAAGGAAGCGCAGCGGCTGGCTCCGAAGCCATTCGTGCTGATGGGCGACTTCAACTCCCACCCCGACAGCGAGGTGATGAAAAGACTCTCGCAACGGTTCGTGAACATCGGCGATACAGAGACACCGACTTTCCCCTCCAACCGCCCCTACGAAAGAATCGATTTCATTCTCGTGGCAAACTGCCCCGATGCCATGTCGTGGGGCACTAAGGTGATCGACGAGCAGGTAGCGTCAGACCACCGCCCGATCGTCAGCAACCTGAAATTTCCACGCGAGTCTAATAAGCTTATGTGGCACAGCCCATACCTCCAGAACGTGACTCCCGAGGGCGCTACGGTTATGTATCAGACAACCGTTCCCTGCATGACCCGCGTGGAATTCGGCACCGACACGACAGACCTTCATTCTGTCCGTCAGCTCCTCGGCGGACAGGAAGTCGTTCACGATCTCGAACACAAAGTGCGCCTTGAAAATCTGACGCCCGGCTCGACAGTCTTTTACCGCGTGCGCGCCAAAGAGATTCTCGAGAACAGCGCCTATCACAAGACCTTCGGCCGTGAATATACCTCGCCGTTCTACAGCTTCAAGGTTCCCGAAGCCGACAGCGAGGATTTCACCGCCATTATTGTCAACGACCTTCACGGCTTCAAGAACACGATCAGCACTCTCGCCGGTCTGACGAAAGAGATTTCCCATGACCTCGTCATCTTCAACGGTGACTGTCTCGACGAGCCCGGTTCAAGAAAAGGCGCCGTTGAAAACGTTCACCTCGTGGCCGAAGCTTTTGACCTCGCCGAGAATCCTAACGTTTTCATCCGTGGCAACCACGAGATACGCAACGCCTATTCCTCCGGCGCGCCATCGCTCTTCGACCGTCCCGAGGGCAAGACCTACGGCGCTTTCACCCTCGGAGGCATCCGCTTTGTCACCCTTGACTGCGGCGAAGACAAGCCCGACAGCACATGGGTTTATTACGGACTGAACGATTTCACGGACCTGCGCAGGGAGCAGTCCGAATTTCTTGACAAGGAACTGAAATCCGATGAATTCCGCAACGCACGGCGCCGTGTACTCGTGACCCATATTCCCGTCTGGGGCAACACCGACAAATATCAGCCGTGCACCGAAATGTGGGCTCCCCTTTTGTCGAAAGCTAAATTCGACGTTGCTCTGGGCGCACACACACATGAGTTCGCCACTCTGAAAAAAGGCGCGAAGGGCAACCCGTGCCCGGTCTTCGTGGGTGGCGGCTACAAGCTTGACGGCGCGACCCTCATGGTTCTGAAAAAACGAGGGAAAAAACTCACCCTGACGGTCCTTGACTCTACCGGCAAACCGGTAGGCGAATACAATCTCTGATCCCTCCACATCGTAGATAAGATCGGCCGTCGCTCCCGGAGAGAGGAGTGACGGCCGATACCATTTATGAAGTCACAATTCAACGCATAACGGATCGGAGGCCGAACGCGAATGTCACACGATAGACTCCGAACGTGATAAACGACAGACCGATCCAGAGCCAAACGATCACTCCGCCCCCGATTGGATTGGAAACGAATATGATTGCGAGGACAATTGTCGCTATAAGCAGCAATATCGACCAAAGCACCCACCAGCCGGAATAGAACGACAGAGCGAACGCCTCACAGCGGGAATTGATGGCCGCGACAATGATGAAGAATCCGGCCACGAAAACGAACGTGGAGACAACGGTCACCTCAGGCAGAGCCAGCAGCCAGATGCCTGCCACAAGTTCGAGAAGTCCCAGAGCCAGACTCCAGCCCCAGCCCGGAGTGATTTTTGACAATGCTACGGACAGCCCGACGTTCAATCCGCCCGTAAGTACGAGGCACACCGCAAACGTATAGGCCAGAACAATCATGGCCGAAGCCGGCGAAAAAAGCGTCCAGAGACCGAGCCCGACGCAGATAAGCCCGCTTAACAAAGGAAGCCACCAAAAGCCCCCTACTCCCGATTCATATACAATCTTTCTCATAACTATAAATATTATAGAATAATAACGAACATCCCGCAATGTTGTTTAGACCGTTCATCAATTTTCCGCTTTTTGTGCCCTCGCAAGCCCCTCCCCCGCAGATTAACATAATGTCCCCGCAGAGATTCTTATATGTCATCTTCATCACTATTAGAATAATCGATTGCAGTCTCAGAAAATTTCGCTATCTTTGTAAATAGTAACGTAATCTGATATTGGCCAATCAACTTTAAATAAAAATATACGGCTTTAGCCGAAAACTTTTAGGGATCCCCTTGTAGTCGTTACAGCATTGGCAAGCCTTCAGATGCTACGATGGTATTTTCTCTTTATAAGCTTGTAGCTGAATGATAGTACAAACTATGACAAAAACGAAGGCTAAGCCTTTTCTAAAATGGGCGGGAGGCAAGACTCAGTTACTCCCTACCATTGATTCATTCTTGCCTGAAACATTCCAAGGCGAAAATAATGTCACCTACATTGAACCCTTTGTAGGTGGAGGGGCCATGCTGTTCTATATGCTGCAAAAATATTGCAATATCAAGCGGGCCATAATCAATGACATCAATCCTCATCTTATAAAAACTTATGGCATTATAAGAGATGAGCCATACTCATTAATAGATGCTTTAAATGACCTCCAAAATCAGTTTAAGGCATTGGCGGATTATGACAAGAAAAAGGACCTCTATCTCGATATCCGAGCTCATTTCAACAACAAGACATTGACAGGAGTTGAAGAAGCTGCATATATGATATTCCTGAATCGCACCTGCTTTAATGGACTATATCGGGAAAATTCCAAAGGTGAATTTAATGTGCCATTTGGACGTTATTCCAATCCTACTATATGTGACGAAGATTTAATTCTTGCCGACAGTGAACTATTGCAAAAAGTTGAGATACTGAACGGTGATTTCTCACATACCGCTGAGTACGTGCATGGATATACATTCTTTTATTTTGACCCTCCTTATCGTCCTCTTGATGCTACATCAAGTTTCAATTCTTATGTAAAGGAATCTTTTGACGATAATGAACAGATACGGTTAAAGGATTTCTATTCTGACCTCTCAGCGGGAGGATGTTATGCAATGCTCAGCAATTCGGACTGTAGAGGTCGTAATGTCGAAGATGATTTCTTTGACAGACTTTATGCAGACTTCTTTATAGAACGAGTCTATGCGAAAAGATGCATTAACGCTAATGCCGCCAAACGTGGCACATTAACTGAATTGCTGATAAGGAACTATAAAAATTATCAGGGAGAACCCTTGAATCTCTTTAATATTTAGAGCTATGTCCGACAGATTTTCAGACTTCATGAAACCGTTGAAGGAAACCCACTTTTCTCTCAGAGATTATGTGGATTTCCCCAAGGTGGCAGCTAATGTAGAAGCTATTTCAATAAAACTCAACCAACTCAATTATCTGATTGGGCAAGAAGATATGGCTGCGGCGGTTAAACGTCTATGGGATGAGAATCCTAAAGTATTCTCCGTCTTGGATGTACTTATTGCCGTCAGAGCAAAGGACAAGAAGAAAGCAACTGATGCTTATGGCAACATCCATCTCGTCAGCGATTACTTCAATTCTCCAGAACAAGTAACAGCGTTTCTTAACGAGACTGGACTAACCGAAGTTTTTCAGAAAAAGCGAATCAAGAATCTGGTGGACTATGTCTTTGGCGTAGAAGTCGGTCTTGATTCCAATGCCCGCAAGAATCGAGGTGGACACATCATGGAAGGACTTGTCGCAAATATCCTTACACTGAATGGCATTCCATTCGAGCAGGAAGTATATTACACAGAGTTCCCGGAGATAGTCAAGGCTTTAGGTGCGGATAACAAACGCTTCGACTTCGTTATCCGTACTCCACATAAGACATATCTTATCGAGGCAAACTTTTACACTGGAGGCGGTTCAAAACTTAATGAGGTTGCTCGTTCCTATTCAGAGCTTGCTCCAAAAATAAACGCCGTTCCCGGTTTTGAATTTGTCTGGATAACCGACGGCATCGGCTGGGAATCTGCCCGCAACAAACTCGAAGAAGCTTTTGCCCACATTCCGAGCGTGTATAATCTAACGAATATTCAAGATTTTATTTCTACAGTAAGAAATGATTAGTAGCAAAGTTATAGAGGCTCTTACACCTCTATTCAATATTGTCACCAATGCAAAAGGAATGACTATAGGAGAGATTAAAGAATCTCTCTTTATTGGTGATAAGTGCAAGATGAAGAAAGGCGCTTCCGGCCTAATTGTCGAAAACTTACTTGGAATAGAAAACAACAGTAGGCCAGAAGCCGATTTAGTTCAAATTGGCTGTGAGATAAAGATCCTACCTTTGCAAAAGAATAGGGATGGCTCTATTAAAGCAAAAGAACCGACGGCCATTCAGATGATTAATTATTGTGAGGTTGCTAGGGAGACGTGGGAGACTGCAAAAATTAGAAGTAAGATTAATTTAACATTTTGGGTAGTTTATCTTGCAAAGGAGAATGGCAAATCTAAGCCACAAGATGATTACGTAATTGTTGATTATTTCCTTGATCATCCTTCCGACGTAACAAATGGAGTTTTCAAAACAGATTGGGAAGAAATTCAATCATACATAAAGCGAGGCGATGCTGACAGACTTTCATGTAGTATGGGAACCTATCTTGAACCAAAGACTAAAGGTAAAAACAGTCAAGATAAAACGGATGCTCCTGATGGAAATGGAGGAATAACACGTGCTCGAAGAAGAGCTTTCTATTACAAGAAAAATTATACCAATACACAAATAATTCCAAATCTGGATTTATCAGCTATTAAGTGATGATAAAATCATTCTATAAATCAGACAATCGAGATTTCACCATTGTTAATGGTGACTGCTTTGATGTGCTCCCACAGTTTGATTTTAAGTTTGATATGATCTTCGCTGACCCTCCATACTTTCTTTCTAATGGAGGGATAAGCTATCAGGCAGGGAAAGTCGTATGTGTGGACAAAGGCGAGTGGGATAAGGGCGGCTCACCTGAATCCATCATGGAATTTAACCGAACATGGTTGTCTTTATGCAGAGAAAAATTAAAAGATAACGGGACCATCTGGATTTCCGGAACCCACCATAATATCTTTTCAATAGCTAATGTTCTGACAGAACTTGGCTATAAGATTCTCAACGTAATAACTTGGGCAAAGACCAATCCGCCGCCAAACATATCATGTCGCTTCTTTACTTACTCGACAGAGTTCATTATTTGGGCACGTAAGTGTCCAAAGGTGCCTCATAAGTATAATTACGAGCTTATGAAAGCGATTAATGGCGGTAAGCAAATGACAGACGTATGGCGGCTTCCGGCAATCGGACGTTGGGAGAAGTCATGCGGGAAGCACCCTACACAAAAGCCATTGGCACTTCTCACCCGCAGCATCCTCGCGAGCACAGACGAACACGATTGGATTCTAGATCCATTCGCAGGTTCATCTACAACTGGCATCGCCGCTAATTTGTGTAGCAGACGATTCTTGGGTATTGAGCAAGAAATTTGTTTTCTTAAACTTAGTAAAGCTCGTCGAGAAGAGATAAATCAATTAAAAATAAAACAAGATTATCTTCAAAAATTATCCGATTTAAATTTTTTACAATCCGTACACTATGTAACTGAGCCACATCAAGATTATGGCTTAGATTTGCCATTTTAAGGCATTCATAATGTTGGCTTATTTAATGAGTTACCAATCTAGTCCGAACCATTGATTACCATCAGTAGTTCTATACCATTTAGAGGTATCATACAACTTGAATTCGGTTTGTTCACAAGCTTCAATTAGTTTATCCAATGAGATTTTGCTAAATGCAAAATCATGATATTGAGGATTGTTTCTTCTATCAAAAACCTTTTCTATCTGTTGTTGCCAATCAGTTTTTTTAACTTTATTGGACAGGACTAGAAAGGTTAGATAGCATAGATCTGAAAGGACTGCTACTTCATCCTCATTATTGAGGTTTAAAGTAGCGACTGCGTTTGTTAGAAATTTTGTAATTGGAGAATGAAGTAGTAAAAGAATCCCATAGGTACTTTTAATCCCATCATACTGAATAGGCGAACTGAAGCTCAACTCGTGAAGTTGAATGAAAAATTCTTCAGAATCATTATGCATATCTCTTCTTTTGGGGATTCTTAACCAATTCTTTTTATCGGAAATCTTTTCCCATTTAATATCAAGACGACGTTGTTCAGACACTACTCTTATGTCAGAAATCTGGAATTCAGAGAGCAGAATATCGTCAATTAAATTATGGAAACGCCTCTTGTTCAAAAGAATATCGATATCTGCCAAGTTGGCATTCTCCGATTTATACAAATCGTCTAAAATCGAAACAACCGATTTATTGGATTTAATTTCCTTAAGTAGTTTATTCGCAGAATCAAACGCTTTACTTTCTATAGTCCAATAGTGACCATTTGCTTTAAGGTCATTAATAGAAACAAAGTGTCTCTCTCCATTGCTTTCGATTAGTATGGTTGAAATCTCACAAAGTTTTTTTATGAGAATCTCCTTATTTGAAAACTCAACATTTACTCTCTGATTTCTACGAGATAAGAAATTTGTAAGTAGCCAATCTGATTCTTCTGCCGCCCAAGTAATAGAAAAATCTTTACATAGCTTTTCTCTTTCGTCAGATATATTTTTCAAATATAGACTATATATAATCTCGAGTGTTCTGTCTAAGTTATTGGAATTGATGTTTGATCTAGCGACATTTGTCTTAGGCGCTTTTTCGCCAGTCATATTTGCGAATGCAATAAACCGTTTGCTTCCGAAACCCGGAGTATTTGCATCGATACGTATGCCTTCAATACTTATTCCTATGGGTAAAACAGGGTAGTGGCTTAGGTCAATCCAATTGGATGCTTCAACCATGGACCATTCTCTTAAGAAAGTGTTGTATTTTAGAAGGACACATAAATCAATTCCTTCATCATTATATTCAGTTACTTTATAATTCGATCTTTCTGGTTGAGGCACAACAGAATCTATCAAGTTGTGGAGTAAGGTATATGGAGAGTCATATCCAATTATAACCTCTTTTTCACCACTCTTGAATACAAATTCACATTGAGGTACAATAATCCAAGATCTTAATATTTTTAATGGATCGAAATCTTTTATATCTGGACGAACCTTCAGCTTAATTGACGTTCCGACTTCTTCTATCAGTCTTAAGTTAGAGCCTTTCTCAGCTCCATATTTAAGAAGATATTTACCATGAACATTTCTTATTTTTAGTAAAAGAGGCTTGTCTTCTGCATTCATGGTCGTCAGTATATCAACATCATCTGCGATTAAGAAACATGTGAGAAGACCTATACCAAATCTACTAATAGAATTATAGCCAGGATGTTGTTTTTGAAATTCCGGGTCTTGATATCTTGAAGAACCAACTTTTAGCAAATGATTTTCGATAATATCAAGGTTCATTCCAGTCCCATTATCCATTATAATCAATTCTCTGGATTTTTCATCCCAAATCACATTTATTTTTGGAGAATAGGTCTCACTATCAATAGAAGCAACAGTTGAGCGCAATTCGTAATTTCTTACTTTAACAGCATCTATCGCATTTTGAGATAACTCTCGAAGAGAGACGGAAAGATTATTGTAAAGAGTCTCGCCGACTAATAGACTCAAAACCTTATTCTGATCTATTGTGAAAGATAATTGTTTTCGTTCAAAATTTTTCGTTTCTATTGATGAATCATCAATGTCTTTCCATGGAAAATCATATTGAGAAGCGTGTTTTTTCTTTGCCACCTCGTTAAGTCGGTAGCTATGCTTTAATTGCGTCCTAACATAATTCAGGTACTCGATAAGAGAGAAAAAACCATGTTCATCCTCAAAGTAGGCATTAACCTCAAATGTATCGCTAGGAATTTCTGGGCATTTATTACCATCCTCATCCAATGGTATTTTCGGTGTTACACTCGCCACAGCACGCTGTTTTGCCCATTCTTCTTGACTAATCGGATTAGTAGGAGCTATTACTCTATATTCAACTACAGGAGTTCTATCTTGCGTAATATGTAAGAGATCTGCTGTTCTAAGGATTAGAGCAGCATAAAATACATTGGCTTTTTCTTGAGGAGTTGCACCATATGATTGGGACACTTTATACTTTCCAAAGTCATTAAGATCATCTAAAGAATGACTTTGACAAACCTTAGCTAAATCAACTTTGAATAAAGCAGGAAGGTTTTTAACTAGTTCGCCTATTAATTCTGTAACTTTATTATCATATGATACAAATGCACTGTTCTCATCTAAAATCCAATTGCATATACGATCACCATGATGCTTTCTTACATATTCCTGGAATATAAATCTTTCCTGCTTATCCTTGTCTAAAGCCTCTATTGACGAAACATTATATACATCTTCCAAATACTTATTACGGAATTTCTGAAACTCTCTCGACTGGTTTCTATTCTCATATTCTTGCTTCGTCACCAGCATACCTAAGTCATGGAAATAAAATGACAAAACTATCAAAAGCCAATCGGCACCTGTTAATTGTTTTTTGACTGGATCAGGAATAATGTTATCCAGAGAAGCTAACATACCATCAATATGGCTTATGTCATGTTTGGTATATTCGTCAAATATTCCATCACGGCCAATCAACCCTAATAGAGACTTAACTTTGTCCTTTATGTCTCTAAGATTAACTGACGAAAAAGCAGATAAGCTAAGTGCTTTTTCTGCGTTGGATTCAGCAAAACTGGATAATTTGATACTCATATTATTTCTTCTAATAGTCTATCTGCAAATATACTAAAAATTCCTATAATATACGACAGAGAGCAAGGACTATTTAGAAATATGTAGTAAAGGAGCGCTATGTCGAGTGGTTGTTTCCATTTTGGAAATAACCATATCTTCCTGGAGTTCGCCGGATGCGAAGATCTTCTTAAGGTGTTTGGAGATAGCCGGAACTTTTGTTCCAAATAGTTCTGCAATCTGCCGCTGAGTAAGCCAGATTGTATCGCCCTTGACTCTTACATCTATACGAGTGTCTCCCTGAGGAGTCTGATAAATTACGAGTTGTGTATTGTTCGTTTCCATTTTACAAATGGTAATACTTTTATTTTGATTTTCAGCTAAGTACATTTGGGTTTGTAATTCCATCTGAGTGATATTTACAAGGGGCGTCGAAATCTCTCGTTCGTGGTCAAGTTACGCATGCAAATCAGGTCTATTTTCTATAGTTTTCTACATTGGGGGCAAGTTATTGACGGAGGTTGGCAGTACGGAATTATTTTCGTAACTTTGGAGAATGTTTTGAACCGGAATTTTCCTCAACTTACTGAACATGACTCCATTCGTACATCTCCACGTCCACACTCAATATTCTCTCCTCGACGGACTCTCATCGGTGACGGCGCTCGTTGACAAGGCGCTGGCCGACGGCATGCCCGGAGTGGCCATAACAGACCACGGCAATATGTTCGGTGTGAAAGAGATATATAATTATGTCAACGGCGGTTGCCTGAAGGGCTACAAGAAAAAGCTCGAAAAAGCCGAAAAGAGCGGCGACACGGCGAAAGCCGAGCGGATCAAAGGCTGGATCAACCGCATAAAGAACAAGGACTTCCGTCTCATAATCGGCTGCGAGATGTATGTGGCCCAGAAAAGCCTGACGGAAGTCGTTGACCGTCACGACAAGGGGCGCCATCTCGTTGTGCTGGCCAAGAACAAGACCGGCTACAAGAATCTGATAAAACTCGTGTCTAAAGCGTGGACGGAGGGATTCTATTCCCATCCGCGCACTGACAAACATGAACTCGAGGCCCACCGCGAAGGCCTCATCATCGCTTCGGCGTGTCTCGGCGGTGAGATTCCCCGTCTGATTCAGGCCGGACGCCTTGACGAGGCCGACGAACAGGTTGCATGGTGGAAAAGCGTTTTCGGCGACGACTACTATATCGAACTTCAGCGCCATCCGGCCAAAGTGGCCAACGCGGCGCGCGACGTCTTCGAGATTCAGCAGAAAGTCAACGCCGAGCTGATCAGACTTGCCCGCAAGCATGACATAAAGCTCATCTGCACCAACGACGTGCATTTCGTTGACGAGGCCGACGCCGAATCGCACGACCGCCTCATCTGCGTCAGCACCAACAGCAACCTCTTCGATCCGAACCGCATGCGCTACACCAAGCAGGAATGGTTCAAGACCACGGCGGAGATGAACGAACTTTTCGCCGACATTCCCGAAGCGCTTGCCAATACCACGGAGATAGCGTCGAAAATCGAGAGCTACACTATTGACCACGGGCCCATCATGCCCAACTTCGAGATTCCCGCAAGTTTCGGCTCGGAAGAGGAATATCGTCAGCGAATTTCCGAAAAAGAACTGTTCGACGAATTCACATGCGACGAGAACGGCAATGTCGTTCTGAGTCAAGAAGATGCCGAAGCGAAAATCAAGAAGCTCGGAGGCTACGACAAACTCTACCGCATAAAATTCGAGGCCGACTATCTGGCCAAGCTCGCCTACGACGGTGCGAAGAAACGCTACGGCGACCCTCTCGACCCCGAGCTGGCCGAGCGGATAAAGTTCGAGCTTCACATAATGAAGACGATGGGTTTCCCCGGCTACTTCCTTATTGTGCAGGATTTCATCAACGTCGCCCGCGAGAAGCTCGACGTCAGCGTCGGACCGGGCCGTGGATCGGCTGCCGGAAGCTGCGTGGCCTACTGTCTCGGGATCACGCAGATCGACCCTGTGCGCTACGACCTCCTGTTCGAGCGATTCCTCAATCCCGACCGAATTTCGCTCCCCGATATCGACATTGACTTCGACGACGACGGTCGCGCCGACGTGCTCCGCTATGTGACGGAGAAATACGGCGAGGAAAAGGTGGCCCACATTATCACCTACGGCACCATGGCCGCCAAATCGGCCATCAAGGACGTGGCACGCATCGAGCAGCTGCCGCTGAGCGAGAGCGAACGTCTGGCAAAACTTATTCCCAAGCGAATGCCGATTGTTGACGGCAAAGAGCTAAAGCCCACCCTTGACAACTGTTACAATTATCTTGACGAATTCAAACGCGAGCTGAATTCCAACAATGAGCTCATTGTGGAGACCCTCAATTTCGCACGACAGCTCGAAGGTACAGTCCGAAATACCGGCGTCCATGCCTGCGGAGTAATTATCTGCCGCGACGACATTACCGACTGGGTCCCGGTCAGCACCGCAGTTGACAAAAGTTCCGAGTCAAAGGAAAAAATCATCGTGACGCAATATGAAGGACGCGTCATCGAAGAAACCGGACTGATAAAAATGGACTTCCTCGGGCTGAAGACACTCTCCATCATCAAGGAAGCCGTCAAGAACATAAAACTCACGAGGGGAATCGACATCGACATGGAGAAAATCCCCATCGACGACCCCAAGACCTATCAGCTCTATTGCGAGGGCCGCACCACCGGCACATTCCAGTTCGAGTCGGCCGGAATGCAGAAATATCTCCGCGAACTCCAGCCTTCCACCTTCGAAGACCTCATAGCCATGAATGCCCTCTACCGTCCGGGCCCCATGGACTACATCCCCGATTTCATCGCCCGAAAACATGGTCGCGAACCGATTGTCTATGATATTCCCGTCATGGAGAAATATCTCAAGGACACCTACGGCGTCACGGTCTATCAGGAACAGGTCATGCTTCTGTCGCGTCTTCTCGCAAACTTCACCCGTGGCCAGAGCGACACCCTCCGCAAAGCCATGGGTAAGAAAATGATCGAGAAGATGAACGAGCTGAAAGCCCTCTTCCTTGAAGGCGGACAGAAAAACGGCCACGAACCGGCCGTCCTCGAAAAGATATGGGCCGACTGGGAAAAATTCGCCTCCTACGCCTTCAACAAGAGCCACGCCACCTGCTACAGCTGGGTAGCTTTCCAGACGGCATATCTTAAAGCTAACTATCCGGCGGAATATATGGCGGCAGTCCTTTCGCGCAACCGCAACGACACCGAAAAGATGTCGGGCTTCATCGACGAATGCAAGAAGATGCACATCCGCGTCAAAGGCCCCGACGTCAATGAAAGTTTTGCCGAATTCGGTGTCAACAGCCACGGCGACATACGTTTCGGAATAGCCGCCCTGAAAGGCATCGGCGAAAACGTCGCCGCTGAGATTCTTGCGGCGCGCGACAAAGGAGGCCCCTTCTCCTCCATTTTCGATTTCGTCGAGCGTGTACCCGCCTCCGCAATCAACCGACGCACCATAGACACCTTCGCCATGGCCGGAGCGTTCGATTGCTTCAGCGACGAAATCCAGCGCGAGGACTTCTTCGAGACAGACCATAAGGGCCAGACTTTCTCCGAATCACTGATCAAATACGGTCAGTTGTTCCAGAACGACCAGCAGAACCGCGGCATGTCGCTCTTTGGCGACGACATGGACTCCATGACCACTGCGGCACGTCCGCAGATTGTGCATGCCGTCCGTTGGGTCGATGCCGTCCGCCTGGAAAAGGAAAGAGAACTCGTCGGCACCTACCACTCGGCAAATCCGCTCGACCCCTACTTCATGGAACTTCACTACGGCACGACAGACCTGAAAAGCTTCGCCGAAAAACAGCCCGTGGAAAACGAGGAATACACCCTCGGCGGCATGGTGGTTGATTTCACCTCGCGTCCGGCCAAACGTGGCGGCAGCTACGGCATTCTGAAGATCCAGGACTACACGGGAGCGGCCGAGTTCATGCTGTTCGGACAGGACTACATCGACTACCATAACTATGGTGTGGCCGGAACGCCCGTTCTCATCCGCGGCCAGTTCGTCAAACGCTTCCAGAGTTCCGACATAAAATTCAAGATCAACTCCGTGCGCCTTCTCGCCGAGCTTAAAGGCAAGGTTGTGGAAGGAATATCCATACATGTCGATTCAGACACCCTGACCGATGCGCTCCACGGAGTTCTTGCCGAACACGCCACATCTTCTACTCAGGAACTGGGAAGTCTCAACTTCGTTGTGCGCGACACCAAGAGCGGCCGCAACGTGCGCCTGACCTCCGGGCTGCGTATTCCCGTCAACAAAGACCTCGTCGAGAAGCTCCAGAACCTCGACATCAACTTCACCATAAACCGCCAGCACATATAAGGAAACATCATATTTCAAACCAAAACAATCATAAAAAAAATGGCTTACACATTCACAGACAAAAACGTTAACGAAGTAATTGAATCGGGCCACGCAGTAGTCATCGACTTCTGGGCCACATGGTGCGGACCCTGCATGAAACTCAGCCCCGTGATCGAAGAACTCGCCGAGAAATATGCCGACAAGGTTGTCATCGGAAAATACAACGTGGAGGACGAAACCGACTTCGCCACCGCAAATCGCATCATGTCGATCCCCACAATCCTCTTCTTCAAAAACGGAGAGCAGGTGCGTGACCTGCGTCTGACCGGCGCGACCCGCGAACAGATCGAGGCCAACATCGAAAAACTCATGGTTCTCTGATCCGTGCGCTTCGCTGCGTAATATCGTAAAAACCAAAAAACGCAAAGGCCGCTGACAGTTCTCTTTGATTCTGCCGGCGGCCTTTTCAGAAACCAACCTCTCCCCCTGATTGTTTAAACCGGAAGACACCCTAAAATTCAATCAAATGCGCCTGTCAGGACGTCGTAACAGCAACAACATCGAAGACCGCCGCGGCATCTCGGGCAAGAGCCTGGGCATAGGAGGCGGCATAGTAGGCATAATAATTGTCGGCATAATCACCCTGCTGCAGGGAGGCAGCGTGGGCGATGTGCTCTCCAATGTGATCGGCGCCGGAGGCGGACAGGCCCTGACCGCCAACGAGCAGTATGTCGAGACCGAGGAAGACGCCCGGCTGGCCGACCTCACCTCCAAGGTGCTTGCAGGCACAGAAGATGTGTGGACCGAGGAATTCCGGCGACAGGGGTGGGGCGAGTACCGATGTCCGAAACTGGTGCTTTTCCACGGAGCGGTCCGTTCAGGTTGCGGCAACGCCACGTCTCAGACCGGCCCGTTCTACTGCTCCGCCGACCAGACTGTCTATATAGACCTTGACTTTTTCAAGGATATGGAGCGCAATATCGGTGGCGGAGGCGACTTCGCCTACGCCTACGTCATCGCCCACGAGGTAGGCCACCACGTTCAGTATCTCCTGGGAACGCTCGACGAAGCCCACCGACGCATGGCGCAGCTTCCGGAATCGGAAGCCAACAAGATAAGCGTCCGTCTCGAACTACAGGCCGACTGTTTCGCCGGCGTATGGGCCAACCGCGACAACGCCATGTTCAACTCCATCGAGCCGGGCGATGTAGAGAATGCCATCAACGTAGCCTCCAAGATCGGCGACGACTACCTTCAGCGCCAGGCCTACGGACGCGAGATGCCCGACTCCTTCAACCACGGGCGCTCATCGCAGCGCGTCCGCTGGCTCAAACGCGGCCTCGAATCCGGCAATCCCCTCATCGCCGACACCTTCTCCCCCGCCTACTCCGACCTCTGACCTCCACACACCACAACATGTTGATTATGTTTTATTTTAAGAAAGAATATCAAATTGATTTTCTATATATTCAAACAATTCAGGATTATTACACATGGGACGTTGAAGACTTCGCCCCCCTTTAAACCCATGTTTCTTTAATGAAACTTCATCCAAGGCAAGCCCAGTATATTCCTGAATCGCTTCCAATCTCCAAGTCAATTCTTTGGGCGCATTCTCAATCCAGTATTTACTGTCTGCCCTTTCCTCCACATCGGCTACTATCGTCTTGAAAATGATCTTACGTTCTTTTGAACTAAATATATAGACTATATCACCTATAGCAAAATTATTACGCTCCTTTTTCCAACTTATGAAGCGTGTCTCTACTAAAGATTTATAATGATCGCACCGTTTCGCATTAGCAAAAACGAGCCAGTGCTTATTAATATGATTTTTTGAAGATGCTTTCATGATACAAATTTACTATTTTTTTACATACGTCTTATCATCCACAGATATCTAATCTCTTCTCTGGATAGACAAATCTCTCCAGAGTCATTTCTTTATGCAATACTATGATAGAATTTAGTCGTTTTTATAGACATAGCCTGGAGGGCGTGCAACGATTAACCGGTCATGGAGCGTAGCGGAGTGGTCGGATAGAACCCGTCCCAAGTCCCGGCGACCCGGAGGGTTGCCTCTGTGGGAGAGGCAATATTTCGTACTGCATTATAAACACATAGGGCATCGCGTTCAGAATGACACGATGCCCTATGTTATGACTGGTTATTTCTGATCAATCGACTTGGTCAAGGTGGTGGCCCATGCGTTCCTTTTTGGTGCGCATGTAGCGGAGATTGTAGTCGTTGGGAGCTACTTCGATAGGCACGTTTTCTTCAACCGAGAGTCCATATCCTTCAAGGCCGATGCGTTTCACCGGGTTGTTCGTCATCAGGCGCATGCGATGCACGCCGAGAGCGTTGAGAATCTGGGCACCTACGCCATAGTCGCGCTCGTCGGCCTTGTGACCGAGATGCAGATTGGCATCGACCGTGTCAAGGCCCTGCTCCTGAAGCTTGTAGGCCTTGATCTTATCCATCAATCCTATGCCGCGGCCTTCCTGATTAAGATAGAGGACAACTCCGCGTCCCTCCTTCTCGATCATTTCCATAGCTTTGTGGAGCTGATCGCCGCAGTCGCAGCGCTGCGAGCCGAAGATGTCGCCGGTGGCGCATGATGAATGTACTCTGACCAAAACAGGCTCCGGAGTGGAGACGTCGCCCTTGATGAGCGCTATATGCTCGAGTCCGTTGCTTTTCTGGCGGAAAGGGATCAAGCGGAAATGGCCGTGGGATGTAGGCATATCGACCTCTTCGCCCTGCTCTACGGAGCTTTCCGTGCGCAGACGGTAGGCGATCAGATCGCGGATGGAGATGAGTTTCAGGCCCCATTCGTCGGCCTTCTCGCGCAGGAAGGGCAGACGGGCCATTGTGCCGTCGGGCTTTAGAATCTCAATGAGAGTTGCCGCCGGCTGAAGACCCGCAAGCCGAGCGAGGTCTATGCTCGCTTCAGTGTGGCCGGGACGACGGAGAACGCCCTCGTCCTGAGCATACAGGGGATGAACATGGCCGGGACGGCCGAAATCCTTCGACTGGACGGTAGGATCGGCGAGAGCGCGGATAGTTGCGGCGCGGTCGTGAGCCGAAACTCCGGTGGTACAGCCCGGAAGAAGATCCACCGTGACGGTGAAAGGCGTTCCGAGCATTGAGGTGTTCTCCTCGACCTGGTGCGGAAGATCAAGCTGACGGCAGCGCGAAATGGTGAGCGGCGCGCAGAGTTCTCCGCGTGCGTTGGTTATCATGAAATTGACATGTTCCGGCGTAACCTTCTCGGCGGCCATTATGAGATCGCCTTCATTCTCACGGTCTTCGTCATCGACAACGATGACGAATTCACCGTTGCGGAAAGCTTCGATAGCTTCCTCTATGCTGTCAAGTTTTATTTCCTTGTTGTCCATGTTTATGTTTGTCGGATTTGGTTATTCTTTTTTATGCGGTTGCTGTCTGTTCGGGATCGGGCGATTCGAGGAGTTCGGTCAGCTGCTCCGACACCGAGCGGATTGTCTCCAGTTCATGACGCAGAATCGAGAGCTGCCGCAACCCGATGAAATAGACCGGAAGTCCTATCGGGAATACGACCATGGCGGCCCAGCTCGCCCACCTGTAGTTTGACGGGTGATAGAACCATAGGCTGCGGAGAATGGGGAAATCCATCAGCTTGTTGATGACGAGTTTCGACCGGCTGTCGGCAATGTAGGCGACAGTCTCTTCCAGCTGCTCCGAAAGGGCGCGGAGCGGTCCGCGCGGATAGCCCTTCATCCAGTAGGCGATATATGATGGCCGCTTCGGATTCTCTTTCAGATAGTTTCCGGCGCTTTCGCTCAGCGAGGAAAGCATCCCGGTAGCTTTCCGGACATCCACATCGACCAGCACAACCTCCTTCATCTTGAGATGACGGGCCATGTTGGAGCCGATCAGGCGCCGGAAGAAATTCAGATAGGCGTCTTTGTTGAACACCGCTGAGTCGTTGACTGCCTTGTAGGTGAAGAAAATGCCTAGCGGGAGAAGAATGGCGGAACTGAGCCAGATTCCTTCCCACACGAGGATGCGTCCGTCACGCGCCATCTTATAGCCAGTATTGTCGATTATGTAATAGAAAATGAAAAGTATGACCGATATGACAAGCGGCATACCTATTCCACCCTTGCGGATTATGGCTCCGAGAGGCGCGCCTATGAAGAAGAATATTATGCAGGCGAAGGAGAGGGTGAATTTTTTCTGCAGCTCTATGTCGTGGCGCCGGATGGTTTTCAGCTCCTCTTTCATCACGAGTGAACGGAATTCATATTCCTGCTTCATGTTTTTGGCCTTGTTCAGCGCCTGACTGACATAATTGACCCTCGCGGCCGAATTCGGTCCGGTCAGAAGAGAATCGACATTCAGAGGTTTGGAAAGCGCCACGTCCGGGACAGGCGCCTCCACCAGCCGGCCGCTTTCGTCGGGGCGATAATTGACAGAAGACACCCCCATTCTGGGCGCCTCCATTATGGTGCGGCTGTAGCTGACACCCATACTGTCAACCATGCGGCCCACGGAATCGATCGTTGCCTGAAGCTCCGTTATGTTCTTGCCGACATACTGGTTTCTCATTCCTTCCTCGTCAAGGCGGTTGAAGTTCGCGTCAAACTCGAGCAGAATGGATTTGTCATGGAAAGATTCCCGTCGGTAAGGAACGTTCTTCATCGACGAGCCGGCTTCCTTGAGATTGTCGAACGACTCTCCCTCCCACAGTTTGAGGAAAAGATGCGACTTGTCCTCAGTCATGACGAGCTTTCCTGAATCGGCCAGGATTATGCCGGCGTTGTCAAAGCCTTTCGACATGTCGTAGATCATGATTTCATAGAGCGTCCCCGACAGACGGTCCTTATGATCCACAAAAAAGTTATAGCCCGGAATCTGATCGTAGAACACACCTTCAGGAATTTCGAGTTCGGGCGATTTCTGGCGCACGGAGAAGAGAAGCGTGTACATCTTAGTCTGTGCGATCGGGAGCACGTTGTTCTGGAAGAAAAACGCCCCGACTGCAATGATGCCCATAAGCACTATCAGAGGGCTCATCACCTTGAGCAGCGACACTCCGGAGGCTTTCATGGCCGTAAGCTCGAAATGCTCCCCGAGATTTCCGAAAGTCATCAGCGACGCCAGAAGAATGGCGAGCGGAAGAGCCATGGGAACCATCGAGAGCGCCGCATAGAAGAAAAGCTCCCCGATAAGGTCTATTGTCAGGCCTTTGCCGACGAGCTCATCGATGTAGCGCCAGAGAAATTGCATCAGGACAATGAAAAGACAGATGAAAAAGGTCATGCAGAAAAGCGGGACAAAGCTTTTCAACACAAACCAGTAGAGTCTTTTGACGCCTAACATTCAGCTATGTATGGTTGGATGGAGGTGTATGCGGGCAATGGTGACCGGAGTCAGTCCTGAGTACCTTTCAGATTAAGCTTGATGCTGTGGAAAATGTCGTCGATCGAACCGACGCCCTTGATTCCATGATATTTGCCCTGCTTTATATAATAGTCGCGAAGAGGAGCCGTCTGCGAGTTATATACTTTCAGGCGCTCGTTGATGGTCTCGAGGTTGTCATCCGAACGGCCGCTTTCCTGTCCGCGCTTGAGAAGGCGGTCGATGAGTTCCTCGTCATCTACCTCAAGCCCTACTACGGCGTGCACCTTCGAACCGCGGCGGTGAAGCATCTCGTTGAGAGCGTCGGCCTGCTCGATCGTGCGGGGAAAGCCGTCGAAAATCACTCCTGCGGCAGTTTCCGGATTGTCATCGAGAGTATTTTCCAGAATGTCTATCATAAGCTTGTCAGGGATCAGATGTCCCTTCGAGATATATTCATTGGCTGTTTTGCCCAGCTCGGTCTCGCGGCGAATATGATCGCGAAGCAGTTCGCCGGTCGAGATGTGATAAAGCCCGTACTCATCTATCAGACGGGCGCTTTGTGTGCCTTTTCCGCTTCCGGGCGCACCGAAAACCACTAAATTATACATTTTTGGCAATTTTAAATCAGTTCTGTTATATTCTTTTTTATGAATCATGGTCGGGAGAGAGAACCCATATATCAGGCAGGTTGCGGGCCAGTCCGTCAAGATCAAGTCCGTAACCGATAATAAAATCGGCGGGAATGTTGAAACCGACATAATCGGGCACGAATGAAGTCTGGAGTGACTCGGGCTTGAAAAGCAGCGTGGCCACTTTTACCTCCGCCGGATCCTTCGCCTTGAGATCTTTGACGAGACGGGTGATCGTATGGCCGGTATCGACGATGTCTTCCACAACAATTACCGTCCTGTCCTTGATATCCTCATGCAGTCCTATGACTTCTTTCACCACCCCCGTCGAGGAAGTTCCTTCATAGCTTTTCAAGCGTATGAAAGAGATTTCGGCATCCGGCAGATCTACGCTCCTGAACAGATCGGAGGCGAAGGCGAAAGCCCCATTAAGCACACACAGAAACAAAGGGCGCCGTCCTTTATTCTCTTCCGTTATACGCGAGCCGAGTTCCTTTACGCGATTCTGGATTTTTTCTCTATCGAGATAGGGAACGAACGTCAGTCCTTTGTAAGTAACCTGTTTCATTTGTGTTGGAAATATACTATTTTTGTTATGATAGGTGCAAATTTACAAAAAATGTCGCGGAGAGAAAAAAGATTTTAGTAATTTTGTAATCTCTTAATGCAGTCGGCCGCTACAGTTGGCAGCCGTCTGTCTTACCTATTTTATCAATAGTCCGGAAAATGAAACTTTTCACCAATGACGACATTCGCGCCATAGAGCGTTACACGCTTCAGTCTGAATCCGTTACCACCATGACACTCATCGAGCGTGTCGGCGAGGCTGCGGCCACCGAGATCGCGGCAAGATTCCGGCCGTCGAGACGCACCGTTGTCTTTGCCGGGCCTGGCAACAACGGTTCCGACGCGCTCATCACCGCCCTCCATCTGGCGCAGCGCGGATTCAACCCGATTGTCTATCTGTTCAACATAGGCGGAAACGCCCTCAAGCCCGATTGCCGCAGATGCCGCGACATCCTCCAGGAAAAAGCTCCCGGCATAGAACTGATTCAGATCATCAAGACGTTCAACACTCCCGAACTGGGCGCCTCTGACCTTGTCATCGACGGCCTGTTCGGTTCAGGACTGCGCGATCCGCTGACCGGCGGCTTCATGGCGCTTGCCAGATATATCAATGATTCGGGCGCAAAAGTGGTCTCGCTCGACATTCCCAGCGGAATGTTTGCCGAATGGAACCGTCAGGGACAGGAACGCAACATGGTACACGCCGATCTGACCCTTGCCATTCAGTTCCCGCGCCTCTCGTTCTTTTTCGCCGACAATGCCGAGATAATCGGCACCTGGAAAACCCTCGATGTCGGACTGAGTCATGAGGCCATCGAAAAGACCAAGACGAATTTCCACCTGATCGAAGGCAATGAGATCCACGGACTTCTGCGCAAAAGGCCACAGTTCTGCTCGAAAGCCGATTTCGGATCCGCGCTTCTCGTCTCCGGCCGCTACGGAATGGTAGGAGCCTCTGTACTTGCCGCACGTGGAGCCCTGCGCAGCGGCGTCGGCAAACTGACCGTCTTCGGTCCGCAATGCTCCTTCCCGATCATACAGACGGCTGTCCCCGAAGCCCTCTTCGAGAGCGACGAAGACAAATTCCGCATCACCGATATCCGCTCCGAACATGACTACAACGCAACAGCCGTAGGACCCGGCATAGGCACGGCCGAACTGACCGTGGGTGCCGTCGAAGCTCTTTTCCAGCGCTCTAAAAAACCGCTGATCATTGATGCCGACGCACTCAACTGCATAGCGCGACGCCCCACAATGCTCGAAAAAATACCCGTCCTTTCCGTCCTGACACCGCATGCCGCGGAATTCGACCGTATTTTCGGAGAACAGCCAAACGAGGAAACGCGCCTGATGAAGGCCCTCGAAGTCTCACGCTACTATAATATCCTCATTCTCCTCAAAGGCCACTACTCGAAGCTCGTGCGCCCCGACGGAAAAGTGTATATAAACTCTTCCGGCACTCCCGCCATGGCCACGGCCGGTTCAGGCGATGTGCTGACAGGAATTATGCTCAGCCTTCTCGCCCAAGGCTACAAACCGGAGGTCAGCGCAATAATGGCTGCCTTCATTCACGGACGCGCGGGCGAGCTCGCCGCTGAGGAAAACGGCGTGTATGGCACCGTGGCCGGAGACATCGCCGACTGCACCGGAGTGGCCATCGACTCCATAATGACCCAAGACCAAAACTTCTGACAAAATGAAATCAATAGCTTTCATTACCCTTGCTTTAGCAGCCTCCTTCACCTGCGAGGCACAGACCACCCAGAAATTCTCCGCAGGGAAAGTCAACGAATACGGACTAAACTACACGTTGCCCAACACGGTCATCGACATCACTCTCGAAGCCCAAAAGACCGTCAGGACTCCCGGCGAATTCTTCCGTTACGCAAAAAAATATCTCGGAGAGGAACCGATCACGGCTCCATCGACTTCATACGAACTGACATCCGTCGTGATCAATCCGCGCGCCGTGACAAACCCCGACGAGAGCTATCTCGTCCAGTTCAAAGCCGGCTCCACGCCTTTCATGATCCTTGACGAGAACAACTCTCCGTTGAGCGTAAACACCGAAAAGGTCATCGCTCTCGACCCCGTGACGCTGCCCGTTGCCAGAGCGGCCGAACCGACCATTCTTGAATCCCCTGCCGCAAAACAGGCTGTGACCGCCGAGATGCTCCAGAGCCCCTCATCGGCCAAAAGAGCCGAACTTGCCGCAGCGCGCATATATGAGCTCCGCGAGAACCGCTCGGAAATCCTCTCCGGAAGCGCTGAAAACATGCCTGCCGACGGTAAAGCCATGCAGCTCGTCCTTGACAATCTCGCGGCACAGGAAGCAGCCCTGACCGCTATGTTTCTCGGAACAACGCGGACATCGACCGAAGTGACCACAGTCACCGTTACGCCCGGCAAGACAAACCCGCGAAAGGTCATCTCGCGCCTCTCGATGACCGACGGCTTCGTCGGTCCCGACGATCTCTCCGGAGTCCCCGTCTATTTCGATCTGACTGTCACTGAACAGGGCAAGCTCCCCGTCAACGAGAAAGGCGAGGAAAAACGCTTCCCTAAAGGCGGTCTGGCCTACCGTATTCCCGGCAAAGCCAACGTGAAAGTCACCTACGACGGAAAGGAACGCGCCGGCCGCGACATCGATGTGGCGCAGTATGGTGTTGTCTTCGGTCTCGACCCCTCGCTTTTCACTGACAAGAAAGCCCCCTCTTTCGTCACTTTCTCCCCTCTGACAGGTGCCGTTGTCGAAATAGGCCCTGCTGACGCACGATAAAAAATTTTTTGCGACTTTTTCGGATTCACGTGTAACTAATCCGGGAAAGTCGCGTCTATTATATTATGGAGCCATGACCGGCTCCGTGCTCTGACAAACGACAACATTATTAATCAATCTTTATCCACATGAAGAAATTCGCAAGATTTTTCTCGCTCATGATGATCGCTCTCATGCTGCTTCCTGCCGCCGCAGTGGCCCAGCAGATGCCGGCTATGGGACTCGATCCGGAGACCCGCATCGGGAAACTCCCCAACGGGCTGACCTACTACATCCGTCACAACGAATATCCCAAAGGTCAGGCCGATTTCTACATCGCCCAGAAAGTGGGATCCATCCTCGAAGAGGATAACCAGCGCGGTCTGGCCCACTTCCTTGAACACATGTGCTTCAACGGCACCACACATTTCCCCGGAAAAGACCTGATCAACTATCTCGAATCCATCGGTGTGAAATTCGGCGCGAATCTCAACGCCGCCACCGGCATGGAGCAGACAATCTACAACATCACCAACGTTCCGACCGCCCGCACCGGCGCTCAGGACTCCTGTCTGCTCATCCTTCATGACTGGGCCAACGACCTTCTTCTCGAACCGGCCGAAATCGACGCCGAACGCAAGGTCATCCACGAGGAATGGCGCCGTTCCATGACCGGCGAGATGCGTATCCTCGAGAAGCTGCTCCCCGTCATCTACCCCAACAGCCGCTACGGTGTCCGTCTGCCTATCGGAACAATGGAAGTCGTTGACAACTTCCCCTATCAGGCTCTCCGCGATTACTATGAGACATGGTATCGTCCCGACCAGCAGGGAATCATCGTTGTCGGCGACATCGACGTTGACCGCATCGAAGGCAAGATCAAGGAACTTTTCTCCGACATCGAGATGCCCGAAAATCCCAAGGTACGCACAACCTTCCCCATCGATGATAACAAGGGTACAATCTATGCCATAGGTCACGACCCCGAGCAGACTCGCTCCATCGTACAGCTGATGATCAAGACCGACCAGATGCCCCGCGAGATGCGCAACACAATGGCTTTTTACGTTCAGAACTACATCACACGCATGATCTCCATGATGTACGGCACCCGTCTCGATGAAATCTCGTCAAAACCCGACGCTCCCTTCGCCGCTGCCGGAATCTATTACGGCAACTTCTTCTGGGCCGACACCAAGGACGCTATTTCCGTCGGTGTAATTCCCAAGAAAACCGAAGAAATGCCCCAGGCACTCGCAGCCGCTTACCGCGAACTGCTCCGTGGCTCACGCAACGGTTTCACAGTGACCGAATTCGAACGCGCCAAAGCCGAATATCTCTCAGGCTACGAACGCGCCTACAACAACCGCAACCAGCGCCAGAACTCAACTTTCGTCAACGCCTGCCTCCAGAACTTCATGGAGAACGAGCCTATGCCCACTCCCGAGGAAACATACGAGACCGTCAAGCAGATCGCCGCTATGATTCCTCTCGAAGCGATCAACCAGACCATCAAGGGCCTTGTTACCGACGACAACCGCGTCCTTCTCGCCATGATGCCCGACAACAAGGAAGGCGTCTATCCCACCGAACAGCAGTTTGCCGACGCTCTCGCAGCTGTTGACAAGGAAGAGATCGAAGCCTACAAGGAAGTGGTCAAGGCCGAACCTCTGATCGAAAAACTTCCCGCTGCCGGAAAAATCGTCAAGGAAGAGAAACTCGCCCAGTGGGACGCTACCGAGTGGACCCTCAGCAACGGTGCAAGAGTTATCGTTAAACCCACCAAATACAAGGATGACGAGATTCTGATGAACGCCATCGCTCTTGGCGGGACCGAAAAGATCTCCGATTCCAAGCTGAAGAGCCTCATGTTCCTCGACGAAGCTCTGTCGCAGTGCGGCCTCGGCACATATTCCAACTCCGACCTCCGCAAATATCTCTCAGGCAAGCAGGTGTCTGTCCATCCGTCGCTCGGAGTGTATCTGCGTTCGGTTTCCGGCAATTCGACCGTCAAGGACCTCGAGACAATGATGGAACTTATCTACATGTCCTTCACAAATGTCAACTTCACCCCTGAAGAATTCGAAGCGCTCCAGAACACCGTGGTATCTCTCATCGAGAAGCAGGAGAAGAACCCCCAGTTCATCTTCCAGACCAAGATGCTTGAATCGCTCTACACTTCTCCCCGCCAGCGCATGCTGACCGTCGAGGACATCAAGGGCGCCGACCGCAACGAGATCATCGAGATTGCCCGTCAGATGACCGCCAACGCCGCCGACTACACATTCACCTTCGTCGGCAACGTCGATCCCGCCACCCTGCGTCCTCTCGTCGAGAAATATATCGCCTGTCTGCCCGGCGATCCCAAGACCGCAACCCGTAAGATTTCCGCTTACGACAAGCAGTATCAGCAGAAACCGGGCAAGGGAGTGGATACCTTCACAGCCCCGATGGAAACACCCCAGACCTGGTGCTGGATCTCAGAAGTCGCTTCTGTCCCCTACACCATGAAGAACGGTCAGCTCACTTCGGTTGCTTCACAGATTCTCTCGAAACGTCTGATCGACATTGTCCGCGAGAAAGAGGGAGCCGTTTATTCCATCTCCGCCCAGGGTCAGTTCAACCGCATCGATCCGCAGAATGTCACCATCCTCTCGGCTTTCCCCATGAAGCCTGAAATGAAGGATAAGGTCCTTGACATCATCGCCGCTCAGATCGATGACATGACCCGCAACATCGATCAGGCCGAACTTGACAAAGTCAAGGAATATATGGTCAAGAACTACAAGGAAAGCCGCGAAAAGAACGGCGGCTGGCTCAACGCCATCAGCGGCTGGAACATGAACGGTGTTGACACATTCAACGGCAACGAGGCTTCAATCAACGCCATCACCGTCGATGACGTCAAGAACTTCATGAAGCAGATCAACGGCCAGAACAACTACCGCGTTGTCATTCTCGATCCTGCTGCTAAATAATCTTCCATAAAGCTTTTTCTGAAGCGCGGGGCCTCCGGGTCTCGCGCTTCATTTTTTACGTTATGGATTTCAGGGTCCTCGCCATGATTATGGAAATTTTTCCGTAATTAGTTTGTCTTATTGCGATATGTTTGTAACTTTGCAACCGTATTTTAAAATAAACCGATTATGAAAGTGGATTTTGTAGGCAGCTTCCTCGCTCCAATAGATTTTTTCGAGAAACGTGAAAATTATTTCCATGGAGAGATCGACCGCGAGACATTCGAACGTCTCGCCGACAAAGCTATAGCCGGTCTGGTTGACGACGAACTCAAGGCGGGACTTACCGAAGTCTCCTCCGGCGAGTTCCGCCGCAAGTCATGGGACAAGGATTTCTTCTTCGGTCTCGATGGAATCACCGTGGAGCGTCTGGAAAGCGGACATCTCTACACGGAAGAAACCGTTCTGACTGACCTGATGCGTATAACCGGCCGCATCGGCTACAATCCGGAACATCCCTTCTTCTCCGATTTCAAATTCCTTAAGGAGACTACCGCAGGACGTGCTGTCTGCCGCCAGACAATCCCATCGTCCGCCGAGCTCTACATGCGTATTCTGATGATGACCGACGGACACCCCGAACGCATCTATCCCTCGCCCGAAACACTTCTTGACGATATAGCCGAAGCATACAACCGCACGATCCGACGCTTCTATGAACTCGGATGCCGCAGCCTGCAGCTCGACGACACCGTCTGCGGCCGCCTCTCCGACGATTCTTTCATGAAAGAACTTCTTCAGGGCGGCATCGACCCGATAGCTCTTCAGGGCGACATTCTCGCGCTCTTCAACAAATCGGTCGAGGGAATTCCCACCGACATGGAGCTGTCCGTCTATCTCTCGGCCGGCGACACGGTTGTCCCGCAGTGGCATGCCGTAGAGTCACCCGACAACTTCATGCCTCGGCTCCTCTCCGCGCTCAACGTGAGCCGTTTCTACATGCCGTTCAACACCGGAGCGCCCGAATCCGTTGAAATCGTGAAATATATCCCTGCCGGCAAGAAACTCGTCATGGGCGTTGTAGACGCACACAGCCCCTTCCCCGACAACCACACCCTGCTGATGGCAACCATCTCCGAAGCGCTCCTTTACATCTCGCCCGACAAGGTATTCATCTCGCCGAAAACCGGCTTCAAGGTGTCATCTTTCGACCGCCGAGGCCTGACCTACGAAGACCAGTGGCACAAGCTCGGAATGCTTTCCGAGCTCGCCGCCTCATTCTGATCCGAATCGCTATTCAGCCGCTTTGGCCCTGACCTCCTCCACGTAAATGCCCTGAGAGGTCGCCGGGGCCGGAAGCGCTATGAAATGCACGTAGCTTATGCCGTCCAGACTGGCGTTCTGCAGCGGCAGCCGCTGACGGCGCAGTTTTCCGTCAACCCTGACGCGCGCGCTTTTATCTTTCGGAGAGTCCAGATTCCACTCGACTGTCACATTGTGCCACGCATCGTCCTTGATGCCGAGCTGCTTGCGGTCAAGCGGCAGACGATACATCGACTCATGGCATGACACCGAATCCGACGGATTGAACCACCGGTCGTTAAGCACCAGCTCTACATTCTCCGACCCTTCGGGAATGCGGACACTCGCCGTAAACGCCCCGCGTTTCATGGCCGGGAAATTCCACACCGCTCCGCGCACGTCGCTCACAAGTCTGTCATCCGGTTCATAGCGCAGGTGAAGCACATTTTTACCAGCCTTGTCGGGATGCGGCTCAAGCGCCACTCCGTCAATGCGGTTATAGGAGCAATGCCCTTTTATCCCTTTAAGATAATTGAACGTCGTCCAGTTGGCCAGTGAATCAGTGAAATCGTCCGACCGCTCTTTCTCGTAGAGCCAGTCGGCGTCAAACAGCATCATGGCGCGGTGAAGCGGATGCTGCCCTATGGAAGCGAGTATCTTGCCCGGCGCCACCTCTACAAACTGAGCCTGGTGCATGCCGCGGTCTATTCCCTTGCCGTTGAGGGCGTAATCCGAAGTGTTGCGCAGCGGATCAAGGTTCAGCTCGCGAAAACCGGTCCAGGTCTTGCCGTCATCGTCCGAAATAGCCACGTGGGTCACGTCGCGGTTCGTGAACACGTCGTCCCATACGCCGTTGGCCGTAGCCATCTCCGGAAGCGGAGTGGTGTTGCACCAGAAGAAAATCAGGCGTCCGTCGGCCAGACGGCCGAGAGTGGGCATCGTTATGGTCCCGTAGAAGCGCGATGGCTGCGACTCGCTCCATGTCAGCCCTCCGTCGGTCGAAAACGCCTCGTAGTGGCGGTCCTGCGATGTGCGCATGATCATCCATAGGCGCCCGTCGTTAAGCTCTATGACCGTAGGCTCCACGGCCCCGTGGTTCCAGCGAATTCCCTGGTGGAAACCGCCCCCCTTGTGGTCGGGCGATGTGACCGTGTTCGATCGTTTCCAGGTCAGGCCGTCATCATCCGAAACGTATGTATAGCAACCCTTCGGATTGGTGCCTCCGTGAGCCGCCACCACTATTCGTTTGCCGTCGCGTATGAAAACCGGCGGCTTTATCATTATCGAAGGCAGATCCGACACTTTCGTTACCGTCCGGTCTCCGTCGATACCGCCTTTCGTGCGGATGCAATAGACGCCCGGCTTACCCATGTTGGTCAGACGGATATATTCGCCGCTCACCGGGCTGCGGCGGTCGCCGTAAGGCATATCGCGGCCATATTTGACCGTGCGCCAGGTCAGTCCGCTGTCGGCGCTCGAAAGATAGACCGAACCGGGGACGGCCTGTTCGCCATAGTTATAATAGCGTATCTCGCCGTTCTCGAGCATCGAAAGTCCTATGTAGGCATCAGATGGAGGAGTAGCCACTTTTACGGGCGCCCACACCGAGTCAAGCGTGGAGGGAACATGTTTCGCCGCTGCGGCCCCGGAGAGAAGGCCGGGCAGAAGCGCAAGTAGAGTCAATCGTTTCATGATATTTCGGTTTTGCGGTTGTTTAAAATGCTTCTTCGCATCCAGCTTTCACATTTGTTTTTAAACAACCTCTTTTTCTCCAAAGATAGCCATTTTAACCGAAATATCAAAAAAAGTTTTATAGCCGATCATCAGTCATGTTCAGCCCACACGGTCATGCCGTATGAATTGTTCGATTCCCAGAGACACGACGCTCCATTACAAGAACCGTTAGCCTTTTTATAACGGTTATCGAAATAAAGGATAACAACCTGATATCCGTCAGATTTTTCTGATTTCTTCATGGACGCCGAAGTTATATACGTGAGCATTTTGAATGCAGGCCACGATGAGGGCATCTTTGATAAATCTTTTTTTCTATCTGTGCTATTCAAATTGAAGTCCCTTACCCCCGTAGCATAGATGACGTTTTCCAACAGTCTGTTATTTCCAAGAGTATAACTCCATGAACGATCAGCCTCAATAATATTAATTGTTGTTGGCCAACTTGTCGAACTATAACTACCGGCTTGATTCATTACATCACCGCTAAAAGCCTTGGCAAGAGGCACATGATAGCCCGGAGGACACGGATCGTAAATGGTCTTACCTACAGTCTTGGCATCATTGGGATAATAATTCGTATTTTTTGAGTTCCAGGCGTTATACATTATTCCCTCCTTTATTCCCTCCTTTGTTTCCTCCCTTTCAACATAGGATTCACTTCCCGGATTATGCCAGTGTTTCCTGTAATCATGATCATACTTTCCATCGACACCCATAACAAATCGGTGAGGGTTACTGATGGCATAACCTAACGTCACTCCATTATCCGCCTTGCTTCGCTGAAACTTATAATCCTCCGGATAATCGAAAACCGGTTTGTTTTTCATAGTAAGCTCTCCCCACAGATCACCTGTAAATCCCCAGATGGCATTATTGTCGGCATTCTTATCAGCAGGATCAACTGTATCCGTATAAATCCCGGGAATCATGGCGTCCTTGCGGCCCCACTGATAATAAGTGTTGTCGCCGGCAGCCGATCCCGCTATATTCTGCTGTCTGAGATCCGAGAGACGGACCTCTGTGTCCGTTCCATTCTTCGTTGTCATGAATCTGTAGGCCTCTTTAGTGATCGGCTTTTTGGTTCCGGGGTTAACGTATGTAAAGGTGAATCGGAGCGAAATATCGCGGCCCGGTGAGGCAACCCTTTTCTCGCAGCGGCCAAGCATCGATGGAGCGAGCTTATGGGGCGTTCCATCGCTGTCCTCTACGTTTTTGCAGTTGCCTTCGCTCCAGTCTTTGTCAGTCACCCATATATGCCAGCTCCAGACAATGTCGTGATTTGAGTCGCGCAAAGCGATAACGGCATTCCCTTCGGCTATTGTCCGTTCATCGACATGAAACTTAATGTCACCGTCCTCATACTTGACCCGGCTTATCAAACCCGGAGAATCCTGCCAGAGGATGAAAGCCTCCGACAATGTTGTGGAGTGGACTCTCAGCTGTGTGGCTATATCGCCATTGGTTATCTCTGCGTTCCTGTGGTCCACAAAATATTTCATTCCCAACTCTTCCTTCGTCGCGGGCAGCGTTAAAACGCTGTTGTCGATCGAGCCGCCTTTAAGAGAGTTGCCATAGACGGTGCGGAAGCTGTAATCGCCAGGAGAGTTAATCATATAGCAATTGGCCGATTCGGTTGCCGACAGATTCGTCACGCCGCTTTTTGCCGAAGATGCCGCCGTCAGGTTTTTAAAGCCGTCGAGCTTGGGAAGGATAAGCGACCCGGTGCGTGACGCCGTCGGATCTTCTGCCGTCTTCGATGCTGCCGCGACGGGGTCATAGTCTATCCATCCGTTGTCGTCGCAGGCCGTCCAGCTTGAACCGCCGTCGGTCGAATATTCCATTTTGATGTCATCCGCGGCAACCGTTTTACTCTGGCCGCCGGCAAGGGTTATGGTCATATAGGCAGTCCGTTCCACATCATGTATCGCTCCTGAATAGGGCAAAACGCCCGTTGATTGAATATTACTGTACTTTGTGGGGTCGTGTTCGGCAAATCCCTCGTATGGCTCACTGAAAATTCCCGTCTCCGTAACCCCCGTCTCCGTCACTGTTTTCTTCACCATCTTAAGATAGGGCTGCACCACTATTCCCTGCGTGGAAATCGCGTAGGTGTAGAGTTTTCCCGCTTCCCAGCGGTTGGAAACTTCATTGCCGGAGCCGTCATTGTGCTGGCCGGCCAGTGGAGCCGAAAGCGTCCAGGTATTTCCGGTCATCTTGTCTGTGAGTGTCACTTCGAGCTTCGCGCCCTCGGGAAGAGTCTGGGGAATCATGAAGAATGTCAGGCCGTCATCGTCGGCTGTTCCGTTCTCCCCCTTGCTGATTCCCGCTATGCGCAGGCCGGGAGTGGTATAAGTTTCGGAATCAGGAGAGCCCTCGGCTTCCGGAAGATTGGCGGTTGTCTCGACCTCGAAAGAACCGTTGGCCTCACCGGTCGCGGTCCACACCGGGATCGAGGTGCCCAACGGAAGCCTTCCGGCCTTATACACGTTTTTTATGGCAACCTTCGTTATAGTACCTGAAAGCATTGCCTCGCCGCTGCGCACGGTTATGGCCGCCAATGCATGATTGAACGTAAAATCTATGGCTTCGCCGCCTTTTCCCGAAACATCCTTGACAGCAGTCAGCAGATCCACCTGATCCTTAACCGACTCCTTCACGCTGAACGACAGGGTAGGATAGACTGACGCATCGTAGGTTATGCCGTTGTCGGCGGAGGCATACGGAGCATAACCCATGAAACGTATCCGTCCCGAGCCGGGCCACACAAGGCGGTCAGCCGGTTCCCAATACGTGCTTCCGGCTGCGTTGGGCCGAGTCTCGAGATTTGACGCGAAGTTAGCTATCAGATCCCCGAGCGCGTCATCGCCGGCTTCCGAGGAGCTGTTGTAGCAGATGGCCGACAGGCCGAAAGAACCGGCAATGGATGTCGAAGTGTAGCCCCGCGATGCCGGCCCCTGCTCTGCTGCAGAGCCGCTATAGGCCGCGAGATCCTCCTCCTCGGAAACGAGATAGAGCTGCATGTCGCCATCCATCGCATCGATGGAGTCAATGCGTATGAGGGCGTCAGAACTTCTCGAGCCGGCAGCGCCCTTGCTCCACGATGACCCGACTGATGGCTTGAACATCGGATGATCTGCCGGCGAACCGGGAGCATCGGTTGGCAAATGGTCTTCACATGACCAGACTAATGCCGCAGATATGACGGCAACACTTTTCAGAAGATTGAATGTCGTTTTACGCATTGTTCAGAAACTATGTATTGAGAGGGAAAAGCCACTCGATTGAGAAGAGAGGGATGTTGCGGGCGTCAGCCGGTGCGTGGCGCGCTGCAACATCCCGTTTTCATAATGGTCATAGAGTTAAAACCGTCCTTATAGCCCTTTCAGGCTTCTGTCGGTTAATGCAGAGGCACATCTCCCGGATTCCAAGTCTCCGGATCAGTCCAGTCGTTGACAGTGACAGTAAATTTGATCGGCTCGTCAAGTACAGGGTCGCCGACTTTATCAGCCGGAGTCGGAATAATAATAATGTCAGGGTCAGGTGTTCCGGGAAGTGTCGGAAGTTTTACGGGAGGATAGATGCCCGCGCCGCTGTTCTTGCCGCAGATGTCGAGAGTATAGCGGTAGATTTTACCATATTGCCACAATGTTCCAATAGGCACGCAAGCATAACCGTAGGCTTTTTCATTAAACGTTGCGCCGGGAGCGGTGGGAAAAAGTTGATGCGTATGTTTGTCGCCTTCTGTTTTTACCATATCATCCGATGCGCCATCATGTAACGCGCCATCATGTGTTGCCTCTACGCGGCAGAGAAGAAGAATATACGCTCCGGTTCCGGCTTCTGTTCCATCCCATGCAGTCAGCTGCTGAGGTATGAGCAGAAGATTCGACTGAGGGACAGAGACATTTGATTTATCGAAACTGAAAAAGGATGTAGCAGCAGATGTCAGTTCTTTTGGTGCGTCAAAATACGAGCCATAGGATGCTTTGGTAGAAGAGAAATTATCCCACTCCACAACGTTGTCGTCTGTCTCAGTGCTCCGAGATGCTGTCGCTCCGGTTCCTATGTTGACCAACCATGCGCCTTTGACCTTTACAGTCCTTTTCTCCTTGATCTCATCACCGTAACCGGCACGGGCACTGACAAGTATTTGCGAAAGAATATGATTGAAAGTCAACGAAACGGAAGTTCCATTGTTACTTACCCTGTCAACCTTCTGATAGGCAGTAATGATATCAAGTTGATCTTCCGGATTTTCCGCAGGTTTATAACTATCCAGTATCAGCGCTTCACCATTATGCTTCACCACGACATTATCATTGACAGGTGAAACAGCCCAGAAATTAAGTGTTTTTATGTCAGAAGGCCAGAAAATGGAATGATCGAATTTATAGACGGTACCTTCCTTTTTTGCCACAAGCCCTTCGATAAACGCGGTTGTGTTAGAGGTCACTATATCGGAAAACGCCCATACCTTGAACTCCGTGAGATTAGTCTCATCAATGTTCTGGGCACGGCTTACGGAGGTGCGGAACGTGATTTCCGGACCGTTGTTGACGACATCTGTCTGGTCGTCGGAGCATGCGGCAAAGATCAGGGATGCCGCAAATGCGAGCGGAATAAACTTCTTGTTCATAGTGTTTTGAGTATTATATATCTGGTTTTATAATGATTGTTATTGCATTTCAATAAGGTCTTCGATCACATCCGACCAGTCGCCTACCGATGGGTTCATGCCCCCACCATCGGGCTTCGGCAGCACGAGCTTGTCTATCTCGATGGTCAGCTCCGTGGGATTCGCACCCGAATGGATCTGGTCGGTAACGTCGAAATTATAATAGTAGCGGCTGGAGGTATAGACGGTCAGAATGTGACGCCGGTCGCTTCGCGAGTCCGGGCAGTGGCCGAACATCTCGGCCGAGCCTGTCAGAGTATTGCCGTCGGCGATGCCCAGTCCTATGGGCACCGTGACATCGGCGCCGTAATGGGCGTCGAGCATCGGCGAATAGCTCTCGGCCATCGAGGTCAGCGTGGCGCTGATGCCCATACCTTCTTCAAAGTTCTGCACGTTATGGATCACCACCCTGTAGAGCACGGTTTTCTTCCAGGGGACGAAAGTTATCGACTGGCCCGGTTGAGCGGGAATGATGTAGAAGTTCTCCGATTTGTCGGCCCAGAGAGGGTCGGGCGCCGATTTGACATACTGGTCCTCGGTTCCGTCGGCTCGCGGTGGCGAATTCGGGACAACGGCGCCGGAGCGGTTCATAGGTTCGAGAATATCCTGTTCGCGGGTGGTTATCACGAATTTATCGTAAGCCGAGCCGCTTTCAATGAGGCTTTCTGTGTTGCCGTTGAAGGCAACGGCATGGAAATAGCCCGAAGGCACGCGGATTTTGCTCGGACCGTCGGTGCGCGTCAGCTCGTAGCGTATGCCCTCGCTACCGTCGGCGGGAAAGAGAATCACCACCATTGTGGAAGGGCGCGCGTCAGGAGCCTCGCTCCAGTCGAAATCCACAGTCAGATCCACCCAGTGGGAATGGTCGTAGCATAGTTCGCGGTGATCGCAGGCAGCCATCGCCGCAGCGAAACAGAGCAGTAACACCAGTCTTCCCAACGCTCTCATCTGTCGCCTCCTTTCCGGTTGCGGGGTGTGTTGACATTTCCTTTTCCAATCAGCCACGTGAGCCCTATTTCAGCGCGCGTCGGTCCGAACCACCGCTTGCTGTGGGTCGATTGCCACACGTCATGGTCATCCTCCAGATGCTGCTTCATGTAGCGTCCCCAGGCATAGCCCACGCCTATCGAGAAGTCGATGTTTAGCCGGCGCCCGACGGGAAGACTGTAACCGTAGGAGAGGCCCGCGGCATAGTTGTATTTGTCGGCCATCACTCCGGTGCGCGTGCGTCCGAACTGAAAGTCATAGGTCACCAGTGAGGCATACACGCCCACGCGATGGCCCGAGAGGGGGTTGTCGCTGCGGCCGTGGCCGAGCTGCACGCGCGCTTCAATGTCACCGCCGTATATCCGCCAGTAACGGCGCTTCTCTCTGTTGCTCCACCATGCATGCATCCAGTCGGCAAAGATAGTGAAGCGTTCGCCGAAACATACGCCTATTCCTATATTCGGCGTCAGCGCGGCGTCATAGAGGAGATTCGTCGTCATGAAAAAGCGCGGACCGGAGGCGCATCGCACCGGAAGAGCCGCCGGTTCTTCAGGCTCGGCGGCTACAGAGGGCTTGACAGGCTGCGGAGCGGGACCGGCAGCAGGAAGAGTGTCCGTCTCGGAAGGAAGCTCCACGGCAGAAACTTCGGGCGCCGGATCCGAGACGCGGCTACACAGGGAGGAAGCCGTGACCTCGGCATAGCGCAGCATTTCCGCCGTCTGCCCCTCAACGGGTATAACCGGTCGCAGCGTGACAACTATAGGGGCGCCGATGTTGAATGAGCGTATGAGTTTTTCAATTGCGGAGGCGCGCCGGCGCGTCAGTTCACGGTTGAAAGCGGCCGAACCTTCGGGCGAAGCCGAACCGGATATATCGAAACGCAGACCGGGAAGGCTGTCGCATCCTCGGAGAAAGAGCGTCAGAGAATCTATCGATCGGGCGTTGTCGGCGAAGGTCCTGTCGATTGCGGCGGACGCACGCTTGAAGTATATTTTCTTGGTTAAATTGGGCGCTAAAACGCTATCAGCGACACAAGTCGCTGAATCAGAGTGGATTATGGGGGGGGTGAGTTGACACAACAAAAGCCGTCAGAAGCATCGCGAGGATCCTTTTGACGTTGTTTTCAATACATAAATTGTGTCGGGTCAGTTCACTGAGCAGTTTCATGATGTTGTGTAGCAAGCTATTGGAAATGACTCATCCCCTCGGGCCGCAAGACCTGACATAAACGACCTCCCAACGGGGAAAAATACAATTCGCAACAAAATTACACTTTCTTTAATAAAAATCCGCAATCGAATCATTAATTAATGTTAATAACATAATTGCGCGATTTACATTATGTAAGTATAGAGTGTCTTTTCGTTACGAATCGTAATCCAATCAATGCTTTGGTCGCCACTTTCGGCGATTTTCAGAACGGATAGCCTATGGCAAGATGAAACGCGAAGTGGTTCTTGAATTTACCGATGTTGAAGTAGCCTCGATAACCCGTCTCGTAGGGCGCATGCAACCCGATGCCGAGGTCGCCGCGGACAACGAGCATCCCTATATCGACGCGGAGGCCTACACCGGTGCCGGTAGCGAGATCGCGCAGGAACGACGATGCTTTCAGTTTTCCTCCCGGACGGTCGGGATCTTCCTTAAGCAGCCAGACATTGCCGGAGTCGAAGAAAACGGCTCCGTGCAGCGGCCCGAAAAGCGGGAAACGGTATTCGACGTTGAACTCGAACTTGAATGTTCCCGTCTGGTCGAAGTAGCCGTTGACCTGATCGGCAGGAACGCGGAAGGAACCGGGGCCTATGGAACGCACGGTGAAAGCGCGGACCGAGTTGGCGCCTCCGCAATAGAACTGCTCGGAATAGGGAACCTCAGTGGAGTTTCCGTAAGCATGGGCCGCACCGACGGCCACGCGGCTGACGAGCCAGTGGTCGCCGTGGCCGAGACGACGGTTATAGACAAG
>ULSH01029185.1_pt1 | contig 40997 bp, 37 predicted proteins | sample 1956151 | NCBI WGS metagenome assembly ULSH01 (sample SAMEA4835702, study PRJEB28245) | human gut metagenome | biome: gut microbiome; material: fecal sample | place: Denmark | collected 2008 | reverse complement strand
AAACTGGGGCGCCTGCCGTGGCGGCAGGAAGCGTACAGCGTAAACTGCGATATGGAAAGCACGCTGCCGCCTACATCCAGCAAACTTAAATTCATTTTGCCCGCGTCATCTTCAAAAACACGCAGGTTCAGCATTTTATCTGCCATGGGCGCCAAAACGCTGCTGTCATCATTCGGGCCGAAGCCCACAAGGGCAACAAAGCCGCAGCCAATGCTGCCTTTAATTTTTCCGTCAACGGCAACACTGCCTTTTTTTACACGCTGTAAAACTAATTTCATTATTTAAACTGCGGCCGGGCCGCTAACCTCCTATGCATTGCATTTATTAACAAAATCGCGCACTACTGCGTTAAATTTGTTGGGTTCTTCATAAAAAAGCATGTGCCCGCTTTCCGTAAAGGCTTCAAACTGGCCGTAAGGAAGCTGGGCTGCAATGTGCTGCCCCTGTTTAATGCCGGCGGTAAATACCGGGCCGTCGGCGTTCATAACAATTACGGGCACGTCAATGGTGGGCAGTACGCCCGTAAAATCGCTGGAAAGGTAATCCGAATAAATTGCTGCCGAAATCCATGGCGGCAGTTTTCTGAATTCCTCAATTACCCAGTCTGTTCCGGCAGGACGTTTGCCGTCTTTAAAAATATTGTTGGCAAAGGTTTCAAAATATGCTTCGCGGTCATACGCAAGGCGCTGGGCAATAACGTTAAAGCCGTCCATATTATAGCCGTGCAGCCCCTGCGTATTCCACGGTTCGGGGCTGAAGGGGAACGGCGTCATGTCAATCAGGCCGAGGCCTTTAATCTGTTCCTGCCCGAACTGGTAAAAATACGAAAGTACAATCGGCCCGCCCATGGACCAGCCCATAACAACGGCGTCTTTTAAATCGAGGTAGTTAATTAAGTCATAAACATCACAGGCAAACTGTTTAATGGTAATGCCGTGCAGCCCTTTGGAGGAGTTGCCGTGTCCGCGCAGGTCCAGCGTAACAACGGTAAAATCCCTGGCAAGTTCATCCACGTTGCGCTGCCAGAAAACGTGCGAGCACTGCCAGCCGTGAATTAACACCAGCGGGCGCCCGGTGCCGCGCACTTCGTAATACAAATGGGCACTGTCGGCCGTATTAAAATAACCCTGTTTCATAATTACACCTCACAATCGTAAAAATTATTGCTGCTGTAATACTTCGCCGTGCGCAGCAAAAAGCCTGCCTGTAATTATTATGGCTTGATGTTTTAATGCCATAGATAAGTAACGGCAAATATGATAAAATATTTTTATACAGGGCGGCTTTGCGTCCTTAAGGCGAGAAGTGTTAGCTTTGATGTTAATAACGCTCGCTAAGTGATTATGTGCGAACATAAGTCACACATCTGCTTTTAGCAGACAATTTGCAGATAATGACTCATAAAAACGGCATGAGCAGGTTAATGGCTTTTGCTATTTATGGCAGTTCGCAACTTTTTTGCGTTGTTTGGCAAGTGATGCTGTTGGCTTCGTTTGCAGTTATAACTTACGCATATCTGCGGATTGAAGACCATATTGTGTACTGTCATAAATATGGGGATATATGTTATAACTTACGCATATCTGCGGATTGAAGACATAACGGTACACCTCATAATATAATTTTCTTAAGTTATAACTTACGCATATCTGCGGATTGAAGACGTACATTGTTATCACCTCTTACTTATATTTTGCCGTTATAACTTACGCATATCTGCGGATTGAAGACGAACCAAAGAAGAATGTGAGGCTGCATTGCCTGGTTATAACTTACGCATATCTGCGGATTGAAGAAAAATTTTTTCTGCCGTCCGCCACGTCCCTAAAAGTTATAATTTACGCATATCTGCGGATTGAAGATGATAAGCGCAGTTAACAATGGGGGTGGTGTGGTGTTATAACTTACGCATATCTGCGGATTGAAGACAGCATAAATACTGCTGAATCATGACGGAAGGAGTTATAACTTACGCATATCTGCGGATTGAAGATCCGCTGATGATATAGCTTTTGCAGCGCAAATGGGTTATAACTTACGCATATCTATCTATATTTTTATTTTGAGGTAACAATGAGTATAAAAGCAATACGTTTAGAAATTGTCAAACCTTATAATGAATCTGATGCTGAAAATGTTGTAACATGGAATGAATTGGGCGAAGCTTTGCGTGAAGTGCGTTATGTCTGCTCTAAGGCGCAAAACTATGTTATTACGGAAAGGTATTTGTGGGAAAGGTTTAAAATAGATTATAAAAATCAAAATGGAGTTTATCCTGACCCAAAAGCTTTTAAAGAACGTACTAATTTATACTCGCAATTAACCAAAATGTTTCCGCATGTGGCATCAAACATTATTAACCAGACTGACAGGCTTGCAACTAAAAAATGGAGTAATGAAAAGAAAGATGTTTTATCATTAAAAAGGTCTTTAACTTCTTTTAAATTAGATGTACCAATACCTGTGCATTATGAAGGTTATAAAATTTTTAAAGTAAATGATAGTGAACGTGAAAAATATATAATTAGAGTAACTTTGCTGTCTAAAAAATCTGATAAGCAAATGGCTTACAATTTACTTTTAAAAGTTAAGGACAATTCTTCTAAAACTATATTGGACAGATTGATTAGCGAAGAATTAGACAGCAAAATAATACAGATTGTAAGTACAAATAAGAAAAAATGGTTTTGCATAATACCGTATGATTTTACCGAAAAGAATACAGAAGTTGTTGACGGCAGAATTATGGGTATAGATTTAGGAATTGCAAAAGCAGTTTATTATGCGTTTAATGATTCGTATAAACGCGGAAGCATCGACGGCGGCGAGATAGAACGTTTCCGTAAATCTGTGCGTGCAAGGCGTATTGCAATACAAAATCAGGGTAAATACTGCGGCGATGCCAGAATTGGGCATGGCGTAAAACGGCGTTTAAAGCCGGTTGAAATACTGCGTGAAAAAGAAAAGAATTTTAGAAACTTAATTAACCACCGTTATGCCCGTCATCTTGTAGAGATTGCCGTAAAGAATAAATGCGCCGTTATACAAATGGAAGATTTAACAGGAATTACAAAAGATAATGCCTTTTTAAAGGACTGGCCATATTATGATTTACAGCAAAAAATAAAAGAAAAAGCAGCTGAATACGGAATTTTATTTAAGACGATTAATCCATATAAAACAAGCCAGCGTTGCTCGCGCTGCGGTTATATAGATAGAGAAAACCGTCCGGAACAATCTGTATTTGTTTGCCAAAATTGTGGTTATGGATCTTTGTATCTTTGTGAAAATTGCAACAAAGAACAAAATCATGCTGGAATATGTGATACTTGTGGAGGAAAAACAAATTTAATTACTGTTAATGCAGATTACAATGCTGCCAAAAATATAGCAACTGAAAATATCGAAGAAATTATCAAAAAAGAAATGGGTAAGGAGTATAATCCACCTAAATAAAACAAAAAGGCATGGACGTAAAATCCATGCCTGAATTTTTAACTTGTTTTATTAATGTACCAATTTAACGCCGGTGCGCGCTTCAATATCTTTTTCGCCCTTGTCTACAAGAAAGGAAACTACAGCGTCGCCGGTGATGTTAACGCAGGTACGCGGCATATCAAGGATACGGTCGATACCGGCGATAAGGGCAGAGCCTTCAAGCGGCAGGCCAACGGCGGTTAAAATCATGGTAAGCATGATAAACCCTGCGCCCGGTACGCCTGCGGTACCGATAGATGCCAGTGTGCCGGTAAGCACGATGGTAAGCATTTGGGCAGAGTTAAGGTCTACGCCGTAAAGCTGGGCAACAAATAAAGCGCATACGCCCTGGTAAACTGCGGTGCCGTCCATATTAATGGTTGCGCCGAGCGGCAGTACAAAGCTGGAAACTTCTTTGGAAACGCCCATTTTCTGCACGCAGGCAAGGTTTACCGGTAAAGTGCCGTTAGACGAGCAGCTGGTAAAAGCAAGCAGCTGCGCCGGTGCAAGGCCTTTAAAGAATTTAAGCGGGCTGAATTTGCCGATAACTTTCAGCATGCCGCCATATACAAATACAGCATGCAAAAAGCAGCCAAGGTAAACGGCAACGATAACTTTTAACAGCGGCAGCAGTACGGCCGGGCCGTTGGAAGCAACTACCGGGGTAATCAGGCCGAATACGCCAATGGGGGCAAAGTCCATAATAATGCTTACAATTTTGTAAGATACTTCGGCAAGGCCGTTAATGGTGTTTTTAAAAGTATCGGCAGGTTCGCCAACCATGGAAATGCCAAGACCGAGGAACAATGCAAAAACGATAATTTGCAGCATATCTGCCTTCAGCATGGATTCTATAGGGTTAGTGGGGAAAATATTAACAATAACCTGCATTAAGGGCGGCGCGTCTTTGGCGGATGCAACAAGCCCTTCGGCGGGCAGGTTCATGCCTGCGCCCGGCTCAATTACACTGCCCAAAATAAGGCCCAGCACAATGGCAAACGCCGTTGTTACAAGGTAGTAAATAACGGTTTTCATACCGATGCGGCGAATTTTTTTAATATCGCCCAGACTGCACATGCCCATAACGAGCGAAGCAAAAACCATCGGCACGATTGTCATTTTAATCATGTTCATAAAAATAGCGCCGAAGGGGGCAATCCACGTTTTGGCAAGTTCGGCCCCGTCTGCACCAAGCAGCAGCCCGGCAACAACGCCAAGCACCAGTGCTGCCATAATTCTTGTTGATAACTTCATTATAAAGCCTCCTAAATATGTAAAAATATATTATAACAAATTTGTATTATATCAAAAAAATAATAAAAAACAAAATTGTATACAATATTTTTGATAGAGGAAGCCAAAATAAAAAAAGCCGCCGGAGCGGCATTTTAATTTTGTTTGAAGCGGTGCAGCGATTTAATTGCCAGCATACTGCCAAACCAGGCCGTAACAATGCCGCCCAAAACATCAAGCGGGTAATGCACGCCGAGGTACAGACGCGAAAAGGCAACCATTACAGCCAGCAGCATAATGGGCAGGCCGAAAAATTTGGGAAGCAGTTTGTAATACACAAAGGCGCAGGCAAAGGCGGCGGTGGTGTGCCCGGAAGGGAAGGAGTAGCCCGAAGCGTGCGTAATGAGCGGAATAATCTGCGGCAGCACCTCAAACGGGCGCGGGCGCATAACGGCGTTTTTTAAAATAACGTTGCTGATAAACGTACTTAACACAAGCGCGGCAATGGCGGTTATGCCTGCGGTGCGTGTTTTGGAATTAAGCGCAAGAAGAATGCCGGTAAAAATCCAAAACCAGCCCAAATCGCCCAAAAAGCTTATGCCGCGCCAGAAGCTGTGCAGCGGTTCATAACGCAAAGCGTCCTGTATGTAAAGCAAAAGGCGTGTGTCAAGTTCTGCCAGGTAAGCCATCATCCTTCCTCCTTTCCGGCTGCGCCTTGTTTTTATTTTTCTTTATTATAAGTTTAACATATAGGGATTAAAATAAAATGAGAGGGGGGAGTTTTTTCTTTTTTTGTTTTAATTCTTTGTAGTTATGTTATTATATTTTTATTTACGGCTTTATTCATGTAACTTTTTGAAAAGACCAAAAAGTTACCAAAAAGTCTCTGCTCCTCAAAAAACTTAACGGCTCAATATTAAATCAGTTTGCCACTTGCAGCGCCTGCGGAACTCGTTTGCTGCGCAAACTCAAACAGTCCTCGGCTATTGCTGCAAGTGTCTTGTTATTTAAAGTTTTCGCCTGTTTTTTGAAAGTCGCGCTCCGCCCAAATTCGTACGTTGCTAATTTTTTAGTTAGATAGTATTGTTGCCGTAAGTTTTTATCACTGTAATAATTGTAGTTTACATATATTTTTTATAATAAGCAATCGTAATGTATGATACAAAAACAAAGTATACTGAATTAAGCAGTTAAAAAGTACGGGTTAAGTGCAATCGCGGCATTAAAAATTTAGCGGTATTTACTGAAAGAAAATAAAATTTTCCCGGTGTTTGAGCGCAGCGAGTTCCGTGGAAAATTTTATTGTTTTCTGCGTGCCGCGTTAAAAATTTTTTCAGCCGCAAAACTTTCTTGGTTCGTTCTTTGGTTACAAAGAATGAACATGAGTAATAAAGTAAATTATAATGATAAACCTTTAATCAAAGACAAATTGTAAATGATAAATATGATATAAAAAGTAAATTAGAAATAATAAAGTACAATTAAAGACAAAACGTAGATAAAAACTACAACCCTATGCTCAAAAATAAAAAACAAAATGCAGGTATTTTTTGCCTGCATATTGAATTATTACATGTTAAGTCTTACGGAAAGAGGTGAGATTATGCTTTTAGGTATAGATGTTGGTGGCACTTTTACAGATGCCGTTTTGGTAGATAACGGTGCTGTGCATGCGCAGGCCAAGCGCCCTACAACGCATGGCGAGGTGCTGCGCGGCATACTGGCGGCGCTGGACGCCGTTATGGACGGCGCGGACGCGGCAAAGATTGAGCGTGTGGTTATAAGCAGCACCATTGTTACCAATGCGCTTACGGAAGGCAAAACGCAGCCTGTGTTTCTGGCAGTAATGACCGGCCCCGGCATGAACGTAAAGGGGTGCTTTCCGGTAGAGCCGTATCTGGTAAGCGGCTATGTTGACCACCGCGGCAAAATTGCGGCGCGTACCGAGTTTAACAAACACTACGGGCTTTTGGATAAACCTTCCGGCGTGCAGGCAGCGGCGGTAAGCGGCAAATTTGCTGTGCGCAACCCGGAAAACGAATATGTGCTGGCGCACGAATTAAAAAAGAGCGGTTATAAAAAAGTATTTTTGGGTTCGGAGCTCAGCGGCGAGCTGAATTTTATACGCCGCACCAACAGCGCGTATTTTGCGGCGGCAGTGGATAAAACCTTTGAAGCTTTCGGCAAGCAGGTGGAATGGGCGCTGAAGGAGCGCAATATTACCGCGCCGGTGCAGATTTTAAAGGCTGACGGCGGCACGCTGCCTTTGGAGGCGGCACTTAAGCAGCCCGTTGAAGCGGTATTTACGGGCCCGGCGGCAAGCGTGCTGGGCATTGAAGCGCTCGGCGCAGCGCCGGAGGGCAAGTGCATTTCGCTTGATGTTGGCGGCACTACAACCGATATTGCTTTTTGGGATAACGGTGAGCCGCTTTTGGCGAAAAAAGGCGCAGTGATTGGCAAATATCCTACTGCGGTGCGTTCTTTCCATATGCGCAGTGTTGGCATTGGCGGCGATAGTGCCATAACCAAACTGCCGCAGGGTTTTAAGGTTGGGCCGGAGCGTGCAGGGCGCGCGGCAGCGTTAGGCGGCGCGGCGGCAACTTTGGCAGATGCGCTGATTGTGCTGGGGCTTGCTTCGTTCGGTGATGCCGGTGCTTCCCTTAAGGCTTTGGGTGCATTATGCCACGAAGGAGAATCGCCTGAGATGGCGGCGCAGGCTGTTTTGGACGCGGCACTGGACGTTATTGAAAACGCCATTAAAGATATGCTGCACGAGTGGAGCATTCAGCCTGTTTACACGGTAAGCGATGTTTTAAGCGGCAGCGATTTTGTTCCGCAGCAGCTTGTAGGCGTCGGCGGCGGTGCACCAGGGCTTATTCATGCTCTTGGCCGGCGCATGGGGCTGCCGGTTGTAATTCCGCCCGGCGGCATGGTGGCAAACGCCATCGGTGCGGCACTGGCAAAGCCGACAGTGGCGGCAAGCCTGCGCGCCGATACTACCGAAGGTTATTATTTAATTCCGGAAAGCGGCAAGCGCGAACGCCTGCCCAAACGCTTTAATATGCAGGCGGCAGAAGAAATTTTAAGTGCCTGGCTGCACGAAAAAGCAGGCGGCTGGCAGATGGAAAGCAGTGAAACCGAAGTTATCAGCCGCGAATATTTCCGCACGGTACACGGTTATTACGATACCGGCGAAATTATTTACCTGCGCATGCAGCTTAAACCCGGCATTTTGTATAAAATTACCGGCAGGGAGGTGGCATTTTGAAACAGGCAAATTTAGGACTGATATTTTTCCCGGCTTTTGACTGGATGATCAGCCCCGGGCACCCGGAGCGCCAGGAAAGGCTGTTATATACGCGCGACCAGCTGACGGAAGAAGGGCTGTTTGACCGCCCGGAAATACGCGAATACCGTCTGCGCATGGCGGAAATTAACGATTTGCAGCGCGCCCACGTTGGCGTACCTTCAATAGCAAAGCTGATTACGCCTGCACATCTTGCCTCCGCCGGAGGGTGCATGACGGCGGCCGACGCTGTAATGAGCGGCAAAGTTAAGCGTGCGTTTGCACTTGTACGCCCGCCGGGACATCACGCCATGCGTATAGTGCACGGCATCCGCGGTTTTTGTACCATTAATATTGAAGCCGTAATGGTGGAATATTTGCGGAGCCGCTACGGCATTAAAAAAATTGCCGTTGTCGATACGGACGTACACCACGGCGACGGCAGCCAGGACATTTTTTACCACGACCCCAACGTGCTTTATATTTCGTTCCATCAGGACGGGCGCACGCTGTACCCGGGCACGGGCTTCCCGGATGAAGCAGGCAGCCCGGCGGCGTGGGGCTATAACATCAACCTGCCGCTTTTACCCGGCAGCGGCGATAAGGAAATACACCGCCTGTTTGACGGGCTGATAAAACCTATTCTTGACGATTTTGAGCCGGAACTCATCATTAATTCTGCCGGGCAGGATAACCATTTCAGCGACCCGCTCGCTTCCATGAGCGTTACGGCACACGGCTATGCGGCACTGGCAGATAAGCTAAAGGCAGATATTGCCGTTTTGGAAGGCGGCTATTCTATCGAAGCGGCGCTGCCCTATGTTAATACCGGCATAATTCTTGCCATGGCTGAAATGGATTACAGCAAGGTTATTGAGCCGGACATCAGCGCCCTGCGCAGGCCTGACCCGCGCTGCATGACGCGCGTGGAGCAGCTTGTTGAGCAGGTGGGCAACATCTGGCGTACCCGCAGGGATGTTGGCAGAATGCTGCTTGATAAATGCGGCGGCAAATGGCAGCGGCGCAAAGGCATTTATTATGACGAAGAAGGTATCCGCGAGGAGCAGCTGGAAACATTGCACTACTGCAAAAATTGCAGCGGCTGGATGAGTATTGCCACAAACGCGCGCGGCACCCGTTACGGCGACCAGAGCGCTTATGTGGTATGCCTTTTGCGCGATACCTGTGAAAACTGTAAAAAAGCGGCTTATGATGACGCACTGCGCGCCAAACAAAGCTGTGAATATAAATATATTTTATTGCAGCACCCCGATACGGGCGTTGTGGAAACAATTTAACGGAAGATTGGAGTTTATAAAGTGAAAGAAATTGTAATAGCTACAAGCAACCCGGGCAAACTGGAAGAATTTAAGGAAATGTTAAAAGATATGGAGGTTGAACTGCATTACCTTGCCGAATGGCCCGGCATTGAAGCGCCGGAAGAAAACGGGCGCACTTTTGCCGCCAATGCGCGTTTAAAAGCAACGTACTATGCCAAGGCAACAGGCATGACCTGCATTGCCGACGACAGCGGGCTTGAAGTGCAGGCGCTGGATGGCGAACCTGGCGTACGCAGCGCGCGCTACGCCGGCGAAAAGGCAACCGATAAGGAAAACAACGATTTACTTTTGGCAAACATGAAATTGCAGGTTAAACGCACCTGCCGTTTCCGCTGCGCTTTGTGCGTGGCTGATGCCTCCGGCAAGGTGCTTGTGGAAACGGACGGTATCTGCGAAGGCATGCTGCTGCACGAGCCTTTGGGCAATAACGGCTTCGGGTATGACCCGCTCTTTTGGTCTACCGAGCTGCACATGGGCCTTGGCGAAGCAACGCCTGAAGAAAAAAATAAAATCAGCCACCGCGGCAAAGCCGTTAAAAAACTGATTGCCAACTGGAAGAAAATAAAATGAAGATAGGTTTAACCGGAGATACTCACGGAAGCATACAAAGCATGCGCCGCGTTATTGCCGCTGCCCCGCCGGTTGAACAGTGGCTGCATACCGGCGATTACGCGCGCGACAGCCTGTACCTTAAAAGCCAGACCGGGCTTGAAGTAACGGCTGTGTGCGGCAACTGCGACGCGGGCGAAACGGATTTTAACGTAGACGAATTTTTATATTTGCAGGGCTTTAACATCTGGCTGGCTCACGGGCACCGCTATCTGCACGGCGGCAGCCCGCAGGAACTGGTGTGGTGGGCGCACCGCCTGGAGGCGGACATTGTTGTTTTCGGCCATACGCATGTGCCGCTTGTAAAATGGTACGGCGATGTGCTTTTGGTGAACCCCGGCAGCCCTTCGCGCCCGCGCAGCATGGACGGGCCTACCTTTGGCGTGCTGACGCTTAACGAAGGTGAAAAACCGTCCGCAGAAATAATACGCCTTGCAAAGCCGTAAATTAAATGCTTGCTCTTTTAAAAACAAAGTGTATAATATAAATATATAGTATACACTAAATAAAAACAGAGGGGAGTAATTTGTTATGTCTTTTGTAGAAGATGCGTTGAAGTTTCATGCTGAACATAATGGCATGCTTGCCGTGGCAAGCAAGGTGCCGCTTAATAACCGCGAGGATTTGGCGCTGGCTTATACGCCGGGCGTTGCCGAACCCTGCAAAGCCATTAAGGAAAATAAAGAGCTTTCGTTTGAATATACCTGCCGCGGCAATACTGTTGCCATTGTAAGCGACGGCACGCGCGTGCTGGGGCTTGGCGATATAGGCCCGGAAGCGGCAATGCCTGTTATGGAAGGCAAGGCCGTGCTGTTTAAAACCTTTGGCGACGTTGACGCCATTCCTATCTGCATTGACACCAAAGACCCGGAAGAAATTATTGAAACGGTACGCCGTTTGCAGCCGACTTTTGCAGGCATTAACCTTGAAGATTTTTCTTCGCCGAAATGCTATGAAATTGAAGACCGCCTGCGCGAAATCTGCGACATTCCGGTATTCCACGACGACCAGCACGGTACCGCTATTGCGTGCCTTTCTGCTGTTATGGGCGCTTTGCGTTATGTAAAAAAAGATATTAAAGACGTTAAAGTTGTTGTAAACGGCTGCGGCGCTGCCGGTTCCGCCATCGGCAGGCTGTTTGTAAGCATGGGCTTTCCGAATGTAATTATGGTGGAACGTGTGGGCGCTTTGTATAAAGGTATTGATGCCAAGCTGGATAAAATTCAGCGTTACCTTTCGGAGGTTACCAACCCGAACATGGAAAAGGGCACGCTGGCAGAAGTTGCCAAAGGCGCGGATATTCTTGTAGGCGTATCCGGCCCAAACCTGTTTACCAAAGAAATTATCGGCAGCATGGCGGATAAAGCCATTGTTTTTGGGCTTGCCAACCCCGTGCCGGAAACGAGCTACGAAGCGGCCATTGCAGCGGGCGCGGCAGTTGCCGGTACCGGGCGCAGCGACAGCCCGAACCAGGTTAACAATGTAACGGTGTTCCCGGGCGTGTTCCGCGGCGCCATTGATGTGCGTGCAAGAGCCATTAACGAAGAAATGAAGGTTGCGGCGGTTTACGCCATTGCCAACCTTATTGACGAAAAAGACCTGCGCGCCGATTACGTTGTGCCGGATGCTTTTGACCCGCGCGTTGCGCCTGCCGTTGCTGCAGCGGTTGCCAAAGCCGCTATGGAAACCGGCGTAGCCCGCGTAAAAGTTGACCCTGAAGTTGTACGCGCCAATGCTTTAAAACGCATTGGCAGATAAGGAGCGGACATGCGCGAATTAAACGTTAAAGAAATTACGGCAGCCGTTGCCAAACTGTGCTGCGATGCCTGCTACTATCTGCCGCAGGATTTGCTGGAAAAATTTAAAGTCTCCAGCGATACGGAAGAATCACCGTTAGGCAGGGAGGTTTTGGAAACCATTATTGAAAACGCGGAACTTGCCGCACGTAAAGATGTGCCCCTGTGCCAGGATACCGGGCTTGCCGTGGTGTTTCTGGAAATAGGGCAGGAAGTGCATTTTACCGGCGGCGCGCTGGAAGAAGCCGTTAACGCCGGTGTGGCGGAAGGCTATACCAAGGGCTATCTGCGCAAGTCTTCCGTTGATGACCCGCTGTTTGAACGCAAAAACACGCAGGATAACACGCCTGCCATTATTCATACCCGCCTTGTGCCGGGCGATAAAGTAAGAATTACTGTTGCCCCCAAAGGCTGCGGCAGCGAAAACATGGGCGCCATGAAAATGTTAAAGCCCGCCGACGGAGTGCAGGGCGTAATTGATTTTGTGCTTGATACCGTGCGCAAAGCAGGCCCGAACCCCTGCCCGCCGGTAACGGTTGGCGTCGGTATCGGCGGCAATATGGAAAAATGCGCGCTTCTGGCCAAATATTCGCTGACGCGCCCCATCGGTGAGCACAACAGCGATGAACGCTATGCAAAGCTTGAAGAAGAACTTTTAGAGCGCATTAATAAAACCGGCATCGGCCCTGCGGGGCTTGGCGGCACAACCACTGCCGCTGCCGTAAATATCGAGTACGCACCGACGCATATCGGCGCGCTGCCGGTGGCTGTAAACCTTAACTGCCACGCTGCACGCCGCGCGTATGCCGTATTGTAAGGGGGCGCAGAAATGACAGACGCAAAAATTAAACACATTACCACGCCCTTAACGGCAGAAACCATAAAAGACCTGCACGCCGGTGACGTTGTGCGCATAACCGGCCCTGTTTACACAGCGCGCGATGCTGCGCACAAACGCATGACGGAAGCAATGGCCGAAGGCAGGCCGCTGCCGTTTGACATTAAAGGGCAGGTTGTTTATTACGTTGGCCCTTCGCCCACCAAACCGGGCGAAATTGTTGGCAGTGCCGGGCCGACCACCAGCGGGCGCATGGATAAATACACGCCGGCGCTGATTGCCGAGGGTATGCGCGGCATGATTGGCAAAGGCCTGCGCGGCAAAGAAGTTGTTGAAGCCTGCGTGAAATACGGCGCAGTGTATTTTGTAGCCGTCGGCGGTGCGGCAGCGGTAATTTCCCAGTCCATTAAAGGCGAAGAAATGATTGCCTATGAAGATTTGGGGCCGGAAGCCATCCGCCGTTACGAAGTGGAGGATTTTCCTGCTATTGTGTGCATAGATGCCGAAGGCAACGATTTTTACAAAGTTGGCATTGCCAAATACAGCAAGGAATAAACAGCATATTAAACAATAAACCGGCTTTGGCCGGTTTTTGTTTTGCGTAAATTAAGCGCGCCAATAAAATGTTAATTTATTTACAATTTACAGTAAAATTTGCTGTGCGCGCCATAAAGCGTAAACAAAGCTGTAAAAATTGTAAAATTTTGTTGACAATATCTTGCGATTGCTGTATTATAATTTCATCTTAACAAACACACTCTTATCGAGAGCGGTTGAGGGACAGGCCCAATGAAACCCGGCAACCAGGCTGTGCCATGGTGCTAACTCCTGATAGATGAGAGGAAAGTAAAGTATATGCTCTTTCCTCGGAAAGAGCTTTTTTATTGCTTTCGTTATTGCCAGTAAGTAGTGTGTAAAATTTAAAAGGAGAGATGTAAAGATGAAAAAAATCCTGTTAGTCCTTTGCTCCGTTTTGGTGCTGGCTCTTTTAATTGCCGGCTGCGGCGGCAGCGAAACCAAATCCGAAGGCGGCAAAACCGTCCTGAAAGTTGGCGCAACCCCGGTGCCTCATGCAGAACTTTTGAACTTTGTTAAACCGCAGCTTGCCAAAGAAGGCGTTGACCTGCAAATTATCGAATTCAGCGATTATGTAAAACCGAACCTTTCTTTAAACGATAAAGAAATTGACGCTAACTTCTTCCAGCATATTCCGTATCTTGAAGAATTTGCCAAAGAACGCAACATGCCGCTGGTAACTTTAACCAAAGTTCATATCGAACCTATGGGTATTTATTCCACAAAATACAAATCTCTTGACGAACTGCCGCAGGGCGCAAAAATTGCCATTCCTAATGACCCGACCAACGGCGGCCGTGCACTGATGCTTCTGCAAAGCGCCAACCTTTTAAAACTTAAAGACGGCGTAACCATTACCGCAACCCCCGGCGACATTGTAGACAACCCCAAAAACATTGAAATTGTGGAAATCGAAGCAGCTCTCCTGCCGCGTTCCATGAACGACGTTGATTATTCCGTAATCAACTCCAACTTTGCAATGGAAGCAAAACTGAACCCGGTTAAAGATTCCCTCTTTACCGAACCTAAAGAATCTCCGTACGCTAACGTAGTTGCAATCCGCAAAGGCGACGAAAACCGCCCCGAACTGCAAAAACTGGCTAAAGCCCTCACCAGCCCCGAAGTTAAAAAATTCATTGAAGAAACCTACAAAGGCGCTGTTGTACCGGCATTTTAATTGCTGTTAAAACTTTAAAAGTTAATAAGTTAAACCGTACAATAAAAATCCCACGGAATTTTCCGTGGGATTTTTGCGTATATGTGCCCAAGAAGGTTTTATGTTATAATAAAAAGTAAGATTAGAATGTTTTGAGCGGTTGAGCAAGAAGGTTATATATTATGAAAACAAACAAAAAACTTTTAAGTTTAATAGTTTTAAGCCTGCTGTTGGCAAAACCATATAACGTATTTGCGGCTGGCGCTGATAGTTTTAGGACGGACGAATATAAAGCTATGGGCGAAAACGTGCTTGATTTGATTAATGCTGCTGGTGCTTATGCGCAAGGATACACCGGCAAAGGCGTAACGGTAGGTGTTACTGATGTAGGTATTGTTAATTTCAGCCATCCGGAATTTAGCGGTAAAACCGGCAGCGGCGTAGTGTTTGATGGCTTGGAAAGCTCTGATGTTCCGTTGACATGGGAGGAACTTAACCATCCAACGCATGTAGCAGGCATTGCTGCGGCAGATAAAAACGGTTTTGGCATGCACGGCGTTGCTTACGATGCTGATATTGCCAGCAGTTCGATTTATTATGTTGGTGAACGCATTGAAGTTAGTAGTAGTTTTTACGATAATTATTTAACCAATCCGGATATAAAAATAATCAATAATTCATGGAACGATTATAATAATTATTTATCAAATGTACAAAATGAAGAAGATTTTAATGAAATAATAGAGTATTTACAAAATGATGGTAGTGTGATTGAGATAGAAAAAGCGGTTATTAATGATAAGCTGCTGGTGTTTAGTGCCGGTAATGATGGGAAGTTAGCGGCGGGTTTTGAAAATAATTTGGATGTTTTAACTAGTGACAAAGCGTTTAATGATAATATCATCACGGTAACGGCAGCCAAGGCAAACAGCTTTACTAAAAATGATAACGGCGGTTTTAATGTAAAAAGCGACGCCATAGCAATATTTTCTAATCTTGCCATGTATAATGAAGATACAACCTTAAGCGCACCGGGGTGGTATATAAATTCTGCTAATGCAGATTTTGCAGCAAGCGGAGAATATTATTATTCTGAACCCGGCACATCTATGGCAGCGCCCATGGTTACAGGCGTAGGCGCATTGGTGCAGCAGGCATTTCCGTATTTAAGCGGCAAACAGATTGGCGATGTGCTTTTAAGTACGGCAAATAGCAATATAACTAATGGCAGTGGCTATTTTATGACTTCTCAATATGGAAAAGATGACAAGAATGAAGCGTATGCATATGTTAATGTTTATTACATGGGTTCTGGTGTAAAAAATGTTGAAGAAATAAAAAACGATGTATTAAACTATTATGATAATAATCCAGAGAGTGGATCTTGGATAACGTATTTTGATGCCATTTATGATACATTTTATAGTGTAAGTGGTAATAAATGGTGGTTAGAAAATGCCTTAAACAAAGAAAATGGAGCTATACTTGAAGTAAATACATACTACAATGTACCATTAGACGTTATCTTCGGTCAGGGAATAGTCGATGCAGGTAAGGCCGTTAACGGACTGGGCGCGATAAACGTGCGGCGCTTGGATAAGAGCGATATCAGCAGTGCTTATACCGTGCAAGGCAGTTCAGAAAAGCAAGCGTTATATACTGTAAATACGCAGTGGTATAATTCCGTGTGGAGCAACGATATAAGCGAAATCCGCGCCGGGTATATTGCCGAAAATCCGCTGACAGGTGAAAGCAGTGTTGGAGAAAATACAGACAAGAGTGGTTATGATGAAAATTCTAATGATTTTAATGAAAAATTTGCAGGCTTAACGGATTTACACGACCGCTGGGTATTTTATACAACTAATAGTTTTGATGATAATCCTGTTGATAGTGAAAACTACAACTGGATGGTTAAGCATTATATGGACCAGTATAACCAGCAGGTTGCTGAATCCGGGCTTGCAGGTTTGCACGCAGGGTTATATAAAACCGGTGAAGGCATTTTAGCTTTAGCGGGAGATAACACATACAAAGGCGCGAGCATTGCCGCAGGCGGCACTTTGCAGATTGACGGCAGAGTAGCAGGCGATGCGTACAGCGAAGGTGCAGGCACCATTGCAGGCCAGGCAGCGGAACGATAAATGGAGATTTGTACAACAACGGCGTTGTTGAAGCAGGCAGCTGGGGCGCAGTTTTTGATGAAGAAACAAACAAGCCAATGCAATTAAGTGTCGGCGGCGATTTTACTGGTGATGGCGTAATTGCCGTTAATACGGACGGTACAAACTATGCCCAAATTGCCGTAACAGGTGATGTCGATGTAAGCGGCATGAGCCTGAAAGCAGGTGCTTTTGCCGCACCGGGCGTAACAGGCACGATTTTAACGGTTGGTAAAAACGATGATAATTCTATCTTAAAAACTTTAGCAATAACTGATACGGAAAACAGCATAACCGGTGCGGAAAGTTTAAATACTGATTTCAGCGGCATGTTAAACGGCAAAGTAACAAACACTGGTACTAAATTAGAACTTACAACATCAATCAGCAATAACGCCGGTATTAACGGTGCGCGCTTTAACGCCTTTAACAGCTTATACAACAACTTAACAAAAGCAGAACAGCAAGAAATGCAGCGTTTGTATGCGCTGAATAACGGCAGCTTAAATAATGCGGTCAACGAACTGAGCCAAAGCGAAAGCATGCACCTGGAACTTGCTCGTGACGCCATCCAAAACCGCGATGTGCGCCAGGCAGTAAGCCGCCAGCAGCACCTTGACCGTGACGAAGGTTTGTGGGCAATCACCGGCAAAAACTGGGGTGAAACGGACGGAGGCATTACCCGCCACAGCTATAACCTCACTTTAGGCAAAGATTTTTACAATACAGATAACACCTACGCAGGCGCGCTGTTTGCTTACAGTGATAACAGCATCGGCGGTAATAATGCCGATGGCGAATACAAAAACTACAGCCTTGGCATTTACGGCGGCAGCAAAAACAGCCCCGGCACGGTAACGGGTTATGTAAGCTACGGCGTGCAGGATAACGAACTTAACCGTCATCTTGGAAGTGCATTCAGCCACAGCGGCATGGGCAGCAAGCTGGAAAGCGACTATGATAGCAGCGTCATCGGCGTAGGCGCAAAATACGCCTATGATTTACACTACGGCAAAGAAGGCTGGCACGTAAGCCCCTATGCCGCGCTTGATTACGCACATTACAAACAGGATAGCTTTACAGAGCGCGGCAGCGTGTTTTGCGTGCGCAGCGGCGGCTTTAGTGATAACTACTTAACAGGCGAACTCGGCTTTGACTTTAACCGGGAGGAAGACAACGGCAAATACGGCTTCAGCCTGGCCTACAAACGCATATTAGACGGCGATACTTTAGACGCAGACTTTGCCTTCGCCAAAGGCGGCAATGGTTTTGGAGTGCAAAGCATTGACGGCAGCAAAAACCACGTAGTAGCATCGGCGTACATCAGCAGCAGGCTAAGCGATAAATGGGAAATAGGCGGCACGCTTTTGCATGATTGGAGCAGCACCGACAGTGACTTAAGCGCGGCAGTAAACTTTAATTATTATTTTTGATTGATGATATATAATTGAAAACATTTAATCAGATGAGCCCCGTGCGGTAAGCATGGGGCTTTTACTTATGTAAATTCAACCCCGGCGTTTTTTACTGTTTTAAATAAGTGTACAAACACTGATTAAGTTCACTGTTTTTATTATATTCTTTACATTTTGAAAATTAATTTGCAAAAGTTCACAAAAATTTACGGTTTTTGTTGACAGAAAAGAATTTTGGTGATAAATTTCAAGCTATATTATTATTTTATTTTAAGGGAAAGAGGTAAGTATCATGACAGGATTAATGTTGTTAGGCATCGCATTAGTCGTGTGTGCATGCGGCTATTTTGTCTATGGCCGCTGGCTTGTAAGACTGTGGGGCGTAGATCCCAATGCAAGAACACCGGCTTATGTGCATGAGGACGGCAACGACTACGTTCCTTCCTCCAAATTTACGGTTTTTGCGCATCAGTTTTCGTCCATTACGGGCGCAGGCCCTGTAACCGGCCCGATTATTGCCGCTATGTTCGGCTGGGCGCCGGTAATGCTGTGGCTGATGGTTGGCGGCATCTTCTTCGGTGCCGTGCAGGATTTCACCGCGCTGTACGCTTCCGTTAAAAACGAAGGCAAATCCATGGGCATGCTTATTGAACAGTACATCGGCAAAACCGGCAAAAAAATGTTCCTTTTGTTCTCGTGGCTGTTTACTTTGCTTGTAACCGCCGCTTTTGCGGATATTGTTGCCAGCACCTTTAACGGCTTTAAGGCAGACGGCGCCCTTGCAACTCCTAATGCCGCTGCGGCATCCATTTCGATGCTGTACATTGTTGTTGCTATTGCCTTCGGTTACTTTTTAAAGAAATGCCCTCTGGCAGAAGGCCCGAAACTGGCAGTTGCCATTGTGTTAATGATTGCCATGCTGTGGGCAGGCATTGAATACCCGCTGTATTATGATAAAACAACCTGGCTTTATGTGGTTTTTGCTTATATGTTTATGGCAGCAGTAATGCCGATGTGGCTTTTAATGGAGCCGCGCGATTATTTAAGCGTATTTTTGCTTTTAGGCATGATTGCCAGCGGCGTTATCGGTGTTATCTTCACCAACCCGTCTATTGAACTGCCGGCGTTTAAAGGCTTTGTTGTAAACGGCCAGCCGCTGTTCCCGATACTTTTCATCACCATTGCCTGCGGCGCTGTGTCGGGCTTCCACAGCCTGGTATCTTCCGGCACTTCTTCCAAAACCGTTTCCAACGAAAAAGACATGCTCTTTATCGGTTACGGTTCAATGCTTATTGAATCCATTCTTGCAGTTGTTTCGCTTATCGTTGTAGGCGCTGCGGCAACCGGCGGCGTAATGCCCAAAGGCACGCCGTTCCAGATTTTTGCCGGTGCCGTTGGCGGCTTTATGGGCATGTTCGGCCTTTCGGCGCACGTTGCCACCTGCGTAATTACCATGTGCGTATCCGCACTTGCGCTTACCACGCTCGATTCCGTTGGGCGTATCGGCCGTATGTGCTTCCAGGAACTTTTCACTTCCGGCAAACCGGAAGAAATGAGCGGCCTGCAGAAAGTTTTAACCAACAAATATTTTGCAACCGTTATTACACTGTTCTTCGGTTATCTGCTCTGCCTGGGCGGCTACATGAACGTATGGCCGCTGTTCGGTGCAGCCAACCAGCTGTGCGCAGCGCTGGTATTCATTTCGCTTTCGGTATTCCTTAAAGTTACCGGCCGCCAGGGCTGGATGCTTTATGTGCCGATGGGCTTTATGTTTGCCGCAACCATGAGCGCGCTTGCCATGAGCATTTACGGCATTGTCAATAAACTCGTTACCGGCGCACCGTTTGGCATGCTTACCGACGGTTTGCAGCTTGTTGTTGCCATTGCCCTTATTATTCTGGCACTTTTAATTGCTACCAACGGGCTTAAAACTTTGTGCGGCAGCAAAGCCGGAAGCAAAAATGAAACCGCAAACGCATAATTAAATGTAAAAATTTTGTGGCGCAGCCTGTAATACGCACGGGCTGTGCCTTTTTATGCGATTATTTTTTTACTGCATACTGTTTTTTTAATCTGAATTGTGTTAGAATTATTACATAGCCATTTTATCTTGGGAGGTAAGAGAATGAAAAAATTATTTAATCTGTTAATGGTAGCCCTGATGGCTGTATGTTTTGCTGTTCCCGCTATGGGCAAAGCCGAAGCCGCTAAAGTTGTAGTACTTCCTCTGGTTAACAACTCCGGTTCCGAAACCGCAGGCCAGATTTATATCAGCGGCGCTATTCAGCTGTTCGATTATCCTGAATACGAACTGCTTGAAAATGACGCTACCAACGATGCTATTGCAGCTGAAAACATTGGTAAAGACGGCGCTTCCAAAGACGCTATGGTACGCATTGCCAAAGCATCCGGCGCAGACCTTGTTGTCGGCATGGTTCTTGATACCTGCGAAGACAACCCGGTATTCCCGAGCGCAGAACGCATTCTGAAACTTGACATCACCGGCAAAACCTATGCTTACAGCGCAGTAAACGGCAAGTTCTATGAACACCGCATTTATGAGGACAAAGAAATCGACGAAACCCTTACCAGCCGCTGGGATTGGGTAAGCGAAGAATTTGGCCGCTGCGTAACCCGCGAAATGAAACGCGTTGACAAAGCATTCATGGAAAACGACTTTTAATTAACGGCTGATATTCGGGCTCCTGCTTTTGGGCAGGGGCCTTTTTATTTTGCAGGTGGAAAAAATTATGTCTATATGGTAAAATTAAATGATAGAGTCAGCTTTATCTTAACGGAATTATTATATAGACAGGAGGATGGCACTTTGAATAATGACATCCATATAGTTTTGGACAGCATTGCTTCCGCCGCGGAAACGCCGCTGGCGCATGACGCACGCTGCCATATTTTGCAGCTTATTTTCCGCCATAAAGCGGTTGAGTGGCGCGACGGCGAAAAAACGCCGGAAGAAATGTTTAAAATGGTGAAGGAAAGCGGCGAACTGCCGAAAACTTCCCAGCCGCCGGTTGGCGAGTTTTTGGATTTGTTTACGAGCCTTGCCGAAGAAGGAAAGAAAGTTATAGGTATTTTTGTAGACAGCGTTTTAAGCGGAACTTACCATACCGCCTGCATGGCAGCGCGGCAGGTAATGCAGGAAATTCCTGGTGCCGATATCCGCATTTTCGACAGCCTTACTGCGGCAACGCCCATCAGCGCACTGGCGCTTGATGTTTTGAAAAAGGCTGATGAAGGCGCCGGTATGGATGAACTGGAAGCGTTTATTAACGGCGCCATTGCACGCACGGAAACCTGTTTTTCGGTAAATACGCTGGAATATTTGCAGAAGGGCGGGCGCATAGGTGCTGTTGGCGCGCTGCTCGGAAGCCTTTTGGGCATTCGCCCGGTAATAACTTTGGATAAGGAAGGCAAACTTGTTGTAGCCGCCAAATGCCGCACCCGCAGCAAGGTGCTTAATACAATGCTTGAAATTTCTTCTTCGCACGGAGAGCTTGAAAGAATCTGCATTGCCCATGAAGGCGCGGAAAAAGATGCCGAATATCTGTACGAAGAAATGACTAAGCGTTATCCCGGTGTGCCGGTACTGATGACAGGCATCGGCGCGGTTTTGGCTACCCATTTGGGGCCAGGCTGCATTGGGCTTTTTGTACGTACCAAAGAATAAATCCGGCGCGGCCGGAAAATAAAAAGGCAGGGCTATCTGCCATAATCAAGGAGTGAAGATGAACTTAACACAGACGGCTGTAATTAACGGCCACGATATAAAAAACATGCTGCTGGGCGCTTATGCGGCTTTTGCCGCCGGTTACCGGCAGATTGACGAATTAAACGTGTTCCCGGTGCCTGACGGCGATACCGGGACGAATATGATGCGCACCATGGAAGCGGTGCACCGTGCGCTTTTGCCGCTTGATACGGATTCTGCGGCGGAGGTTGGTGCAGCGGCTGCCAAAAGTGCGATTATGGGCGCGCGCGGCAACAGCGGCGTAATACTTTCGCAGCTTTTGCGCGGCATTGGGCGCGGGCTGGCAGGCAAAGCGCGCGTTACAGGCAACGAGCTGGGCAAGGCCTTTCAGTTTGGCATTTTATATGCCTACCGCAGCGTTGCCAAACCGGTGGAAGGCACCATTTTAACGGTGGCGCGCGGCATAGCCAAAGAGGCTTACCACGCAGTGCGCCGCGGCGAGGACTTTACCGAAATTTTAACCGAAGCCATTGCAGGCGGCAAAAAAGAACTGGCACGCACGCCGGAACTTTTGCCCGCTTTAAAAGCAGCCGGTGTGGTTGATGCCGGCGGCCAGGGCCTGATTGTATTTTTGCAGGGCTGCTTAAACGGCCTTCTGGGCAAAAACTTGCCGGAGGAAGATGAGCAGCACATATCCGTTAATAAAATTGCCGCCCTGCCGGCAGAAGAAGTTGACTTAACAAATCCGTACTGCACGGAATTTATTGTAAAAAATACGGTGGTTGATGATAAAACCGTGCGCGCGGCGTTATCGCCGTTAGGCAATTCGCTTATTGTAGCGGCAATGGATGACGTGGTAAAAGTGCATATCCATACTGCCAACCCGGGCGCTGTTTTGCAGCAGGCACTTGAATGGGGCACGCTGCACGATATTAAAATTGACAACATGGCAGAGCAGCACGAACACCGCGTATTCAATGCGGCGGCAGTGCAGCAGCCGGCACCCAAAAAAGAAGGCACCGGCCTTGTAAGCGTGGCGGCAGGCAGCGGCATTGCGCAAATTATGCTGGCGCAGGGCGTTGATGAAATCATCAGCGGCGGGCAGAGCATGAACCCTCCTGTGGAAGAATTTGTACACGCCATTGAAAACGGCGCTTACAGCAAATATATTATTCTGCCCAACAATAAAAACATTGTGCTGGCAGCGCAGCAGGCGCAAAAACTGCTTGGAGCGGATCGTGTAAGCTATGTGCCGACCATTAATCTGGCGCAGGGCATTGCCGCTATTCTGGCGTTTGATTCTTCGCAGACGATGGAAGAAAATACTGCCGCTATGAAGAAAGCGGCGCAGAGCGCACATTGTGCGGCAGTAAGCATTGCCGTGCGCGACAGCGTTGTGGGCGGGCTACCCATTATTAAGGGCGATTATATCGGCCTGTTGGAAAATAAAATTGTCTGCACAGGCTCGGGTTTAAACGAAGCAGCCATAGGCGCGGTGCAGAAAGCCGGTACATACTGGGAACTTTTAACCCTGTACTACGGCAGCGATATTACCGAAAGCGAAGCGCAAAGCGCAGCTGCAGAACTTGAAAAGCTGTGCCCCGGCGCGGAAGTACAGGTGCTTGAAGGCGCGCAGCCTTTATACCCGCTGATTATAACTTTGGAATAGCATAAAATTAAGGCATGCAGGCCGCATGCCTTTTGTTTTGGAGGGGACTTATGCAGGAAATCATGCTGGCGATTGTCCTCGGCATTGCCGTGGGGCTCGCCAATTTGCTGAGTTATAAAATAAAATTTTATTTAAGTAAACTTTCTACGCTGTGCCTGTGTACCATGCTGTTTTGCCTTGGCGCAAAAATCGGCTGTGATGACGCGTTGCTGGCAAAACTGGGTACGCTCGGCGTTCAGGCTGGAGCTATTGCCTTTGGCGCGGTGTGCGGCAGCATACTTTTTTTATCTGCCGCCATTAAGATGCTGGCGCGCCCGGCAGATACAGAGGAGGGCGAGTAATGCTTAGTGTTGCCGTTTCTCTCGTTGGCGGGCTGCTTTTTGGCTATTTGTTTTTGGATACGGGCGTTAAAGACACGCTGGATTTAATTTTAATGTCGGCACTGGACGTAATGATTTTTATTGCCGGTATCGAAATCGGCAGCAACCGCGGTATTTTAAAACGCATCTGCAACGTGCACAGTGCGCTGCTGGCGCTTGCCATACCTTTGGCGGTAGCCTGCGGCAGTATTTGCGGCGCACTGCTTTTGGGGCATATCGCCGGGCTGAGCGCGTATGATTCGCTGCTTGTCGGCGGCGGGCTTGGATGGTACAGTTTTTCTTCGGTTGTTATCAGCGCTATGTACAGTACGGAAATTGGTACAGTAGCATTTTTGGCAAATATGATGCGCGAAATTTCCGGTTTCTTTTTAATACCGCTTTTGGTGCGCGTGCATAAATTTCTGGCGCTTGCCCCCAGCGGTGCTGCTACTATGGACAGCGGTCTGCCGGTAGTAATAAAATATACCAACCTGCATGTCGGTATGTACTCCTTCATCGACGGGCTGGTGCTTACGCTCATCGTGCCCGTGCTCATTTCGTGGCTGTTGAGTTTAAGGTGAAAAATATCGTCAATTTATAAAACAAAACCTGCCTTGCGCAAAAACGAAAGGCAGGTTATTTTATGTTTGTAACTGATTATGCAGTTGTAATTTGTACTGTTTTTTTATATTCGCAAAGTGTTTGCACTGTTTCAGCGATGCAAAAATGCTGCGGCTCTTTCGATTCCGTCCGGGCAAGGCACCGGACTCTTGTACAAAGTGCCCTAAATTTAGCCGCCGCAGTTTTTGTATCTTGCTTCACAGTGTAAACACTTTGCTTTGCAGTTTAGTATTTGGAATTTGCGTAAGATTGCTGGGTGAGGCATTTTCCTCACCATAGCATTCTGGTTCCATTTCAAAGGTAAGAGAAGTTACAAAAATATCATTGGAATCATAAGTGGATTTAGTTTTATAAATTCCGTCCGATATTTTTTGAAAATCAGATGTCATATATTTTTTGGGTGTGAAATTTTGAAAATTTTTCATGTCGTCTTAATTCCTATAAATTTTTGATTTGGAGCTTTTCTCCATTCCCAGATAAATAGAAAGTTATTATCTAAATGCTGCTGGCACATGGCAATATGGCTCCCGAGAGAAATCAAGATTAGCAGGTTGTTCATCAACTAACTCTCCATTCCACTCAAGTCCGGTTTTGAAAGCGTTTGCAGCAGCCTTTGCTTCCATTTTTGTTAATAGCAACGCTGCATCCCGGTTTATATCTTCCTCACTGCAGTTTGATGGGCTGCCGTATTTGTCGTAATAATAAGTTGGGCCGCAAAGCCAGTAGACCATTTTAGCAGTAACTATATCACAAGCGGGATTCATTACAATTTGTTCAACTGTAAACATTCCATCATCATAATTATAATCTGCAATCATGTAGTGGAGTTCTTCAGCGGATGTGATATGCGAAAATAATTCTGCAATTTCTTTTTTATAAGCTTCAAAACCTATTTCTCTTTGACGGCAGAATCCTTTGTAAAATTCTTCTTCCTCACAGCCTTCCATTTCATCGTCAAACTCATCTTGTTCCATGTCTAAATAATAGTCATCTCCAGCACAAGACGCACGTTCCATAAGAATATCAAGTTCTTTTTTTCTTTCTTCTGACAGCATGATAATATCCTCCTTATCTAATAAATACATTGAATTGAGGTTTATTATTCTAATTATATTTTAACATAAATAATTAAGAAAAAATTTTAATGTGGTATATGAATTATCAAAAATTATTAAATTTACATAGGTATCATAAGGCTGTTATAAAACTAAAATTGGCTTTGTATAAAAAGGCACGGGTTACGTCAGGCGCGACATTCAAAAAATAGGCAAACTATAAATAAAGTATTTGCAGCGTTTGCCGAGGACTGTTTGAGTTTGCGCAGCAAACGAGTTCCGCAGGTGCTGCAAATACTGGCTTATTTATTGCATTTGCCGTTTATTTTTTGTTGGAGCGAAGGCATTTTGGGCTGAGTCGCCAATTAGTGCCGAGTGATAGCGAAGGCAATAATTGTGCCAGCGAAGCTACGCAAATTTTGCGATTGAATAACGAGCAAAATTTACGCTACCTTAATATTTTAGCCCATAAAAAGTAACAGCAGTAAAAACTAATTTAATAAATAATAAACTTAATTATAATTAAAACGTTAATGTAATCATATACAAATAAAACAAAACCTGCCTTGCGCAAAAACGCGGGCAGGTTATTTTATGCTTTTAGCTGATTATGTAGTTAAAATTGTATCGTTTTTTCGCATATTGTGCGTCAAATTGTAAGTTGTATTATTGTTTTTAAAGCTATTCAATAAGTAAAGCTGATTTATTTGCAATTTTTTCTTTAATAGCAAAAACCGTATCTTCAACTGAAAATAGAGTTGTGTCTAAAATATTTTTCTCGTATGTTCCTAAGTTATTAAATTGCTTCCACATAGTTTCTACTAATTCAATATTAGTTTTTCTATCTAATTTTGAACGTTCAATAGCTCGCTTCAAAGTTTCTTCCTTATTAGCCCTTAAAATTATATAATGAACTTCGTATCCTTCGCGTACAATGTTCAACCACGGCTCCAAAAACCAAGGGCCGATAATGCCATCTACAATCACATCATAGCCTCCGCGGACATAACGCTTTGCGGCTTCTAAAAAAGCCTCTATCACAATTAGGTTTTGTTCGTTAGATTCAGGTAAATGTGGGGGAATTGCTCCTTTACTAAGATAATGGTAAAAATCATCTGTGTGCATATGCACTGACTTTTCCATACTGGATTCTTTTGCAACAATAGCTGATGTTGTGGTTTTTCCTGTTCCCGGTGCGCCGGTAATTACAATGATTCTTCCGTTCTTCATTTATTTCTATCCTTCCAAATTCCGATTTATTGCTTTGTTTATATATTAAGCGGCAAATTAAAACCTGTCAAATTATTGGTTTTGCATTTTAAGGCTGCCGTAAAATTAAAACCTGCCTTGCGAAAAAACGCTGGCAGGTTATTTTATTTCTGTTGTAAGCAGAATATTTAATTTTTATTGCGTGCGGCGGCACGTTTCAGGCTTAAGCCGATACGGTTGCGCGCTTCGTCGATGCTGATAATCTCTGCTTCTACAATATCACCGACGGCGACAACGTCAAGCGGATGGCGGAAGCGTTTATCCGACAGTTCGCTGCGGTGCGCAAAGCCGCTGGTTTTAAGGCCGATATCAATAAAAGCGCCAAAGTCTACCACGTTCTGCACGCGCCCTTTAACAATGCTGCCAATGGCAAGGTCACTTAATTTGGCAACGTGTTTGCGTGTTAAGGGCGGCGGTGTGTCCTCGCGCGGGTCGCGCCCGGGGCGTGCCAGTGCTGCCAAAATGTCCGTAACGGTGGGCAGCCCGGCATCAAGCGTTTTGGCTAGCTGTTCAGCATCGGCGTTTGCGGCGGCCTGCTGCAATTCTGCGCCGGTGCAGTCCTTTAAGCTAAAGCCCAAAAGTTTAATAATTTCTTCCGTCAGCTTGTAGCTTTCTGGGTGTACGCTGGTGTTGTCAAGCGGGTTTTGGGCGCCTGCAATGCGTAAAAAGCCTGCGCACTGCGTAAAGGCGGCGGGGCCAAGCCTGCTTACTTTTAAAAGTTCTTTGCGGGCGGTAAAGCTGCCGTGCTCATCGCGCCAGGCAATAATGTTTTTGGCAACGGTTGGCGAAACGCCTGCCACATAGCTTAAAAGTGCGGGTGAGGCGGTGTTAAGTTCCACGCCAACGTGGTTAACGCAGCTTTCCACAACGCCGGTGAGCGTTTCGGCCAGTTCTTTCTGATTAACGTCGTGCTGGTACTGCCCTACGCCAATAGCCTTCGGTTCAATTTTTACAAGTTCCGCCAGCGGGTCCTGCACGCGGCGTGCGATGGAAACCGCACCGCGCAGCGAAACGTCAAGCTCGGGCAGTTCTTCGCGCGCCAGCTTGGAGGCAGAATATACTGAAGCCCCTGCTTCGCTGACAATGGTGTAGGCAATGTTAAGCTTGTGCTTTTCAATCATCTGCGAGGTAAATTCTTCTGTTTCGTAAGAAGCTGTGCCGTTGCCGATGGCAACAAGCGTTACGCCGTAAGTGTTTACAAGGTTTAAAAAGCCTGCTTCGGCCTGTGCCCTTTGTTTTTCGCTGCCGGTAATGTATAAAGCGTCTGTGGCCAGTGTTTTGCCCTGCGGGCTGATGACGGCTGCTTTACAGCCGGTGCGGTAGCCGGGGTCAAGCCCAAGCACGGTATGCCCGGCAACAGGCTGCTGCAATAACAGCTGGCGCAGATTGGCCGCAAAAATGCTGATGGCCTGCTTTTCGGCCTTTTCGGTAAGTTCGTTTCTTATTTCGCGTTCCAGTGAAGGGAAAATAAGGCGTTTGTAGCTGTCGGCAAGTGCCGCTGTATACATTTCAGTCCATACGGTGTGCTGCTGTATTTTAAGTTTACGCGCCAGTTTTTCGGTCATAATTTCGGCGGGGTATTTAAGGCTTACTTTTAACAGCCCTTTGTTTTCGCCGCGGTTTAGTGCCAAAATGCGGTGCGGCGGCAGGCGGTGTACGGGTTCGGCATAATCCGCGTACATTAAAAAGTCTTTGGCTTCTGTTTCGTCTGCGCCAAGCGCCGATGCAAGCTCGGCGTTCTTCCACAGTTCGCGGCGTATAAAATCGCGCACGGCGGCGTTGTCCGAGATGTTTTCGGCAACGATGTCCATTGCTCCCTGCCACGCTTCTTCGGCGCTGTTTACGCCTTTTTCCGCATCAATATGCAGTGCGGCAAGTTTTTCAAGCGGCAGCGGCGGCTGTACCTGCTGCGTTATAAGTTCTGCCAGCGGCTCCAGACCTTTTTCGCGGGCTATCTGAGCGCGGGTGCGCTTTTTAGGGCGGTAGGGCAGGTATAAATCTTCAAGTTCCTGCATTTTTACTGCGGCGTCAATCTGCGTTTTAAGTTCCGGCGTCAGTTTTTCCTGCGCTTCAATGGCGGCAAGTATTTCCGCACGGCGTTCTTCCAGCTGGCGCAGGTATTTGGCCCGTTCTTCAATGCTGCGCAGCGCTTCTTCGTCCAAAGTACCGGTGGCTTCTTTGCGGTAGCGCGCAATAAAGGGTATGGTGTTGCCGCCGTCCAAAAGCTCCAGCGCGGCGTGCACCTGCTGCGGTTTTACTTTCAGCTCGGCTGCTATAATTTGTTCAATAGTCATGGCGTACCTCGTTTTACAAAAATAATATTACTACATTCGCCGCGGTCAGGAAAAATCCTTGTGGCGCTTTAGTGAAATATTTTTGTCAACGGATAATGAATATTGACAGAGAAAATCTTATTTAATATAATTATTAAAAAGATTTATTAAGGCTGCATTGCTTTAAGGGCAATGCCGGAAGGAGGAGCTTATGTTAACTAACAGCGAACTTACTGCTATTTTGCGCGAAAACGGCTATAAAGTTACGCCGCAGCGCCTGGCTGTGTACGAAACGCTGGCAGCAACGCATGAACATCCCAGCGCTGAAATGCTGTACAAAACGCTGCGCCCCAAATATCCTTCCATGAGTTTTGCTACCGTATATAAAACCGTGGAGATATTAAACAGGCTGCATGTCATCCAAATCATCAATACCGGTGAGGACAGCTTCCGCTATGATGCCGACATCAGCGACCATCACCATGTGCAGTGCACCTGCTGCGGCAAGGTAGAGGATTTGTTTAATGTTGATTACAGCGGTATTATGGCACAGGCCGAAAAAGAAAGCGGCTACAAATTAAGCGGGCACCAGTTCTATTTTTACGGGGTCTGCGAAAACTGCCGCAAAAAACACTGAGCGTACTGAAAGGGCCCCGTTCGGGGTCCTGTTTATTTTTCAGGGAAAATAAAAGTTACAAATATTTAAAAAAATTTACTTTTTTATCAATCTTAAGTGCTTAACTTTTGCTATAATTATAAGGTATAAAAGTAAAAATGGGGAGGATTAACTATGGAACTTGCCCAAAGAATTGAACATACATTATTAAAACCCGAAGCAACCGTTAAAGATATTATGCGCCTTTGCGACGAAGCGCAGAAATACCACCTGTACGCCGTATGCGTAAATCCGTGCTATGTGCCGCTGGCAAAACACCTTTTGCAGGGCACGGAGGTAAAAGTAGTAACCGTGGTTGGTTTTCCGCTGGGTGCAACTTTCAGCAGCGTTAAAGCGCTGGAAGCCAAAACGGCAATGGAAGAACATGCCGATGAAATTGATATGGTTATGAATGTTTCGGCCTTTAAAACAGGCGATTATGCTGCTGTAACGGAAGATATCCGCCGCGTGGTGGAAGCAGCGGCGCCCTGCCCGGTAAAAGTTATTATCGAAGCAGCGTACCTTACTCCGCGTGAAAAACGCACTGCCTGCCGCATTATTGCCGACGGCGGCGCAAAATTTGTAAAAACCTCCACCGGTTTTGGCCAGGGCGGCGCAACGGTGGAGGATGTAAAGCTTTTGCACGAAGAAGCAGGCAAGTATGGTTTAAAGGTTAAAGCCGCAGGCGGAATCCGCGATGCGGAAACTGCCAAAGCCATGGTAGAAGCAGGCGCCGACCGCATAGGAACCAGCGCAGGCGCAGCCATTGCCGCAGGTGAAGCATGACGGGCGAGTTTAAAATTTCCGTGCTGGCCAGCGGCAGCAAAGGCAATGCCACCATTATTACAGCGGGCGGCAAAAACTTTTTGATAGATGCCGGTATCAGCTGCCGTCAGCTTACGCAGCGCATAAAAGAAACCGGCATGCAGCCGGAGGATTTGGACGGCGTGCTTTTGACGCACGAACACCGCGACCATATCAGCGGCCTGCCGGTATTCAGCCGTAAATACCACTTGCCGGTGTTTGCCAACGAGCCGACCTGGCGCAGTTTGCCGCAGCGCAGCGAAATGGAACGCAGCTGCTGCCGTCTGCTGCCAAAGTGCCTGGAAACGGAAGGGCTGAAAATTGAAAACTTTGCCGTTCCGCATGACGCGGCAGGTGCCGTAGGCTATGTGTTCAGTTATGCCGGTGCGCGCTGCGTGTACCTTACGGACGTTGGCTTTATTACTGAAGAAATTAAAAATAACGTTGCCGGTGCGGATACACTGGTGCTTGAAGCAAACCACGACGAAGAAATGCTAAAAAAAGGCATTTACCCATATGCCTTAAAGCAGCGCATTCTGGGCACGCGCGGGCATTTATCCAACAAAGCCGCGGGCTGGCTGCTTTCGCAGATGGCGCGGCTGCCGGGTGAAGTAATACTGGCGCATCTCAGCCAGGAAAACAACACGCCAGAGCTTGCGCTTAAAACGGTGCGCAGAATTTTGGACGCAGGAGAAACCGGCGGGGATACGCAAATATATGTAGCCTCGCAGGATGAAATAGTAAAAAATTATTGAGGGGTGTAAAAAATGCAGAAAACATTGCTTAAAAAATCAATGAATTTATTTTTATGCGGCATATTAAGCACGGCCGTCCTTTTAGGCGGCTGCGGCATCGGCAATACTGCCAATACGCAGAAAGAAGAACAGCCTGCCGCCACAGTTCAGCAGGAAGTAAAACTTTCCGGCGCGCGCAATACTCCGGTAGTGGTAGCGGCGCAAAAAGTTGGCCCTGCCGTTGTAGGCATAACCAATAAAGCCTATGTGCGCGACTTTTTTAACCGCGTGCAGCTTACCGAGCGCGGCACAGGCAGCGGCGTTATTTACGACAAAAGCGGCCTGATTGCCACCAACAACCACGTTGTGGAAGGTGCGCAGGAAATTATCGTGAGCCTAACGGACGGGCGCAGCGTTAAAGGCAAGGTGCTTGGCGCAGATGCTGCAACAGACCTTGCCGTTGTTAAAATTGATGTTGATGAAGATTTGCCGGTAGCCAAATTCGGCGATTCTTCCACCTTGCAGGTTGGTGAACCCGCTATTGCCATCGGTAACCCGCTGGGGCTGGAATTCCGCGGCAGCGTAACGGTTGGTGTTATCAGCGCGTTAAACCGCTCTATCGAATTGGGCGACCGCAAGTTTAACCTTATTCAGACTGATGCCGCCATTAACCCCGGCAACTCCGGCGGCGCGCTTGTTAATGCCGACGGCGAGGTTGTAGGCATTAACTCTGCCAAAGTAGCGGTAAGCGGCGTTGAAGGCATTGGTTTTGCCATCCCGGTAAACTCTGCTAAACCTATTTTGGACGAGCTTGCCCAGCACGGACGCATTGCGCGCCCCTATATCGGCGCCAGCCTGATTGATAAAGATATTTCCGCACGTTATGGCTTTGACCTTGATTTGCACGGCGGCATTTTTGTAATGAAAATTGTTACTGGCGGCCCTGTTTATAACGCAGGCATGCGCCCCGGAGACATTATTTTAACCTTTGACGGCGCTAAAGTGGAAACCGTGCCTGAACTGCGCACTAAACTTGCAGAAAAGAAAGTTGGCGACACCGTTGCCATTGTTGTGCTGCGTGCAGGCATTGAACGCACCTTGCAGGTAACTTTGCAGGAAATGCCGGAGGGAAACTGATATGAAATTCAGCCTCGTCTGCGTAGGTAAAATTAAGGAAAAATACCTTACCGAAGGCATTGCCGAGTTTACCAAGCGCCTGACGCCGTACTGCAAGCTGGAAACCATTGCCATTGGCGAAGAAAAAATGCCGGATAACCCTTCGCCTGCCGAAAAAGAGCAGGTGCTGGCTAAAGAAACGGAGCGTTTGATAAACGCCATACCGGCAAGCGCTTATGTGGTGCTTTTGGACTTGCAGGGCAGGGAAATAACCTCGCCGCAGCTGGCGGAACTGTTTGACGGCTGGGCGCTGGCTGGCAAAAGCCATATAGCCTTTGTTATCGGTGGAGCATTTGGCTATACGGACGCTTTGCGCAGGCGCGCAGATATGCGCTGGAGCTTTTCCAAGCTGACTTTTACGCACCAGATGATACGCCTTTTGCTGGTAGAACAAATTTACCGCGCGTTTAAAATAAGCCGCGGGGAAAAATACCATTGGTAGCAGATAACTACAAATAAAAACAGAGCAGCGAAAGCTGCTCTGTTTTTTTATCCGCTTTTTTGATAAGCATAAGGCAATTTTATTCAGTTAAGCGCACTTTTTTACCGTCTATTTCTATTTCCAACGATACTCCTAAATCATCAGTCCAGGCATAGCATTTATATAGTAGTTGTAAAATCAGCTGGTCCGGTGTTTCCGTAAAAGTAACCCTTAGTATAACAGGCCAGCCAGGATATTCATTCTTAAATTTTTCACTGTGAATATGTTTCAAATATCCTTCCATTTTATCTAACAGCGCAGTTTGCGTTTCCGGCGTTCCGTCAATAAAACCGTTGCAGACCAGTATTAACAAAACTTCTTTTGTTTTTGTTTCTGCCATAATGTCAATAGAATGTAAATCGCCAAACATATTTTCAATAGACATAGTTATCCTCCCTGCTTAAAGTCAGAAATTTTCAATACACTAAAACGCCGATAATACCGCTGATGAGCATAAGGCTGATGGCACCGACTTTGCGGTAGTAGTGCAGGTAAAACAGCACGGCAAGCACAGGTATGCCAATGGGGTTAAAGGTGCTGCTTTCACTAGTGGCATTGTCTATCGGGAAAACGGTAATATATAAAAAGAAAATTACTGCCGTAATCATAAAGGCAATAACCGCCGGGCGGATGCCGCACAGCGCTTCTTTAACAAGACGCGACTGGCTGAATTTTTCCAGCGAGCGGGCAACAAAATAAACTATGATGAACGAAGGCAGTGATACGCCGAGTGTGGCGATAAACGACCCCATAAACGCCGGTACAAAATCCGGACCGCACACGCGCGCCCCAACGTAGGTTGCGGTGTTGACGGCAATCGGCCCCGGAGTCATCTGCGAAATGGTAATAATACGTGCGTATTCCGCAGCCGGAATCCATCCGTGTGCCAAAACTTCCTGCTGAATAACGCTGACCATGGCAAGACCGCCGCCGAAAGAGAAGAGGCCGATTTTAAAGAACACAAAAAACAAATCCCAGTAAATGCTCATCATTCAGCACTCCTTCCCAAAAGGCGGTAAGCGGCAATGGCGTACAGCGCCGCCGCGATAACGGTGGAGGCAATGCCAAAGCCCAAAACGTAAATTTCCGCAACGGAAATTAAAAGTATAGCCCACCCAAGTTTGTTGCTGACGGAAGAAGCAAACATTTTTTTGGTGGCAACTACCAAAAGCACGGTAATAGCGGCGTTAACTCCGGCGAAGAATTTTAAAATGTAAGTGTTGCTGTCCAGTCCGCTGGAAGCAAACAGCATGGCAATGGCAAAAATAATTAAAAACGAAGGCAGCACTACGCCGATGGTGCAGACAAGCGCGCCCATAATTCCTGCCAGGCGGTAGCCTAAAAAAGTGGCAGAGTTAACGGCAATAACGCCCGGCAGCGACTGTGCAATCGCCAGCACATCGGTAATGTCCTTATCGTCAATCCAGCCCTGACGTTCAACAAATTCGTCGCGGATTAAGGGAATCATGGCAAGGCCTCCGCCGATAGTGAACAGCCCTATTTTAAAAAACACATTAAACATGTGCAGGTAACTTACTTGTTTTTGCTGCATATCAACACTTCTTTCCCAAAACATAATTAACAGGTGATAAATATATTATCTCCTAAATATGCAGGCTTGGCAAGTTAAATTGTGGAAATGTTATTGTTTATGTCATTTAGTTTTAATTTACGTTTCCTTTTTGTATTTACGCTAATATTTTTTAATTTACTTTTTTATTCATATTACTTTTTGTTGTGCAAACTCAAACAGTCCTCGGCAAATGCTGCAAGTGCTTTAATTATGGTTTGCCTATTTTTTGAATGCCGCAGCTCCGCTCAAATTCGTACTTTGGTAACTTTTTACTACATACAGCAATGTTTACGTAGTTTTTATTACATAATATATTAAAGTACATAAATTTTTACAATTTGCAGTAGTAAAGTTTGATATAAAGGCAGAGTATTCTAAATCAAATACAAAAAGTTCGGTTTGCGGCTAAATCGCGGCATTAAAAATTTAGCGGTATTTACTAAAAAGCAATAAAAATTTACAGGTGTTTGAGCGAAGCGAGTTCCGTGGAAATTTTTATTGGTTGCTGTGTGCCGCGTGCGGATTTTTTGCTTTAGCAATAAAATTCGTAAATTTTTGCTAGCCGCGAAACTTTCTTGGTTCGTTCTTTGGTTACAAAGAATGAACATGAATAATAAAGTAAATTAGTATATAATAAAATAAATTCAAAGATGTAAAGTAAGAAATAGCACTCCATTGTTTGACAATAATTAAAAATCAATTATAATATAAAGAAAGAGGGATAATCCGGTAGTCGCGTGTCGGTTCTCTCCTCGAAAGTTAACAACTGTTGAAAGAAAGACCGGCTTCGACCATAGCTGGTCTTATTTCATTTTACGCTGTTATTAGCTGAGTCGCCAATTAGAAACGAGCCATAAGCGAAGTTTATAATTGTGACAGCGAAGCTATGCAAATTTTGCGATTGAATAATGAGCAAAATTTACGATACCTTAATATTTTTGGCCTACAAAAAGTAATCTGAGTAATAGAGTAAATCAAAATATATTATTATAAATACAAAGGCATTAACCAAAAACGCCATGACCTAAAAGTCATGGCGTTTTAATATAACAAATATAAAATTACTGCCTTTTTATCTCCGCATCCACGGATGTTTTCCATTTCAGCACAAGCGCAACGATAAGGCTTAACACAAATGCCGCTGCAAAAACATACAGCGTTGCCGTGTAGCCGCTGGTGGTTTCGCGCATGTAGGATAACAGCAGCGGCCCGGCAATGCCTGCCAGACCCCACGCTGTTAAAATTTTGCCGTGGATGGCGCTTAATTCTTTCGTCCCGAACAAATCGCTTAAATACGCCGGCATGCACGAAAAGCCGCCGCCGTAGCAGGAAATAATTACAAATACCAAAATCTGGAACAGCAGGGCATTAGTTGTTTGCGCCAGCAGGTAAAAAGCTGCTATTTCGATAATGAAAAACAAAACATATACGCTGCGCCTGCCGATATAATCGGAAACAGTGGACCAGGCAATGCGCCCGCCGCCGTTAATCAGCCCGATAATTCCCACCATGGAAGCTGCTGCTTCCGGCGTCATGCCTGCAACCTCCTGCGCCATGGGCGAAGCAACTGCCAAAAGCCCGATGCCGCAGGTGATGTTGGTAAAGAATATCCACCACAGTGCGTAAAACTGCCAGGTTTTAAGCGCCTGCGCAGCAGTATAGCTTTTGGGCTGCAAAAGTGTGGTGTAGCCGCTTTTTGCTTGCTGCTCCTGCGGCTGTGTTTTGGGCGGCTCTAAGTACGAGGCGGAAAGCACCATAATTACCATGTAGGCTGTGCCCAGAATAATAAAGTTTTGCATAAGCCCGTAAGCTGCAACAAGGTGCTGCATTAACGGCCCGGCAATTAAACTTGCAAAGCCAAAGCCCATAATGGCAAGCCCGGTGGCAAAGCCGCGGTTATTGGGAAACCATTTAACCAAAGTTGATACCGGCGTTATATAGCCAACACCCAGCCCGATGCCGCCGATAAAACCGTAAAACAAATACAGCAGCGCAAGGCTTTTTAAATGTACGGCAAGGGCAGTGCCAAGCATGCCGGTGCCAAAAAACAGCGCGCTGGTAAAACCGCTTCTGCGCGGGCCATGTTTTTCTACAAAGCCGCCTAAAAAACCGGCGGAAAGCCCTAAGAACAAAATAGCAATGGAAAAAGCCCATGTTGTTTCCTGCAAGGTAAAGCCAAGTTCAGCCATAATGGGACGGGTAAGTACGCTCCATGCATAAACGCTGCCGATGGAAATGTGGATGCCTACTGCTGCCAGTGCGATAAGCCATCTGTTTTTCATGATAAAATCTCCTTTACTGTGCAACGAAGGAGAGAAACATCCAGACAAAAAAGCCGTCCGGGCATTTCTCTCTGCCCAGACGGCCGGCTAATCTTACAGCAGCGCGGTCCACGTGGTTAGTTCCACTTATATCCGTCAGTTCCGCGTCGCCTATGCAATTGAATAAATTAATTATATCAGCCACGGCTTTTTTGTCAAGCAAATCTGCGCATAAGCCTGGCGATTTTGTTTTTGGCGCTGATTTGTGTTAAGATATAAACATACTTGTGAGCGAGGTAAGATTATGATTTTAAGTGCAGAAAATTTGGGCCATAGCTATGGCGTAAGAACTTTGTTTAAAAATATCAGTTTTAATATAGAAGAAGGCGACAAAATAGGCGTTATCGGCGTTAACGGCACGGGCAAAAGTACGCTGCTGCGCGATATAGCAACCGGCGAACCGGGCGAAGGCAAAATTACCAGAAACGGCACCTGCGTAATTGAATATTTGCCTCAGGACCCTGCTTTTGACCCTGACGCAACGGTGCTGGAGCAGGTGTTCAGGGGCGAATCACCGCAGCTTGACGTTGTGCGCCGTTATGAAGAAGCAGTGCAGCAGGCAGCGGCAGAGCCGGATAATAAAGCCGCGCGCCAAAAGCTGCTTGCCCTGCAGCAGGAGATGGACAGCAAATTTGCCTGGCAGATGGAAAGCGAAGCAAAAGCAGTTTTGGATAAACTTGGCATTACCGATTTGCAGCAGCCGATGAAAGAATTAAGCGGCGGCCAGCGCAAACGCGTGGCTTTGGCCGGTGTTTTGGTGCGCCCCAGCGACCTTTTGATTTTGGACGAACCTACCAACCACATGGACAACGAAACCGTTGCCTGGCTGGAAGAAGTTTTGCAGAAACGCAAGGGTGCGCTTTTAATGGTTACGCACGACCGCTATTTTTTTGACCGCGTTGTAAACCGTACTTTGGAAATTGACGGCGGCGAAGGCTATTTATACACTGGCAATTACAGTTTGTTTTTACAAAAACGCGAAGAACGCCGCATTGCAGCAGCAGGTGCAGCGCAGCGCCTGCGCAACGTGTACAGGCGCGAACTGGCGTGGATAAGCCGCGGGGCGGAAGCACGCCGCACCAAAAGCAAAGAGCGCATTGAGCGTTTTAATGAATTGAAAAAAGAAGTAAATAACATCAAAACCGAGCAGCAGCTGGAAATTTCTTCCGTTGGTTCGCGCCTAGGCAAAACCATTATTGAGTGCGAGCACATCGGGCTGGATTACGGCGGCAAAACCTATATTGATGATTTTAATTACGTGCTGCTCCGCAATGACCGCATTGGCATTGTTGGCCCTAAAGGCAGCGGCAAAAGCAGCTTGATGGATATTATCGCCGGGAGGCTTGTGCCCACACGCGGCACCGTTAAGGTTGGGCAAACCGTAAAAATTGGTTATTTTGCCCAGCACAGCGAGTTTAAGGATGCTGACTGCCGCGTTTTGGAATATATAAAAAACGTCAGCGACTATATTGAAACCGCAGACGGCACGCGCATAACGGCGGCGCAGATGCTGGAGCGCTTCTTGTTTCCGCCGGAGCTGCAATGGGTGCCGGTAAGCAAATTAAGCGGCGGCGAAAAACGCCGTTTGTACCTTTTGAGCGTTTTAATGAGCGCGCCTAATGTGCTTATACTGGACGAACCTACAAATGACCTCGACATACCGACGCTTTCGGTACTGGAAGACTACCTTGATACCTTTAACGGTGCGGTTATTGCCGTATCGCACGACCGCTATTTTTTAGACAGGTTTGCCGGTAAAATTTTTGCTTTTATGGGCGGCGGTGAAGTGCGCCAGTTTATTGGCGATTACAGCCGTTACGAACAGGCCCGCGCCGAAGCGCAGAACCTTGCGCGCCAGCAGGAACGCGCACAGAGCACTGCCAAACCGCAGCAGCGCGAGGAAAAGCAGCGCGCGCCCAAAATGACTTATAAGGAAAAGCTGGAATACGAGCAGATAGAGCAGGTTATTGCGCAGGCAGAAGCGGAACTGAAAATGACGGAAATGGAAATTAACGCCTGCGGCACGGACTTTGTAAAACTTACGGAGCTTACTGCCAGGCAGCAGGAGCTTACGCAGCGCATCAGCGATTTAACCGACCGCTGGGCGTATCTTGAAGAACTTGCCGAAGCGGAAGCGGCAAAATAGAAAGGAAGTTTATGTTAGGCAAAAAGAATGCAGTGCGCCTTAGGCGGCTGCTGGACGTAATGATACCCATTTTAATAACGCAGACGGCTATTATGGCAATGAATTTCTGTGATTCGGCCATGAGCGGGCATGCCGGTGCTGTACACCTTGCGGGCACTGCCATCGGCGGCAATTTGTGGATGCCGGTTATGGCGTCGCTGAACGGCATTTTGCTTGGCTCCATGCCGATAATTGCCCATCTTTTGGGCAGAGGCGAGCGGCAGAATATTGGCAGGGTAGTGCGCCATACCATGCTGCTGGCAACGGCGTTTTCGCTGCTGCTGCTGGTTGCGGGCGTGCTGTTTTTAGACAGACTGCTGGGAACCTTTGGCCTGGAGCCGCAGGTTCACTATATTGCCAAAATGTATATCGCCGCTATCGGTGTGGGCGTGCTGCCGTTCTTTTTATCCACGGCGCTGCGTGCACTGGTAGATACCAGCGGCTACACGGGCATTACCATGAAAATTTACCTTTTGGCGCTGCCGGTAAACGCATTTTTAAACTACTGCCTTATTTTCGGCAAATTCGGCGCTCCGGCGCTGGGTGGCATTGGCGCGGGCCTTGCAACAGGCATTACCTACTGGCTGGAATTTTTTATCTTCGTGTGGGTAGTGCATAAGCTGCCTGCATTTGCGCCCCTGCGTATTTTTACTGGCAAGTTTAAGTTTGATATGGCGCAGCTGCGCGAAAACCTGTCGCTTGGCGTGCCCATGGGCATGGCAATTTTTATGGAAGCGAGTATTTTCGGCGTTATAGCCATTTTTATTGCCAAGTTCGGCACGGTTATTATTGCTGCGCATCAGGCGGCAATGAGTTTTACTTCGCTGCTTTACATGGTGCCGCTCAGTTTTTCCATGTCGCTGACCATTGTTGTAGGCGTTGAAGCCGGTGCCCGCCGTTTCGGCGAAGCGCTGCGCTACAGTTTGCTCGGCATTGCCTGCAATATTACGGTAGCGGTGCTGCTTACAATTTTTGTATTGTTCGACCGTGAATTTATTGCCGGGCTGTATACTTCAGAGCCTGTAATTATCAGGCAGACCATAGGCTTTTTGTTCTATGCCATGTTCTTTCAGGTTATGGACGCTACCGCCGCGCCGATACAGGGCATTTTGCGCGGCTATAAAGACGTTAAGGCAACCTTTTGGGCGGGGCTGGCAGCCTACTGGCTGATTTGCCTTCCGCTCGGCTGCTACTTTGATTACTGTTTAAACCTCGGCCCTTCTTCCTACTGGCTGAGCCTTGATATAGGGCTTTTATGCGCGGTACTGTTTCTGGGCGGGCGCTTTTGGTATTTGCAGAGAAAAATTAAATTAAACGGCGGGCTGTAAAGCCTAAACCGCAGTTTAAGCGGCAAGAATGCTGCTGAAAGGCAGTGAGGCGGAGGTGCAAAATGAGTATTGAAAGAGCGTGTTATGATTGCTGGCAGGAAGGCGAGGATACCGGCGCAGAAATTGAAAACCCCGCCTGGCAGGATGTAGAAAGAATGATTTTAAACCTTGACGGCTGGCACAAAACGCTGGTTACCTTCGGCAATTACGATGAAGGCTTCTATATGGCTGTCGGCGGCGGTAAAAACGGAAAATTTATCGCTTATATTTCCTTTGATGATGAAGAAAGAATTTATAATCTGGTTAATAAAAATGCTGCTGAAAACAGCATGGAAGAACTGGTTGTTGGCGGTCAGCGGGGGTTGTTTCCGGCAAAGTCCTGCGTTGCGCAGAAGATGGTATTAGCTGCTGCCGGATATTTTTTTGAAACGCAGGAACCGTCACCGGCTATGGACTGGGAAGAATAAACTTGCCCTTTCCGGCCTATACAATTATAAAATGCAATAAATAAGGCACTTGCAGCGCTTTGCAGAAATTGCTTGAGGCAATAATTCCGCAGAAGCCGCAAGTGCCGTTTTGTTTTAAATGCTTGCCGGTTGGTTAAACTTAAATATTATAGTTATTAATAATGTAATAATAAAATGTCTTGCCAAAATAAAAAGCTGCGAATATTCACATTACATGCAAATCAATAAATACTAACGTAATTTCTTTATCGTTAATTTTACGCACAAAAAATCTGGCGGTTAAGTCACTCATCTTTCCGTTCAGCGGAACGTTATCGTAGTGAATGACCGCAATATCATCTTTGCCCATCCAGCCGAAATCTGATGAAATATCAATGCTGTCAATAATTTTATCTTTATCCGGGTTTGTCAAAATAGATGTCACTTTATAATC
>ULSH01035044.1_pt1 | contig 41357 bp, 41 predicted proteins | sample 1956151 | NCBI WGS metagenome assembly ULSH01 (sample SAMEA4835702, study PRJEB28245) | human gut metagenome | biome: gut microbiome; material: fecal sample | place: Denmark | collected 2008 | reverse complement strand
GTTTATAGGTATCCCTTGAACAACCTAAATACATTATACAAGGGAGAAAATGATTATGGCAAAGATTATTGTGTTAGGTGCCATGAAGGGCGGAGTCGGCAAGTCCGTCTCCACCTTCAATTTGGCATATTCATTGAGAAAATTAGGAAAGAATGTTTTGGTGGTGGATTTTGATAGTTCGGCGAATATTACCAGATGTGTGGTAGAGGATATGAAAACTATTGAAATCAGTATTGGTGACTTGATGATGAATCAGATGGACGAAGAGGAACAGCCGAATCCGGCTGAGTACATTATTAACAGAAATGGAGTTGACTTTATACCATCATCAAAAGTGCTGTCAGCGGTAGATGCAAAATTGAGATTGAAAATGGGAGCAGAGAAGATTCTGGCATGTATTCTGGAACTGTTAAGAGCAAACTATGATTACATTTTGATTGATACATGCCCGTCATTGAATACCTTAAACATCAATGCAATTTCCGTTGCAGATGAAGTGATTATTGTAGCAGATACACAGTTCTGGGCAATGACTGGACTGGAAGACTTCCTTTTGACCGTAAAGAAGATTAAGAACCGTGTCAATTCCAAATTGGATGTGTCCGGAATTTTGCTGACCATGTGTGAGGAGAGAACCAATCTTTGTAAAGTTATTGCGGATGAAGTGGAAGAAACATTCAATGGAAAACTCCGTATTTTTGACAGTAAGATTCCGAGAACAGTAAAAGTAGGAGAATCTGTTTATTATGGAGAACCATTATTAGAGTATGCACCGAGAACAAAGGCTTGCAGAATGTATCAGAATTTAGCAAAGGAGTTGATTGCGGATGAAGGCTAATGCACCAAAACGAAAAGTATTTCAGGATGCGGTGGATTTAATCAGTCCACCAGAAGCGGTAAATGTTGTAGATAATGGATATGCAATGATTTCAGTGGAGAAGATAGTACCGTTTCATAATCATCCATTCCGCCTGTATGAGGGAAAACGCCTTGCTGATATGGTGGAGAGCATCCGTGAGCATGGGATTCTCATTCCAGTGATTGTACAGAAAATTGCGAACGGGTATGAAATGCTTTCCGGTCACAATAGATGGAATGCCGCTAAGATTGTGGGCATCAAAGAAATTCCGACAATCGTCAAAGAGAATCTGACCGAGAGAGAAGCATATGTGTATGTGATAGAAACCAATATGTTGCAGAGGTCTTTTGATGACCTCTTACCATCAGAGAAGGCGGCGGTATTGGCAGAGCGATATGAAAAAGTTATGTGCCAGGGAAGACGAAATGACATTCTGGAAGAGATAGCAATGCTGAATGGTATGGACGCACCAGAGACTTGTGGACATAATGTCCACAAGTCAAAGAGCAGAGATGCCATCGGAGAAGATTACGGAATGACCGGACGCAATATTGCAAGATATATGAGGTTAAATCAGACCACAGACCAGATTAAGGAAATGGTGGATGATGGAACAATGGCTATGGTGACAGCGGTGGAATTGTCCTATCTGTCAGAAGAGGAACAGAAACATGTATGTACAGTCATGGAAGAACATGGTGGGAAGATAAAGAATACTCAGGCTGTGAAATTGCATAATGCAGCCGGTTCTCTTACAGCAGACAAAGTGAAGGATATTTTGGTGGGAGATGCGAAAGAAAAGCCGGTATCTGATGCAAAGATGTTTGCTCAGATAAAAAAGAAATACTTTAAGGGTAAGTCTACGGATGAAATTATGGGAGTTTTGGAACAGGCATTGGCTACATGGTTTGCCAGAGAGGGGGAAGCAAATGTTTGATACAAGACAGTTTAAGAAAATAAATCCTCAGTATTTCAACATCATCATGCTGAGTGAGCGTGATGTGACGGTGCAGTCTATAAATACCGGTCATTATTGGTATCTGCATAATACGGATTATCCGGCAGAGGGCAACTGCGTAATCTTCCATAAGCATAAAGCATCCCATCCATATCATCTGCATGGTCGGGCAGGCACATTGACACAGGCAGTGAGCGGTATTAAGAAGCATGATAAGTGGCAGATGAGGGGAAGAAAATAATACGAATTTACAAGAAAACGGCGGTGCATGATTTGAGTTTTCATGCATCGCCGTAATTTTTATTTATACATTTCAAGAAGCTCGGCATAAGCGATATAGATACCAGCCCTTGCCAGGAGATCTTTTCGCTTTTCATATAGTGGTTGTAAAATCACTTCTACGTCTTTGCCATAATGAATCTGGTTATGACAGTTGCTGCATAAAGATACGATGTTTTCCTCAACGTCCAAAGAAAAATCAAAATTATCGGAATAAGCCATTGGTATTAAATGGTGTGGTTCGGTATAAGGTAGATTATTCTTCTTTCGGATAAATGTTGGGTGTTCGGAATCTATTTCACATTTATACTCCGCAATTTTTAAGGCATTCAGAGCAGTATTTGTATCACGTGGATATGCTTCAGAAGAAGAAATTTTTGCAGGAGCCTTTTTCTTTTTTGGAGTTCCCTTGTAAGTTGGCTTTTCAGGTATGTCGCTGTCAATTTCAGTAATTGTATCATCTAATAATTTTCTGTCGAGTTCAGACTCAACGGAGACTATGAGAAAATCTCTGTAAATAGGATTCTTCTATGATAATGAAAGGTGAGAAGCTTGAAATTCGGGCTTTTCACCTTTGCTTTATATATAACAGTTACTAACAGGTATGTCAAGAGCGGGCGGCTGGCCGCCCGTATTCCTGACCGATTTTTTATTTATTCCGGAAGCCGGCCTTCGTACATAATGCTCAGTTCCCCGTAAACCTGCCCCCAGTCCCGGATGGTACTGGTCCATTTTTTCGTGGCTTCGAAGGTTGCCAGATATAAAGCCTTTAGCAGGGCCGTGTCGCTTGGAAATACGCTTCTTTGGCGGTTCAGCTTCCGGTACGTGGAATTCAGCGATTCGATGGCATTCGTAGTGTAAATGACCTTTCTGACAGCTGCGGAAAACTTGAAGATTGGTGAAATTGCATCCCAGTTATCTTTCCAGCGTTTCATGGAATTGGGGTATTTCGGAGTCCATTTTTCTGTTACACGCTCTAGCGCAGCCAGAGCCTTCTGTTCGTCGGCAGCCTGATAAATGGTCTTTAAATCTGCTGCAAAGGCTTTTCTGTCCTTATCCGGAACATATTTTAAGGTATTCCTCACCTGATGGACGATACACCTCTGATACTCTGTTTTTGGAAAGGCTGCTGAAATCGCTTCTTTGATTCCGGTCAGACCATCTGCACAGATGATCAGGATATCTTTAACACCTCTGTTTTTCAGTTCGTTTAACACAGAAAGCCAGTATTTTGCACTCTCGTTCGCACCGATTGTGATCGTCAGGACTTCCTTTTTCCCTTCCGAATTGATACCCAGAATTACATAGGCAGCAAGCTTGCGGATCACGCCATTATCCCGTACGGAATAATGAATCGCATCAATGTAGAGGATCGGATATACCTCATCCAGAGGCCGGTTTTGCCAGTCCTCGATCTGGGGCAGTATCTTATCAGTTACATCAGAAATGAAGCTTTCTGATGTTTCAAAACCGTAGATATCTTCGATCGTTTGGGAGATTTGGCGTGTCGTCATGCCTTTTGCATACATGGAAATGATTTTCTGATCAATATCAGAAATATCTTTCTGCCGCTTTTTGACCACCTGGGGCTCAAAGGTTGACTTCCGGTCCTGCGGTACCTGGATCTGCATGGAACCGTATCGGCTGTTGACCTGTTTGCGTTTGTATCCATTGCGGTAATCATCATTGTCAGAACGCTCCGACTTTTCGTAGCCGAGATGTTCATCCATTTCAGCCTCCATCATTTCCTTAATGGTGCCGCCCAGAAGGTCTTTGAGTGCGTCCTGGATATCCTCGGCAGTCTCAATCTCGTACTCCTCGAGAAGCTGGCGGATAATGTTTCTTTTCCCCTCTGTCATTTCCACTCTGTGAACTGGTTTCTTCTGTTTTGCCATAATAAAAGGCCCTCCTATGATTTTTTATTTTATCACAGAAGAACCTTTTTAAGTGATTTTACAGAAAAAGTTTCATACTCTCACTCAACGGAAAACTCCTCTTTAGTGACTTTTTTATACTCACGTGTTTGTGTGGAAATACGCAGTCCCACTACTCTTGTTAATCCATCAAGGATAGTATCAGCTTCTTCGGAGAAATTGCATATGCTCGCATTTTCGATGTCTTTTATCCTTGTCGGAGAGATAAGACCAATTCGTTTTATGAAGTCGGGCACATCTGTTGAATATATTCTAAGCTGTGCCTTACGAGGATTACCAGTTGTTCGCTCGCGCGGTGGATTATAATTGTATCTCATGCCCAGGCTATCTAAGATTGAACAGATTGTTTCTGCGCAGAGTTCATTTCGGCTGTCTAAAGTTATCATTTTTCCGCTTCTGTCCCATGAACTTCTTCCGTCAAACACACCTGAAATAAATGCACAACGAATAGATTCTTCGGACAAGAGGATATCGTTCGCAAAGTGCTGAATCAGATCCTCTGGAGTATTTAAGTCTTTTGATTCAAATAAAAATACAAATCCATCTTTGTGTGGCTGCATATATTTTGTGAAATCCGGTTCGCCTTTTGCAACTGTTATTAATGGGATTTCAGCAAAGACATTTTCTAAGTGTTTTTTATGTGCAGAAAGGTTTTCTGGTGTTGCCTTCTGAGGGTTGTGAATAACAGGAAGCACCCATGTAGATGTTCCGGTTTCATTTGTATGTACATCGCATGAAGAAATAATACCACCAATGCAGAAAGCTTCTGCTGGTGAAAATGGTGTTGTGAATTGATCGATTGAACGACTCATGAAAAATGCACTCCTTTCTGAAAGTTGGTATTTAGAAGTGTACCATAATTATAAGAATTATGGAAGTGGTTCTGCAAAATAAAACATTGCAAATATCATTGTAAAAGTAATTACTATTACAATATTAAAAGAAATAAAAATAAGCGAGTTAATTTATATTGTAATTTTAATTATATTTGCTATAATAGAAGATGTATTAGTGCGGAAGGAGGTACTACGATTGAGCGATAAAAAAGTAAAAACACCGATGGAGCATTTGAATATTGGAGAGTTCAACCGTGGACAATCTTCAAAATTGATTAGAGGATTGGTAGAGGAAGATAAAACCGCTTTTATTCAGAAGAATGGAAAGCCAATAGCAGTGGTAATGTCATATGAACGTTACCAGCGAATGTTCGAACAGGGGCTTGATATAAATGATTTCTAAAAAACATGATGATATGTGAACAGGAAAGGACTGACTATGGCTGAAATGAAATTATATAATCGAAATTGCATCGATGCGATGAAAGAGATTGAAGCGGGTACAGTAGATTTGATTGTAACGGATCCGCCGTATAATCTCGGAAATTTTATGAAAAATAGAGACACGAATTTGCAGAAAATGCGTGATAATTTTTTTGCAACAGCAGGGTGGGATAATATGGAATTTGACGAGTGGTCAACTTCTATGGATTCTTTCTTTGAGTCTGCTGCACGTGTGATGCGTAAAGGTGGGTCTATGATAGTATTTATGTCTATCATAAAGGTAGAGACAATAATCAAGTTAGCAGAAAAACATGGCTTTTATTATAAGACGACTGGAATTTGGCATAAAACAAATCCAATGCCGCGAAACATGAATCTGCATTTTGTAAATTCAACTGAAGCATGGATATATTTTACGTATAAAACACGAACTGGAACATTTAATAATGAGGGCTCAATGCTTCATGACTTTGTGGAAACTTCGGTAACACCAAATGGAGAAAGAAAGTATGGCAAGCATCCGACACAGAAACCGGAAAGTCTGATCAACCATTTTGTAAAAGTGCTTTCAAATGTGGGTGATTGCGTTATGGATCCATTTATGGGAAGCGGTACGACAGGGGTTGTTGCAAAAAGACTTGATAGGAATTTTATTGGAATAGAACTTGATGAAACATACTATAAAATATCCGATCAGAGAATACAGGAGGCATGAAAATGAGACCAAAGGTTATAGATTTGTTTGCCGGGGTGGGTGGCCTGTCCCTGGGGTTTGAGCAACAGGGGTTTGATGTTGTGCTGGCAAATGAGTATGATGCTTCGATTGCGGCTGCTTATCAGCAAAATCATAAAAATACAAAGATGATTGTTGGTGACATTACATCTCTGAATTTGAATGAAACTTTTGGAGCATACAAAGGAAAAATAGATGTAGTTATAGGAGGTCCACCTTGTCAGGGATTTTCTCAGAAAGGTCAAAGAAAGACTATACATGATGAAAGAAATTTCTTATTCAAATATTATGTCGCAGTGGTAGACCTTGTAAAACCAAGATATTTTGTTATGGAGAATGTGCCGAACTTGTTGTCAGCCGAAGGCGGATTTTTCAAAAATGAGATAGTGGAATTGTTCAATTCGATGGGATATTCTTTGAATATGGGCGTTTTAAATGCTGCGGATTATGGTGTTCCTCAGAATAGAAGACGTGCGGTTATTATTGGAAAAAGGGATGGAAATGCACCGGAATTACCAACTCCAATAGATAAAACGGTTACTGTCTGGGATGCCATTAGCGATCTAGCATATTTGAAGTCAGGAGAGGGAAAAGAAGAACAGGAATATAAAAATGAACCACAAAGCGATTATCAGAAGAAGTTAAGACATGAGAGTTCTATTCTTCATAATCATGTAGTAACCAAACACTCTAAACTGGCATTGGAAAGATTGGCTTTAATTCCGCCGAATGCAGGAAAAGAGGTTCTTCCGAAAGAACATTTAACAAAATCCATTTATAGCGGAACATGGACAAGGATGCGAAAAGAAGAAATATCTGTTACAATAACCACACGTTTTGATACGCCGTCTTCTGGTAAATTTACACATCCGTTTTTGGATAGAGCGATTACGGTGCGTGAGGCGGCAAGAATACAGTCTTTCCCGGATAATTTTGTATTTATTGGAAATAAAGGCTCACAGATGAAGCAGGTAGGAAATGCAGTTCCACCACTTCTGGCAGGAGCTATTGCGGAAGTTATCATGAAGGACATTAAGGAGGAGAAAGTACATGAATAGACCGGATACTATTTTGGCATATGATGAGATGGACTTAAAATTAGGAATTAAGTCTTCTCTTCCTCATGTGAAGAGCACGCTTGCCTTAGCTGTGTTGCTTTGGGAATGTTCTGACCATCCGGCAGAATTAACATATTCTGTGAGTAATGGGGATAAAATTGTTCTTACAGAGGAAATAGAGCAATGGCTTATTGACTACTTAAGCGAGATCTGTGAAGAGGAACAGATTGATTTTGATGCATTGATATCTGGAGTAAATCAGAATCAATTGTTCAAATCACAGATGGAAGCATTGATTGTAGCGTTTGAGCTGGTATGGAAATTGGCAAAGGTTAATTTTGTGGATGAGACTAAGCCTGCGAGTGCTGAAAGAACAGGTGGTGTTAGATATCCAAAAAAACTCACATTTTCCGTTAATGCGGATATAATCCACAGTGTTATTTCGGGTAATGAAAATGCGTATATCCGAGTTTTGATGTCATGGATTGGATTCAACGTAGCGGTTGATCCAGAATGCGCAAAAACATTGACATACTTGTTTACTGCATTATCAGAAGGTGCGGTATTCAAGTTGGTTGATGGAACAAGAGATGTTATTTTTAACCAGAATAGTATTTACAAAAAAATTCTGGAAACATCACAAGCAGTAGATATAAATGGAGATAAAGAAGCCAAAGGCGCATTAAGGATTCTTAAATCGCTGTTATCAGATGAAATGAATCCATATTTACAGTATTCTGGTGGTAGTGTAACAGCGGCCACGGATATCACTGAGAGTCTGGAAGAGTATCAGAAACGAGTAGATACTCTTTTACAGTTATCTGCAACCAAGGTAATTGGGTTGGAAGATTTACAGTCCCAGAATACAGGAATCCAATTAACTGATTTGGAAGAAAGAAGAGTATCAAGCGGATCTAATGTTCTTCTGTATGGAGTGCCTGGTTCTGGTAAGAGCTGGACAATAGAACACGAATATTGTAAGAAGGGTACAAATGTTGAACGTTTAGTTTTCCATCCGGATTATACATATTCTGATTTCATTGGACAGATTTTACCTAATGTTGATGAGGAAGGACAGGTAAGCTACAAATTCACACCAGGTCCTTTTACAAATATTCTTCATGATGCGTATAATAATCCAGAGAAAGAATATATCCTCATTATTGAGGAAATAAACCGTGGTAACGCACCAGCAATTTTTGGAGAAGTGTTTCAGTTGCTTGATAGAAAAACAGAACTTCGAGAAGCGGATGATGATGGATTCCCAGTGGGAACAAGCGAATATGGAATTACAAATGCAAATATCGCAAAGATTGTTTATGGGGATGCAAGACGTAAAGTCCGTATTCCGTCCAACTTGTCAATCATTGGAACAATGAATACTTCTGACCAAAATGTGTTTACGCTTGATACTGCATTCCAGCGAAGATGGCAGATGCGATTGATTGAAAATAATTTTGAGACTGTAGATAGAAAATTGGCAGATGCTGAAATTTTGGATACTGGTATTACATGGGAAGTATTTTGTACCGAGATCAACGATATTATTGTGGGAAACAATGTTAGAATGACATCGTCCGAGGATAAACGGCTGGGAGCGTATTTTGTAGGTTTAATGGATTTGCAAAAAGATTCAAAGATGGGGAATCTGTCTACTGGTGAATATGATGATTTGCGTAAGAAAGAGAGTGCAGGTGTGATTACTCCAGAAGATGATATTCGCTTGGCTGAAATCAGAAAAGCTATGAAACAGAACCGAAGATTTCCAGAGAAGGTAATTAAATATCTATGGGATGATGCATTCAAGTTTAACAGAGAAGTTATTTTTGAAACTACAGAATATAGAAGTTTAGAGAGCGTTATCAGAGCATTTATGTATGCTGAAGGAATTCAGCGTTTTAAAATGTTTAAGCCTAATGTGGTTGATGCGTTACAGAATCCAGAATCTGAGCAGTAAGGTGGTGATAATCAATGGATATAGATTCTGCATTGAAAGCAGCTGAAGGACAAGATATCCGGAAACGTTGCCATGTGAATTCAAATGAAGATGGAGATCGTTTTGTAGGTGTTAAGGCAGATTCTGATAAAGCAATGGTCTATTTTCCTATTGGTTATCAGCTCCCAGATACAGATCAGGAGATTAGAACAGATATTAAGCATTTGATTCAAGTTTTATCAGAATTTACATCTAAGGAGGATCGTCTGATTGCGATTAACAAGTTTGCAGCACCACAGACGGTTGATTTCCCAATAAATGCTTATCGCGCAGTTATGGAATTCTATTTTTCTCTTGGTGGAAAGTATTATGTTGAAACTGACCCAGTTTTCAAGACAAGTCCTACTGGAAATCAACATTGGCCGAGAACTTTTAGAAATCAGACTCCTCTTGTACAGCAGTCGCCGAATGGGGTTAGCTCATTAATATATACTGATTTTACAGTGAGGTCTTCCACACCTAATGACAATAAAACAATTACTCAGATAAATAAGTTCTGCGTTTATGAAGCATTTTTGAAATTGGGGTGGCTTTATGTACCTTATATGCCGGAGAAACCGGGAAACTGTCCTGATGTTAAGACATCAATCCAAATTGTTCGTAGTAAATTGGGAAATACAAATGACGACCGTAAGAGAAAACTTTTTCAAGGAATGTTGGATATGTTGGAATACATGGATGAAAAGACATCAGAGAGTACCTTCTATTTTGGCACTGATGATTTTGACCATGTATGGGAAAAGTTAATCGATAGGGCATTCGGAGAACGTAACAAAGATAAATATTTTCCAAGAACTAGATGGTTACTTGATTTTGGCAAGTATAAAGAGAAGCATCCGCTTATGCCCGATAGCATTATGATTTATAACGGTAAGTATTATGTATTGGATGCAAAGTGTTACCGTTATGGATGGACAGGAAATCCGGACCATTTGCCAAATGCATCTTCTATCAGTAAGCAGGTTACATACGGAGAGTATTTGGAAAAAGCTCATAGTATTGATAATGATTCTTTGTTTAATGCATTTATAATGCCGTACAATATGAAGAAGAATTTCTTTGGTCTAACAGAACCTGTTGGAATAATTGGAGAAGCAGTTAGTGATTGGAAGACGAATAAGCTTAATTATGAGCGAATCCAAGGAATTGTAATAGACACAAGATATTTGATGTATCATTACACTGGCAATCCAATAAAAAGTAAGGTGGCCTTGGCAGACTGCATTGAAGCAGTATTGAAACGACCAGAAGTTCCACCGCGTAATAGCAGATAGACGAATAATCCCCTGTTCCGGTAATGCGGTGCAGGGGATTTCTTGCTATATATTTTCTTCTTTTTCTCTCTTGCGTTTACGGTGCATACTTTGTTGATATCTATTTCGGCAAATATCATCGCAATACACCTTTCTGGTTGATGTGGCTTTTACTGTAAAGAATTGACCACATTGTCTGCAGCGCCTGAATAATTCCAAATCTGGTTTCATGTAAAATATGGAAAAATATAATCCACCGATTAGTGAATCGACATGCCAAGAGGGCATCATTTTTTCCGCATCGTAAAGAGGATGGATACTGTCCATATTGGCATTTATTTCTTCTCCGATAACCAATTTTGCGATTTCAAGTATTCTATCTTTCATAGCAGATGTAAGATTTGAAGTCTGAGGCAATCCATAATATTCAATAGTACCATCTTCTCTTATCTCTTTGGCAATACCAACTTCATAGAAATAATGGAATAAAAGGTCTATAGTTTTCCTTATGTTGTGGTTTTCATTTATGCCATGAGCATACAATGTGAGAATAGTTCTGAATAAGTTACTAGAGGAGCCTTTCAGACAAAATTCCTGTCCACTACCTTCCATGCAGCTAAGATACAACTGCATATCTAATTCATAAGTAGGAGAAACCAAAGTATCTTTTATTGTTATACTTTCCTTGTCAAACATTTGTTGTTGAAAAGAATCTGGCTCTGGAAGGTTATATGCGTAATCTAAACATTTTTGGATTGAGTGTATGCAGGTAGCATATGGTTTTTGCATTGATGAAAAGGATATTTCGATGGGTTCTGATAACATTAGATATAGAGAAAGCCCTAAAATTTTATGGTAATCCTTTCTGATTGCGCCCATAGCACTCAGCAATTCAACAGTAGTCCTTAATCTTCGAATTAGTTCAAACATTTTAGGTGTATCGATTGGTTCATATTCTGAGCTACTGATATTAAATAGAAACCCATTTCGATTAAAATATTCAAACAATGAAGTTGTATCATTTGGATTAATTGAAATGAGACTTCCGAGAAGGTTTTTTTCGACGAGAGCTCCTTTTTCGCCCAAACGAACTAAACCGACTCCGGAAGAAAAGGCAAACTGTATTTTTTTACCAGGTATAGCCTGTACTTTGATTGTAGTTACCGGTGGTTGCCCGGGTGCTATATTAATTGTGTCTGTAGCGCATTCACAGTGGTCATTTTCAAATCTAAATAAATTATTCTCAAAAAAATTTTCAGTATTTTCTACCATTAGCATAGCTTCCCACAAGAGTATTTATAAGCATAAAGATAATCGAAGTTGATATTATCGATAAATAGTAACTGTAAAAATAACTTTAGGTAAATATTAGCAGAAAAACATAAGAATAACAATATGTATAAGTAAAAAATAGATAAAAAGTAATAGGATATTTGCAGAGTATCAGTTATTTTTAGAGTGGTGTAGACTGACGATAACAAAATATTTTCGTCAGGCAATTACAAAACGAAATAATTGATATAAGAACATATGTTCGATATAATTTAAGCATCGCTATCTTAGGAAAATGTTAAACAGAAACAGTAATAATCGGTGTATGGTCAGTTTGGCTTTCCCTTTGGCTGGCCTTCTTATCAAGGAGGCGTAGGACGATGCAGAAAAGATTAGAAATTGGCTCGCACGTATTTATTATTGAAAGCAATCGAGTTATCACGGAAGTGGTAGTGACAGCAGATCGCGGAGATTTCTGTGTACTTAGATTTCCATCCGGTGGTGCTATCCAGCTTAGAAAAAGCAGGGTGTTTGCATCAAGGGAAGATGCAGAAATGCAGATTCCAAAGAAAGAACCGGTACAGAGTGGTTTCCATTGCTCTCCATATTATTTTGGTCATTGATTGGAGGGAACGATGGTGAAAAAGGAAAATGAAGTGCATGTGGCGTGTCCGTGTTGTAAAAACAGAAGATTGTTCGACGCTGACCCAAGCACAACAGAGGGAGTCATTAAGATAAAATGTCCGATGTGTAAAGGAGTCATCGCCGTAAGCTTTCATATGAAGCAGATTCGTACCGAGCAAATAGCCACACAGTAAGTAGTGAGCAAGGCCTGACGAAGTATGGGTGTAATATCACCTGTATTTTGTCAGGCTTTTTTCTGTTTTCAGGTTTACAAAATATCGGGAGATTTCTTTTTAAAAAGGAGAAGTAATTATTAGAAACATCGGAAAATCAGATATGAAATCTACTTAGAAAGATGAACGGGTTTATATTTCTGGCTTGTGGTAGGACAAAGGTTCTGGGTATGAATCAGAGCAGACATCTTCGGATGCCGGTTCTGATGGATATCCAGAGGATATCACATTAACAAATTCATATCGGTCACATGTGTACAGTGTTGACAGGATACGACATATCGCATTTTAGACAGTTGCAATAAAAGCAACGGCAAAGTGCGGATGTAAGTACCCTTACTTCACTGTGCATTTTTGTGGATTTAGGGGTATCCGGTCAAAAGGTAAGTCCTGTCTTCACTGTCTCCGACCAGAAAAGGAGACAAAAATGAAAATTAGAAAGACAAGACAGGAACTGAGAGAAACTTACCGTTACGAGGTATACACAGAGGTTGAAGAGGGCGTATACAGAACGGAATTTTTGGAACTGAAACCGGGTGAGAATGGTGTGACGGAGGCGTGGATCAAGACACTTCATTCACTGGATGACCATGAGGTTTACATGAATTGTAAAAACTCCAAGCCACCGATGACTGATGACCAGAAAGCAGAAAAGCGTGAGTGGGAAGAAGCACACCCAGGACAAAAATATATGAAGAACTGGAACTTATCTCTGGATTACATTAGTACGGATGATGAGGGCGAAACAGACAAGAGCAAAGTCTTAAAAAGTGCCAGTTATTTAATGGAAGAAGATGTTCCGGCAGATGTGCAGAGATTGCGTGACGTGGTGGAAACCATGTCGGACAAGCAAAAACAGGTGTACCAGTATCATGTGTTGGAAGGACTCTCATTTACCAAGATCGCAAAGTTGATGGGGACAAGCGTTCCAAATGTGACCAAGCATTTTGAAAGGGCAAAAAACCATATCAGAAAAAACTTTTAAAAAATTTTTCTCTAGAGGTTAAAAAACGGATGACTTCCTTTGCCTGTGACATGTAAGGAAAAAGCACTTACAGAAAGAGAGGTAGTCAAGATGGCATTGAAGCACAAAGTAACGATCAATGTCACGGATTCCAAAGGGAGACAGGCATCCGTTCTCCGTGGTGCTACTAGAACGATACCGCAGAGACTGGTGAGATTCCTGTTCGGGGATTTCATACAGGTGTATCTTCTGGCACCAGGGCAGACGGTGGAATCAGTGGATATCCGTGAAGTAAAGAAGGAGGAAAAACAGTATGTCAAAAGCGAATGATACGGCAGCACTAATCGAGAAGATTGGGAAATGCAGTGAGAGTCTTATCATCATTTCCGAACAGGTCAATCTGATTACAAAGACAATTGCAGAGATTTTGGCTGAGTTAAAAACAGATTCAGACAAACTTGCAGAAGTACCTGCAAAAGAAAAGACTTTATCACTCACAGAGGTAAGAAAGATCCTGGCAGAAAAATCCAGAGCCGGATTTACAGCAGAAATCAAGAAACTTCTGATCAAGCATGGTGCAGAGAAACTTTCAGCAATCGCACCAGAGGAATATGCAACACTTGTGGCAGAGGTGGAGGTGCTTGGAAATGAGTAAACATGCTTTTTTATCAGCATCATCCAGTCACAGGTGGCTGGAATGCCCACCATCTGCAAAATTGTGTGCAGGACATGAGGATAGGGCAAGTCCTTATGCGAAACAGGGTACTGACTGTCATGAACTGTGTGCTTATCTGGTAGAAAAAGCACTTGGAAAGGATGTAAAAGACCCGACAGAAAATCTGGATTATTACGATTCGGAAATGCAGGAATGCGCAGAAAGCTATTGTTCCTATGTACTGGAGCAGATTGAAGAAGCAAAGAAACTCTGTCCGGATCCACAGGTACTTATCGAACAGAGACTGGATTTTTCAAGATGGGTGGAAAACGGATTTGGTACCGGAGACTGCGTCATCGTTGCAGACGGTGTACTCCATATCTGTGATTATAAACATGGGCTTGGAATCCTTGTTTCGGCAGAGAAGAACCCGCAGATGATGTGTTACGCACTGGGTGCCTTGGAGTTGTTTGATGGGATTTATGATATTGAAGATATCCAGATGACCATCTTTCAGCCAAGAAGAGAGAACATCAGCACTTACACCATCAGCAAAGCGGAACTACTCACTTGGGCAGACGAAGTTCTCGCACCGACAGCGAAACTTGCCTATGTGGGCGAGGGAGAGTTTAAGGCAGGGGAACACTGCCAGTTCTGTAAGGTCAAAGCTACCTGCAGGAAGAGGGCAGAATACAATCTGGAACTTGCCAGATATGATTTTGAGATGCCGCCGGTTCTGGATGATACGGAGATTTCCGTTATCCTTGGGAGGATTGACAGTCTGGTTTCCTGGGCTTCGGATATCAAGGAACATGCGCTGCAAAAGGCATTAAGCGGAATCCGCTACGATGGTTTTAAAGTCGTGGAGGGCAGAGCAAACAGGAAATACACAGATGAAGCAGTGGTGGCAGCGGCAGTTACAGAAGCAGGATATGATCCATATGAGAAGAAACTTCTGGGAATCACTGCAATGACCGCCCTGCTCGGAAAGAAGAAATTTGAAGAGGTGGTAGGCAGTTATATTGTCAAGCCACAGGGTAAGCCGGCACTGGTGCCAGAGTCGGACAAAAGACCGGCAATGAATACAGCATATGAAGATTTTAGTGAAAATTAAGGAGGAAATTCACAATGGCAAAATTTAATAATCCAACAAAGGTAATCACAGGCGTAAACACAAGATGGAGCTATGTTAATGCGTGGGAGGCAAAATCCATCAACGGCGGAGCACCGAAGTTCTCCGTATCCCTTATCATCCCGAAGTCTGATACAAAGACGATTGAGAAGATTCAGGCAGCTATCCAGGCGGCTTATGAGGAAGGACAAGGTAAATTAAAAGGCAATGGAAAATCTGTTCCCGCATTGTCTGTACTTAAAACACCACTCCGTGACGGAGATGCGGAAAGACCGGATGATGAGGCTTATGTAGATGCATATTTCATCAATGCCAACAGTGCGACAGCACCGGGCATTGTGGATGCAGACCGTAATCCTATCCTTGACCGTTCCGAAGTGTACAGCGGTGTGTATGGCCGTGCATCCATCAATTTCTATGCTTTCAACAGCAATGGAAATAAGGGTATCGCATGTGGTCTTAACAATCTCCAGAAGATTAGGGACGGAGAACCACTTGGCGGAAAGAGTAGAGCCGAGGATGATTTTGCAACAGAAGATGATGAGGATTTCTTATCCTAAGACAATGAGTATGCGGGCAGTAGGAAACTGCTGCCCGTGGATTAAAGAGAGTGAGGAAAATATATGTTATCAGTTCAATTTTTAGAAGCAGCAAAGACAACAGTTGTATTGACAACCTTTTGGATGATTATCGTATTTGATATCTGGGCAATCGGTGCCATGATCACGCATTTTATCAAATGGATCGGCAAGGGAATCCAGAAATTCAGAAAGAAATAAGAAACAGAAAATCGGGCATTGGCCGTTATGGCTGATGCCTGTTTTCAGATAGGAGGAAATTATGCATACGATAAGTATAGATATTGAGTCGTTTTCAAGCAATGACCTTAATAAATGCGGTGTTTATAAATATGTGCAGGCACCAGACTTTGACATCCTGTTATTGGGATACGCCGTGGACGGTGGTGATTTGCATGTAGTTGATATGGCATCTGGAGAAATGATTCCAGAAGAGATAATGGCAGCACTTGCTGATGAAACTGTTACAAAGTGGGCATTCAACAGCAATTTTGAAAGAATCTGTTTGTCGGAATGGCTGAGACGAAATCATCCGGAATACTTTTCTTCTTACAGTATCCCAGAAGATACCGTTGGAGATTATCTAGATCCGCATGGATGGAAGTGTTCTATGATATGGTCTGCATATATGGGACTTCCGCTGTCACTTGCAGGGGCCGGTGCTGTGCTAGGACTGGAAGAACAGAAGCTGAAAGAAGGAAAGGATTTAATCCGTTATTTCTGTGTGCCGTGTAAGGCGACTAAGAGCAATGGCGGAAGAACCAGAAATCTTCCGGAGCATGATCGGGAGAAGTGGGAACTGTTTAAGGCATATAACCAGAGAGATGTGGAGGTGGAACAATCCATCCAACAGAAACTTGCAAAGTTTCCGGTACCGGATTTTCTCTGGGATGAGTTCTGGCTTGACCAGGAAATCTGTGACAGGGGAATTGCCATTGACAGGAAGATGGTGGAAGAGACTATTGCATTGGATGAGATTTCTAAGAATGAGCTGTCTGAAACTATGTGTGAGATGACATCACTGGATAATCCCAATAGTGTAATGCAGATGAAACAGTGGCTTTCCGGACAGGGCATAGAGATGGATTCTCTTGGAAAAAAAGAAGTAGCAAAGCTGATAGGGGAAGTGGATGGGGAATTAAAGGAAGTGCTTCAGCTCCGTCAGCAGTTGGCAAAATCATCCGTGAAGAAATATCAGGCAATGCAAAATGCGGTATGTGCGGATGGCAGGGCGAGAGGGATGTTCCAATTTTATGGCGCCAACCGTTCCGGCAGATGGGCGGGGCGAATCATTCAGTTGCAGAACCTGCCACAGAACCATATGGAAGATTTGGAAGAAGCGAGAGGTCTTGTTAGAAATGGAGATTATGCAGCACTTTCCATGTTATATGATTCTGTACCGGAGGTACTTTCGGAACTGATAAGAACTGCCTTTGTGGCAAGGGACGGATATAAATTTGTTGTATCTGACTTTTCTGCCATTGAAGCAAGGGTATTGTCGTGGCTTGCCGGAGAGAAATGGAGAACGGAGGTCTTTGTAAATAACGGAGATATTTATTGTGCGTCGGCCTCTGCCATGTTTGGTGTTCCGGTTGAAAAGCATGGAGAAAATGCCTATTTAAGACAGAAGGGTAAGATTGCGGAATTGGCACTTGGATATGGTGGTTCGGTTGGTGCGTTAAAATCCATGGGAGCATTGGAGATGGGGATTGAAGAAGAGGAACTGCAACCGCTTGTGGATATGTGGCGTCAGTCCAATCCGAACATCGTGCGATTCTGGTGGGATGTAGACCGTGCTGTGAAAAATGTGGTAAAGAACAGGACGCAGAAAGAGGTAAAAGGTATCCGCTTTTATTACCAGAGTGGAATGCTGCTTATAAAGCTGCCATCCGGAAGACAGTTATCCTATGTGAAACCGAGGATGGGAGAGAATAAATTTGGCGGAGAATCTGTCACTTATGAAGGTGTTGGCGGTACCAAGAAATGGGAGAGGATTGAAAGTTATGGTCCGAAATTCGTTGAGAATATCGTGCAGGCAATCTCCAGAGATATTTTAAGTTTTGCCATGCAGACACTTTCACACTGCTTTATCTGCGGTCATGTCCATGATGAACTTATTATTGAATGCAGTAAGGATATATCGCTGGATGCCATCTGTGAGCAGATGGGGAGAACACCATCCTGGGCAACTGGATTGGTCATGCGTGCAGATGGGTATGAGACGGAATTTTATAAAAAAGACTGATATGAAAATGGCTGCCCTGATTGTGGGCAGCCTCTTTCAATGATCAATGTGAAATAGGCCTATAGTTTTATAATTGTCAATTTTATAGTTTATAATATTCAAACTATTTTGCAGATCGGCTATTTGATGAAAGATGCACTCCCGATGTTCTTCTAATAGTTTTTTTCTTTCTTCACATGTTGTTTGCCCGCCTAGGCAGAGCTGCATAAATTCTTTTATTCTCTCTAATGGCATCCCCGATTTCTTCAGGCAGCAAATAAGCTTCAGCCATTCAAGATCATTTTCAGAAAATTTTCGGATACCACTGGTTGTCCTTTCTAAAAGCGGTATCAGTCCTATGCGGTCATAATATCGGACAGTATGCTCGCTAAGACCGGTAATTTCACAGATTTCTTTCATCGTATACATAATAAAAACTCCTTTTTTCATTATATGATACAAGCGTCAGAAAGGTTATGCGTTTCATGCTTGCATGAAAAAGCATGACCTTTTGACGCTTTCATCATTATATAAAAAATTTTAAGGTTTTTCAACAAAACACTTGACTTTGAGTAAACTTAAGGTCATATACTGTTACTAAGAGAAAAGATCACTCGTTAAATCAGGAGAGAAAACCGATGAGAACAGTTAATTTGGGAACAAGCCCGCTTCAAATTCCGGTGATTGGTTTAGGGTGCATGCGGATTACAGAATTGGATGAAAAAGAAATTCCGGGCTATCTGCAAAAATGTCTGGAACTTGGAATCAATTTTTTTGATCATGCAGATATTTATGGTGGAGGAGCGTGTGAAGAACGATTTTCCAGAGGATTTCAGGAGATTTCCGCAGCGAGGGAACAGGTTATACTTCAATCAAAATGTGGGATATGCCCAGAAGTCATGTACGATTTTTCGGAGGAACATATTCTGCGGTCTGTAGACGGTATATTAAAGAGGTTGAATACGGAGTATCTTGATATTCTTATTCTTCACAGACCGGATGCACTCATAGAGCCGGAGGAAGTGGCGGCTGCTTTTGATAAGCTGGCGTACTCCGGAAAGGTGAAATTTTTTGGAGTATCCAATCATAAGCCATCACAGATTGAATTGTTGAAAAAATATGTAAAACAGGACATTTTGGCAGATCAGCTGCAATTCAGTATTCCGTTCTCCAATATGGTTGCGAACGGACTTGAAGTGAACATGCTGACAGACGGTGCTGCAGACAGAGATGGGAGTATTTTGGATTATTGCCGGCTGAATGATATGACGATACAGGCATGGTCACCATTTCAGGCAGGAAACGGAAAAGGTATTTTCATTAACAGCGATGAATATTCGGAATTGAATCGTGTTCTGGAAGAACTGAGCGGAAAATATGATGTCTCGAAAACTACCATTGCATCTGCCTGGATTTTACGACATCCGGCAAAGATTCAGCTGATTGCCGGGACCATGAATTCATCACGGCTGGAGGAGATTGCAAAAGCTGCAGAGATTACATTGACAAGAGAAGAATGGTACAGGCTTTATCTGGCTGCAGGACATATTCTTCCGTGATAGGATGATATCTGAAAATCCATAGGTTTGTTTTAATATATTATCTATTTGTAAGGAGGTCTGAAAAATGGAAAAATCAACAGTCTATTTTACGAATTTTCGGTGTCCGGTGGGTACAAGCCAACTGGATAAGCTGAAACGCCTCTGCGTAGCAGCAGGTATGAAAGACATTGATATGGACGGTAAGTTTGTCGCAATCAAAATGCATTTTGGAGAACTGGGGAATTTGGCTTTTTTACGTCCAAATTATGCGAAAGCAGTAGCTGATCTCTGCAAAGAGCAGGGAGGTCTGCCATTCCTGACGGATTGCAATACCCTATATCCGGGAAGCCGCAAGAACGCACTGGAACATCTGGATTGTGCGAATATGAATGGATTTAATACGGTGACTACAGGCTGTCAGATTATCATTGGCGATGGTCTGAGGGGAACGGATGAAGTGGACGTACCTGTAGTGAATGGGGAATATTGCCAGACTGCTAAGATTGGACGGGCAATTATGGATGCTGATATATTTATCAGTCTGACACATTTTAAAGGTCATGAAGCCACAGGTTTTGGCGGTGCAATCAAAAATATCGGTATGGGCTGCGGAAGCCGCGCCGGAAAGATGGATCAGCACAAGAGCGGAAAACCTGCCATTCAGGAAGATCTGTGCCGTGGATGCCGCCGCTGTGCCCATGAATGCGGCAGTGATGCGATTTCCTATTCAGACGGAAAGGCTGTAATTGATTACGATAAATGTAAGGGATGCGGACGCTGTATTGGAGCATGCAGTTTTGATGCAGTGTACAATCCCAATGACAGTGCGAATGAACTGCTGGATCGGAAAATGGCAGAGTATGCCCAGGCAGTCTGTCATGGACGCCCCTGCTTCCATATATCTCTGGTGCAGGATATCAGTCCGAATTGCGATTGCCATGGTGAAAATGATGCCCCGATTCTTCCGGATATTGGAATGTTTGCCAGCTTTGACCCGGTAGCACTGGATCAGGCATGTGCCGATGCCTGTCTGAGTGCACAGCCCATCGCAGACAGCCAGTTAGGAGAACATCTTGCAGCGGAAGACTGGGAATGTCATCACGATCACTTTAAGGACTCCAATCCCAATGTGGAATGGAAAGCTACCTTGGAGCAAGGGGAAAAGATTGGTTTGGGAACCAGGCAGTATATATTAAAGAAACTCAAATAGATGCAGTTTATCGGAGAGGACTTTCTTTAGCATGCCTGTACAAATTTAAAAGCAAAGAAATAGAAAAAAGATGTTGCCGAAGCCGCTTGGAGATCAGAAGGCTTCGGCAACATCTTTTTTATGCATTTATGCAAGCAGATCCCGCACCATATCAGCGTCAAAGATGACTTCTGAGACATGGTTTACTTCTATCTGATAAAGAGCATTGGCAGCGATATGCTCTGCAGCCTGTTCCAGATCCCGGATTCCAGTCGTATCTGCATATTTTTCGATGACTGCATCCAGGGCATCTGCTGTCAGAACACATTCGTTTTCGCGAAGACTCATGCGTCCCAGGACTTTTGGCAGGGCATACTGTGAAAATATGATTTTCTTTTCCTCTGGTGTATAGTCCGGGATATCAATAACAGCAAAGCGTGACATCAGAGGTGCACTGATCTGATCCTTATCGTTGGCGGTTGCTATGGGATATACGCCCACGGTGGGAACCATACATTCAATATAATTGTCTGTAAATCCAAGATTATCCAGAAGTGTCAGAAGAACATCCGCAGGATTGCCGTTGCCTTTTCCGGAAGCTGCCTTGTCCAGCTCATTGATAATAAAAACGAGATTGGATTCTCCCGCCATGGAGAATGCCTCCATAATGATTCCTGGTTTGGCGTTTGCATAGATACGGGAACTTCCGGTTAACTGTTCCGGGTCGTTGATGGAACTCATATCCAAAGTTGTCCACGGCAGCTTCAGGATACGGGCGACTGCATAGGCAATCTGGGATTTTCCGGTTCCGGCGGGTCCAACCAATAAAATACCGTATGCAGGAAGCGTATGTGTGCGGTTGATTTGGATGATGGTTTCAATAATGCGCTGTTTTACCCGCTCCATACCGTAGAGTTCTTCATCCAGGATGCGGCGTGCTTCCTGTGGGTTAATAGATTCAAAATAATCGTTTTTCCATTGAATGTTCATCATGATGGAAAGGGCGCGCTGGGCATGGCGTCTCTCTTCCGGGGTAACCTCATGGGAACGGGCAACGGCAAGGTTTCTGCGTGCCCAGAGCCGGATATTGTCAGGTAACGTTCTGCCGGCACAGGTTATGAAGTCTGTGATACTCTGCAGACTGGTAAGTTTCATGCTGTCACCGACCTCGTCTGCATCTTCGTCTTCTATCTCTTCGGATGGCGCACTGCTTGCCAGCAGCCTGTCGATCATAAACTGAAGAAAACCGTCTTCGGCAGATAGTTTGGTTCCGCCGCCAAATGCAATCTCACGGATTTTGTAGACGGCATAACCGTCTTCCCGATTCTTACCAGACAAGCGTACATTGATGTGGCTTTCTCCGAGCCAACGAAGCAGGCTGACAAAACGAACATCGATCTGCAAAATGTCAGCGCTGACTGTTCCGTCCTCTTCATGGAATTCGAAAGTTGTCTGTTTGATCGGATTGGTAAAAACTCCGCAGGAATGATGTTTCCATGCTCGTTTATGGTTATCCAGAAGCAGAATCGGCTTTTCAGGTGAGGTTGTAGTCTCGTTGGAACGAAAGGTAGTGTAGGTGCATTCGGAATGGTTTTTATTGTCTGATGTGTCATTAAAATCAAATACTGGCATGATCTTATACTCCTTTACAAATAAACTATTACATAGATGTTGGGGTCAAAAGGTATTTTGACCCCTATGATATACGGATTGCTCCGCATTTCATGCTCCCGCAATCCTGAAAACATTCGAAATCCGCCCTGTTTGGGCTACTTTCTCATGTTTTACGGATCCCAAAGTCATGCTTTTTCATGCAAGCATGAAAAAGCATGACCTTTTGACCCTGATATCTTACATATATCATATCATATCATATTTTTAGTCCTGATGTGTAGAAAATAGTTGAAAACAGCATAATTGCAGTATCCAATAATGTTTCTTCGGTAAAGGTTTGTAACCAGAAATCTCTAAAATTGTGAATAATCAGCAAAGTCGGTTTGGAGTTCTGCGGATAAAGCTGCGGAAACAAAACAATGGGTCGGGAATCTGAAAACAGGTTTCCGACTTTATTATTTTGTCCTGAAATGTAATGAATATTAATTAAAATGTAAAATATACTTGACATAATAACATCTATAGCATACAATAAGGGTATCGAAAAGAAAACAGCAGTAACAGACCGGCATGTGCGGATGCATGTTACACAAGTGAATTGGAAAGGAGTGTTTTTGCTATGAATGAGAGTATGGTGTTGGGAATTTTATGTGGTTTATTAATAGGGGGAATCGTAGTTGTTATCATTTTGAAGCTGACCAAAGAAGATGGTTCTGTTAAGTGTAAATACGATGAGCGTCAGCAGTTGGTGCGCGGAAGAGGATTCAAATACGGTTTTTTTGTGCTGCTCATCTATAATTTTCTTTATGGCATGGCAGATCTTGCGGCAGAAAGGCGATATCTGGACAGCGGAGCCGCGATGACTCTGGGGATTTGTGTGGGAGTACTTGTTTATGCGGTTTATTGTATCTGGAATGACGGTTATTTTTCTTTAAATGAAAATCCCAGGAAAGTTCTAATTGCCTTTGTATTTATTGGAGTTTTTAATCTTTTACTTGGACTAAGGCAGATAAAAGCCGGAGAGCTGATTGTAAACGGAATGTTAACCTTTCGCTGTATGAATCTTTTGTGTGGGGCGATGTTTCTTGTTCTGTTTCTCGTGATTTTTGTAAAATGGATCTGCAATAAGAGGGAGGAAGCATAGAAATCTATGAAAAATCTGAGACTGAAATCAGCAAGGGCAGCAAAGGATCTTTCCCAACAGGAATTGGCTGATCTGGTTGGGGTATCCAGACAGACAATCAGTGCCATAGAAAAAGGAGATTACAACCCTACGATCAACCTGTGTATCGCAATCTGCAAAGCAGTGGATAAGACTCTGGATGAGTTATTTTGGGAAGGATAAAGCTGCAAGGCCATTTATTCACATACATGTTCCAGACCCTGGGACATGATGGTTGCAACATGGTCATCAGCAAGAGAATAATAGATGGTCTTGCCATCCCGGCGGAATTTTACAAGAGCAGCCTGTTTTAAGATACGAAGCTGATGGGAAATGGCACTTTGGGTCATAGAAAGCTCATCCGCAATATCCTGCACACAGAATTCTTTTCCGGAGAGAAGATGCAGAATCCGGATTCTGGTCGGGTCGCCGAATACCTTAAAAAGCTCGGCAAGTTTATAGAGTGTATCATCATCAGTGAGATGTTTTATTTGCTGAATGTTCATCTTCAAAAGCCTCCAAAAGGTCGAATAAAGGAAAGAAAATTGTATCCTAGTTACATCATGTAGTATTTATTTTAACGGAAAAAAGAAGTTTGGTCAAATGATTTTTTGATATTCGCTATATCGTAAAGAGGCGCCCTTTTGCATCGAATCAGTGTGTGTTCGAATATTGCAAAAGGGCGCCTTTCATGAAAGTTACATTACGGAGTTATTTTTTGTAAAGGGTACGAATGGAATTCAGTACGCAAATCATAGCTACACCGGTATCTGCAAACACGGCCATCCACATATTGGCAAAGCCGGTCAAACCGAGAATCATGACGGCAATCTTGATAATCAGTGCAAAAACTACATTTTGTACTGCAATGCGATTGGTACTGCGGGCGATGGCAATGGATTCCGGGATGGAGCTTACATTGGAAGTCATGAAGACTGCATCGGCCGCTTCAATCGCAGCATCGGCTCCGCTTCCCATAGCGGCGCCCACATCAGCTCCTGCCAGAACAGGGGCATCATTGATTCCGTCTCCCACAAACATGACGGGGCCGTGGTTATCCCGGACTTTGGTCAGGATGTTCAGTTTATCCTGAGGAAGGAGTTTGGCATGAACCTCATCGATACCGGTTGCCTTAGCAACTGCCTGTGCACTTTCCTGGGAATCACCGGTCAGCATGATGGTATGCAGCCCCATGGATTTCAGTTGGGTGATTGCAGACCTGGCATCGGATTTGATGGTATCCGAGATTAACAGGCAGCCAACAAGAGTACCGTTTATTGCCAGAAAGACCTCCGCACCGTAGGATTGCTGTTTCAGATCATTGAAAGCAACATGATACTTTTCCATTAGTTTCTTGTTGCCGCAGAGTACATTGCCGGTGGGTAATTCAGCTGCAATTCCATGTCCTGCAATTTCTTTCAGTGAGACAGGTACTTCCAGATCAAGTCCTCGTTCCTTTGCAGCAGCAACAATACTATGGGCAATCGGATGGGTAGAGTTTTGTTCACAGCTTGCACAGATGCGAAGGAGTGTATCCTCGCTGTAGTCACCAACGGAAATTACCTGCTGTAATTGAAAATTTCCTTTCGTAACGGTACCCGTTTTATCCATAACGACGGCGCCGAGATGGCTGAGAGATTCGATGGAAACACCGCCTTTGAAAAGAATTCCTTTTTTTGAGCCTGCGCCGATGCCGGAGAAAAAGGCAAGTGGTACACTCAATACCAGGGCACAGGGGCAGCTCATCACAAGGAAGGTTAGTGCAGTGTAAATCCAATAGTTCCAGTTTCCGCTAAAGAGGGAAGGAATTACTGCGGTTGCCAGGGCAATCAAAACCACACAAGGGGTATAGATTTTGGCAAACCGCGTGATAAACCGGTCGATTTTCGGTTTGCTGGCGGCTGCATTTTCTACGGAGTCCAGGATGCGGGTAACCATAGATTCATCCAATGTTTTTTCTACCCGCAGTTTTAACTGACCGGAAGTATTGACACATCCGGAGGTAACTTCATCGCCAAAACCAACTGTAACAGGCACCGGTTCACCGGTAATCGGAGAAGTATCCAGACGGCTGTCACCTTCTATAATGACACCGTCAAGAGGAATGCGGTCACCGGGACGAATCAGGAGTATGTCGCCGACCTGTGCAGCTTCTGCAGGAATAATCTGTACTTCTTCGCCGATCAGAAGATTGACAACTTCCGGGCGCATATCGACCGCATCCATAATCTGTCCACGGCTTTTATCCACAGCCTTGTGTTCAAAAAATTCTCCGATCCGGTAGAAGAGCATGACACCCACAGCTTCCGGATATTCCCGGATGGCGAATGCACCGACGGTTGCAATACTCATCAGAAAGTTTTCATCAAAGATCTGTCCGCGGAAGATATTCCTCACGGCATTCAGAAGTATTTTTCCACCAAGGAGGAGATAACCCACGATAAAGATCGGAAGGGTGATCATTTCTCCATATCCCATATGTTCCAGTATTTCACCGATAATAAATAATGCGGCACCGATAAGAATGGAAATCAGATCTCGCCGTTCTTTGGAAACAGGTTCTCTGGAAGAAGTACGCTTGGTTTCCAGCGGCAGAGTATCCTGACTTTTTGGGGAAGTATCTTTCTCAAGAACCTGTACTTCCGGTTCGATTGAAGTGCAGACTTTACGAATCTGGGCAAGATAGCGATCCGGATTTTTTGCGGTAACACGAAGCTGTTTGGTGGCAAATGTGATAGTTGCATCTGTCACGCCTTCCAGTTTGCCGATTTGCTCTTCCATCTTGGAAGCGCAATGAGCACATCCCAGATTTTCCAGAAGATAGGTTTTGGTTTTAAAAGAACCGGGAAGCTTTCCGCCTCTTGGAACTACTTTTACCTCGGACTCTATGGAAGTACAGATTTTCTGAATCTTGGGAAGCAGCTGCTGAGGATCCTCTGCCGCCAGACGAAGCTGTTTGGTAGCATAAGTGATGGTCGCATACTTCACACCCGGGAGTTCCTTGATTTTTGCTTCCATCTTGGAAGCACAGTGGGCACAGCCCAGATTTTCTAAGATGTATACCTGTTTCTCAAGTCCGTCATCCGGCATGCTGCAGGTGCAGTTGGCAAGGCTTTGCCCGCAGACATCACAGTATTCTGCGTGAGGGTGGCATTGCTCACATTGACAGTCCTCGGGATGACCGGGGGTATGATGATGGTGTTCATGTTCTGCATGAGAATGCTCATGTCCGCAGCCACAGGAATCGTGGTGGTGATGGTGCTCATGTTCGTGTTCATCATGAGAATGATTATGCCCGCAACCACAAGAGTCATCATGTGCATGAAAGAATGGCTGCAATTTTATTTTTAATATGCTGTTCATTTTGATAACCTCCAATCGGTTTGTTTATATATGACTAGCTGTTCATATGAATATTTAAACATATATATGAGGCGTTGTCAACATATTTTATCAGAATCTTATGATACACGGATTGCTCCGCATTTCATGCTTCCGCAATCCTAAAAACATTTGAAATCCGCCCTCTTCGGGCTACTTTCTCATGTTTTACGGGTCCCAAAGTCATGCTTTTTCATGCAAGCATGAAACGCATAACCTTTTGGCCCTGATATCATATTATCTTTCTTGCATTATTAATTTATAGAACTTATAATAAGTGTGAAGTTAAACGGAAAGCATATGAGGAGTTATGAAATGCAATATAAGATACTGGTTGTAGAAGATGACGCAGATATAAACAGATTACTGGTTAAGATATTAAAGGAAGCTGATTATCAGACGATACAGGCCTTTTCCGGATCAGAAGCAAAATTACTGCTGGAAAAAGAAATTCCAGATCTTATTTTACTTGACCTTATGCTGCCTGGAATATCGGGAGAGGAATTATTGCAGGATCTTCGGGGAAATATGCGTTACGATACACCTGTTCTGATACTGTCTGCCCGAAATTCTCTGGTCGATAAGGTATCTTTATTAAAAAGTGGCGCAGATGATTATATCACGAAACCATTTGAGCCAGAGGAGGTTATTGCAAGAATACAGGCAAGTTTGAGACGCACAGGAAAAGAAAATAGCTGCGAAACAACCCTGGCTTATAAGAAATTGAAACTCTATCCTCAATCACGAAAGGTAACGGCTGAGGAAAAAGAACTTGTATTGACTGCACACGAATACGATATACTTTTTCTGCTTATGCAAAATCCGGAAAAAGTATATTCCAGAGAAAGTTTGTATGAGCTGGTGTGGCATGGCGGGTATTATGGAGAAAATAATACGGTCAATGTCCATGTCAGCAATATAAGAAAGAAATTAAAGGAACATGGCATTGTCGAAGAATATATTCAGACGGTGTATGGAATTGGGTTTAAACTCCGATGAAAAGCTTTATGACTTCTTTAAAAGTTCTTTATGACTTATTAAAAGTGGAGGGGGTAAAATACGTTTGTCAATGAGGAAAACTCATAATTGACAAACGTATTTTTTGTAAATGGAGGCAGACAGATGAAGGAATATGTCATAGAGACAAAACAAGTTACAAAAACATATGGTCCTCTTCTTGCATTAGACCATGTAAACATTCATGTGAAGAGAGGGAGTATTTACGGACTTGTTGGTGATAACGGGGCTGGAAAAAGTACATTGCTGAAATTATTAGCCGGTCACAGTTTTCCAACAGAAGGAGAAATACATCTTTTGGGAAAGAATGGAAAAAAAGAATTGGACAATGCCCGTAAGAAGATAGGCTGTATGATTGAGCAGCCAGGTTTTTTTCCAAACATGACGGTGGAACAAACATTAAAGTATTACTGCATTCAGAAGGGAATCCCCGATAAGAAAAAGGTTACGGAGATGTTGGAATTGACAGGCATTGCAGAAAAAAGAAAGAGTAACTGCAAAACGCTTTCCCTTGGGCAAAAGCAAAGATTAGGTCTTGCGATTGCCATGCTTGGAGAACCACAGCTGTTAATACTGGATGAACCGATCAATGGGCTTGATCCCAGTGGAATCATAGAATTTCGTAATCTGCTTCAGTGTTTGAATGAAGAGAAAAATATTACAATATTACTGTCAAGTCACATCTTGACTGAACTGCAGCAGATTGCTACTGTATATGGTTTTCTAAACAAAGGTGTATTGGCTGAGGAAATCACAGCTCATGCACTTTATGAGAAGTGTTCGGATTGTATTGATATCAAAGTGTCGGACGTTGAAAAGTATTCTGCTTTATTGGAAAAAGAATTTCCAAACGAAAATTATAAAGTTCTTCCTGAAAACGACATCCGCATCTATAAGCCGCAGACAAGAGCAGAGGTCTACAGCAGATTAGCTTCTGAGAACGGTGTCTATATTACAGGTATGAAAGTAATACAAACTTCATTGGAAGATTATTATATGGAGTTGAAGAAAAGGGGGGCTGACAAATGATGAATTATGTGAAAAGTGAATTTTATCGAATCACACATACGCGTGGGATCTATGGTTTTACTGGAATCTTGATGTTACTATCTGTTTTGATGAATACTGGTATACACTTTTTGGGAGGCCGATATGCAAACACCTCATTTTCTTACTCTTATTTTGTTTCAAATCCTATGATGTTTGCAGTGATGGGACTGGTAATTGCTTATTTTCTTTATGAGGGAAACAAAAAGAATGGAAGTTTGAAAAATACGATTGCCAGCGGCATCTCCAGAACAAAAGTCTTTGTGGGCGAATGTATCGTAGGTATTATTACTGCCGTTTTGGTTATGGTTGTGACTCTGGGTGTTTATATTGTAAGTGCAGAACTTCTCTTAAAAAAAGCAGAACCAGTAGAACTGAAAGAATTATTGTTGGAAGTTCCCGCTGTGCTCTTAATTGCTATGGCTTGTTTGATTTCCGGCATTGTTTGTATGGAGCTTTTTGATAAAATTATAGTGGGAATAATTGTTTGGTGTTTGGTTTGGTTTATAATTCCGAAGATCCTGATGTATTTAGGATTACGTTTTGAAGCCATTCACGATATTGCCATGTGGCTTCCGGATAATTTCTTTGGAGTTAACGGATTGCATGTTAATACACAAGAGTGTATAACTATATGGGATACTACAAGCGGATGGGCAAGGTGCATGCTTTCTGGTGCAATAGGAGTTGTTATTTTTACTTTATCAGGTATTGTCTCATTGAGAAAAAGAGATTTGTAAGTCAGGAGAAAAGGCGAAATGGCGTATATTATTTTATTTATCATAGCTGTTGTGATAGGAGGATATTTTACTTTTCGCTATTTTTCACTCGTTTATGCAATAGGGAAAGTTACAAGAGAACTGGATGATATACAACAAGATCTTACCCAGAACCAGATTCTTCACTTACCATTACCGTGCAGACAATTAGGAAGGTTACTTTCGTCTTTTAACGTTACCTTAGAAGAAATACAAAAGGAACGTCAGAAATATGCAAAAAGGGAAAAAGAATTTCAAAAGCAAATAGAGAATATAAGCCATGATTTACGAACACCTTTAACCGTGATTTTAGGGTACTTAAAACTGATCAAAAAATCTCAAAGCAATCAGATAACGGTGAATGAAGAACTGGAAGAAGCAATGGATATTATCAGACATAAGGCGGAAAGCATGAAAAATCTGGTGACACAGTTTTATGATTTTTCCCGGCTAAATGCAGGCGATTACGAACTGTCTTTAGGCAAGGTAGACGTTTCCAGAACACTAAGGGAATCTTTGATGGGAAATTATCAAATTTTAGAGCAAACTCATTTAGAGATAGACATAGATATCCCGGAACGTCCAATATGGGGATCAGGGGATGAAGCAGCGTTGGAACGAATATTTCTCAATTTGTTTCAAAATGCCGGCAGGTATGCCGAAACATTTCTTTATATTTCAATAAAAGAATATGAAAGAAATGTATCCGTTTCTTTCAGCAATGATACACAAATACTTTCGGAGGATGATCTCTCGCATCTGTTTGAAAGATTTTACATGCAGAACGACTCCCGGAATCAAGGTGGTACTGGTTTGGGGCTGACCGTTGCAAAATCATTAGCAGAAGAAATGGGAGCAACCTTAAATGTTACTATTCTTGATAAAAATTCTGCGAAGGATAAATCTACGATTTGCTTTGAATTATGTATGAAAAAAATATAGATAAATCAGGCACAATCGAGTGCCAAAGAGCCTTGCGTATGTTATGCTTATTTCAAGCCGTATCAAGGTTCTTTTTTAGCGATTCGGAAGTGTTTCGTAGTCGCTTACTTTTTTATGGGAAAAGGAGAAGAAAATGTGGAATTTATGGAAGGAAAAGAGTGACAAGAAGCAAGAGGAGGTAAAGCGAAAAGAAGAACAAGGGGAAGCAGAGATGCTTTCAGAAATAGTCAAGGAATTGGATCGAAATACAAGTAAAGAAGTCATTCGGATTCGGCTGAATAAGAAAGCAGTATCTTTGACTGGGAGTAAGTATGGCGGAGTGCCCTATCTTCCCTCTGAGGGTGAGGTGCCTTGCGATGTACAGGGCAGACAGATGCGTCTTTTGGCACAACTGCGTCTGGAAGAGTTACCCGAAAACCATATTTATCCTCCGGAAGGAATATTGCAGTTCTGGGCACTGGATGATGATTGTACAGGACTTGATTTCGAAGATCCCGTTTCACAAAGTGGAAGTCGTATTTTATATTACAAGGAAATAGATGAAACAGTAACTGAGGAACAGGTCTTAGCGCGGTATCATCCTTATTGCGAAAAAGAAAGCTATTTTCCGATTCAGACAACTTTTGGTCTGGAATTTTCGCTTGAGACGGAGGGGATTTCACCAGAAGATTTTCAGTTTGATGAGCGGTTTTCCAAATGTTGGAATCAGAAATTTCCGGAAAAGAAGATTGATAGCTGCATGGAACTTTCGGATGAGGTTTCAGAGATGCTTTATGATCAGAGGAGCGGGTTTGGTCATAAAATCGGCGGATATCCTGCATTTACCCAGGAGGATCCCAGGGATATGGAAAATGAATATGGGGCATATCTGATTTTACTGCTGCAGATTGATAGTGTAGGAATCGGGGATGACGAAATTATGTGGGGAGACAGCGGAATCTGTAACTTTTTTATCCAAGAGGAGGATTTGCTCAAGCTGGATTTTGACAGGGTGATGTATAATTGGGATTGTTATTGAGTAGATTTAGCCAAGAACGCAGAAGCAGAGGAAAGTAATGGAGCGGGAAAAGGAGTTATGGTATGGGCAGCAGAAAAATTGTCATAATCGGAGCGGCCATTATAGATGTGTTGGTTCGCCCGGCGGGGGAGAAGGTGTTTCAGACAGGTTCTTATCCGGCTGAGGATATCCGCATGTCGCCGGGAGGAGATGCCTTAAATGAAGCCACCATTCTTGCACTTATGGGGAAAAAAGTGGAGCTTCAGACGATAATCGGGGATGATATGGCGGGGAAAATGATAAAAAGCCATTGTCTGGATTGTGGGATTCATCTTCCATCCCATGCCGTTCGTCAGGGAATGGCTACCGGAATCAATGTGGTGCTTGTTCAGGAGAACGGAGAAAGAAATTTCCTGACAAATGCCAACGGAAGCCTAAGAAAATTGAAACTGGAGGATGTCATTCTTCCATTTGCGGAAGAGACAGCTGTTTTGTGTCTGGCAAGCATCTTTGTTTCACCGGAATTGGGTGAAAAAGAACTGTATCAGATTTTTTCTGCTGCAAAGGAACAGGGGATATTGGTTTGCGCAGATATGACAAAGCCGAAGAAAGGGGAAAGAACGGAGGATTTGAAGAAAGTTCTTCCTTTGATTGATTATCTGCTGCCAAATGAGCAGGAGGTCTGTATGCTTACGGGAAAAGAAACTGCTGAAGAAGCAGCAGAAGAGTTGTTTGCAGCAGGGGCGGGCAATGTGATTGTCAAGTGCGGCGCCAGAGGATGCTTTGTCAGAAATCAGGAAATGGCAAGATTGTTTCCGGCAGTACAGCAGGCGGAATGTGTGGATACTACCGGAGCAGGAGACAGTTTTGCGGCAGGATTCCTGTATGGCCTTTCTGAAGGATATGGGATAGCGGAATGTGCGGAATATGCAAATCAGTGTGGGGCGAAGGCGATATCTGTTATGGGGGCATCTGACTGGATCAAAGGGTGAGAAAAGTTCAGGGACGGCTATTGTGACATGCACAACAGTCGTCCCTGATTTGCCCCCAATTTCTGAAGTTAGCGGTTGGATTAGCTCAAAGAACGGATCATTTCTTTTAACTCATCCAGCGAAATTGCTCCGATGCTCTTTTTTACCACTTGTCCGTTTTTCAGGAACAGAAGAGTAGGAACACTCATAATCTGATATCTCTGAGCCAGATTCATCTCGTTATCAATATCCACTTTGTAGAAAATAACATCATTCATCTCCACAGCAGCCTGTTCAACTATAGGGCCCAACATCTTACATGGTCCGCACCAGGTCGCAAAGAAGTCAATGACGATAACTTTATCAGGAATATTGACAGCTTTATCAAAATTTTCCGTTGTTACATGAATGACTGACATTGCTGTTTCCTCCATTTATATAATATGATGTTGGGGTCAAAAGGTATTTTGCCCCCTATGATACACGGATTGCTCCGCATTTCATGCTCCCGCAATCCTGAAAACATTCGAAATCCGCCCTATTCGGGCTGCTTTCTCATGTTTTACGGGTCCCAAAGTCATGCTTTTTCATGCAAGCATGAAGCGCATAACCTTTTGACCCTGATATCATAATATAGAATTGCACAGATCCGTCCTCGCAGTGATTGCATTGAAAAATTTAAGCGATGCGAGGCAGAATAATCCGCAAACATTAACAGTGTTTGATTCTATTCTAAGAATAATACATGTAAGCGAAAAGGTCAATAAGTTGATCGAAGAAATGATTGAAAAAACAGGTAATTTATAGAAAACGGACATGTCTGATGGTGCAGACATCACCATGCATCGGAGGGGGACATTGAAAAAGAAACGTCGGGAACGTATAATTATAGAAAAGTAATTCTGGCAATTGTAAAGTTCGGAACTGATGTCCAAGTGTTTTTTCAATTGCCTGTAGAATGTAAAAGGAGAGAGAAATTTTGAACATATTGATTGCTTCGGATTCCTATAAAGGAAGTTTGAGTAGTTTACAGGTTGCTGAAAAAATCAAAGAAGGAATCCACAGGGTTTATCCGGATGCAGCAGTACAGTGCATCGCAGTTGCGGACGGTGGGGAAGGTACGGTGGAGGCTGTCATTTCCAGTCTGGGGGGAAAAAGGTGCACAGCAGAAGTGACAGGACCGGACGGCAAAAAGATCCTTGCGTATTACGGGATTTTGAATGAGCAAAAGGCAGTGATTGAAATGGCAGCAGCCTCAGGTCTTCCGCTGGTGGAGAAAGAAAAGAGGAATGTCATGGAAGCGACCACATATGGAACAGGTGAGCTGATGAAAGCTGCCATTTTGCAGGGATGCAGAAAAATCTATGTAGGTGTCGGCGGTTCCGCTACCAATGACGGCGGAGTCGGCATGGCACAGGCGTTAGGGATTTCCTTTCTTGACTGTGATGGGAAAGAGATTGGATTCGGAGGCGGAGAACTGGAGAGAATTGTAAAGATAGACATGTCAGCAAAAGAGAAGTGGTTGGATGAGGCAGACATCACAGTTATGAACGATGTAACAAATCCGTTGTGTGGTCCGTATGGCGCATCAGCCGTATATGGACCACAGAAGGGAGCGAGTCAGGAACAGGTTCAGCGGTTGGACAGGGGGTTACAGCATTTGGCAGATCTTGTGCGAAGAGAGATAGGCATCGATATGTCGGAGATGCCGGGAGCAGGTGCAGCAGGAGGACTTGGTGGTGGTTTGGCAGCATTTGCAGGAGCAAAGCTTCAGTCGGGTATCGATACGGTACTGGAAATGGCGGATTTTGAACAGAAGCTCCAATGGGCAGATCTGGTAATTACAGGGGAAGGAATGATTGATTCTCAATCTGCATATGGCAAAGTGATTTCCGGGATTGCTCAAAAAGCCAAATTGTATGGTGTACCGGTTGCTGCTATAGCAGGAGGGATTTCAGAGAGTCCGGAGGAAGTTTATAAAATAGGAATCAGTAGTATGGAGCCGGTTGTCTGCCGCCCCATGGACTTAGAGGAAGCAATGGGAGAAGGCGCAGGCGCACGGACAGCAGATGCTGCAGAACGTCTGATGAGAACGATAAAGCTGGCATATCAACTGAAAAGTATATAAGAATGGAATGGAGTGTGAGAAAATCCTGTCGGTTTACGAATGAAAAAAAACATGATAATATTGCTTACAATAGCATAAAGTCCAAAAGGAAGGGAAATGGTATGAAGAAAAGAGTAGAAGAGTCCAGAACGGAGCAAACCTATCTGTTGATGCCGAGACATATAAACGGATACGGGCGTCTGTTCGGCGGTATGTTGATGCAGTGGATTGATGAACTGGCTGGTATTGTAGCACGGAGGCACAGCGGGCATGAGATCACAACTGCCTCAATTGATAACCTGAATTTTAAGGAAGCGGCATATCTGAATCAGACAATCGTACTTGTGGGAAGAGTGACTTATGTAGGGCGGACATCCATGGAGGTTCGGGTCGATACCTATGTGGAAGGGCTGGACGGGATGCGCAGAGTTATCAACCGTGCCTATGTGGTTATGGTTGCCATTGATGAAGAGGGAAAGGCATTGGAGGTTCCGGGGTTGGTGATTGAGACAGAGAGTGAAAAGGCAGAGTGGGAAAGCGGTCAGAAGCGGTACGCACTGCGTAAGCAGAGAAGAATAGAAGGATATTGAGGAGAAAAGGGCAATGAATGCAAAAATTGATGTACTATTGGAACAGACGAAAGCAGATGCGCTGTTGATCACAGATCCGTACAATATGCGTTATATCAGCGGTTTCCGCGGCGGAGAGGGAATTTTATATCTGTCACGGAATCAACACGTATTGATTACGGATTCCCGTTACACGGAAGCGGCTATGAATGAAAGTGATTTTACAGTGGCGGAGGAGAATCGTGAACATAAACGGACGGATCTTCTGAAAGAATGTTTGGAACGGGACGGTGCCCAGATACTGGGGTATGAGGACTGTTCCATGCTGTGTTGTGAGTTTGACCGGTTCCGGGAGAAGCTTCCGGTAAGGCAGTGGAAACCTGTAGGCCAGGCGGTAAATCAATTGCGGCAGATCAAGTCACCGGAGGAGCTGGAGTGCCTGCGGAAAGCGGAAAGTATAGGAGATGCTGCATTTACTGCGATTCTGGATTTCTTAAGACCCGGAATCTCGGAGCTGGAAGCAGCGGCAAGATTGGAATATGAGATGAAGTTGCATGGAGCACATGGATTTTCTTTTGACACGATCATGGCATCTGGTCTTCATTCTTCTATGCCTCATGCGATTCCGGATGAGAAGAAACTGGAATATGGAGATTTTGTTACAATGGATTTTGGGTGTATCTATCGTGGATATTGTTCTGATATGACACGGACTGTGGTCCTTGGTAAGGCAAGTGAAAAACAGAAGGAAATCTACCAGACTGTGCTGCAGGCGCAGGAAGCGGCATTGGCGAAAGTCCGCGCAGGAGTGCGGGGATGTGAGGTGGATAAGGTCGCAAGAGAGCTTATAACAGAGGCAGGATATGGAACATATTTCGGTCATGGGCTTGGTCACAGTGTGGGACTCTTTATTCATGAGGAGCCGCGTCTGTCACCCAATGACCAGACAGTCTTACAGCCGAACATGATTGAAACCGTAGAACCGGGAATTTATGTGCCGGGATTTGGCGGGGTGAGAATTGAGGATATGGTGATCGTGACCGAAGATGGATGTGAAAACCTGACACATTCACCGAAGCATTTGATTGAATTATAAAAAATTTGCATGGAATGCTTGACATTTGTGTTAAGATTCCGTATCATAAGGAATAAGCGTGTACGCGAGAGAAAAACAAAAGTATTCCTAGGAGGAACTGATTATTATGTATTCGTTAGAAGAAGTCAGAGCAGTAGATCCTGAAATTGCTGCATTAATAGAAAAAGAACAGGAGCGTCAGAACAGTCATATCGAATTGATTGCATCAGAAAACTGGGTTTCCAAGGCGGTTATGGCTGCGATGGGGAGCGTTCTTACAAATAAGTACGCGGAAGGCTATCCGGGAAAAAGATTCTATGGTGGATGTCAGTGCGTAGATGAAGTGGAGTCCCTTGCAATCGAACGTGCGAAAAAGATTTTCGGATGTACTTATGCGAATGTACAGCCTCATTCTGGTGCGCAGGCAAATATGGCAGTATTCTTTGCACTTCTGCAGCCGGGTGATACGGTTATGGGTATGAATCTGGCACACGGCGGACATCTGACACACGGAAGTCCGGCAAACCTGTCCGGCGCATATTTTAACATCGTTCCTTATGGAGTAAATGATAATGGTGTTCTGGATTATGAAGAGGTAGAGCGCCTTGCAAAAGAACATAAACCGAAATTAATTGTGGCTGGTGCCAGTGCTTATGCAAGAACCATTGACTTTAAGCGTTTCCGTGAAATTGCCGATGAAGTGGGTGCATATCTGATGGTAGATATGGCTCATATTGCAGGTCTTGTGGCCACAGGACAGCATCCAAGTCCGATTCCGTATGCACATGTAACGACAACTACAACCCATAAGACATTGCGTGGACCACGCGGCGGTCTGATTCTTTCCAGTGAAGAGTTTGCAAAAGAGCATAAGCTGAACAAGGCTGTATTCCCGGGAATTCAGGGTGGTCCTCTGATGCATGTGATTGCAGCGAAGGCTGTCTGCTTCAAAGAAGTACTCAGTGATGAATTTCAGGAATATGGAAAGAATGTAGTGATCAATGCCAAAGCACTCTGTGACGGGTTGATGAAACGCGGTGTTAAGATTGTTTCCGGCGGTACAGATAATCATCTGATGTTGGTGGATCTGGCTGCCATGGGTAAGACTGGTAAGGAAGTGGAGAGTCTTCTGGACAGCGTAAATATTACAGCGAATAAGAACACAATTCCAAATGATCCCCAGTCTCCATTTGTAACCAGCGGTGTACGTCTGGGAACTCCTGCTGTAACTGCACGTGGTATGAATGCCGAAGATATGGATGTAATCGCAGAAGCAATTGCTCTGATGCTGAACGATGCAGAGGCAAATCAGGAGAAAGCAAAGGCACTTGTGAAAGGTTTGACAGAAAAATATCCGTTGATTTAATTACTATGAAAGTCCCGTACAGCAGCCATGAACCGGAGCGTGCTTGCACGCGCAGGGTCATGGATATTGGACGGGCAAGCTAGTATGAATAAGAAGGACGGTAGTCCGGATTACGAATACTGGCGGCAGATGCGGGAGTGCAAAGCACGGAGCATCGGGCTTTCATAAATGGTGATGTCTGCGTCAGCAGACATGTCCGTTTACTGTGTGGTCGGTGAGAAATATAAAAAGGGCAATGTTTTTATAGAAAGGATTCTGTAAAGGCGTTGCCTTTTTAAGTGCTTGCAACCTGATGAAGAGGGAAAGGGGCGAGGCAATATGACAAAATTAAGTACATTGTGTTATATAGAAAAAGATGGCAGATATCTGATGCTGCATCGTACAGTCAAAAAAAATGATGTCAATAAGGACAAGTGGATCGGTGTGGGCGGTCACTTTGAACAGAATGAAAGCCCCGAAGAGTGTCTGCTGCGTGAGGTAAAAGAGGAAACCGGACTGACATTAACTTCATACCGTTACCGTGGGATCGTGACGTTTGTCTCAGGCGGAGGGATTACAGAATATATGTCTCTTTACACGGCGGATGCATTTACCGGAGAACAGATTCCCTGTGATGAGGGTGAACTTGAGTGGGTGGATAAGAAAGAGGTACTGCAGCTGAATATCTGGGAAGGAGATAAAATTTTCTTTCGTCTGATGAACGAAGAACATCCTTTCTTTTCTCTGAAACTTGTCTATGACGGCGGAGACAGACTGGTACAGGCAGTATTGGATGGAACCAGGTTAGAACTGTTTGATGTCCGGAATCCGGACGGCACAGTGAGCGGCATTGTCCGGGAGCGAGGAGTGGTGCACAGTGATGGAAGTCCACATGCCACTTCGCATGTCTGGATTGTGCGTAAGAATCAGAAGAGCGGCTTCGATGTGCTGCTGCAGAAGAGAAGCAAGAACAAAGATTCCAATCCGGGATGTTATGATATCTCATCCGCAGGACATGTGGCAGCAGGGGATGATTATCTGGAATCAGCGGTCAGGGAACTGGGAGAAGAGTTGGGGATCTACGTGAAACCGGAGGAATTGAAATTTGCAGGGATGCAAAACAGAGTTATGAACGATGTGTTTTATGGCAGACCGTTTCATGACCATGAGATCAGCAAGGTATATGTCTATGATGCACCAATTACGATTAAGAATCTGAAACTACAGGAATCAGAAGTGGAGGAAGTGATCTGGATGGACTATATGGAATGCAAGTACAGGATAGAGAAACAGACATTGGAAAATTGCATTTACATGAAAGAATATGAGATGGTGGGAAGATACCTTGGAATTTTAGGTAGTTGAAAATTTGTTTGTACAATCTGTAAATCCCGGTTTGCGTGAAATGGATTATGAATTCTGCGCAAACCGGGATTTATCTTTTTCAGAAAGCAGTTTCCGGATGAAATCAGAGGAGTTCTAATACAAGAACCTGATAATTTTTCAAAATTACGGAATTTTCTTCCCATACAATATCCGGGTAGTTGTTGATCAGAATCTCTTTGACCTTGCCGGGAAGAAAAACTTTCTGTTCCGGCTTTTGATAGTTTGCCAGTACCAGCAAGGTCTGGTTCTCTGTTTTTCGATAGTATGCCATTAGATTTTTCTGTTCTTGCAGATAAGGAATCAGTTTTCCATAGACGATGGTTTCCTTATACTTTGGATTTTTGCGCAAGGCAATCAGCTTCTGATAAAAGTGGAACAGAGAGTTGGGATCGGCAAGTTCATCCTCCACGTTGATCGTCGTATAGTTTTCATTTTCCTTCAGCCAGGGTTCTCCGGTTGTAAATCCGGCGTGAGGAGTATTGCTCCATTGCATGGGGGTTCTGGCGTTATCGCGGCTGAAGCGGGAGATTACGGAAAGAGCCTCATCCACAGAACAGCCGGCTTTAAGCGCAACCTTGTATTCATCCAGAGTAGAGATATCATTTACCTCATCAATAGAGTGGAATACTTTATTTTCCATACCGATTTCCTGTCCCTGGTAGATAAATGGAAGACCGCGCAGCATCAGGCTGAGGGCAGCCAGCATTTTTTTACTTTCCAGGCTTAAATCCTCTTTGGGAATATAGCGGCTGACGCCACGCGGTTCATCATGGTTTTCAATGATGTTGGATAGAAATCCCGTATCACCGACTTTCTTCTGGGCATGAAAGATACAAGCTTTATAATCTTCCGGCGTCATGGGTTTGGCATCATACCAGCCCTTGTCACTGCTGCCGAAAATTGTCTCTTCAAAATCAAACATCGTGGAGAAATATCCGTTGTCACCAATAAATGCGGGAATTTCTTCTGGTTTTTCATTGAAAACCTCACCCACTGAAAATGCATCATACTTGCTGAAGGTGCGTTCCTGCATCTCTCCTAAAAATGCCCCGATTCCTTTGGCGTCTTTTAGCATGTTGCTGATTGTGGAAAGTCCATCCGCGCGGTCAGCAGGATAGTTTTTCAAAGGAAGAGCCTTTTTTATGTTGATAATTGCATCAATACGAAAACCGCCCAACCCTTTTTCCAACCACCAGTTGATATTTTTGTAGACTTCTTCCCGTACTTCCGGATTTTCCCAGTTCAAATCCGGTTGTTTTTTGTGGAAGGAATGCAGATATAGTTTATCTGTTCCGGGAAGTTCCTCCCAGACAGGACCGCCGAAATAGGATCTCCAGTTGGTTGGCAGACTGCCGTCTTGACGTTTATCTTCTAAATAGAAAAAGTTTCCATATTTTCCCGAGGGATCTTTACAGGCTCTTTGAAACCATTCGTGTTCGTTGGAACAGTGATTGACAACCAGATCCATAAGGATATACATGTCTCTCTTTTTTGCCTCGGCGATCAATCTATCCATGTCTTCCATTGTGCCGAAACGGGGATCAATTGCATAATAGTCTGCGATGTCATAGCCTTGATCTGCCAGAGGGGATTTGTAGATCGGTGAGAGCCAGATGATATCGATTCCCAGGTCTTTCAGATAATCTAATTTGCTGATGACTCCGCGCAGATCACCGATTCCGTCTCCGTTGGTATCATAAAAACTTTTCGGATAAATTTGATAAGCGACTTTATCATGCCACCATTTTCGTTTCATATCATTTACCTCCATTATGGTCTTTGCCGGCAACCATGTTTTGGTTCCCTTCTTGATGCGTTTATTCTGGAACATGTTTGAAAATTGCTTTCTGTGAAATGCTTTAAATATACTCTAGCATAGACTGCATGAAAAATCTTATATTTCTTTCGCATCCTATTACACAATTTTGACTTCTATGATAGGATGTAAGTTGTAAGCAGGATAAGTTTTCTTTATTATAGTGGGATTGACGGTAGATTCGAAGATGATATTCTGAAAGATACCTTGCAGGATAGAGGGGGTTAAATAAACAGAATTTCCGAGAAAGGGTGTTGTAGGGGATACAAATATAGATAGGATGAATATAGATGCTTGAAAAAAATGAAAAAAGTGTTGACATAGCGGAAGGGCTGTGGTATTCTAATTAAGCTGTCGCTGAGACATGTGGAAACAACTTCATGAATTGTAAAAAAGTTGAAAAAATAT
>ULSH01061004.1_pt1 | contig 41797 bp, 31 predicted proteins | sample 1956151 | NCBI WGS metagenome assembly ULSH01 (sample SAMEA4835702, study PRJEB28245) | human gut metagenome | biome: gut microbiome; material: fecal sample | place: Denmark | collected 2008 | reverse complement strand
TTCGAAATTTGCATTTGCATCTGACGAAAAATCCATTCGCCAGCCGACCACCTCATTTGTGCGGTGTTACCTTAAATTTCATCCGACGCGGGCAAATCCACCAGATAGCAAGTACCCGCGCAGAGGAAGCAGTGCCGGTCGTCATCCGAAAAAGCAAAATCCATATAATAAAGATGCTTCACGTTAAATTCGCACACCTTCTGCCGTGACTTCATGCGGTGCACGCTGATGGTGTACCGGGGCTTGTCGTTGCCCATGTAGAACCATACATACGCAACATAGTTCCGTTTCGGCGAGAGGAAAATCTCGGAAAAGTTGCTTCCGGTGCGCTCAACCTTCCAGTCATCCGCGGCAGTCCCTTCCATCGACGCGGCGGTGCGCCACGAAAGCACCTGATAATCATCGTACGGTTCCGTGTAAGAACGCGTGAAAATCATCAGAATTTCATCCGCATTCAGCCATTTGGCATACTCAACCGTTCTGCGCGCCTCCTGACCATCGGGATAGCGCAGGGACTTCAGGCAATGCCCGTCTTTGTCCAGCACGTCAATCCCGCGATGGTCGATAGCGCGGGAAGCGCCTACCATGATGAGCAGCTGGTCGGCGTACACATCCAGATTGAGAAACTGGTCGGCATATTCGCGCTCGTAGATGCACGCGCACGTCCCGTCTTCAACCGAATAGCGCCACACGCGGTGGAACTCCGTGCAGAAATACGCGTATTTTTCGTCGCTGCTGAAACACGGCGTGCCGCCGTCCGTGTTGACACCCTTGATACTTGTCCGATGCTTTTCGGTGAAAACGCCGTCAATTCGCTCGTAGAGGATACACACAACCACGTCTTTGGCGGTTGCGTTGGCAAGGAAAATCTTGCTTTTCGTGGGCGAAAGCGCGATTTCCGCATTGCGAAGGCGGCTGATGGTCTGCACGAATTTGCCCTTCTGCGTATCAAAAATCCTGATGCCGCCGCCGAACAGGATGACCTGATGGTCGTCGAGGAAGGTAGGGAAAGCGTGGCGCGGCTCTTTGCCCTCCATATAGGGGTGGATTTGCACTGCGCTGTCGGCGGCGCTGTATGAATCCGGGCGCGGCGGGCGCTGCTGCTGCATTATCGCCTGCAATTCCTGCAAAAACTGCTGTGAATCAAACGGCATGTGTCATCACCTCGCCTTTACTATATCACATTCGCTTTTCCTGCGCAAGCAACTGCCAGTTGCCCCGTTCGAGTCCGCCGAAAATGCTTTTTTTTGTTTTTTCCGGTGTAAACGGTTGAGTTCTGTTTCGCGCTGTGCTACACTATCGTTGGGAAAATTTCTTTTCCCGACACCAACACCGAGGAATAAGCATCATGATTGAAAAATGGACAACCCCCATCCCGAAACTGAGCGGGCGCGAAGGACGCACCGTCTATGTGTACGTCCCCGATGAAGCGCAGGAAAACCCCGAAGCGCGCTATCCTGTGCTGTACATGTTCGACGGCCATAACGTTTTCTTCGATTCCGACGCGACCTACGGGAAGTGCTGGGGGATGAAGGAATATCTTGAATCGACAAACACGCCGCTGATTGTCGTTGCGGTGGACTGCAACCATTCGCCGAATAACGGGCGGCTGAGCGAATATTCCCCCTTCACGTTTGAAGACCCGAAGCTCGGCTACATCCGCGGGCGCGGGCGCACGACGATGGACTGGTTCGCGCATACGCTGAAAGGCATGATTGACGAAAAGTACCCGACGCTGCCGGGGCGCGAAACGACGTGGATTGCGGGGTCGAGCATGGGCGGGCTGATGAGCCTGTACGCGGTGACTGCGTTTAACGACGTGTATTCGCGCGCGGCGTGCCTTTCGCCGAGCATCTGGTTTGCCACGCGCAGCCTTGACCGCCTGATTCGCGACGCGCAATTTGCCCCGGACACCGTGATTTATATGGACTACGGTTCGCGCGAGATGGCGCACCACGACAACATGCGCAAGCAGTACGCCGCCGTAACAAGCCGTCTGCTGGAAAGGCAGGTGCTGCTGACGAGCCGCATCGTCCCCAACGGTGACCACTGCGAAGCCTGCTGGGAAGAGCAGATTCCCTTCTTCATGCACATTCTGTTCTACAATCGCGAATAATAGGAGGCGCAACCCATGCAGACATATTACACAAAATGGTACAGCCCATCCGTCGGGCGAGAGATGGAAATCAAGGTGTACGGTCACGCCGGCCGTCCGGTGCTGTTCATCCCCTGCCAAGACGGGCGCTTTTTCGACTTCGAGAACTACCGCATGACCGACGCATGGGCACCGTGGATTGAATCCGGGCAGTGCATGGTCTTTTCCATCGACACGCTGGATAAGGAGACGTATTCCGCGACCTATGACCCGCACGACCGCATCCGCCGCCATGAAGCGTGGATGAACTACATCGTGCGGGAGGTTGCGCCGTTCATCCAGTCCATGACGAACGACCGCAACGGCTGGGACGGCACGCCGGGCATCATTGCGTTCGGCTGCTCCCTGGGCGCGACGCACGCGGCAAACCTGTATTTCCGCTTCCCGGAGACGTTCGACGGTCTGCTGGCGCTCAGCGGCATTTACACCAGCGAATACGGCTTCCCCGGCTACATGGATGAGCTGGTGTACGCCAATTCCCCGGTGGATTACCTCGCCGGCATTTCGCCTGACCACCCGTTTATCCGCCTGTACAACGACCACAAGGCGGTGGTTGTCGTCGGGCAGGGCGCTTGGGAAGTGCCGGAGAGCACATTCCGCCTGCGCGACATCTGTGCGCAGAAGGACATTCACGTCTGGTTCGACATTTGGGGCTACGATGTGAAGCACGACTGGGACTGGTGGTATCAGCAAGTGGCGTATCATGTCCCGCATATCCTGTGACAAGGGGGATTCCCCTTGAACCCTTGCAGGGGTTTCGCCTCTGCGGAGGCGACCAGAGGGCTTTGCGGTCGCCCTCTGGACTGCTTCGCCGTCCCGCTAAAGTTTGTTGATTTTTATCGCTGCTTTCAGTTTGTGTGCCTTGCGTTTTCTGCCAAGAAACGGGCAAAAATAAACCGCAATAAATCTCAAAAGGATGAAGCAAACTATGAAGAATTTCGTTTTCATTTCCCCCAATTTCCCCGTCAACTACTGGCAGTTCTGCCGTCAGCTGCGCAATAACGGGCTGCGCGTCCTCGGCATCGGCGATCAGCCCTATGATACCCTCCTGCCCGAACTCAAGAGCGCCCTGCACGAATACTACAAGGTCGGCAGCATGGAGAATTACGACGAGGTGTACCGCGCCGTCGCGTTCTTCATCAGCAAATACGGCCGTATCGACTGGCTGGAGAGTAACAACGAATACTGGCTGGAGCACGACGCCATGCTCCGTACCGATTTCCACATCACCAGCGGCTTCCAAGTCAGCGATATGCCGCGCATCAAGTTCAAGTCCAAGATGAAGGAATACTATCAGAAGGCCGGCATCGCGACGGCGCGCTACCATATGGTGGATAATTTCGATGGCTGCAAAGCGTTCATCAGCGAAGTCGGCTACCCCGTCATTGTCAAGCCGGATAACGGCGTGGGCGCGTCCCACACCTACAAGCTGTCCAGCGACGATGACCTCCGCCACTTCCTCATCGTCAAAGAGCCGGAAGTTTCCTATATCATGGAGGAGTTTATCCACGCCGAAGTCAACAGCTACGACGCCATCATCAACAGCAAGGGCGAACCGATTTTCGAGACGGGCAACGTCAGTCCCATCTCTATCATGGACATTGTGAACAACGACGACAACTCCGTGTACTACATCGTCAAGGATTTGCACGATGATGTCCGCAAGGCGGGGCGCGCGACGGTGAAGTCCTTTGGCGTGCGCAGCCGGTTCGTGCACTTCGAGTTCTTCCGCCTGACCGAGGATCAGCCGTCGATGGGCAAGAAGGGCGACGTGGTTGCGCTGGAGGTCAACATGCGGCCGTGCGGCGGCTTTTCGCCGGACATGATGAATTTTGCCAACTCGACCGACGTGTACAAAATCTGGGCGGACATGATTGCCTATGACAGCACGCTGATGCCGCAGGGTGAGCACGCCTTCTGCGCATTTGCGGGTCGCCGCGACGGCAAGCACTTCCGCCTGTCGCACGAGCAGCTGATGACGAAGTACGCCGCGCAGATGAAGATGGTCGGCCGTGTGCCGGACGCCTTGTCGGGCGCGATGGGCAACATGATGTACGTCGCGAACTTCCCGACGGAGGACGCGATGAACGCGTTCTACGCGGATGCGTGCGAGACGGTGTAATTTCCAAAAAAAAAAATAAGCAGGCTGCCTCTGAAAGCATCGGAGGCAGCTTTTTCGTTACTTTTTCGTTTTCCTTTTCCGCTCAATGTCGCGAATTCCGCCCATTGAGGCACTTTTTCGTCAAAAAGTTAGCATCACCTAACTTTTTCGCTTGACAAACCACCCATTATCCTGTAAAATATCCGTGTTAGCCAAAACTAACATGCAGGAGGACACCATCATGCTGGAACGCGCGCTGATTGACCACGGCTCCCCGACGCTGGCGAATATGAAGGTCGGCAGCCTGTTCACCTCGTCCTGCACGGATGCGACGGGCTTTCGCGCGGAGTTCCGGCGCGTGCAGGCGGCGCTTGAATCGCGCGGCGTGTCGCTGACCATCCTGCGAGTGCAGCAGGAGCGCGCGCTGGTGTACGTCTATCGGCAGGAGGCGCTCGCGGCGCTGCTTGCACAGGCGGATGTTCAGGCGTTTCTGCGGGCAATGGGCTACGGGGACACATCACCCGATGGCGCATTGGCGTTCCTGCGGCAGCGCTTGGCGGAATCGCCCTGCTTCCCGCACGAAATCGGTGTTTTCCTCGGCTACCCCTTGAGCGACGTCATCGCGTTCATGCGCGACGGCGGGCGCGGCTGCCGATGCAGCGGATGCTGGAAGGCATACACGAACGAGTGCGAAGCAATGCGCGTTTTCCAGCGCTACAAGGCGTGCCGCGCGGCATACCAGACGCTTTTCCGCGCCGGATGGCCGCTTGAACGGCTGACCGTCCGCGCATAATTTCCTATTTTCTGCATCCGCCTGAGCCATCTGCTCATCCTCGCTTGAAAATAGGACGACATTGAAAGGAAGTTTTTCTCATGAGCAAGATTGCGGTTATTTACTGGTCGGGCACGGGCAACACGCAGCAGATGGCGGAGGCCATTGCGAATCAGGCGCACGCGGATCTCTTCACTGCGAGCGAGTTTACTGCCGATAAGGCGGCAAACTACGACGCGTTCGCTTTCGGATGCAGCGCGATGGGCGCGGAGCAGCTGGAAGAGGACGAGTTCGAGCCGATGTGGAACGCGGTTGCGCCCGTGCTGGGCAGCAAGAAGGTTGTGCTGTTCGGCAGCTACGGCTGGGGCGGCGGCGAGTGGATGGACATTTGGAAGCGTGATAACGCGGGGCTGAATATCGTCGATACGGTGATTTGTCAGGATGCGCCGGATGACGACGCGCTGGCGGCGTGCCGTGCGGCGGCGGACAAGCTGGCATAATCAGCAAAATTGCATCAAAACACAGGGCGGTCGGCATAAAAAGCGGACTGCCCTGCTTGCTTATCCGTTCAAAAGCCGAAGCGCCGCCAGCGTTTCCGCGTCTGCCGCGCCAGATGCGCTCAAACCGCTTTTCTGCTGGAATTGGCGGAGCGCCTGTTCGGTTTCCGCGCCGAAATCGCCGTCCGCGCCGTGCAGGGGCAGGGGGAAGCCCGCCGCCATCAGCGCGCTTTGCAAGCCTTTCACCGCGTCGCCGGAATCGCCGATTTGCATCAGCCCCATCCGCCCCGCGAACATCGTCAGCATCCCGTGAAACTGCCAGCGGGTCACGCTCGTGTCCGCCTTCACGCCGCCGCCGGAGCAGTGCAGAATCCGCAGCGGGTTCGTCTGCATGACGACGCCGACGTGGTAGTAGTCGCGGCGGTCGGCGGAGGAGGCGTATCGGCTCGGCAGGGCGTACCCCTTCGCGCCGGGTTCGTGCGCGCGAAAGACGAGTTCGCCGCGCTGGAGCTGCCCCGCGCCGCGCAGGGGATTCAAGTCGTGCATGGCGTTGCGCGCCGTCCAGTTTGTGCCGTGGATGCCGCGCCACTGCCCACCGCTGCGGCGAATCGCGCCGATGACCAGCCCGATGCAGTCGCAGTAGCCGTCCGAGCCGTCGCGCCCCAATCGGTAGCGCGGATCAGCCGCCTGAATCCGCCGTACATTCGTCAGAAATTCGTCGATGGTCATGTTTTCACCCCGATTCAGCCTATGCGAAAAGGCGGTTTGGGGTGCAAAAAAAACGGAGCAGCCGCAAAAGCCGCTCCGCAATCAGTTCACTTTGAATTACGCATCGACGCGGAAGGCGTAGATGGTCGTCGTGTCGTAGATTTCGCCGGGACGCAGCGTCGTCGTCGGGAAATTCGGGTGATTCGGCGCATCCGGGTAGTGCTGCGTTTCCAGGCACAGACCGGAGTAGGGCAGATAGTGCATTCCGCCCTTGCCATCCGCGTAATCGGTGGTGCAGGCGGTGTAGAACTGCACGCCGGGCTGGTCGGTGATGACCTCCATCGTCCGGCCGGATTCCTCGTGGTGCACGCACGCGCACAGCCCCATTGCGCTGCCCTTGCGCAGGACGTAGTTGCAGTCGTAGCCCTTGGCGTAGCGCATCGGCACGCACTCGTTCATGCAGTCAAGCCCGTCGCCGATGAGCATCTCCTCGCGCAGGTCAAGCGGCGTTTGGCTGACAGGCATGTAGCCGCCCGTCGGAATCAGGCCGCTGTCCACCGCCGTCACCACGTCGCTGTCGATGTAGATGGCGTGGTCGCGCACGGTGCCGTGGTCATAGCCGGCGAGGTTGAAATAGGTGTGATTCGTCATGTTGATGATGGTCGCCTTGTCGGTCGTCGCCTGATAGTGGAACGTCAGGTTGCAGTCGTCGTCCCACGAGATGGTCACATCCGCCGTCAGATTGCCGGGGAAGTTCTCCTCCATATCGGCGGAAACGTAGTGGAACTTGACGGAATCCACCGTATCCCCCGCGACGGGCGTCGCCTGCCAGACCTTCTTCTGGAAGCCGGCTTTGCCGCCATGCAGGGTATTTTCGCCGTCGTTCTGGTAGAGGTGATATTCCGTGCCGTCAAGGGTGAAGCCGCCGCCGCCGATGCGGTTCGCGAAGCGCCCGATGGTATCGCCCATCGCGCCGTGGCCGCCCTCATAATGCGCCAGCGTATCGAAGCCGAGGGCAACGTCCGCCAGCTTGCCGCTCTTGTCCGGCACGAGGATATTGGTCACAATCGCGCCGAGGTCAAGCATGGACACGGACGCGCCGGACTGGTTCGTCAAGGTATACATCGTCACGTTCTGACCGTCTTGGGTCGTGCCGAACGCGCGGGTGGTAATCGCCATAGTGTTTCCTCCTCCTACTCTTGCGTGAATCACGCTTCGGCTTTATTGTACATCACGCGGGGGATTTCTGCAAGGGGGAAGGAAGAAAAACGTGGGCAATATGACGTTCGAACAGAGCGGCGCATTTTCAATCCCTATACAAATCCCCCAAATTGTCAGGCGAAAAAATCCCCCTCCTTGCAGGAATGCGCCCCCTCTGCGGCGAATCAACATAGAAACGGCAGCTGTCTGCCGCGAAAATCAAAATGCAAACAATCCGCCGATTTGGCGAATGTGAAGGGAGCGCTGACTATGTTGGATTTGGGCGAAAATTTGCGGAAGCTGATTCTGGCGGGCGTCGGGATCGCGGCGGTGACGAAGGAAAAGGGCGCGGATGTGCTGAATGAACTGGTCAAAAAAGGCGAACTGACCATTGAACAGGGCAAGGTGCTCAACGAGGAACTCAAGCACAATATTAAGGATGCCATCCGCGAGAATGTGACGATTGTCACGCCGCCGGATGACGTGATTTCGGCGGTGGATTCGCTCTCCGACGAGCAGCTGGAGGCGCTGAAGGCCCACATTGCGGCGCGCGAGGCGACGAAAAAGACGGCGGCATCGGCAGAATTCGATGCACCGACCGAGAACTGAGGGCAGACAGCATATGACAGAGAAGAAACAGCAGCCGGTTACGCCGGAAATCCCTACCGAAGCGGCGGACAAGCCCGAAAGTGACAATCCGCCGAAAAACGAGAACCGCCGCGGCGAAAATCAGGCGGAGCGGGAGCGGACAATCGCCCAGAATCGTCAGCGTCTGCGCGAAATTGTGGACGTGGTGCGCAAGCATGACATCCTGCACGGCATCACGCCGGAAAAACTCTGCGCCATCATCGAGGATCTTGGCCCGACGTTCATCAAGCTGGGGCAAATCCTCTCCATGCGGTCGGATATTCTGCCGCGGGACTACTGCGAGGCGCTGAAAAAGCTGCGCTCGAACGTGTCGCCCATGCCCTTTGAGCAGGTGCAGCGCGTGGTGGAAACCTCCTACGGCTGCCCGATGGAGGAAGTGTTCGCGTCGTTTGACGAGAAGGCGCTGGGCAGTGCGTCCATCGCGCAGGCACATGCCGCCATCCTCAAAAGCGGGGAGAGCGTCGTCGTCAAGGTGCAGCGCGAGGGCATCCACGAGGTCATGAGCCGCGATATCATCCTGCTCAAACAGGCGTGCAAGGTGCTGAAGTACACCCCCGCCGGCAGTCTGGTGGACTTCAATCAGGTGCTGGACGAAATGTGGGTTGTTGCGCAGGAAGAAATGAATTTCCAGACCGAAGCGGCGAATCTGGAGCGCTTCCACGCGCTGAATCAGGACGTCGTGTTCGTCACGTCGCCGATTCTCTACCGCGCGTACACCACAACGAACGTGCTGGTGATGGAGCGCATCGACGGCATGGGCATCGACGAACACGACAAGCTGGTGGAAGCAGGCTACGACCTCGCGGAAATCGGCGCGAAGCTGGCGGACAACTACGTCCGGCAGATTATGGAGGATGGCTTCTTCCACGCTGACCCGCATCCGGGCAACATCCGCATCCGCGACGGTAAAATCGTCTGGCTCGACATGGGCATGATGGGCAGCTTGAACGAAAAGGAACGCAAGCTCATCGGCAACGCGATTGTCGGCGTGGCGCGCGGCGATATCGCCCTTGTGCGCGACGCGGTGCTGGGGCTGGGCGAGTTCCACGGCACGGCGGACAAAAAGCAGCTCTACCGCGACATTGAGGCCATGCTGGATAAGTACGGCTCGGCGGATTTGGGCACGATGGACTTGGCGGAAGTGTTCGAGGACATGACCAGCGTCATGAAGACGAACGGCATCGCCATGCCCAGCAGCCTGACGATGCTTGCACGCGGTCTGGCGACGATTGAGGGCGTCGTCGCTGACCTCAGCCCCGAACTAAACATCATGAACGTCATCACCGCGCGCATCGGCGACCAGATGTTTGACAACGTGGACTGGCGTGCGCTCCTGACGCAGGACGCCCGCGCCATCTATGAGAGCAGCCGGAAGTCGCTGGAAATCCCCGCGCTGCTGGCGGATATCCTGCGCACAGGCTTAAAGGGCGAGGCGAATCTCGGCGTTGAGCATCACGCGGGTGAGGACGTCCGCAAGCTCGTTATTGCCATGGTGCGCAAGCTCTGCCTGATGCTGCTGTCGCTGGGGCTGCTCATCTTCGGCGGCGCGGTTGCAGGAAACGGCTCGCAGGTGTTTGGTTTGTCCATATACAGCAGCGGCTGCTTCGTGCTGGCGCTGTGTGCCGCCGGATTTGCGCTGTGGAACAAGAAAAAATGATGGAAATTCCTTTTACATTGTTGACACGTCAATAAAAATGCGCTACAATGGGTTGTGACAACGAAGAGGAGGAACAATCCATGCGCGTGGATAAATCCGTGATTGTGCTGTTTCGGCAGATGAACCTGTTTCTGAACCGGGAATTGCTGGACGAGAAGCTGACCTCGTCGGACGTGCTGTATCTGGCGCTGCTGTACGAGCAGGACGGGCGCACGCAGGACGAGATGGCAGAGGCGTACACGGTGGATCGCGCCGCGACGACCCGCAGCCTGCAGGGCTTGGAGAAGAAAGGGCTTGTGCGGCGGGAAGTGGATACGTTCGACCGACGGATTCGGCGGGTATATCTGACGGAGAAAGCGATGCCGTACCGCACGGCGATACGGCGGATGGCGGATGACCTGGCGGATGCGCTGTTTGAGGGCATGAGTGAGGAAGAAGTGAAAGCGTTCATGGAGCAGGTGGAAGCGATGGGGCAGAGGGCGCGTATGTTAAACCAGCGCCAAGAGCGCCTGAAAGCGCAGGGAATCAATAAGTAAGGGAAGCGCGACCAAGCCGGACAGCCAAAAAAGGGTCAAGGGACAATGTCCCTTGCAGGGTCAAGGGGCGGCGCCCCTTGTGGGGTTTGGGGCAACGCCCCAACCGTTTCACGGGCGACCAGTATGCCAAATGCGCTCAACAAAGGCGCAGGCAGCGAAGCGTCCCTGCCAGTAACTTCGCGCTCCCGCAGGAGCGCCCCACAACTTGCTTTCCCCATAACTTGCATATTGTCGCACCCAATGGCGCGACCGACCAGCCCAAAACAAAAATAAACGGCAGGTGCAGAGAATTTCTCACACCTGCCGTCTTTTTAGCCCTTGTTAAACCTCTGGATTCAGCACAAATGCGCCCACCGTCATCTCGTCGCCGTACAGCACAATCACCATGTCATACGGGTTTGTTTCGTCCTCCGCTACCTCGACGCCCTTGCGGATGAGCGTGCAGTACCAGTTCGTCCCCGTGATGGGTTCGGGCATCCCGCTCAGATTGCGGATGACGCTGATGTCGTAGTCTTCCGGATTCAGCCCGCACGCCGCGAGAATCGCCTGCAAGCGCGCATCCAGCGCCGTATCCGCCGTGTAAGCGGCATCGTTCGGGTCAAAATAGCCTGTCAGGATGGCATGAAGGTCGTCCGCCGACGCAATGCCGTAGATGCGCTGACGTGCCGCCAGACTGTCCTCGGAATCGAAGCGAATCATGCCGATGGCGTCGTACACGTCGGCGCTGACCAGCAGTTCAGCCTCGGTCAGCTCGTCCGCATAGCGCGTCACCATGTCGTCGAAATGCTCCTTGTAGACAATCTCAATGTCGTTGTCCAGCGGCGCGCCGGAAACGGCGTCGGTGGATTCGGCGGTCGCCACCGTCCAGCAGGAGAAAATCAGCAGTACAGCCAAGAGAACAGAAGAAAACTTTTTCATGCGTGTCGCCCTTTCTATGATGTAATACTATTTCCAGAGACGTCGGCGCGGAATTGCATCCCTCCTTTCAATCGGATTTGCCCGCTCTGGAAAGTGGAAAGCAACAATACAGTTGTTCAAAAAAACAATATGAGTATAGTGTAGCACAAATGTTTGAACAATGTGCAAATAGAATGAAAATAAAATGTTAAATCTATTGATTATAAAAGCATAATATTGATACATCATGAACCACTTTCCCCCATTTTCCGCCCCCTCTTGCATAAACCCGAAAAATAGCGTATACTGTGGTCAGGAAAGAAGAAAGGCAGGGGACAAGCGTGCAGCAGAAATCCAGCGGGGGTATGCCCCAAAAGCGGCTGATTGCCCTGATTGCGCTCGCCGTACTGGCGGTCGCGGTCATCGTGTTCGCCGTGCGCGAAATCCGGCTCTATGGCGATGTGCAGGTGGAGCAGAGCCGCACGCCGACGCCTGTGCCGGGGTACGGCAACGTCATGCAGGTCACGATTGACCCGTCCCTGCCCACACCCGTGCCGGTGCTGCGTTCCGGCGCGCAGGGAGAAGCCGTCTGGCAATTGCAGGAGCGCTTGCAGGCGCTGGGCTATTTGACCGGCAGCGTCGATGGGCAGTTCGGCCCGGCGACGAAAGAGGCGGTGCAGCTGTTCCAGCGCCAGCATGGACTGACGGCGGACGGCATCGTCGGGGAAGACACGCGCGAGCTGCTCTATTCTGACAGCGCGCAGCCGTATGCCACGCCGACGCCCGCGCCCACCCAAGCCGCGCAAGTCACCGAAACTCCCGCAGCGGATGATATGATCCTCCTGACGGCGGAGGCGGAAAACACAATCCCGGTTGGCTGCACGGCGGATGGGCTTCCGCTGCTGGTCAACCGGGATTCTCCTTTGCCTGATGATTATCAGCCGCAGCAGCTGGTCAACATGCGCGACTACTGTGACAGCAGCATCGTGAGCATCAAGGGCAGCGAAATCGAGGGCGAGCAGATTGCGGTGGATGCGCTGCTGGCAATGCTTATGCAGGCGCAGTCGGAAGGGCTGACATCATGGCAGATCAGCGCGGGATACCGGAGCGTTGCCTATCAGCAGAAGCTGTTCGACGACAAGGTGTACAGTTATCGTCAGCAGGGCATGACTGGCGCACAGGCGCGGAGTGCGGCGCGCAAACTCGTCGCAGAACCCGGATGCAGCGAGCATCACACCGGGCTGGCGTTCGACATCACCGTGCCGGGAACTTCCTTCGGCGGCACGAAACAGGCAAAATGGCTGGAAGAACACTGCTGGGAGTGGGGATTCATCCTGCGCTACCCGGCGGACAAGACCGCCATCACCGGCATCACGAATGAGCCGTGGCACTTCCGCTACGTTGGGGTGGATGCGTCAATGGAGATGCGGGAGACAGGGGAGTGCCTGGAAGAGTATGTGGAGAGAAAACAGAAGGAGCAGCAATAACCCAACAGCAGGCAGATGAGAAATGCATGACAGCCGCGAATGGGTGTCGAGAGGGTCGAAGACCCTTCGCAGAGTCCAGAGACAGCGTCTCTGGCAGGGTTTGGGGCAGCGCCCCAAGGTCGCCATTACCCCATCGTATCCAGTGCCATCATGAGGACAAAGCCCGCCAGCGTCGCGAGAACCATCAGACGCTGCCGCGGGCATTTTTGGCATTCCGGCAGAAGCTCCGCCAAGATGACCGTCACCATGGCGCCGCCGGAGAGAGAAAGCAGCAGCGGCAGGGCGGCGCGGACGCGAATCGCCAGCAGTGCGCCCAGAATCCCCGCAAGCGGCTCGACTGCGCCGGATAGCTGTCCGAAGAAAAACGAACGGCGGCAGGAATAACCGTCGCGGCGGAGCGGCAGACTGACCGCCGCCCCTTCAGGGAAGTTTTGCAGCGCAATGCCGATGGCAAGCATCCACGCGCTGCGCCACGCCGCTCCGCCGGGGGACGCTAAAGCACCGAACGCGCAGCCGACCGCCAAACCTTCGGGAATGTTGTGCAGGGTGATGCTGCCAATCAGCAGAACGGTTCTGCGGCGCACGTCGGACAGCGGCGTTCGGCGCATACGGCGTGAAAGCAGCGCATCCGCCAACAGCACGAGCAGCCCGCCGAGCAAAAATCCGCCGCTGCACATCAGGAGCGGGCTTTGCCGGAGAGAATGCGCGGACGTCAGCGCGGGCGCAAGGAGCGAAAAGTACGACGCGGCGAGCATGATGCCCGCACCGAGCGCCATCAGCAGGTTCATCATGCTTGGGTGAAATCGCCGGAGCGGGAATACGAGCGCCGCACCCAGCGCCGTCAGCAGATACATAAGCAGCGTCGCGAGAATAGCGGCGGACAGGGGGGATAAAATCATCAGAAACACATCCTTCCAAATAGAAAATTGCAGCACCGAACAAACGGCAGGAGGATTCTGCCTTCATCATACGCCGAGGATGGAAAAAAGTGCGGAAAGTCAACCGGATGCATCCAGCGTCAAAAAAAGATGAAAAACCTTCCGCCTGAAAGCAGGAATTTCGCCGAAAACGTAGAAAGAATAAGGGTTGCAATTTTGGCTTGAAGGATTTTTTTTGCCTTTGGGCTTTCAGAAAGTGTGAGTGTGATTCAAGCATGACCCAAGTCCCCTACACCCTGCGCGTTCTGGCGGGCGAAACGGAAACCCGTTACGGCGAGCGGCTGTATCACAGCGGCGCAGTGCATATTGTGGAGAAGAGCGCAAAACGCCTGAGCTGCAAGGTCGCGGATGGCGAAATGTACGATGTGGTATTCACCGACGACGGCGAAAGCCGCTGCAGCTGCCCGATTTATGAGGAAGCCGGCGCGTGCCGGCATGTGGTGGCGGCAATGATCAAGTGTCAGGATGAAGGCGCAATGGGCGATATGGTGCGCCGCAAGGCGGAAGCGGCCGGCCCGAAGCTGATGGCGGCAATGGATCGCGCGCTGCCGGAGGAGGGCACCATCCACATGGAGGTTCGCCTGACACTCGAACCCGTGCGCGACCAGATTACGCCCCGCATCCGCATTTGCCTGCTGATTGGCGAAGAACGCCTGTATGTGGTCAAGTCGATTCCGCAGATGATTGATGCCATTGACACGCAGACACCTGTGGAGTACGGCAAGGGCTTCGTGTTTCACCCGGAATGGATGCGCTTCGGCACGGTGCAGGAGCGGATTTTGAAGATTCTGCGCGCACTGTGTCTGGCACAGAAGGAAGCTGGCGCGCTCCTGCGCGGCGCGGAACAGCGTGATTTGGCGCTGCCGGAGCCGTTCGCGGAGGAAATCCTGCGCGAGCTGATGAACACGCCGTTTCGCCTGAAGGTCGGGGAAAAGACGGTTGCGGTCAAGCCTGTGCGCGCAAGGAAAATCCCCTTGCAGTTCCGCGTCTCCAGCGACTTGCACGGCTTGACGGTCGTTGCCATGTTCCCCAAGGAATTCCGTCCGCTGCTGCCGTCCTGTTCCTTCGCACTGGTGGGGGAGAACGTCGTGGCGGTGGAGGAGCAGCAGCGCGGTGTGCTGCGCGTGCTGTATCAGGAGCAGCTGGGCGGACAGTGCAGCTTCGACTATCCCGTGCGCGAGGCGGCGCGTGTGATGGGCGAACTTGTGCCGTTCCTGAAACTGACCGGGCTGGTGGAAATCTCCGATGAGCTGCGCCGTCAGCTGATTCAACTGCCGCTGGTGGCGCGTGTGTATCTTGACCGTTCTGCCAATGGACGCGATGTGGTGGCACGGGCACAGTTCCGCTACGGCGATCGCACCATTGACCCGTTTGACGAAACGCCCCTGCCGGAGAATCTCCCGCGCGGCGAAAAACTGCTCCTGCGCGACGCGGCGGCGGAACGCAAGGTACTGGATGCGCTGGGGGCGGCGGGCTTCATCGTCAGCAAAGGGCATGTGTACCTGACGGGGCAGGAAGCCATTTTCAACTTCGTCAGCGAAGGCTTGCAGCATTTGCAGGAGCTGGCGGAAGTGTACCTGTCCAACGACTTCAAGCGCATGACGCCGCGCAAGCCGAAATTTGCGGGCAAAATGCGCTTGAACGGCTCGGCGCTGGAGCTGAAATTCACCCAGGACGACGAACCCGCGCAGGAAATCCTCGCAATTATGGAAGCATTGGCGCGCCGCCGCCGCTATTTCCGCCTGAAAGACGGCTCGTTCCTTGATTTGTCCGCGATGGACGAGTGGCTGCCGCTGGCGGATTCCATCTTCGAGGCGGCGCAGGCGGAGGGTGCGGAGTCGGTCGCGATGGGGGACGACACCATCCGTCTGCAGGCGTACCGCGCGTGCTATCTGCAAAGCCTGCTGGAGAGCCTTGGACTGCCCATCGAGGTGGATGAAAAGACGCAGGCAACCGTTCGCCTGCTGACCGACCCCGGCCAGGTGCAGGACGTGAAGCTGCCCGACGGCTTGAGCCTGCGCCCGTATCAGGAACGCGGCTTCCAGTGGCTGCTGGCGCTTGATCGGCTGCACATGGGCGGTGTGCTGGCGGACGACATGGGCTTGGGCAAAACCGTGCAGGTGATTGCGCTGCTGATGGCGACGCGGCAGGAAGGGCAGGTTAGCCTTGTTGTCGCGCCGACGACGCTGACATATAACTGGCTGAGCGAACTTGGCCGCTTTGCGCCAGATTTGTCGGTGATGGTGCTGGGCGGTTCGGCGGCACAGCGCGCCAGCCAGATTCGCCACGTCAAGGAAGCGCACGACGTGGATGTGCTGATTACGTCCTACCCGCTGATTCGGCAGGACATCGAGCAGCTGACGACGATTGAGTTCCGCTTCGCTATCTTAGACGAAGCGCAGCACATCAAAAACGCGGGCAGCAAGGGCGCACAGGCGGTTCGCCAATTGCAGGCGCAGACGCGCTTTGCCCTGACGGGTACGCCGCTGGAAAATGGCGTGGGCGAACTGTGGAGCATCTTCAACTTCGTTCTGCCGGGGTATCTGCTCAGTTACAGCGCGTTCCTGCGCCGCTATCAGGATGGAACGGACGCGGAGGATCTGCGCCGGCGCATCAGCCCGTTCCTCATGCGCCGCCTGAAGAAGGAAGTGCTGACCGAACTGCCGGACAAGATCGAATCCGTGTTCACGGCGCAGATGAGCCCGGAACAGGCGAAGGTATACGAGGCGACGATGATGCGGCTGCGTCAGCGCGTGGACTCCATCGTCAAGGAAAAGGGCTTCGAGCGTGGGCGCACGGAGGTGCTTGCGGCGATTACCCAGCTGCGCGAAATCTGCTGTCATCCGTCGCTGGTTTTGGACGACTATACGGGCACATCCGGCAAGCTGGATATGCTGCTGGATATGCTGCCGGAAGCGATTGCGAAGGGGCGGCGTGTGCTGCTGTTCAGCGCGTTCACCTCGATGCTGAAAATCCTTCGCCGCGAGCTGGATGATGCGGGTTATGAAACGATGTACCTGGATGGCGACACGCCCGCACAGCGCCGCGTAGAGATGGCGGAGCAGTTCAACGCGGGTCAGGGGCAGATTTTCCTGATTTCACTGAAGGCTGGCGGTACGGGTCTGAACCTGACGGGCGCGGACATGGTGATTCACTACGACCCGTGGTGGAATCCGGCGGCGGAAGATCAGGCAACCGACCGCGCGTACCGCATCGGGCAGACGCGCAAGGTGGAGGTGATTCGTCTGGTAACACATGCTTCGATTGAGGAGCAGGTGGTTGCGCTGGGGCAGCGGAAGAAAGCGCTGTTTGACCAGCTGATTAAGCCGGGGGAATCCATGGTGGGCGGACTTTCGCCGCAGGAGATCATGTCCTTGTTCCAGTGAGGGAAAAGGGCAAAAAGCCCCAAAAGGGTACAGCATGGGAAAAGCGCTCAAGCCGGGCAGCCGAAAAAGGGTCAAGGGACAATGTCCCTTGCGGGGTCAAGGGGCGGAGCTCCCTTGTGGGGTTTGGGGCAACGCCCCAACTGTTCCGCGTCCGACCAATCCCAAGGAAGCCGCCAACAAAGGTGCAGGCAGCGAAGCGTCCCTGCCAGTAACTTTGCGCGTCCGCAGACGCGCCCCCAAGCTGCTCTGCCCACAACTTGCATATTGTCGCGCCAAATGGGCGCGACCGAGTAGCTGTTCTTTCTTATTATAAGTGGCTTTTCCCGAAACGCAGGGATTTCGCCTCTGTGGAGGCGAGTCGGGGGCAATGAAAACAGGCGAAGTCTGCGGTCGCCCCCGACACCCCTTTGCGGTGCACACGCCCATGCTTGGCTTCTATCGTGGCAGGGGAAATCCGCGCTTGCGGGCGTGAATCCTGCCATCATTGCCTTGTTATGGGGCAGCCCCCACGCTGACGGATGCAAAAATCACCCGAATTGTGACCAAAAGATGAAAAATCCGCGCAAAAGGGTCATAATGCTTGCGCGGGAATAGGTTTTTGTGATACAATGCAGGATAGGACGGTGCTGCATCGTTCTATTTGTCGAAAGGGAAACGGATGGCGAAAATCCGCCTGACCGTCCTGCGCCGCGGCGGGGATGAATATCCTCTTGACCGCAGAAAGGATTACCATGCAGTCTTATCAGCCCGAAAAACGGCAGCGTCGCGCAGAGCCGAAGCAGATGCCGCCCGCTGTGAAATATCGTAAGAAGAAACGCCGTGTGCTGAATGTCCTCGTCTGCACCGTGCTGATTGCGCTGGTGGCAATTGTGGTCATCGTCAGCCCGAAAAAGCCGGTGCAGAAGGCGTATTATTCCGCGGGGTCGCAGGATAATCTGGTGCATTCCACAGGCGGCGCGCTGAGTGATTATGAGGGATTGGTTTTCAGCGAGGTTATGGCGGCGAATAGAACCGCGATGCCGGATGAAAACGGCAATTACCCCGACTGGCTGGAAATCTGGAACAGCTCCGACCACGCCATCAACCTCAAGGACGTCGGTCTTTCCAACAAGGGCACGTCGATTAAGTTCCTGTTCCCGGATATGGAGCTGGCGGCGGGCGAACGCGTGATTGTGCTGTGCGACAAGAAAAATCAGGCGATTGCGGGAAAGCCGATGCACGCAAAGTTCTCCATTTCCTCCAACGGCGAGGAACTGTACATCTATGACCCGAACGCTTACCTCATCGACTCGGTGAAAACGCCGATCTTGGGGGTGGACGAGAGTTATGCGCGCCTGCCGGATGGCAGCTGGGGCACAACAAACGAGTATAGCCCCGGCTACGAGAACACGACGAGCGGACATCAGGAATACCGCGCGGCAACGCTGGTAACCGACGGCGCGGTCATCATCAACGAGGTCTGCCCGGATCCGCTGACTGGCTACACCGATGCAAGCGGCAACGTCTGCGACTGGGTGGAACTGTACAACACGACCAATCAGGTCATTTCGCTGGATAATTACGCGCTGAGCGACAACGAAAGCAAGCCGCTTCAGTGGCGCTTCCCGGAAGGCGCGACGATTCAGCCGCACGGGTACTATCTGGTCTACTGCAACGGCGACGAAACGCCCAACACCGACCCGAATGCCGTGCCGCACGCGAACTTCCGCCTCAGCGCGGAGCATGATAATGTGGTGCTGTCGGACAGCCGCGGACGGCTCGTTGACCGCGTGACGCTGGATAACGTGCCGAAGGATGCGTCCTATGCGCGCAACGAAAACGGCGTGTTCATCATCACGCAGAACCCGACGCCCGGTCTGCCGAATACGCAGGAGGGAGCGAGCAGGATGGATTCCATCCTCCGCTCCCTCAACCCAACAGGCGTGTATGTAACAGAAGTTATGGCGTCCAATGATACGGCGGTCAAGGCTCCCTCCGGCGGCTATACCGACTGGGTGGAAATCTACAATTCCTCCAATCAGGCGGTCGATTTGTCCGGCTACGGGCTGTCCGACAATATTGGACGCGCACGAAAATGGCAGTTTCCACAGGGAACAACCATCAATCCGGGTGAATACAAGGTCATCTGGTGCGATGGCGATACGGCCCTGAGCAACGCTGGCGAACTGCACACCTCCTTCAAGCTGAAAAAGAGCGGCGGCGAGGTGTTGGTGCTGGCGGATCCGACGGGAAAAATACTGGACAAAGTGGTGCTGCCGGAGATTCCAACAAATGTGTCCTACGGCCGGAGCATCGGGCGCGAGGGCTTTTTTTATTACGACATGGCAACTGCGGGCGCGCAGAACGGCAATGACACGTTCCTGGGCTATGCCGATGCGCCGGAACTGACCCTCCAGCCCGGCAAGCACTACGGAACGGTCACGGCGGGCTTCACGATTCCCGCGAACACAACTGTTTATTATACCACCGACGGTTCTACCCCCACGCAGGACAAGGGCTACCTGTACACGGGGCAGGATATCACCTTTACCCACACAACGACGCTCCGTGCCCGCGCGTTCCCGGCGAACCCGCTGTATAGGGCGAGTACCGTGACGACCGGGACGTATCTGATGGAAACGTACTACACAACGCCGATTGTCTGCATCACCGTTGACCCGGATGAACTCTGGAATGAAGAGAACGGTATGCTTGCGGCAGGTCCGAACATCGACAAGTCCGGCGGCATTCCATTCAAGAACACCATCTATCGGAAGTATGGCAAAACGCCGCGCGAAGGCTACATGGAGTATTACGACGTAGACGGCACGCAGCTGATCAGCCAAGGCGTCGCCATCGGTCTCATTGGCAACTACTCGCTGGATATGCCGCAGAAATCCATGAAGCTGCGCGCCAAGTCCCTCTATGGCAGCAAGACGTTCGCCGCGGCACTCTTCGATGACCGCCCCTACACGGAGTATAAGTCGCTCGTCCTGCGCAATTCCGGCAACGACGCCATGTCCACGCGCCTGCTGGACGGTTTCCAGTCGCGCCTGCTTGACGCGTATGGAACGCAGGTGATTCATCAGGCGTGGAAGCCCGTAACGGTTTTCCTCAACGGGAAGTACTGGGGTCATATGAACCTGCGCGAACGTGTTGACCGCTTCTTCATTGCGCAGTTTGAAGGGCTTCCGCTTGATCAGGCGGATGAAATGGACATCCTCGAAGCAAACGGCACGGTCAACTTCGGCTCGAACAAGGCATACCGCGCGATGCTGAAGAAAATCAAAGCGGGCAGCCCGGCGACAAATCCGGATGATTTGCAGTACATCCTTGACAACGTGGATGTGGACAACTTGTTTGAATACATGGCGCTGGAAATGTTCGTGGGCAACTCCGACATCGGCAACATCCGCTACTACCGTCTGCATCAGGAAGGCAGCAAGTGGAAGTGGATTTGGTATGATGCGGACTACGGGCTGTACAGCTCCAAGTTCAACAGCCCGTGGAGCTACCTAAAGGTCAAGGGCATGGGCGAACAGAAAATCGACAACACGATTTTCCTGAAATTGCTGGAACATCCCGACTACAAGCGCAAGTTCCTCGAAAAGCTGGCGGATGTGTACAAGACGTTCACGACGGAGTACATGACGCAGGTGCTGGACGGCGTGCTGGCGGAGATTCAGCCGGAGATGAAGAACCACTGGGAACGCTGGGGTGAGCTGAACGACAAGGCGGTGACCAGCGAAGTGCCGACGACGATTGACGGCGCGTACACCTACTGGGAGAGCCGCGTGAATCGACTGTACAACACCTTGAAGGTGCGCCCGCATCGCCTGTGGGATTTCATCAAGGATGAGTTCAAGCTGACAAAGACGGAGATGGAGGAGCTGTTCGGCCCGCAGCCGGATTATCCGGATGATGCGGTGCTCTAATCCGCAGGGGTTTCGCGCCTGAGGGCGCGAGGAGGGGGCTTTCCGATCGCCCCCTCCACCCCTTCGGCACCGCAACTTTTGGGGTTATCCATAGTTGTGCTAATCCATTCCCGGATAAACACGCGCATACTGTATGAAAGCGTCACCAACTGAATCGCGCGAAAGGGTCAAGGGACGAAGTCCCTTGCGGAGTCCAGAGGCAGCGCCTCTGGTGGGGGTCTAAGGGGCGATGAGACGAGACGAAGTCCCCCCCTTGCGTCTCCTGACGAAACATGATATAATAAGAAGACGGTATCAATAGGAGGAAAAAACGGATGGGAACCCTCAACGTGACATCTACGTCCAATGGCATTATGGAGCAGCTTAGGAGTGCATTGTCGGATCAGTTCAGCGCGATTGCGCCGTTTGAAATTGTGCTGGGTCTGGTGCTGGGGCTGCTCGTCGGTCTGCTGATTGCGTTTGTGTACAAGCGGTGCTTCCGCGGTGTGCTGTACAGCCCGTCGTTCGCCATGACGCTGGCGATGCTGACGCTCATTACGACCCCGGTGGTCATGTGCATTTCGTCCAACGTCGCGCTGTCGATGGGCATGGTGGGCGCGCTGTCGATTGTCCGCTTCCGCACGGCAGTCAAAGACCCGATGGACACCGCCTACATGTTCTGGGCGCTGACGATGGGCATCCTCCTCGGCGCAAAGCTCTATGCAATCGCGCTCGTCGTCGCGGCGGCGATTGCGGCGATTATCTTTCTGCTCACTTTCGTGCATTTCACGACGCCGAACTCCTACCTGCTCGTTGTTCACTATGATGAAGAGGCGGAATACGACGTTGACCAGATGATGCGCCGCAGCGTGAAGAACCGCCGCCTGCGCTCCAAGACGATGACCCGCTCCGGTGCGGAAATGACGTGGGAGGTTCGGCTGGACAACAAGCAGGATTTGGTGGCGCTGATGCTGGGCATCGAGGGCGTGCATGACGCGACGCTCGTGGCGTGCCAGACGGAAGCAGGGACTTAACCATCAGAAGGGGGCGAAAGCCATGGCTCGCAACATCCCTCTTCGGCATGAGCTGAAATTTTTCATCAACGAGATGCAGTATCAGGTACTGTCGCGCCAGCTTGACCGTGTGCTGTGGCGCGACCCGAACGGTGATGTCAACAACGAATACCATATTCGTTCGCTGTACTTCGATACCATCTTCAATGACGCCTACTTCGACAAGATGGACGGCGACCAGAACCGCGACAAGTATCGCATCCGCATCTATAACATGCGCGATACGAACATCAAGCTGGAGTGCAAGACGAAAGTCGGCAGCCTGATTTCCAAGCGCAGTCTGGGCATTCCGCGCGATTTGGCGGAGCAAATTATCGCCTGCGATCCGACTGGGCTGGAACAGACACGCTACGGCCTGCTGTCCGACCTCTACCGTGAAATGACGTGCAAGCTCCTGCGCCCGGTCGTCATTGTTGACTATGTGCGCGAGGCGTATCTGCATCCGGCGGAAGAGGTGCGCATCACGTTTGATAAGCAGCTGCGTTCGGGCATGAACAGCATCGATCTGTTCAACCCAGCCGTGGCGACCGTGCCGCCGTTTGATAACAACGACATCATTCTGGAGGTCAAGTATAATCAGGTGATGCCGCCCTACATCCGCGATTTGCTGAATTACTACTGCCCGAACGCGCTGTCGAGCGCTATCAGCAAATATACATGGTGTCGGCGCTTTGAGGCGATGGAAGTCTAACATTTTCCGGCTGTGTTCCACAGGAACGTGGACGCAGCCTTTTTTGCGGATGAGCATATTCACCGGCGAAATCGCATAGAAATCACAGGAGAAAGTGACGTTCCATCTTGTGAAGAAAGAAAATATCGTGTAAAATAGGAAAGGGGAGGAATGCACATGCGTGAAAGCACTCTGCGTGAATTGACGCTCCGGCTGAAAAACGCCGCGCCCACCCTCCAGTTGGAAGAAAGCGCGGATATGGCGCGCTATACGACGCTGCATTTGGGCGGCCCGGCGGATTTGATGGCAAATCCGGACGACCCAGCGCAGATTCCGCTGCTGATTGAGACCGCGAAGGAACTGGACGTGCCTGTTACGGTCATCGGCAATGGCAGCAATCTGCTCGTGCGCAGCGGCGGTATCCGCGGACTGGTGATTCGCATTTGCCGCAATTTGCACGGTGTGGAAGTGAACGGCGACCGCATTCGCGCACAGGCGGGCACGATGATGTCGAGCCTGTCGATGGCGGCGGCGGACTGCAACCTTGGCGGATTGACCTTCGCCAGCGGCATTCCGGGGACGATTGGCGGCGGTGTGTACATGAACGCGGGCGCGTACGGCGGCGAAATGAGTCAGGTGGTGACGCTGGTTGAGGGCTACAACATGGCGGGCGAACCGTTCCGTTACAGCCGCCCTGACCTGCATTTCGGCTACCGTTTTTCGCGCCTGATGAAGGAAAACAAGATTATTACGCACGTCACCGTCCAGCTGCCGCCGGGTCAGCGCGAAGACCTGCTCGCGGAAATGGTGGATTTCAACCGCCGCCGCGCCGAAAAGCAGCCGCTGACCTTCTTCAGCGCGGGCAGTACGTTCAAGCGCCCGGAAGGCGCATTTGCCGCGCAGCTGATTGATGAGTGCGGCCTGAAGGGTGCGCGCATCGGCGGCGCACAGGTGAGCGAAAAGCACGCCGGTTTCCTTATCAACCGCGGCGGCACTGCCGAAGATTTCCTTGCCCTGATGGCGCACGTCCAGCGTGTCGTCTATCGGCAGAAGGGCGTCAAGCTGGAGCCTGAAATCAAGATTCTTGGCGAAGATGCACCTGTGGAGCAGGTGTAAGGGGAACAAGGATGTTTCCTGCAACGGAAAAATCAGGAAAATCGTCGTTATCCTGCTGAAAGCACAGCAGCTATGCGTGCATTCCGCGCCGATCGCAACAAAGGAGGAGTTTTATCATGCGTTTTCTTGTGGTGACAGGCTTGAGCGGCGCGGGCAAAACGTCCGTCAACCGCTATTTGGAAGATATGGGCGCGTTCTGCGTGGATAATCTGCCGCCGAATATGATGTTCCGCATGATGGAAGCCATCGAGAAATCGGCGCTCCATCGCCCCCTCGTTGCGATGGCGGTGGACGTGCGCAGCGGCGAATTCTTCGATGCAAAATCGGTCAGCGACCTGATTGCCGAGAGCCGGCAGCTCGGCTATCAAATCGAAACGCTCTACCTTGAAGCGTCGGATGACGTGCTCGTCAGCCGCTATAAGGAGACGCGCCGTGACCATCCGCTGGCGGGGGAGAATGTGTCGCTGATTCAGGCGATTGGCAAGGAACGCGCTATCATGCAGCCCCTGCGTGAAACGGCGAATTACATCATTGACACCTCCGTTTTGAAGCCGCGGCAATTGCGCCAGAAGCTCGAAATGATTCTCAGCGGCGACAGTCAGCCTGACGCCATGCACATTGAGATGAACTCCTTCGGCTATAAGCGCGGGCTGCCCATGCAGGCGGATCTTGTGTTTGATGTGCGCTTCCTGCCGAACCCGTTCTACATTCCGGGGCTGGGGCGGCATACCGGGTTGGATGCGGATGTGCGCGACTTCGTGCTGAATCACCCCGTGACGCAGGAGTTCATGACGAAAATGCAAAGCCTGCTGACGTTCCTGATTCCACACTATCAGGAGGAGGGCAAGCACCGCTTGTCGATTGCCATTGGCTGCACGGGCGGCGCACACCGCAGCGTTGCCATCTGCGAGGCGCTTGCGGCGTTTTTGCGTGAGCAGGGCTATGCCATCAGCGTTACCCATCGCGACTTGGAGCTGGAGCAGGCGCACTGGAAGGAAAGGCCGGAGGTGCAGTAAATGTCGTTTTCTGCCACGGTCAAGGATGAACTCTGCCGACTGGAACTGGGGAAAAACTGCTGTATGCTCAGCGAACTGGCGGCGCTCTACCGCACCAGCGGGTCACTGACGTTCCACGGCGGCGGACGCGTGCAGGTGCAGTATCGCGTGGAGAACACGGCGCTGGCGCGGCGGATTTTCCGCCTGCTGACCGCGCGCATGGCGATTACGCCACGCCTGCACTACGTCCAGCACGCGCGATTGGGCGGACGGCGCACCTGCGTGCTGACCATCGGCGATGAAGACTCACAGCGGCTGATGCTGGCACTCCACCTGATTGATAAGGACGAAAACGGCGTGGTGTCGTATCGGCGGACGATTGTGCGCCATCACCTGACGCGCCAGTGCTGCCGCCGGGCGTACCTGCGGGCGGCATTCCTCGGCGCGGGGACAATGACATCGCCCGACAAGGACTATCACTTTGAGATTACCGCGAGCGAGCCGGGGCTTGTGCGCGAGCTGACACGAGTGCTGGAGAAGGCGGAGCTGCCTGTGCACACGTTCCAGCGCAAGGGGCAGACCGTGCTGTATTTGAAGGGTGCGCAGCAGATTTCGGACTGTCTGGCGCTGATGGGCGCGTCGGGCAGCGTGTTTGCGCTGGAGGATGTGCGCATCCGCAAGCAGGCGCGCGGGGCGGCGAACCGCGCCATCAATTGCGACGAGCATAATTCGGAGAAGATGCTTAACGCCGCGCAGCAGCAGGTCAGCGCGATTCGCTGGTATACGATTGCGCACGGCTTGCGGGAGCTTCCGCCCGCCTTGCAGGAAATCGCGCGGCTTCGGCTGGAGAATGTGGATCTATCGCTGACCGAACTTGGCGCGCAGCTTGATCCGCCGCTGTCCAAATCCGCCGTCAACCACCGGATGCGCCGCCTGATGCTGCTGATTCAGCAGGCGGAGGAAGCCGACCGCAAGGAAGCCGCCGAACAGAAGCCGGACAAATAACGGGAATGTACTTTTTATGTGCGATTCTTGCATTATTCGCCATGTTGTGATACACTAAAGGCGAAGCAAAAGCCGAATCAAGGAGGCTATATTCATGATTGTCAAGCCGATTACCTTTCCGAATCATCAGCCGCTGAACCGCACCCTTGCCGCGCAGGTGGTGCAAACCGCCAGCCGCTTTGACGCGCGCGTGATGATCCGCCGCCATCAGAAGGTTGTCAATGCCAAGTCGATGCTGGGGCTGCTGTCGCTGGATGCGGACGAGCAGAATGAGATGTTCCTCGTCTGCGATGGCGCGGATGAAGAAGCGGCATCGGCGGCAGTGCTGCCGTTTTTTGAGGCGTAATTCACATTTTCCATCTTGACTTCCCGCACTAAACGCGGACAGGCGGAAGGAGCAATCCTCCGCCCTGTTTTGTTTTTTGGGGGAACCCAAGGGGCGCTGCAAGGGACTTCGTCCCTTGACCCTTCCGCGCGATTGGATTGGTGACACATTCATACAGTGCCCGCGTGTTAATTGGGGGGAACCCAAGGGGCGCTGCCCCTTGACCCCGCCAAAGGGTCTTCGACCCTCTGGACTCCCGTTCGCGCGATTCAGTTGAGCGCATTTTCATGCTGTGCCCGCGTGTTAATTGGGGAGAACCCAAGGGGCGCTGCTACATCAGCAAGAAAAAAATTCATCGTCCCACGCAACTTTTTGCATTCTTCCCCATCTAACAGGCGGAAAGGAGGAAAAGCGCAGTGACACAGACGGAATTCACCCAGCGCGTGCTGGCGATGCAGGACAGGCTCTACCGCGTCTCCTGCACGCTGCTGTGCTGCGAGGCTGACCGCGAAGATGCCGTGCAGTCCGCGCTGGAAAAAGCGTGGCGCGGGCGTTTCCTGCTGCGGCAGGAGCAGTACATGGAGACGTGGCTGACGCGCATCCTCATCAATGAGTGCTATGCCATCATGCGCCGAAGCCGCCGAATCATCCCGATGGCGGAAGTCGGGGAAAATCAGCCGGCGCAATGGGAAGCACAGAATGCGGACGAAATGCTGTGCCGCGCCCTGACCGCGCTGCCGGACACACTGCGCCTGCCGATTGTCCTGCACTACATGGAGGGCATGGACATTCGCACCATTGCCCGCACGCTGCGCATACGGGAGAGCGCAGTCAAGAGCCGACTGCACCGCGGCAGAGAGAAGCTGCGGCAGTCCGACGAGTTGAAGGAGCTGGTGGAAGATGAATAAAACGAAGCAGGAAAAATGGCAGCGCGCGTATGGCGACACGCCGGATAGCTTCCGGCAGCGGGTTGCGGCGTCGCTTCCCAAGGGCGAGGAGAGCCGGCATGTGGCGTTCCCGCGGCGCGCGATGGTGCTGGCGGCGGCGCTTGTGCTGGTGCTGACGACGGCGTATGCAGCGGTCGTCACGCACACGGAACTGGTCTGGAACGCGGGGCATCCCATCGAGAACGAAGCGGATGACCGCTTGGGGCTGCTGATGGGCAAGGCTGGTACTTCGGGCGACAGCCTGACCATCGGCGGCGTGACCTTCACGGTGCAGGATGGTGTCTACTCCCCGGAGAATGGGCAGCTGTTCGCGTCTGCCGTCATCTCTGCGGATGAAAGTGTGCAGCTGGTCGCGGTGGAAGCTGACATGGAGCATGAAGTGCGTTTAACGACCCCAGTCGACGCAAAACTCGACCCCAGCGGCATTTCGTGGGCGGAATGGGCGGAGCAGAACGGCAAGACGCTCGTGCCTATTGGCATGGAAGCTGCGCCAACCCTGCAATTCCTGAAAGTCAACGGTCAGACAACGGACACACCGCTTATCGGTGCCTTCCTGACGCAGAATCCGGACGGCACGGTGTCGCTGGGGATTCAGGTGGATTTGACCGAGGCGGACACGAGCCATCTGAAATCCTGCGAAGTGCAGCTGGAATGCCGCGTTGGCGTGTTCGGCAAGGATGGCAAAGCGACGCAGTGGCAGAAGGAAATCCTCATCGCGACAATTACGTTCAAATAACGACAAAAATATTTCTGGAAGTATTGACAAGCGGGGTAACTTTCGGTATAATCAACCCCGTCGCAGATAAGGAATGAGTTAGAGTCATTCCGGGTAAAAGACACTGACCCGTCCCGCAAGGGGCGCAAGGCCGAACGGACAGCCGGGTCAAATGCCGATGCGGGGTATAAACTCGCACGCAGCTTTCGCTGCATCTCATTGATTATACGGTTTCCCCATGCGGGTTCGCTCCATTTGGAAGCCGTATGAGTTCAAAGCTCAGTTTCACCGGGTTTCCCTTGTGCGTCACGACGCGCAGCAACTTGTGAAATGGTCAATAAGAGTAGTAAAAGTAAGTCTTTACTTGAGGCAGTCCCGCAAGGAATTGCTGCTGACTCTGACAACCTATCCTTATCTCCGAACGCTTTCTGAAAAGATGCTTTCGGGGTGGTGTGTGCTGTGCAAACATCACCTTTTTTCGTACCCATTTTTGTCATTACTTTACCCAGCCAGCCTGCGACGAAATACTTATTAGGAGGACGACCCCCATGAAGAAGTTCCTTTCCCTGCTCCTGTCTCTGGCGATGCTCCTGAGCGTCGCGGCGCTGGCGGACGAAACGCACGGCAACTACTCCGACGAGATGAAGATTCCCTACGCGGTGGATCTCAGCCCGGAAGACGGCGCGGACAGCGTTGAACGCGCGGGCGACCATGTGGACAGCCCGTACTTCAGCCGTCTGGACTTCTACAACATGACCTCGACCGACACGCTGACCATCCTGCCGCACTTCCAGACCATGCAGCAGACGAGCGAATGGTCTTGCGGCGTTGTCAGCGCCCTGATGGTGATGAACTGGTACGGCAAGCTCGGCGACTACAACGAGCAGACCTTGGCGCAGCTGCGTGGCACGATTGGCGACAAGCCCGGCGCGACCAGCATGAGCCAAATGGTGGATATCTTTAACGGCGTGGGCGGTTTCAACTGCTACTCCGCCATCGACGCGGGCGAGGAAGTTGCGGATATCTTCACCTTCGAGTACATCCAGCAGCAGCTGGCGGCGGGCAACCCCATCATGATTGGATGGAACGACTGGGGCGGCCACTGGCAGGTCATCATCGGCTACGACACGATGGGCACGGAAACCACGCAGGATGACGTGATTATCGTCGCCGACCCCTACGACACCACTGATCACAATCAGGATGGCTATGGCGTGTATGGCGCCGAGCGCTTCCTGTACAACTTCACGTTCTACAACTTCTTCTCCGAAGAGTCTGGAGAACTGAATGACTACTGCTTCCTTGTGGCAACGCCGGAAGCGTAATTGCAAAATCCACGGTGTCCGCTGGTGAAAATCAGCGGGCATTTTGTCTTTTTGGGGGATAAAAGTTTGCAAGGGGCTATGCAGAATGGGCAGAATGTTGTAAAATAAGAACAAGAATCATCAGGAGGATGAGAGAATGCTTCCCGAATCGCTCGTGGCGGCGCGAAAGCTGCTGGAAGAGATTACCCCGCTGCAAACGGACTGTGGGCTGGTATGCGGCGGCGCGTGCTGCCAAACGCATCCCGGCGAGGAGAAGGGGATGCTGCTGTTTCCGGGCGAGGCGGAAATGTATCGCGGCGAAGAAGGCTTTACGCTCGTGGATTCGCCGCACGGGACGATTCTCGTCTGCGAGGGGCGCTGCAACCGCGCGAATCGTCCGCTGGCGTGCCGAATGTTTCCGCTGGTGATGCTCCTGCGCCCCGATGGCGTGAAAATCGCGACGGATGCGGCGGCGCAAGCGGTTTGCCCGCTGGCACGGCAGGGGAAAAGCGCCCTTTCGCAGGATTTTGTCGCGGCAGTGCGTCAGGCGGCGAATCTGCTTGCGCAGGACAATCAACAGGCGTCGCATTTGCGGCGTTTGACGGACATGCAGGACGAATTAAAGGCGCTTCGGGCGCAGTATCGCGGGAGGAAAGAACATGTTTGAGGCGGTAGAAATCTCGCGGGAAATCACCGGGTCGGGGCAAAATCTGCTCCTGTGCGGGGATGCTTACCAGCAGCAGCCCGCGCTGTCAGCGCTGGCGGGGCAGGTGCAGGCGGTGTATATTGATCCGCCGTTCATGACGGGGGAGACGTTCACACGCCGCCGCCGCTTCGGCACGTCCGGCTGGAAAACGGGTCGCCCGATGCCTGAATATCCGGCGTATATCGACCGCTTTGCCGACACGAAGGAATATCTGGAACTGCTGCGTTCGCTAATTGAGTGCGCGAAAGCCCTCTTGAAACCGACGGGCGTGCTGTATCTGCATCTGGACTGGCGGACGAGCGCGTATGCCCGCTTGCTGTGCGACGAGATCTTCGGGGAGGATATGTTCCTGAACGAAATCGTCTGGAGCTACGAGAGCGGCGGGCGCGCGAAGAAATACTTCAGCCGCAAGCATGATACCATCCTGCTTTACGCGCGCTCGAAGGACTACCACTTCGACTTGCGGCGCGTTCCGCTGGCGCGCGCGGAGCACCGCAAGAACCACATGCGCCGCTGCGTGGACGAGAACGGGCGGAGTTACAGCCAAATCACCACCGGCGGCAAGGTCTACCGCTACTACGATGATGCGCCGGTATATCCGGGCGACGTGTGGAGCGACATCAGCCACTTGCAGCAGAAAGACCCGGAGCGCACGGGCTATCCGACGCAGAAGCCGCTGAAACTGCTGGAACGCCTGCTGCTGCCCGTCGTGCGCGAAGGCGACATGGTGGCGGATTTGTGCTGCGGCAGCGGCACGGCGATGGAAGCCGCGCAGTCGCTGGGCTGCCGCTTTGTCGGCGTGGACAAAAGCCCGGAGGCGATTTTGACGACAGCGAGCCGCTTGGAGTGCAGCGACCTGACGATTGACTGCCCCTGCACGATGGACGAAACGCCGCTGGAAGGGGAGTACAACGGCCACGGCGGGATGCTGCTGCTGACGGGCTTCCACGCCGCGCACCCATCCTTCCCGAAGACCGAGCAGCAGCTGGACACGCTGGAAAGCTGGAGCGTGGGCAAAATCACGCCGGAGGGCCTGCAAGTGATGCAGCGCTTCCGCCGAAGCCGGAAACAGCCGGAACTGCCGTGGTTCTGCGTCCTGCCGGAAGGCTGCGGGGACATCGCCGTATCGACGGTGGACGCGGCGGGGCGGAAGAGAGTGTATCGGTGGAAAGATTGAGATGTCCTAATAATGCTTTTTGGTGAAATAGCATAATAACACTTGACAAACACAACAAGATTGTGATATTATAAACAAGGATACGCACTGTAAGAAGCACTTAACGACACCGCCCCTAAAGAAAGAGGTGATGCCATTGCACGTTACGGCTATTGGTTTTTAACGTAAGATTTACAACAATGCGACGATGAAGTAAAGGAGTTCTATAAGATGAAGAAGTTTGCGCGTTTGATTAGTTTGGTGATGGCTGTTTCGTTGGCACTGATGATGGTTGCAATGGCGGGAGCCTGCAATCATGTGTGGACTAAATGGACAACGAAGATTCCGCCGACTTGCTTAGAAGAAGGAGAGCAAGAAAGTAGCTGCGACAAACCGAATTGTGGTAAGCATGCTTATCGCGCGGTTGCCAAGTTGGATCATTTGTATGTTCCGGCGACATGCACGCAAAAGAAGCACTGTGTCAATGGTTGCGATGATGAAAGAGGAGAGTTGCTCCCGCATACTTTTGCGGCTGCAACCTGCGTACAGCGTCCTAAATGTACCCAGTGCGGCCTTGAAGAGGGGGCACTGGGTAAACACAATTTTGTATCTACAAATTGTTTGCAGCCTAAAGTATGCACAGAGTGTACTTTTCCGTCAAAAGAATTAACAAGTCATGAATATACTGATGCTACATGTCAAAAACCTGCAACATGCAAACGCTGCGGTGATGAAACTGGCGGCAAGGCAAACCATAGCTTCCCGAAAGTGAGTTGCACGATGGTTGCTAAATGCAGATGGTGTGAAAAAAAACAGCGTGGTGAACATCAGTGGGTTACGGAGGGAAAAGAAAGAACTTGCTCGGTTTGTCAAATCTCTCAAGCATTGAAACAACCGAAGCCAGATCCTGAATATACGGAGTGATAAGGAGCAGAGTATGAGAAAGCGGAGAATTTTTCTCTCAATCCTCTTGATAATTGTCTTGCTTTGCCCAATGTACGCTGCATTCGCGGATGCAACGGAATCCACCGTTCTGACGGTCGCCTGTGAAGAACACGAGGTGGAGCTGTTCGATGCGGCTGTGATGCGTTTTTGTGAACAGCATCCGGGCGTGGAAGTGCGCTTTGAGATTATGACAACCGAGCAAATGGACGATGCGCTGGAAAATGGCACGAACGTTGACGTGTTCCTGACGGCGAGCAATTTCACCAATTTAGACCGTTTGGTGCATCGGGGGCTGATTGCGCCGCTGGCATCCGAAACCCTGCTTGCGAACATGGCGAAGATGTACGCGCCTTTTCGCGATTATGTGACCTATCAGCAGCAGGTGTACGCCTATCCGCGAGAAGTGCTTGCGAACACGCGCACGGTGAACACGGAGCTTCTGCGGATGTACGGCAGCTTCCTCGGCGAAGTGCCGACGACGATGAGCGAGTACATCGAGCAGATGCGCAAGTGGTACGACACGTCCATCACCGTCGGCAGTGACAGCAGCTTCACCGAGCAGAATATGCCGGAAACGCTGCTGGAATACACGCTGGATGAGCTGGTGATTGCATACCTGTGCGAATACTATCAGACGGACGACACACGGGGGACGTACCGTGATTTCAGCACTTCAGATTTCGCGAACATGCTGGACAGCTTGGACTTTCTGCGCGTGGCGGCTTTCCAGATGACCGAGGCGGAGGAAAAGCCATGGAACGCTGCCGCGTGGGGCGAAAAGTCAGGCAGCCTGTATACGAAGGTTGGCTTCACGCCGGTTGTCATCGGCTTTGAGGAAAACGAGCAGTACATCCTGCCGCCCGCATTCGATGCGGAGGACGAACAGTGCATCATCACCTACTTGCAGCTGCTTGTCATCCGCGCGGACAGCGAGAAACAGGCGATGGCGAACGCGTTCATCGAAGCTGTGGCGGAATCCGACATTGGCGAAAAGTCGAACTTCGAGCTGTTCGAGGATACCGACGGGTTGGTGAATCCGGGCGTGACGGAGGAAGAGTTGCAGGCTTACCGCGAGATGCTGCCGCACTTTGACCTGCACACCGGGGCGATTATTTCCGGCATGTTCTGGGGTGAGGAGAGCGCGACGGATGTCTTGATGGCGTATTTCCACCAAGACCTTACGAAGGAAGAGGCACTGAGCAAGCTGGATGCAATGCAGAGCCAGTGGATTCAGCAGCAGCCGATGGGTGTACACTAAGCAGCAACCAAATAAATAGCGGCGCATGTGCATTCCTTCGCACATGCGCCGCCTTCATATATCAATATCAGTCGTCCGAATACACCCTGACCCCGCTGCCCTTCCGAATCAGCACGGGCATGGTGTCCAGCGGCGCATCCATGCGCACGGTCTGTCCGCCGGTGTATTCCGCACCTGTCGCGGCGTCCACCCAGTCCGCGCCCGCGGGCAGGTACACGTCGCGCACCCTTGCGCCCGCTTCCAGCACCGGGGCAACCAGCACATCCGCGCCGAAGAGGTACGCATCCTCCACAGACCACGCGGCTTTATCCGCCGGGAAGCCGTAGAACAGGGGTCGCATGATTGGGTCGCCGTGTTCGTGGGCGGCGCGCATCACCTCGCGGATGTACGGGCGCATCCGCTCACGCACGAACAGATACTTCCGCAGAATCTCGTACACCTCGTCGCCGAACGACCAGACTTCGTTGCCCTGACCGCTTGTCAGCTGGCGCACGTCGCCGATGTACTCCTGCTCGCGCTCATACCACGGGCTGCGCTCGCCGTGCATCCGGAATACCGGGCAGAAGCACCCCCACTGGAACCAGCGCACCAGCAGTTCGCGGAACGCCGGGTCATCCACCTGACCGCCGAGGAAGCCGCCAATGTCGCTCGTCCACCACGGAATGCCTGCCATGCCCATGCTCAGACCCGCTTGCAGCTGCTCCCGCATCGCGCGGAAGGTGGAGGAAATGTCGCCCGACCAAGTGAGAACGGCGTATTTCTGGCTGCCCGCCCATGCGCAGCGCACAAGCGACAGAATCTCCGTTTCGCCCGCTTCGCGCAGTCCATCGAAGAAGCACTTTGCGTAGCCGACGGGGTAGGTGTTCGTGCACTGCAGGGCAGGGCCGGCGTAATAGCGGTAGTTGTCAAAGTCATACGGCCCGTATTCCGGCTCGGACTCGTCCAGCCAGAAGCAGCGGATGCCATACTGGTAGTAGTTCTTCTTGCACTGCTCCCAGACGAATGCCTGCGCTTCCGGGTTCGTCGCGTCGAAGAAGAATGTGTTGCCCATCCACGTCATGACAATCGCGTTGCCGCGGTCAGCCGTCACCAGCAAGCCGCGCTCTGCCATTTCACCGAAGTTGACGCTCTTTTCGTCGATGGTCGGCCAGACGGATACAACCGTCTCCACGCCCATTGCTTTCAATTCGTCCACCATCGCCTGCGGATTCGGCCAGTCCCGCGGCTCAAAGCGGAAATCACCTTGCCGCGTCCAGTGGAAGAAGTCGACGACGATGGCATCCAGCGGCAGCCCGCGGCGCTTCATTTCGCGCGCGACGGACAGCAGTTCCTCCTGCGTCCGGTAGCGCAGCTTGCACTGCCAGTAGCCCATGCCGTATTCGGGCATCATAGGGGTGCGCCCGGTTGCGGCGGTGTAGTTCGCTTCGATGTCCGCCGGGGTGTCGCCCGCCGTGATGAAATAATCCAGCTTTTTGGTGGATTTTGCCGACCACTCCGTCACATTCGTGCCGAACGCCGCCGTACCGATTGCCGGATTGTTCCACAGGAAGCCATAGCCGCGGCTGGACACGAAGAACGGCACGCTTGATTGCGAATTGCGGTGCGCCAGCTCCAGCACAGAGCCTTTCTTGTTCAAATGGCGATCCTGATACTGCCCCATGCCGAAAATCATCTCGTCGTCATACGCCTCGAAGCGTGCGGTGAGGGAGAAATCCGTGCCGCCGGGGATGGGCTTGAGTTCGCGCGCCGGAACGCGCAGCGGGACGCAGTAGCGGTTGATGCGGTCGCGGTTGCGCCAATATTCCGCCGTCAGCACCTCGCCGCGCTGGTTCAGGAACGTAATCCACCCCTCGGCGGAGATTTTCGCGGTGATTTTGCCGTTCGTCAGCGTCCATTCCGTGCCGGTTTGGTGGTACTTCGCCCACTCATCGCCCTTGTACCACGGGTCGGTCGTGTCGATGACTTCGCTGCGGATGACGACGTCCGTCGCTTCAACCGGTTCGGTCAGCGCCCAGTCGTGGTCGTCCATGCCCGGCTCGGCGCTCATGCGCACGCGCAGACTGTCCTTGCCCCAAGGGTCAATCCAGCATTCGCTTCTGCCATCGTGGATGATGAGCCGGTGATTCTGCTGCTCTACGCGCATGGAAAACGCCTCCTTATCGCAGTACGAAGGGGAAAATCAGCATTTTGCGGCTTCCAGCAGTCCGCGCTTGACGTCCCAAAGCTTCTGGGAGAGGTCAACGTAGTAGGTGTGGGGGTTCTCAAAGCGCTTCACTTCGTCCCACAGCGTGTGAATCTGCTGGCGGCAGTATGCCTTGATGTCGTTCAGTTCCGGCAGCTCGTAGACGAGTTCGCCGTTCTGGAAAATCGGCACCTGCAGTTCGCGCACGGTGAAGTCGGTCAGTTCCTTGGTCTTCCACGTCGCGTTCGGGTCGAAGATGACGTGCGGCTTCGTCGGGTCAATGACCTCGTCGCGCAGGGTCAGCTCGTCGGCAATCGCCTTGGCGCTCTCGCGGTCGTAGAGGCGGTACAGGCGCTTGAAGTGCGGGTTGGTAATCTTTGCTGTGTTCTCACTGACCTTGATTTTCGGGATAATGTTGCCCTCGTCATCCTCAATCGCCGCCAGCTTGTACACGCCGCCGAAAACGGGGTTCGATTTGCTCGTAATCAGCCGTTCGCCCACGCCGAAGGTATCCACCTGCGCACCCTGCATCATCAGGTCGCGGATGAGGTATTCGTCCAGCGAGTTTGACGCGGTAATCTTGCAGTTCGGCAGGCCCGCCTCGTCGAGCATTTTGCGCGCCTTCTTGGACAAATACGAAATGTCGCCGGAATCCAGACGGATGGCGAAATTGGTGATGCCGCGCGGCAGCAGAATCTCCTTGAACGCGCGGATAGCGTTCGGCACGCCGGATTTGAGCGTGTTGTAGGTGTCAACCAGCAGCGTCGCGTTGTCGGGGTACAGCTCGCAGTAGGTCTTGAAGGCGTCGTATTCCGTCGGGAACATCTGCACCCACGAGTGCGCCATCGTGCCGCCCGCCGGAACGCCGTAGAGCACGTCCGTCAGCGTGCACGCCGTGCCTGCCACACCGCCGATGTACGCCGCGCGCGCGCCGATGACTGCGCCATCCGCGCCCTGTGCACGACGGGAGCCGAATTCCAGCACAGCGCGTCCCTGCGCCGCGCGGACGATGCGGTTCGCCTTCGTTGCAATCAGCGACTGGTGGTTAATCTCCAGCAGCAGATACGTTTCAATCAGCTGCGCCTCAATCGCGGGCGCACGGACGGTCAGCAGCGGTTCGCCGGGGAACACGGGTGTGCCTTCCGGGACGGCGTAAATGTCGCCGTGGAACTTGAAATTCTTGAGGTAATTGAGGAAGCCCTCATCGAAGATCCCCTTGCCGCGCAGATAAGCAATATCATCATCGGAGAAATGCAGCTGCTGGATGTACTCGACAATCTGCTCCAGCCCCGCGGCAATCGCGAAACCGCCGCCGTCAGGCACGTTGCGGAAGAACACGTCGAAATACACATTGCGCTTGTAGAAACCGTTGCGGTAGTAGCCGTTGCCCATCGTGAGTTCATAGAAATCACAGAGCATCGTCGGGTTTTCCTGCGGTCGATTTGCCATTGCTTTGCCCATCCTGTTCTATCTTATTTGTCGAAATTTGTCACATTGATTTGCAGTCCGCGCATCACATCGAGCGCCTTTTCGTGCAGCGCCTCGTCATTGGACGCGCAAAGCGACGCATCCACGGACACGCGCGCTTCCGGCAGCGCTGCCTTGCACAGCACGGCGTTTGAAATCACGCAGATGTTCGTTACCACGCCGACCAGCTCGATTTCCTGATACGGGTGCGTGCGCAGGTAGCAGAGCATCTCCATCGAGCCGAAAGACGGCTTGAAGAACACCATGTCCTGCTTTTGACGGCACGCCGCTGTTTCCCCGAACAGGCGGTGTCCAGGCGTTCCGGCGATGCAGTGCGGCACGGGGAGATTTTTCCCCTCCTGCGTGGTCGGGTAGTCGTCATTGTGCGTATCCAGCGTGAACATCACGTCGTCGCCGCGGCTGTGATACAGGCGGATTTTCTCAGCAATCCCGTGGTCAAGCGTGACTGCCTTCTCAAAGCCGAGAGAACCGTCCACAAAGTCCTTCTGGTAGTCCACGACAATCAGGCATCGTTTGCCCGTCTCCATGCTCCGTTCGCCTCCTCTTTATCGAGTACCATTTCTTATTATACAACGGAAAATCGGTTTCGTCAAGGAAAAAATGCGCAAGCGTAAGAATTCCGCAAAGGAAGAACGAAATCTGTGTGAACGCATGGACATTCGGCGCAAAACGTGATAAACTGGAGCGGATTATTCAATAAAGGGGCGAAATTTGCCGTGAAGCTCAACACCAAGCGTACCATGCTGGTCGGTCTGGCGTTCTTGTCCATCTGCATTTTCTGGCAGATGTATGACAGCGTGATGACGCTGATTCTGACGGATACTTTCCACCTGAACGAGACGATTGCGGGCGCGGTCATGGCGGCGGATAATGTGCTGGCGCTGTTCCTGCTGCCGCTCTTCGGCGCTTTGTCGGATAAGACGAACACGCGCATTGGCCGCCGGATGCCCTACATCATTGGCGGCACAGCGGCGGCGGTCATACTGATGAACCTGCTGCCCGTGCTGGACAACGCCTATGCCGCGTCGCCCTCGCCGCTGATTTTGGGGCTGTTCATCGCGGTGCTGGCGCTGCTGCTCGTTGCGATGGGTGTGTACCGCTCCCCGGCAGTGGCGCTGATGCCGGATGTGACCCCGAAGCCCCTGCGCAGCCGCGGCAATGCCGTCATCAACCTGATGGGCGCGGTTGGCGGCATTCTGTATCTGGCGCTGGCGGCAGTGCTGTACCCCGCGTCGCGCAAGGTGGCGGGACATGTGGATTATCAGCCGCTGTTTATCATCGTGTCGCTGATTATGGCAGTATCGGTGCTTGTGCTGGCGCTGACGGTGAAGGAAAAGAGGCTGTCCGAAGAGAACCGCGCGCTGGAGAAGCAGCACCCGGATTGGAACCTCGCCGCGAAGGATGAATCGGGCAACGAAGTGCTGCCAAAGGAGGTCAAGCGGTCATTGACCTTCCTGCTGGCGTCCATTTCGCTCTGGTTTATCGCCTACAACGGCGTGACGACGTGGTTCACGAAGTACATTGAGCAGGTGATGGGCGAGGGCTTGGGCGGCGCATCAACGTGCCTGCTCGTCGCGACGGCGGGTGCGATTTGCTCCTACATCCCGATTGGCGCTTTGGCGGCGAAAATCGGGCGCAAGCGGACGATTCAGCTTGGCGTTGCCCTGCTGACGCTCTGCTTCCTGCTCGGCTTCGTCCTTACCTGCACGTCGAGCGTTATCACCCCGGTGATGTACGTCGTTTTCGCCCTGGTTGGTCTGGCGTGGGCAGCGATTAACGTCAACTCTCTGCCGATGGTGGTGGAAATGTGCCGCGGCAGCGACATCGGGCGCTTCACGGGCTACTACTACACGTTTTCGATGGTTGCGCAGGTCGTCACGCCGATTGCCGCGGGTTCTTTGATGCGCGCCATCGACTACCGCGTGCTTTTCCCTTATGCTGCAATTTTCTCCACACTGAGCTTTGTCACGATGTGCTTCGTCCGCCACGGCGATGCAAAGGCGGAGGTAAAGAAGGGGCTGGAAGCATTCGAGGACATGGATGTGGAATAAGTGCACGAAATGTGGAATCTTTGTGGATAACAATAGCCGCTGCGGGCAAAACGCGGCGGCTTTTTGCATGGGGGGGATTTTGCGCGCCTGAATTATGCCCATAGACGCGGTTCTCCATGCAACAAACAAAATCAATTATGGGAGTGTGCGCTGCGAAGCAGTCCAGAGGGCGACCGCAAAGCCCTCTGGTCGCCTCCGCAGAGGCGAAATCCCTGCAACAAAAAAGACCAGCACCGAGAGAAAACGACTTCTCCCGATGCTGGTCAGTCGCGCCCATCTGGCGCGACAATGTTGAATAGGTTGAAAGAGCAGCTTGGGGGCGCGTCTGCGGACGCGCAAAGTTACTGCGCAGGGACGCTGCGCTGCCTGCGACCAAGGCGGCAGGATTGAGCGCGTTTAGCATAATTGGCTTAACGGTGCAACGGTTGGGGCGTTGCCCCAAGCCCCACCAGAGGTGCCGCCTCTGGACTCCGCAAGGGGCAGACGAAAAGGGACGAAGTCCCCCCCTTGACCCCTTCGCGCGATTGAGTTGGTTTCGCTGCCATACTCCTTCCGCGTGCTGCGCTTTGGCGTCCCGAAGCAATCAGCCCTTACAGCTTCGCCAATTCCTTATACAGCCCCTTATTCGCCTGATACAGCTTCGTATACAGCGCATACACCTTCTCATACTGCGGCACATTCTCCGCAATCGGGTTCTGCGCCGGATTCACATGAATCATCGCCCGGCACGCTTCCGGCACGCTTGCGTACAGCCCCGCGCCGACGCCCGCCAGAATTGCCACGCCCAGCGCCGGACCTTCCGTGTTCACTGTCGTCGCAACCGGCATCTGGAACACGTCCGCCAGCATCTGCCGCCACAGCGGACTCTTGCCGCCGCCGCCGCAAGCCAGCATCGTTTCAGGCGCAACGCCCATTTCTGCCAGCACATTCAGGCAGTCCTTCAAAGAGTAGGTGACGCCCTCCATGACCGCGCGGAGCAGGTCGCGGCGCGTGTGCATCGCGCTCAAGCCGAAGAACATGCCGCGGCAGTCCGCGTCAAGGTGCGGGGTGCGTTCGCCCATCAGGTAGGGGGCATACAGCAGCTTGTTCGCGCCGATGGGGGACTGCGCCGCCTGCTTGTTCATCAGGTTGTAGGGGTCTTCGCCCATGAGCGCGGCGGCTTCCTTCTCCGCCATGCAGAAGTTGTCGCGGAACCACTTCAGCGACAGACCCGCCGCCTGCGTCACGCCCATGACGTGCCATGCGCCCGGCACAGCGCAGCAGAACGTGTGCACGCGCCCCTTGGGGTCGATGGCGAGCTTGTCCGTGTGGGCAAACACAACGCCGGACGTGCCGATGGTGGTGAACGCGCGCCCGTCCTCGACAACACCTGTGCCGACAGCCGCCGCCGCGTTGTCGCCCGCGCCGCCGACGACCAGCGTGTCTTCGCTCAACCCGGTCAACTCCGCTGCCGCCTTGGAGATGTGGCCCGTCACTTCGCAGGATTCATACACCTTCGCCAGCAGCGACGGGTCGATGTTCAGCATGTTCAGCAGCTTCTCCGACCAGCAGCGGTTCGGCACATCGAGCATCTGCATCCCGGATGCGTCGCTGACTTCAGTCGCGAAATCGCCGGTCAGCATATAGCGCACATAGTCCTTCGGCAGGAGAATGTGACGGCACTTGGCGTACACTTCCGGCTCGTGATTGCGCACCCACAGCAGCTTCGACAGCGTGAAGCCAGTCAGCGCGGGATTTGCCGTAATGGAAATCAGCTGATCGCGGCCGACAATTTCGTGAATCTGGTCGCATTCCGCCGCCGTGCGCTGGTCGCACCAGATAATAGACGGGCGCAGTACGTTCCCTGCTTCATCCAGCATGACCAGACCGTGCATCTGACCGCTGATGCCCATCGAAACGACGTCCTTCTTATCCACACCGGACTTCGTCAGCACGCTGCGGATGGTGTCCACCGCCGCATGATACCAGTCCTCCGGCTTCTGCTCTGCCCAGCCATTGTGCGGCTGATACAGCGGATACTCCACCAGCGCGGAGCAGACCGCCGTGCCATACTGGTCGAACAGCACCGTTTTGGTGCCGGACGTGCCAAGGTCAATACCAAGAACATACTTCATCGGAAAAATCCTCCTCTTTTTATGTACCGAAATCGTGCAAAATGGGAAAGGGGGTTCCATCTGCTTCATTGTACCGTGAATCGGCGAATTCGTCAAGCCTTGCGGGGAGAAGTTGAATGAATTTCGCGTGTTCGGTTGACACGGGGCGAAAGAAGCGGTATCATAAAGAGCGAACATAGAATCCTATCTTAACGGAAGGTCGCCCGAAGGGGTCAAGGGGGCAATCGGAATGCCCCCTTGTCGCCTCCGCAGAGGCGAAACTTCCCTGCAATAGATGGAGTTTATGTTCGGAAGCGCCATCTATATAACAGGAGGTCGCAATGATTGTCTTAGGCATTGACCCCGGCTATGCGCTGATGGGCTGGGGCGTGGTGGAGGCGCAGGGCGCGCGGATGCGTCTGCTTGGCTACGGCTGTGTGGAAACGCAGGCGGGTGTGCCGATGCAGCACCGCTTGCGGGCACTGCAATTGGGCGTGCGCGACCTCGTGAACATCTATCATCCGGACGACGTGGCGTTTGAGGAGCTGTTCTTTGCGCGGAACGTCACGACGGCGCTGATGGTTGGGGCGGCGCGTGGCGCAGCGATTATCAGCGCGGCGGAGTATACGGAGAGCCTGTATGAGTATACGCCAATGCAGATTAAGCAGGCGGTGACGGGGTATGGGAAGGCGGATAAAAAGCAGATTCAGCAGATGGTGAAGCTGCTTTTGGGGATGAAGGAAATACCGAAGCCGGATGACGCGGCGGATGCGATTGCGTGTGCGATAACGCATTGCCAGTGTGGCGCGGCGAAGGAACAATTCAGGATGAAATAGGGGGGGGGAAAAAGGCGAAGCAAAGCCAAAAGAGCAGCACGCGGAAGGAGTATGACG
>ULSH01020169.1_pt1 | contig 41973 bp, 36 predicted proteins | sample 1956151 | NCBI WGS metagenome assembly ULSH01 (sample SAMEA4835702, study PRJEB28245) | human gut metagenome | biome: gut microbiome; material: fecal sample | place: Denmark | collected 2008 | reverse complement strand
CCGTAAGGCGCATATCTTGCTTTTTCTTTTCGCTACGCTAGATCCTTCGACTACGCTCAGAATGACGATTGGGTGAGACACCCACACCCGATTGGAATATTCGTTGAAATACAAATTGTCCTTGTCATTCCCGTTTATACTCGTCTTCGAGTTCGCGTTCGAGGCGGGCGAAGACTTTTGGGGATGTAAAACTGCCGTTGCCGAGTGGGGATAGCGTGAGTAGGGCGGCAAAAAGAGTGAGCGAACCGATGACGATATAGTAGATTTTTAGTGGAGTGATGAAGGACACAAGGATAAGTATCGAGCCTGAAAAGGCATAGTTTTTGAAGTTGCGCCTGTTGAGAATTGTTTCGAAGACGCCTTTTAGATCGAATTTCGTTTTTGTTTTTTCAAGGTTTGGCAGGGCGTTGCGCTTTGCAAGAAAGCGGAAGATTTGCTTTGTTTTGATGAGATTGAGCTTTATCCTTTCAAGGTTTGCTATGCGATAGGCTTTGCGATCCAAGCCTTTTGCAAGCAGAAAAACTTCTTGTTTTTCGTGTTTCAGCGCAAGATTGCACGCCGCTGCAACGTCGCTTGCGCCGAGCGGTGAAAACTTGAAATTGGCAATTATCACGCAATCTTCAAGCAAAATATGGGAACGACTATTCTTAAAATCGCTGTTTTTTATAGCACGCAAAAGCGTTTTTATGACGTACTCGTTGCCACGCAAGCAAAATTCAAGCTCCAACCGCTCCCAAGAATACGGCTTTGAAGTTTTTTGCTTGGCATAACTTATCGTGAATATCACAACCGCCGTAAAAGCGCAAGAGAACACGAGCGCGCCGATCCAGCTGTGAAATACAAAGGTTGACCAACTGAACGTGACAAGCGACAGCACTATGCTTGCAAAAATATAATCGAGAGTTTTTGACATATTGCGATTTTTGCCCAAATTGTGTTTTTCGATACGCAAAACGCACGTCAAACAATTGATAATAATCTTCAATCATTGTATAATATAGATATGCAAAAGACTTTGATTTTCGGCGGTGCATTCGATCCGCCGCACATTGAACACGCAAGCATGTGCAAACGTGCCATGCAACAACTCGGGATTGACAAACTGGTGCTTGTCCCCACAGTCACACCGCCGCACAAAAGCGCGGGATTTTTGGATTTTGCCACTCGATGCGAGCTTTTGAAGGTCGCTTTTGCCGACTTCGATTTTGTCATTGACGACATAGAAAACGAGCGCGGTCAAGACAATTACAGCGCGATTACGCTGCCTGTTCTCAAACAAAAATACGGCGATATAGTCTATCTTATCGGCGGGGACAGCCTTGAATATTTCGACACTTGGTATCACCCCGAGCAGATTGTCGCAACTTGTCCCATAGCCGTGTGCGGAAGGGAAGGTTTTGACGATATCGGCGTCAAGTCAAGAGAATTGCAAAGCCGTTTCGGCGGAGAGTTTATCCTTGTCGATTACGTAGGGCAAGACGTGTCGTCTTCCGTTGTTCGTGCAAAACTTCTCATGGGCGACGATTGCGACGAGCTTGACGAAAGGGTGAAAGCAAAGATTGACGAGCTTCATCTGTTCAAGGAGTATTCGCATATGGCGAAACAGCTCGAATCCTACCAAACGGATGAGCTTTTCGAGCATAGCAAAGCGGTTGTTCTTACCGCTATGGAGCTAAATTCTCGCCACAATCTCAAACAGGACTTCACAAAGACGTTCCTTGCATGCTTTTTGCACGACAACGCAAAACAACGCCCGTCAGTTGACGGATTGGACGTGCCTGAGGGCGCAATCGGCACGCCGGTGTTGCATCAGTTTTTGGGAGCGGAGAAGGCAAGGCGAGATTTCGGCATAGAAGATGAAGACGTTCTCGATGCGATACGCTATCACACCACGGCAAAAGCGGATATGACCATGCTCGAAAAGTTGGTGTACACCGCCGACAGCCTGTCTTTTGACAGAATGTATGAGCCGATTCCCCGATTGAGAGAGATTGCCATGCGCAACTTTGACGAAGGGTTCAAAGCGGTGCTCGGCTACACCTACGGCAAGGTGACAAAAAGCGGAAAACCTATGCATCCGCTCACAAAACAAGCGGTTGAGTTTTATCTTGACAAATAGTCGGATTGTTGCTGATTTCGACATTGCCAACGCCGTGATTTGCCAAAAGTGAAAAATCGCCGCAAGAAAATCGCAATAGCGAAAAATCACCGTTGAAAAACCGCCCGATGCGTGGTATTATAGTGTCAAGGAATGGCAAAACCGTTCAAACAACAATAAAATGTACAAAAGACCAAAGGAGACTTTATGGAACCTATTGAAATGAAAGATATTATTTGTCGCGAACTCGACGAGCATAAAGCGGTGGATATCACCGTGCTTGACGTTGCGCACTTGACCGTGTTGACGGACTATTTTGTGATCTGCACGGCAAAAAGCAACAAGCAAGTCAAGGCTCTTGCCGAATTTGTGGACGAAAAGATGTCGGAAAACGGCATCGAACCCACGCATACGGACGGTGTGGGTGACGGCAAATGGGCTGTTCTCGACTACGGCGGAGTGATCGTGCACATCTTCAACGATGAAACGAGAATGTTCTACTGCCTTGAAAAACTTTGGGCGGACGGCGAAAATATGCACAAATACGTCGGCGAAAAGAGCGACAAATGATTTTATCGCGGCTTGAAAACCGCATTTTCGCAAAATATTGACAAAAGCTACGATGCGACGAGTGTCAAAGGTGAAAATCACAACATAAAAAACAGCGTTTTGAGCAATCTAAACGGCAATTTTCTAAAAAAGTCACAGTCTATCCGTGACTTTTTTGTATAGCGCGGCTTTTTGCTCTATCGTCATTTCCGATTTGATTTTCGTGTACACGTCGATATCCGTTGTGACAAGCGTTGTGACGCTCGTTTTGCTTTCAACGGTGGTTTTTATCTCGTTTAGGCAACAGTCACGCTCGCTTTTGAGATAAATGGGTTGCAAAATCACTGCAACCACCAAAGCGTTGTCAAGCGTAAAACACTTTGCACCCACGACTTTTTCGTGCATAAGTGCAACGGAAGTTGCGGTGTTTTCTATCTCTTGCGACACGGTTTGCAATGCACCTTGCAGAGCGGTTTCTTCTGCTATTGGGCGCGCGATTTTGTAGTCCGATGGGGTGACGATCTCTTGTTGCATGACTATATTGTTTGCAAAAATCAAAAAATCCATACCATACGCATATTTGCGCTTGACAAGTTGCGGCTACAAGTCTATCATAATAAATGCTTCGGGGCGATGTTCAAATCATCACCGGCGGTATAGTCCGCGAACACGCGATCCGCGTGCCGACAAGGTGCGATTCCTTGACCGACGGTATAGTCCGGATGGAAGAAGCGACATAATCTCTTTTCAGTTATGTTTGCGCCCTTGAAGGCGCAATTTTTTTATGCCGAACTCGGTAAATCTCAAAAAACGTTGCGCCAAAGGAGAAAAATGAGCAAAACAAAGAGTAATGGCAGCGTTGCAAGCGAGATTGCAATCGACACGGCGTCCAAAAACGCGCCGAAAACCACCAAAGCGGACATAAAACGCACTCTCGAGCGTTTCAAAAATCCGAAATTTACAACCGCATACGTTGCAAAAGTCGCACTGCTTACGGCACTTTCGTTCATCTTGTATGCGTTTGGCAAATTCAAGTTGCCGTTTATGTTCCCGTCCTTTTTGGACATTCAAATCAGTGAACTTCCCGCATTGCTCGCAGGCTTTTCTATGGGCCCCGTGAGCGCGTGCATAATCATTGTTTTGAAGTGCCTGTTCAAGTTTCCGATGACGTCAACGCAATGGGTGGGCGAGGCAACGGACATACTGCTCGGCATAGCGTTTGTGCTGCCGGCATCGCTCATATACTATTTCCACAAAGACAAAAAGCACGCGTTTATCGGCGTTGTTGCAGGCTCTTTGATTGTGACAGCTGTGGCAATAATCGTCAACAGAGTCATCTCCATTCCGTTTTACGTGCAGCTCTATTTCGGCGGCAATTTTGACGCAATCGTCGGCGTTTTGAAACCGCTCTACAAAAACATCACCGCAGACACGTTCTACAACTATTATTTGTGGCTCGGCGTGTTGCCTTTTAATCTATTTAGATGTATAATAGTAAGCGGTTTGACGTTTGTATTGTACAAGCGTTTGTCCAAAATCTTGCACTGGGACGGCACAAGCATGATAAAACACGGAGTTTTCGGCACTCACAAAGTCAAGTCCGTTGAGCAAACGTACGCGCTTGCGGAGAAGTTTGCAAAGACGCTTGACGGCGGCGAAGTCGTGTTGCTCGAAGGCGATTTGGGCGCTGGCAAAACCACTTTCACAAAAGGTCTTGCCAAGGCTCTCGGCGTCAAAGAAGAAGTGACAAGCCCGACCTTTACCATTCTCAACATCTATGAAGACGGCAGAGTGAAGCTCAACCACCTTGATATGTACAGAGTGGAAAGCGCGGACGAACTTGCAGAGCTTGGCATCGAAGAGTGCTTTGACGAAGACGCCGTGACCGTGATCGAGTGGAACAAATTCGAGCATTTTGACGGCAAAGTCATCAAGATCGACGTCAAGACGCTTGCAGAAACGGAAAGAGAATACGACATAACCCTTCTTCAAGACGAAAACGGCAAGTCCGTTGCGGACGAAGATGAAGATAGCCGTATAGATGCCGCAAAAGTCGATGAAAATCAAACATCGGACGAAGCGGTCGTCAAGGCGGATAGCAAAGACGAATCGGCACGCTAAGCATCGAAAACACAACAAATGATTGTGTGGATTGTGAGAGTGTACAATCCGTCGAAACAGCTGAAAATACTCAAAAATAAACCAATCGGAAAGGCAAATTATGAACATTCTTGCGATAGACACCACGTCAACGGGACTTAGCATTGCGCTCGTCAAAAACGGAGAGATCTTTTCCTATACGAAAGAAATCGGCAAAAGCGGACACAGCGCAACGCTTATGCCGAGTGTGAAAGAGATGCTCGACACGCACGATGTTGCGGTGGACGATCTCGATGTAATCGGCGTTGTGGTTGGCCCCGGCTCGTTCACGGGGATTCGCATCGGAGTGTCGGCGATGACGGCTCTTGCGTTTGCAACGGGTGCAAAACGCATCGCAATCACGGCTTTTGAGCTTATCGCATACAATAGACAATGCGTGCTCGCAGGCGTTGACGCAGGACATGGCAATTTGTATCTTGCCGAGTGTGCGGACGGCAAAGTCGCAAAGCAATCTTTTGTCGAAAAAGGGCAATTGAGTGCGTCAGATGCTGCAAAAATTGAGTTTTCACCGCTTGCAAGCGTTGATAAAACGCTTGCGGAAGTTGCGGCAATCAAGGCGAAAAACAAAGAGTTTGTCAGCGTATTTGAGTCGTTCTATATGAGAAAATCGCAAGCGGAGAGAGAAAAAGATGAAGTTTGATCCGCTCAGATACGAACACTTGAAACAGATGGTGCAAATCGAGCAAGAAGCTTTCGATCAGCCGTGGAGCGAGCGTATGTTCATCCCCGAGGTCGAAGACGAAAATGCCTACTATCTCGTGGGGGTGCGCGGTGACGAAGTGGTTTGCTACGGCGGTTTTCACAAGGTGCTTGACGAGGCGCATATCACAAACATAGCCGTCAAGGCGGGCAATCGCGGCAAAGGCATCGGCACGTTGCTGATGAGCGAGCTTATTTCAAGAGCAAGACTTCTCGGCATAAAAGCCATGACGCTCGAAGTCAAGGACATCAACTTGCCGGCGATCGCATTGTACAAAAGTTTCGGATTCACCGTGGAAGGCGTGCGCCCGAGATACTACAACAATTTGCATGACGCGCTTATTATGTGGCTTAGCCTTTGAGGGTGCCGACCATTGCTATTTGTCGGCAATGCCAAAAGCTGCATATAAAGATAAATACCGCCGTATATACAGGCAATCAAAACGCCGATTGAATGATAAATCGGCACAATATAGGGATAGAAAGTGACAGAAAACAACGGCTTTTACACCCGAAAGAACAGCAAAATCAACAATATTTCAGACACGAATGACGCAAGCGATAAAGGCAAGCGTCATTTTTTTATCGGCGAAAGAAAGATCGCATACAAGAGCTTCGGCAAGGGCGAAAACGTGGTGTTTTTGCATGGCTGGGGCGCAAATTGCGACGCTTTCGCACGAGAAATGAACTCGCTTTGCGGCGAATATAGAGTGACGGCAATCGATTTTGCGGGCTTTGGCGATTCGGATGAGCCGAGCGCGCACGGCGTTGACGATTATGCCGCGGACTTGATAGAATTGCTCGATCTTCTTTGCATAAAACAAGCGACTTTTGTCGGTCACTCCTTTGGCGGCAGAGTTGCGATTTTCCTTGCCGCATATCATCCGCAATACGTCAAAAAGCTCGTTTTGGTGGACAGCGCAGGCGTAAAACCTAGAAGAAAACCGTCCTATTATATAAAAGTTGCCATGCACAAGACGCTCAAAAAATTGGGTTTGAACGGGCTTGGCGGCTCTTGCGATTATCAAAAAGCGAGCGACAATATGAAGAAAACGTTTGTGAAAGTCGTCAACTATGACGAGCGACCGATTTTGAAAAATATCAGTTGCAAGACGGCGATATTTTGGGGCGATAAGGACAAGGAAACGCCGATGTATATGTATAGGCACTTGAAAAAGCACATACACGGCGCGGACGGATTTGTTTTGAGCGGCGGACACTTTGCCTATCTTGAAGACGCGTATGCTTTTGATATGATCTTGAAAGCGTTTTTGAAAGAGTGAGCCGCTTGAAGAAACGTCTTAAAAAATCGTTGGGAAATAGGCAGTTGGACAAATGGTTGATTGACAGAGTGCGATTTGAAAGATTTGCGGTTGTAAGAAAGTATAAATCGGATTTGCGGGCGGCTTGAAGAAGTATATGATAAAATCAACTAGTTTTTGAAACGCAAGTTGCGTATAGCGTGAATGTGGTTTGAGATTTGATTACAGATTGAAAAAAAGTGCGGTGAATTTTGCAAAATCCTTTCACCAGAATTTTTCGCATGTTTCATGAAACATTTTTATGTCGCAAAAATCTGCTGTTTAGTGGCTTTGTTGAGATATATGTCGGCAAAATCGGTCACAAATTGGCGATAAGTTGCGTATATATGAGCGAATAAGGAGAAATTATGACGCTCTTGCGCGGTGACTGGTTTTATATTGTGCTGCTTTTTCTCGTCAGCTTTTTTATGGCGCGACCGTATTTGTATGCCATACAAAGCGACAACTATCGCATAAGCGAGATTTTTGCCAACAAACGCCTTCGCAGAGTGTATCTTATCGACATTGCAAGCGTCGCGGTGTTCTTTTCGGTGTGGCTCGGGTTCTATTTCTTTCAAGCAAAAGCGTTTTGGGGCTTTTTGATTGCCATGTTTTTCTTTGTGACGGAGATCGCGCTCTACTTTATGGAAGATTTGCCCGATCGCAAGAAACCGCTCAAATACACAAAACGCGCGGTCAGGTGTCTTTTGTTCGTGTCCTTATGCGCATGCGCGGCGGGAACGTGCGCTTTGGCTGCCGCAAACGCAAATCTTGCCGATTCGTACTTGCGATATCTCGTGTTTTTTGCGTTCGTGCTTGTTTTTCCGCTGATATTTATGATTTTTGCATCCGTCATAAACGTGTTTGAGCGGCTAAACAATCGCCGCTTTGAGCTAAGAACGGCAAAACGATTGAAAAAGCGTCCCGATCTCATCAAAATCGCAGTCACGGGCAGTTATGGAAAAACATCGGTGAAAAACTATATCGCAACCATACTTTCGCAAAAATACAACGTTTTGGCAACGCCCGAAAGCTACAACACGCCCATGGGGATTTCAAAGACCGTCAATACGCTCGATCCAACGCACGAAGTGTTCATTGCCGAGTTCGGCGCAAGGCGCAAGGGTGATATAAAGCGACTTATGCAAATCGTAAAGCCGCATATTGCCGTGCTGACGGGCATAAACGAGCAACATCTTCAAACTTTCAAGAGCATAGACAACATCAAAAAGGAGAAGTGTCGAATACTTGAAGTGGGTGACGGCACGTGTGTGATCAACGGAAAATTGAAAAGTGTGACCGAGCCGAAACTTGTTTCGCAAAACCCCATACCCGAAGTGATATATGCAGGCTTTGACGATGAGTGCGACGTGAAGGCGGTCAATATCTCGGTTGGCAAAAATGGAAGCGATTTTGAAGTTGTGGTGGGGGATGAAAGTTTTGCGGCGCACACAAATTTGCTGGGCATACACAACGTTGAAAACGTGTTGCTTGCAATCGGCGTTGCGCTTAAGTTGGGTGTTGAAATTGCGTATATTCAAAACGGCGTGCAATCGTTGAGCGCAGTGCCGCATCGCCAACAGCTTGTCAAAGGGAGCGGAATCACAATCATTGACGACAGTTTCAATTCCAATCCCGATGGCGCAAGACTTGCCCTTGATACGCTCGATATGTTTGACACAAGAAAGGTTGTTATGACGCCGGGACTTGTCGAACTCGGCGAAAAAGAAGAGTGGCAAAACGAAAGATTGGGCGAGCAAATCTCGCTTGTCGCAGACGTTGTTTTGCTTGTGGGGAAGAAGAGAAGTCTTGCGATTTTGAAAGCGTTGAAGAGTGGCGATTTTTGCGGCGAGATATACGTATACGACAGTCTGAAAGACTGTGAAAATGACTTTCCAAACACCTTGAGAGTGGGAGATACGCTTTTGATACTCAATGACCTGCCTGACATATTTGAAGACAAAGTGTAGTGTAAAATCGGCGAAATACTCTAAAAAACAGCTATTTTTAGAATAGACTATTCTAAAAAACGGCAAAAAATGTAAAACTCTGAAAATTATATCATACAAATGTGTGATAATTCGATTCCAATCGATCAGTGGATTTTTGGCAAAAATGCACGTTGTCACCTATCGATTTTTGCTTGCATATATTGGCAAAAGAAACGTCAAAAAGAAAAGTGAAGGAGTGTGTATGCAAAGAAAAGTTGCTCTGATTTTCGGCGGTCGATCGCTTGAAAAAGAGATCTCGATCATAACCGCTATGCAGGTGCTGAAAAACATAGACAAGTCAAAATTCAAGGTTGAACCCGTCTACGTTGACGACGGCAATTTTTATGTCGGTGACGTTGACGATATAAAACAGTTCACTCCGTTCAATCCGGCGTTGCACGAAAAGGCATATCTTATAAATGGCGAGTTTTTCAAATTCAAGCGAGGAAAACTCGTCAAGGTTTTCAAGCCCGACGTTGCGTTTTTGTGTTGTCACGGCGGTGAAGGAGAAAACGGAACTTTGCAAGGCATAATGGAATTCAACGGCATTGCCTACACGTCTTGCGGCGTGCTTGCAAGCGCGTGCTGTATGGACAAAGTGTTTTCAAAGAGCGTGTTTTCATCCCTTTTGCTCAACGTCTTGCCCTATGAAACTGTGATGAAAGCCGACTTTGAAAAAGACAGACAAGGCGCTGTGGAGTGGCTAAAAGCGGTGCTTGATTATCCCATAATCGTCAAGCCGTCTTCAAGCGGCAGCAGCATCGGCATTGCTGTTGCCCATGACGACGAAAGCCTTCTTGACGCGCTTGACGTTGCGTTCGGTTTTGACGATAAGGCGATTGCGGAGAAGAAATTGTCCGATTTTAAGGAAGTCAACTGCGCCGCATTTGAAGAAAACGGCAAAATCGTGCTGTCAAACACCGAAAGGCCGTGCACCGCAAGCGAGTTTTTGACATTTGACGACAAATACGCGCGTGGCGAAAAAGCGCGCGTGAGCGAGCGGATTATGCCAGCCGATATAGGATCTCTTGAGTTGATAGTCAAGGCGAATACAGAGCGTGTGTACAAAGAAATGGGGCTTTTCGGGGTGGTGAGAGTGGATTATCTCGTGGACGAAAAGCGCAAAAAAGTGTATATCAACGAGATAAACACAATCCCCGGATCGATGGCGTTCTACCTTTTCGATATGCCGTTTTCATCTCTTATCGAGCGGCTTGTCGAACAAGCTATATTGCGAAAAGCACGCCTTGTTAAGCCGGTTTTTCAGACGGGAATCCTTGCGTCTTTCAAAGGCGGAGCGAAGATGATAAAGTGAAAACGACATGGTTAGATGCGTGAAACCGCTTTTTTTGCGAAAAAAAATCGTACGCAATCGCGTGCGATTTTTCATGGCTTTTCTTGTATGATTTTGTTCTGTCGTTGTGTTTTTCAGGCTTTTTCCGAGAGTTTATCGTTTGCCGCATAGATGACGTTGTTGCCCACGATTTCGATATAGTTGGGCATGCCTTCTTTTGCGTCGACGGGCAGATAAATCAGTACTTGTTTTTCCACATTGAAATCTTTGAAAAGGAAGAAAAACAGTTTTTTGATAGTCGTTTCCTGTATGACGGGCGGAGTTGCTTCGTTGATTGTGATTGTGCCGTCGCTCGATCTGTTGAATGAGAGTTGATTTGGAAACTTGACATAGTAGTCATAGCTGACCATGCCGAGCTTGCTCGGCTCTGACGTGTAGATGATTACAGCTTGTTTTTCGGTGAAATTCAACTCGATTTTGCCAACTTTCTCTGACGTGCCGGTTGCGTGAACGGTCTCGCTGTGCATGCGGTGATCTACGTTGGAATAGTAGCCGTTGCTTTCCATAAAAGACTTTGTGTCGGCAACCCAATTATCTCTGTTGATGCACCCGAGAGCCGCCGATATGATTGTAAAAAGCGCGCCGATTGCAAGGACGGCGAGCGAGATGTTGGACAGGGTGAAGTAGTCCTTGACGGATTTTTTGCCGTCCACCACAGATTTTTGTTCCTTTTTGGGTTTGTCGGGGTATTCCCAGCCCATTTTCTTGTTGTAGAAGTCAAAATATTTGCGATACGCAACGATGAGCGCAAGCCCCGCGCCGATCGCGATGACTCCCGCGCCTGCGAGAATAAGGAATATCATTGCGCTTTTGAACGCGAAAAGTGACGCTATCGAATAAAAAATCAACAGCAAACCACCGCCGAACAGGGCGATCATCAACGCAATCAACAGCACGAAGGGGATGTTGATGAACACTCTTTTCCAAAATCCGTTTTTTTGTGTGGCAATTCTTTTCATACGATTATTATACTATCGCGCAAAACATAAGTCAAACATTTGATTTTTGTAAAAGGCGCGCGCATTCGAGTTTTTTTGAATTTTGCGATTGCACAAGGTGAAAATCCCGTTGATATTAATGGCTTTATTGCTCTTGTTTTGCATAAACCGCGCATTTGAAAAATATGTATATATGTAGGCGCGAGCGGATTTTTGCAAAATCGCCGAATCTTCGACGATCGGCGACAATAAAAGCGAAATTTTGCCGCTTAAAAGCGCATACAATCGGGGGTGCAGAGTGTTTCTAACGGTCAAAAAAGCAACCATAATCGGCTTTATATCGCTGTCGCTCGTTGCGGTGATTCTTCTATCGAGCGTTGCCGTCACCGACAGCGCATGCGTGTATTTCGGCAAATCCACGCGCAAAATCCCCGTATATTCGGTGGATACGGATGAAAAGGTCATTGCGCTGACGTTCGATGCGGCGTGGGGAGCGGACAAAACGCAGGGAATACTCGATATTATGTCGCAATTCGGCGCGAAAGGTACGTTCTTTTTGGTCGGGTTTTGGATGGATAAATTCGAGAAAGAAACAAAGGCGATCGCCGATGCGGGCTTTGATGTGGGCAACCATTCTCGCAATCACTTGAATATGCCCAAACTCAGCCAAGACGAGATCAAAAACGAGATCGAATACGTCAACGACAGAGCCAAAGAGTTGACAGGCAAAACTCCTGTTTTTTTCCGTGCTCCGTTCGGTGATTACGACAACAAGCTCATGACGGCGATCGAGAGCTTGAATATGGTGGGCGTGCAATGGTCTATCGACTCGCTCGATTGGAAAGGTCTTGGCGCAAAACAGATTTACGACAGGGTAGTGCCAAAAGCCAAAAACGGAGATATCGTGCTTTTTCACAACAACAGCGAACATATTCTTGACGCTTTGCCCATGATTCTCACGGGGCTTAGGGCGAAAGGGTTTCGCTTTGTCACCTTGTCGGAGCTTGTCGCCACATCCGATTTCACAGTGGACAACAACGGCGTTCAACGCAAAAACGCATAAATAAAGGAGAAAAATTATGAGTTATGAACAAATGCAAAACAACGTAGTGCACCTTAGCGGTCAGATTGCGAGCGAGCTTGAATTTTCGCACGAAATTATGGACGAAAAGTTTTATGATTTCACCATAGCGGTGCAGAGATTGTCGGGACAAAAAGACTTTGTTCCCGTCACCGTGAGCGAACGCATAATCGGCGAAAATAACTTTGAAATCGGGAATCTAATCGGTTTAATCGGACAATTTCGCAGCTACAACAAAATCGTTGAAAACCACAGCAAGCTTGTGCTTAAAGTGTTTGTTCGCGAGCTTTGCGACTATGACGAGCAACTTCCCAATTCCATCGAGATAGAAGGCTACGTTTGCAAGCCGCCGATCTATCGCACAACCCCGTTCAAGCGCGAGATTTGCGACCTTCTGGTTGCTGTCAACCGCGCCTACAACAAATCCGACTATATCCCTGCCATAGCTTGGGGCAGGAACGCGCGTTTTGCCTCCACCTTTTCCGTTGGCGACAAAGTGCGTCTTGTAGGCCGCATCCAATCTCGCCCCTATCAAAAGCAACTCGAAAGCGGAGAGATAGAAGAGCGGGTTGCGTATGAAGTCTCCGTGAGCGCGCTATTGAGCGAATAGCATCGTCAGACACGGCTTGCCCCAAAATCACGTACGTTTGAGTACGCTGGGTTTTGGTTCAAGCCGCACCTTCCTTGCTATTCATCTCAATATCGCGCTCACGGGGAATTTTTTAAGTTGTTCGTTATGGGGCGCACTCGCAAAAAAAACTCTGTCATTGCGAGCCGACATGTTCGGCGTGGCAATCTCGTGGAAACGAAACGACAAACAATTGCGCCCGATAAGTTTTTATGAGTGCACGGCTCCACAAAAGTTTTGCGGTTGAAACTCTAAATAGAATTGTCCCATCTTTCCGGTCCGTGCCGGTATTTCTTCCACAACTCGTATAGAGTGCTTTCTCTACAATGTTATCCGTCGCTCGCGGGGAAGACAGGCGGCACTCGCATAGATAGGTATCGTCCCCTTGTTATGCCACTTCGCCTGCGTGGCGGCTTGCGCAACACAGTGCCACGCATTCTCGTACTTCACACACAAGGGCTCCCGCACGTCAAAAACAAGCGAACTTGGGTGTGAGTAAGAAAGATGAAAGCGCAGTTTTTGGCGTGTGGTAAAAAGGAACACAAAGACCAAAAGGCAAACGATTGCAACAAGTTGTAATCGTTGCAAAATGGGCTTGTGTGTGACGTAAGCTCGGCGCTTATCTCGGCGTTCGCCTTGCGAACGCTCACTTCGAATACGCACAGTCCGTTTATAAGAACATTTCGAATGAGTGATTATTACGGGCGAAAATATCAATTTTTCCTTGTCATGTTGAGCCTGCCGAAACATCCAGCCGTAAGGCGTACACCGTACGTTGCTTTTTCGCTACGCTAGATCCTTCGACAAGCTCAGGATGACAAGGAAAAATAAAAACATCTCCGTTTTGCATTGACAGGATGACAATAAAACTATATTTTACAACTTTTTATATTTTGCAAAAGCCGTCTTTACATTCGCGCGAAAGTTTGTTATAATAAATTATCTTATATGTCAATATAGGGGGAAATGTATGAATTTGAAAGATTACACTCTCAAAATCGGGTATCTTGTCGGCGGCAAGTACGTTGAAGATTCCATAGAATTTGCGCAAGTGAAGGGTGGGTATTCATCCGAGAGATTCGATTTGGTGGACGAAGGCGGCGAAGACGCTGTCAAGATTGTGATTTATCCGCACGAAGAGATGAAAATCGAGCTTGCGGAGCTTATATACGACCACTATTTTGAGAACAAAGAACGCTTTTTCGGCAACGGTTTTCAATCTTGGACGTCTTCTAGAGAATACAAGAAAGGGGACATGCAGTACGGCTTGCGCTCGCTGTCGAAACTGCCTATCGCGCGAGATTTTTCGGGCGCGAGCGGCGATTATCGCTTTTGCGAGTACGGAAGGGATATGTATCACGGTTTTTCCTATTGCTATTTCCGCATAGACGAAAAGGTGGAGCTTGTCGGCTCGCTCAACGAGCGCACGGGATACACTGTGTTTTACGCGGACATGCGCGAGAACGTGTTTGTTGCAAAGAAAGACGTGGAAGGCTTGACGATTGCAAGCGATTATCGGCTGTTCGATCTTGTCAGATGCCAAGGCGGCTATGACAAAGTGTTTGACGAATATTTTGCCTTGTATCCGAGAAAAAACACGGGCAGGGTGGATCATCTTGCCGGTTACACGTCTTGGTACAACTACTATCAAAACATCAACGAAGAGATCATTTTGCGTGATCTAAACGGCTTAAAAAGAGCCGGTGATAGCGCAAACATCTTCCAAATCGACGACGGATACGAGACCAAAGTGGGCGATTGGGACATCGATGAAAAGAAGTTTCCAAACGGGCTTAAACCTATTGTGGACAAGATCCACGAGCAAGGTCTAAAAGCGGGGCTTTGGTACGCTCCGTTTGCAGCGCAATTCGGCGCAAACGTCATAAAAGAACATCCCGATTGGCTCATCCGAGACAAGCACGGCAGAAAAGTGATAAGCGGCATAGCGTGGGGCGGATTCTTTGCGCTCGACTTTGAAAAGGAAGAAGTGAGAGATTACATCAAGGCGTATTTCGACAAGGTTTTTGACGAATGGGGCTTTGATATGGTCAAGCTCGATTTCTTGTATGCGGCTGCGATTCTGCCAAGAAACAACAAGACGCGCGGTCAACTCATGTGCGAGGCAATGGACTTTTTGAGAGAGTGTTGCCGCGACAAAATCATTCTCGGATGCGGAGTGCCGCTTGCGCCTGCGTTCGGAGTGGTGGACGCGTGCAGAATAAGCTGTGACGTTGAGAACACTTTCAAAGAAAAATTTTACGTGAAAGTCACCAATCAAGAGATCATTTCCGCAAAAATGGCGATGGTCAACAGCGTGTATCGCCGTCATCTCAACGGCAGGATTTGGGCAAACGATCCCGACGTGTTCTTCTTGCGTGACGGCGGCATGAAAAAGGCGGGCTACACAATGCAACAAAAACGTTTGCTTGCAACCGTCAATCACATGTTTGGCAACGTGCTGTTTGTCAGTGACGATATCGGCGAGTACGACAGCGAAAAAATGGAGATTTTGCTTGACGCATACAAGAAGTTTGACGGCAAAATCATTTCAGCCGAAAACATCGCGCCCGAGATCATCAAAGTGGTCTTCGATGAGGGCGGCAAAAAACAAATGCTCGTTTTCGACGACGTAAAAGGCGATTATATCATTCAAAAGGCGGATTGACGGCAAGGGTATGATACTCACTGAAAATTTGCAAAAAGTGCGTGACGACGTAATGCGTTGTCACCGCCCAATAACGCTTGTTGCGGCAACCAAAACTCAGCCAAAAGAAGTGGTGGACGAGTTTGCGGCTCTTGCGCCCGAGTTTGTGCTCGGCGAAAACAGAGTGCAGGAACTTGTTGACAAATACGATCCGAAATACCGCTGGCATTTCATCGGCAGGCTGCAAACAAACAAGGTTAAGTATATTGTTGACAAGGTTGAACTTATCCACTCTCTCGACAGAGAAGACCTTGCAAAAGAGATTGAAAAACAAGCGGCAAAGCACGGCAAAATCATGGATTGCCTTGTGGAAGTCAATGTCGGATCGGAAGCGTCCAAAGGCGGTGTTTTGCCCGAAAATGCGCTTGCGTTCATACAAAGTATGAAAGTCTATCCGCACATCCGCATAAAAGGCGTGATGACGGTGTTGCCCAATCTTGACAAAGACGAGCAACGACTCGGCGCGCTTTGCGACAAAATGCGAGATATCTTCGAGCAAGCAAAACTCATCGAGCAAGATAACGCGGACATAGAGTATCTCTCGTGCGGAATGAGTGCGGACTATCAAATCGCGCTTGCTCACGGCTCGAATATGATCAGGCTCGGAAGAATGTTGTTCGGAGAGAGAGTGTATCCGCAACAATAAAAAACAAAAAAACGAAACTATATAACACACAAGGCTGTTTATGGACGAAAGATTTTATCGAAACGATCAAGGCGGACAAGACCGCAATGCTCAAAGAGGATTCAACAGAGTGTTCTCAAGAGAGCAAATGCAAGCTCCGCAGGGGCAAGTGCCCAGTTACACCCAACCGCAATCGGGCGGCACAGGCGTTGTGATATACGCTCCGCGCACCTATCAAGACGTGCAGTTGCTCATCGATCACTTGCGCATGCGCGAACAAGTGATTGTGGACTTTTCCACGCTCAATCAGCAATCGGTGTATCGCATTCTCGACTTTATGAGCGGCGCGATATACGCGCTTGGCGGCAGCATACAGCAAATCACAAGAAACATCTTTCTTTTCGCTCCGCAAGGCGTGACTATCACCGTTCCGCCACAAATTCGCGGCTAAGGAGACTTTATGGAAGACAAAAACAAAGATTTAAAGCAGAAAGTTTCCGCATACATGAAAGACTGGACGGTCGTGGCAAAGAAGAAGTGGTGGATTATGCTCATCGAGCTTGCGGTCATCGCGGTCATTCTTGTTGCGGACTTGCTCACAAAAAAAGCCGCATGGGAGTATATGACGGTGCAGGGCGTCAAAGACGGTTTTATCCCGGGGCTTATCAATCTCGTGATGGTGGAAAACAGGGGCGCGGGCTTTGGTATATTCCAAGGCAAGACGATTGCGCTGACGGTGATCACGTTCATCCTTGTGATAGGCATCCTGGTGTATCTGTTCTTCGCGCTCAAAGAGACGGAGTGGCTGCGCATATCGCTCGTGTTTGTCGTGGGCGGCGGCATAGGCAACATCGTGGATCGCATTGCGCTGGGATATGTGCGTGACTTCTTGCAATTCGCGTTTTGGGAAGATTTTCCCGTGTTCAACGTTGCGGACTCGTTTGTGACGGTTGGCGCGTTTATGCTGATAGTGGTGCTTATCGTCATGCTTGTCAAAGAAGGCAAGAAAAACCAAAAAGAGTTTGAAGAGCAACAACAAGGCGCGGCTGTAGACGCACCACAAATCGATCCTTTGGACGGACCGCAAAACTTGAACCCGATGCTCAAAGGCGGCGGCGATTTCACCTTTGAAGTGAGCGAGCAAAAAGAGAAGACACACAAGGCGGACGATAAGGCAAAAGACACCGAAGCGGATGAAAAATCCGATGAAAATACGGACAAAAAAGCCGACTTAAAAGCCGTAGGCGGCGATGAAAAAGGCTCGGCGGCGGACGGCGATAAGGCAAAAGACAATACGTCCGAAGACAAACAATAAAACAAGAGAAAACACAGTTGCAAATCGCGTCGTTTTGGTCAAGACGGCGCGGTTTTGATTGAGAATATGAAGTGTGAAGTTGACAGCCAAAAGATAAGACTTGATTCGTTTATAGCCGAAAAGTGGGCTATATCGAGATCCAATGCCAAAACCGTCATCGAAAAGGACGGTGCTTTTGTCAACGGTACGATACGTCAAAAAAGCGGATATGAGCTGAAACTCGGCGATATTGTCGAGTTTGAGCTGCCCGAGCCTGAAATTCTCGAAGTCAAGGCGGAGAATATCCCGCTTGACATCGTGTACCAAGACGAATATATGGCGGTGATCAACAAGCCGCAGGGTATGGTGGTGCATCAGGCAAGTTCGTATAAGAAAAACGACACGCTCGTCAATGCGCTTTTGTACAATCTCGACAGTTTGAGCGGCATAAACGGCGTGATACGTCCCGGCATCGTGCATAGGCTTGACAAGGACACGTCGGGGCTTATCGTTGTGGCAAAGAACGATGAGGCGCACAAGAGCCTTGCAAGTCAGATTGAGAAAAAGACCGCGCGCCGTATATATTACGGGCTTTGCGACGGCAACTTCAAGGAAGACGAAGGCGTTGTGGACAAGCCTATCGCAAGAAGCAAGAAAGACCGCAAGAAAATGGCGATCGACGAGACGGGCAGAAGGGCGGTGACGCACTACAAGGTGCTTGAACGCTTTGGAAAATACACGCTCGTGCGCTTTGAGTTGGAAACGGGACGCACACATCAGATAAGGGTGCATGCGCAAAGTCTGCATCATCCAATCGTTGGCGATGAAGTGTACGGCGGCTCGACCGCGCTGTATCACAACGGACAGCTTTTGCACGCAAAACAGCTTGTGCTTGAACATCCGCACACGCATGAGATCATGCGTTTCGAGTGCGATTTGCCAAAGTATTTTGAAGACGTGCTGAACAAACTCAGGAATTTGAAGAACAATGGCTAAAGAGAAAAAACAAAATCTATTATCACGCTTTGTCGGCTACTATAAGCCGCACAAACTCACTTTTGCATTCGATATGCTTTGTTCGTTCACCTTTGCGGTGAGCGGACTTTTGTATCCGATGATTTCTCAACGCATACTGCGAGAGAGCATTCCCAACGGTCTTCTCAAAGAAGTGCTGATTTTGTCGGCGGTGCTGCTTGCAATCTACGGCTTGCGCGCGGCGATGAAGTATTTTATCAACTATTACGGACACGTGATGGGTGTAAAGATACAGGCAAAGATGAGAAGCGACTTGTTCGATCATCTTGAAAAACTGCCGTATTCCTTCTATGACAACAACGAAACGGGACAGCTTATGACGCGCATGACCAACGACACGTTCGAGATTGCAGAGCTTGCGCACCACGGCCCTGAAAACTTGTTTATCACGTCCTTTATCACAATCGGCGCATTTGCGTATCTTTGCACTATAAGCTGGAAACTTTCGCTAATCATATTTGCATTCCTTCCCGCGCTGTTTATCATCGCTTTTGCGTGCAGAAAGAGCATGACAAAGGCATTTCGCAAGAGCAAGGAAGAAGTGGGCAACATCAACGCCACGCTTGAAAACAGTATAGCCGGCGTGAGAGTGACAAAAGCCTACGTCAATGCCGACTACGAGCAAGAGCGATTTGAGAAAAACAACAAGAACTACGTCAAGGCAAGATCGCAAGCGTACAAGGCTATGGGCACGTTTTCGGCGAGCATGAGCCTTGTCACCGAGATATACAACGTGATAGTGCTGCTTGCAGGCGCACTGTTTTGCATATACGACAAGGAGCATTTCGACTACGTGGATTTGGTGGCGTTTATGCTGTCAATCAACTTGTTTATCTCGCCCGTGCAGACGCTCATAGCGTTCTTCGAGCAGCTGCAAGACGGCATGGCAGGGTTCAAGCGTTATATCGACATCATGGACACGCCCATAGAAAACGAAAGCCCCACGGCGCATGACGTTGAGCGTGTTGACGGAGATATAACCTTTCAAGACGTGTCCTTTGCCTACAACGATTCCAAAGAAGTGCTTGACGATATAAACTTGCATATTCCAAGCGGCAAAATGTACGCTTTCGTGGGCGCGAGCGGCGGCGGCAAAACCACGCTTTGCCACTTGATTCCCAAGTTCTATCCGCTTGAAAAGGGCATGATCTATATTGACGGCGAGCCGATAAGCGAGATAAGCAACAACTCGCTCAGGCGCAACGTGGGCATAGTGCAACAAGACGTGTTTTTGTTCACGGGGACGTTTAGGGAGAACATCGCCTACGGCAAAATCGGCGCAACCGATGACGAAATCATTGCCGCGGCAAAACAAGCGGACATCCACGAATATATTTCGAGCCTGCCCGACGGCTACGATACGCAAATCGGCGAAAGGGGAGTCAAACTCTCGGGCGGTCAAAAGCAAAGATTGTCCATTGCGCGCGTTTTCTTGAAAAACCCCGCAATTCTCATCCTTGACGAAGCCACGAGCGCACTTGACAACACCACCGAAGCAATTATACAAAAAGCGTTGTTCAAACTTTGCGAAGGTCGCACCACGCTCGTTGTGGCGCACAGACTATCCACCGTGCGCAAAGCGGACGAAATCGTGGTTATCAACGGCGGCAAAATCGTGGAACAAGGCACGCATGACGCACTCATCGCCGCCAACGGCACGTACAAAAAACTCTACGATTCCCAATTCTCCGACGAAATCGATTTTGACGGACAAATGAACATAGCATAAATTTGCGGCGGTTGCCAAGCGCAAACCGCAAGCATTTTTATGCAAAATCGACTGTATAACCGCTTTTTGTGCAAAAATGCAAATTTTCTCGTTCAATATGAAAAAATGAATTGCATTTTTTATCATTGTTTGGTATAATCCTAAAAGCAATCGAAAATTGCTAGTGTGGCTCAGCAGGTAGAGCAGCTGATTCGTAATCAGCAGGTCGCCGGTTCGAATCCGGCCACTAGCTCCAAAAAAAGAACGATATATCTCGCATATATCGTTCTTTTTTTTGACCGATACTATGAAACCGTGGGTACCTGCTGATTATATCTTCGGGGTCCCCGCGAAACAGTATTGTTTTGTGGGGTGAACAAAAGGTCGCCGGTTCGAATCCGGCCACTAGCTCCAAAAAAGAATAATATATCTCACATATATCATTCTTTTTTTTGACCGATACTATGAAACCGTGGGTACCTGCTGTTTTTCTAAACTTTTTATGTTATCGAAAAAAACGATATATGATTGACCAACAGCGGCGTTGACGCTAGGCGGGGCGAGTGGTATAATGGTGGCGGTGAGAATATGAAAGACGTTAAAATCACTGCGGTGAGAAAAGTGGAATATGCAGACCTTATGGCGATGTACGAAAACCCCATCGAGCATGCTTGCGACGTGAAGGCGGGAGACGTTTTTGTGAGCAAAGGTGGAGAGATGCCGAGCGGAATGTGCCAAAGCGCATGGGATAGCATGAAAGAGTTTGTCAAAGAGCTTGCAATGGGCGGTGGCAACTTTTATGACGGGTGGATGAAAAATCCGCACAGCGCGATGATATCTTGCAACGACGGATTTCGTCCCGTGAGTTTTTATCTCGAAACCGTTGAAGAATAGGCATTGAAACGGCATATTTTCAAAGATTTGTCGCGTGCGCGTATGCGCGCGCTTTTTCATTGTATAAACTACTTTTATGCGGATAATAATCAATAGATACGCAAGATACGCAAAAGATAGGCAAAATCGAAGGTGTGAGATTGCCTCGTCGGTTTTGCAAAAAAATTTTAAAAAAATCAAAAAATTATATGCAAAAACTATTGACTTTTAGCAAAGACGGGCATATACTGTTAGCAATCAAAGCAAAAGAGTGCTAAAAGCAATCCGAAACATTGAGGTACACTATGTCAAAAGAGTTGACTGAAAGGAAAAAAAGAATATTGCATGCGTTGGTTGACCTGTATATATCCACAGGACAGCCCGTATCGAGTTCGGACATTCAGAGCAAATATTTGCCCGAAGTCAGTTCGGCAACGGTGCGAGCGGAGCTTAGCGCACTCGAAGCACTCGGATATATCGAGCAGCCGCACACATCGGCAGGCAGAGTGCCGCTCAAAGACGCGTACAAGTTCTACGTTGAGGCGATCAGCGAGTCGGACGATCACAGCACGATGCTCACCGATCAGGAAACTGCGTTCATACGAGAGAAGTTTTTGAAACGTCTTGGCAAGATACAGGATATTTCGGTTGAGGCGGCAAAGATCATAAGCGACGTGACCAACTACACGTCCTTCATCGTTGAAAAGCGCGGAGACGTTGTGATTGACGAGATCAAGCTTGTGCCAATCAAGCAAGGCAAAGCGGTGGTGCTTATCGTCACAAGCGCAGGCATGATTGCAGACAAGGCGATTGACATCAAGGGCGACGTCAGACCCGAATACGTGGACACGGCGACCAAGGTGCTCAACAAGGTGTTTGCAGGCAAGAAAGTGTCCGAAGTGGACAAATTCGATATGAGCCAAATAGACGATGAGCTGAAAGGCTTTGCGGACGTATTGGACAACGTGCTCGGCATATTGAGAATATATATGAGCGAGCATAAAGACAACGTATTTGTGGAAGGCGCGCTGAAAATGCTCGATTATCCCGAATACAACAACGTTGAAGACGCAAAGAATTTCTTGTCGGTGATCTCCGATAAGGACAGCATGAGCGAGATTCTCCAAAGCGGCGAAAGCAGCATCGAGTTCTCGGTGCGTATCGGCAAGGAAGACAGCGGCGTTGACAAATGCGCGATTATCACCGCAGAGTACAAGCTCGGCGACGAAGTGATCGGTCAGGCAGGCGTCATAGGCCCTGAAAGAATGGACTATAAGAAAGTTATCGGCGTGCTGGACTATATGAAGAAAACGATAAACAGCATTGCTTCAAAGGACGATAAAGATGAGTAAGAACAAGAACAAACAAAACGTAAACGAAGAAGTCGAAACCGAGAAAGTCGAGACGGCTGAGCAAGGTGAAGTCGAGACCGAGCAAAAGCCCGATATCGAAATCGACCGCGACGGTATGGACGATGCGCAATACATTGCGGCTCTTGAACAAAAGCTCGGACAAGCGATTGCCGAGGCAAACACGTGCAGGGGCTTGACGCAAAGATTGCAAGCGGACTTTGACAACTATCGCAAACGCAACAATTCGATTGCCGAAGATATGAAACTGCTCGGACAGTCGATAGTGATCGAGAAGTTGCTCACCGTGCTTGACAACTGCGACCTTGCAAGGAAGTACATTCAAGACCAATCCGCTCTCACCGGGTTCAACATGATGGAAAGTCAGATATTGTCCGCTCTTGCGGGATTCGGACTTTGCGAAGTGGAAACGGACGGCAAAGAGTTCGACGCAAAGGTGATGCAAGCGGTTGAAAGAGTCAAGGACGAGCAAAACGTCGGCAAAGTGGTGGAAGTGCTTGCAAAGGGATATTTGCTCAACGGCAAACTTCTTCGCCCGGCAAGCGTCAAAGTTGGATATTGGGAATAGACGATAGGCTTTGACAACAATATAACATAAAACAATATAAACAAGCGACACTCTCGCGAAAGCGGGTGCTAATAAATAAAAAAATAAAGTTTTCTTCCCGAAAGGGAAAAGGAGTAATAATATGGGAAAAATTATCGGTATTGACCTTGGTACAACAAACTCTTGTGTAGCAGTCATGGAAGGCGGCGAAGCGGTCGTCATCCCCAACGCCGAAGGCATGAGAACCACTCCTAGCGTAGTGGCATTTACAAAAGACGGCGAAAGACTCGTCGGCGAAATCGCAAAGCGTCAAGCTGTTGCAAACCCCGAACACACCGTAAGCTCCATCAAGAGAGAGATGGGCAGCAACTATAAAGTGAAAATCGACGATAAGGAATACACTCCGCAAGAGATTTCCGCTATGATTTTGACAAAGCTCAAAAACGATGCGGAGAAATATCTCGGAGAGAAGGTGACGGAAGCGGTTATCACCGTTCCTGCATACTTCACGGACTCTCAACGTCAAGCAACCAAAGACGCAGGTAAGATCGCAGGTTTGGAAGTGAAACGTATCATCAACGAACCCACGGCGGCGGCTCTTGCGTACGGCATCGACAAAGACGGCAACAAGAACCAAAAAGTGCTTATCTTCGACCTTGGCGGCGGCACGTTCGACGTATCCATTCTCGAGCTTGGCGACGGCGTGTTTGAAGTGCTTGCAACGGCGGGTAACAACAGACTCGGCGGCGATGACTTCGACAAACGCGTCATGGATTGGATCACTTCCGAGTTCAAGAAAGAACACGGCGTTGATTTGACTCAAGACAAGATGGCAATGCAACGTATCAAAGAAGCGGCAGAAAAGGCAAAGATCGACCTTTCGGGCGTCACCAAAGCGCATATCTCGCTGCCGTTCATCGCAATGAACAACGGCGTGCCTATGCACCTCGATACGGAGCTCACTCGCGCAAAATTCGACGCACTCACCGAAGATCTTGTCAAGGCAACACAAGGCCCGATGCAACAAGCTCTCAAAGACGCAGGTCTTTCTTACAGCGATATCGCAAAAGTCATCATGGTTGGCGGCTCGACTCGTGTGCCGGCAGTGTATGACTCCGTCAAGAAGATCACCGGCAAAGATCCGTACAAGGGAATCAACCCCGACGAATGCGTTGCACTCGGCGCGGCAATCCAAGGCGGCGTTCTTGCAGGCGAAGTGAAGGATATGCTCCTTCTTGACGTAACTCCGTTGTCGCTCGGCATCGAAACGCTCGGCGGCGTTTGCACAAAACTTATCGACAGAAATACGACCATTCCGACCAGCAAATCGCAAGTGTTCAGCACCGCTGCGGACAACCAGACGGCTGTTGACATCCACGTTTTGCAAGGTGAGAGACAATTTGCTCGCGACAACAAGACGCTTGGCAGATTCGAGCTTGTGGGCATCGCTCCCGCACCGCGCGGAATCCCGCAAATCGAAGTCACGTTCGACATTGACGCAAACGGCATCGTGTCCGTCAAAGCGTGCGACAAGGCAACTGGCAAATCTCAATCGATCACCATCACCGCATCGAGCAACCTCACCGAAGCGGACATCGACGCGGCTGTCAAAGACGCAGAGAAGTACGCCGAAGAAGACAAGAAACGCAGAGCGGTGGTTGACGCAAAGAACAATGCGGAACAACTCGTGTTTGCAGTTGACAAATTCGTAAGCGAAAACGGCGACAAACTCGAAGAGGCAGACAAGAATGCCGTGAGCGAAGCAAGCAAGGCGGCAAGCGAAGAGCTTGCAAAAGCCGAGAGTGAAGAAGACGTCAAGGCAGTTGTTGACAAACTCACCAAAGTGACAGATCCTATCTTCACAAAGTTCTATCAACAAAACCCAGAAGCTGCTCAAGAAGCTGCAAAAGCTGCGGGTATCAACCCCGAAGATTTCCAAGGCGGACAAAATCCGGACGGCGGCGTTGACGGAACGGTTGACTAAGCCGCAAGCAAGTGACGACAAGTCTTGCAAGGCTTTGAAACAACAAATACAATGAGTCCAAGGCGCAACGGGCAACCGTTGCGCCAAGGCGTATAAACGCGCTCGAGTTTGTGGAGCGCAAGGAATATATATATATGGCATCAAAGAATTATTACGAAATACTGGGCGTTCAAAAGACGGCAACCGCGGATGAATTGAAAGCGGCGTATCGTTCGCTTGCAAAGAAGTATCACCCCGACGTGTACGCCAACAAATCCGACGCCGAAAAGAAGGATGCGGAAGAGAAGTTTAAGGAAATCAACCACGCATACGAAGTGCTTTCCGACGAGCAAAAACGCGCGGCATACGACACTTACGGCGATGAAAACGGTCCGCAAGGCGGATTTGGCGGTTTCGGTGGCGGAGCAAGCGGCGGCGCAGGCGGATTCGGCTTTGATATGGACGACATCTTTTCAACCATATTCAGCGGATTCGGCGGTGGATCGTCACGCTCGCAAAGCGCAAATATGGCGCAACGCGGTCAAGATATTCTTGTCGGAGTTACGCTCACATTCGAAGAAGCGGCTTTCGGCACGCAAAAGACCGTCAACGTCAGACGCGTGGAGAATTGCCCCGACTGCAAAGGCACGGGCGCAAAGGACGGCACGGCTTTCAAGGTTTGCTCGAAATGCGGCGGCTCGGGCAGAGTTACGATGACTCAACGCACCCCGTTCGGTCAAGTTTCAACGCAGGGCGTATGTCCCACTTGCGGCGGCAAGGGCAGAATCATCACCGACAAATGCACCTCTTGCGGCGGCGTCGGCAGATTTGAAAAAGTGCGCGAAGTCAAAGTCAATATCCCTGCCGGCATAGACTCGGGTCAACGCGTCAGATACGACAACGAAGGTCACGCAGGCATCAACGGCGGCGAGAAGGGCAGTCTTTACGTGGAAGTGAAGGTGTTGCCGCACAAGCTCTTTGTCAGAAAAGGGTTTGACGTGCAAATCGACGTGCCTATCTCCTTCACGGACGCGGCTTTGGGATGCACAATCGAAGTTCCGACGCTTTACGGCAAGAAGGAGCTCAAAGTGCCCGAATGTACGCAAAGCGGAACGGTGCTTACAATCAAGAACTACGGCATAAAGAAGCTCCAAGGCGCAACAAAGGGCGATATGTTTGTCAGAATTGTCGTTGAAGTGCCGAAATCTTTGAGCAAGGAACAAAAAGAGTTGCTCAAAAAATTTGACGCGGCAAGCGACGTGAAGAAACAATACCCCATCAAAAAAGCCTACGAAGACAAACTTTAATTTGCAAAAATAAGGGGCAAACCCTACAAAAAGGATCACCCGATGAAATACAGAACAATCACGGTTTTTACAAACCATTTCGACGCCGATCTCATCTCGTCAGCAATGTTTGACGCAGGTGCGGGCGGCGTTTCTATTTTAGACAAACAAGACTTTCTCGACCTTATAAAAAGCGACGTAATTTGGGACTACGTTGACGAAAGCGTGCTTATGCAGTCGGACGAAGTGAAGGTTTCAACCATCTGCGACGTGGACGACAACGAGTTTTTGCCTCGCCTTGAAGCTCGGCTCGAAGAGATGAGAGCGCTTGGTGTGAAGTACGGCGAAATCGTCACGGGCGAGATTGACGCCGCCGACTATGAGAACGAGTGGAAAAAATACTACAAGCCCATAGCCACAAAGCACGTCACAATCGTCCCCACTTGGATAAAATACGAGCAAAAAGACGGCGAAAACGTCATGCGCCTAGATCCCGGCATGGCTTTTGGCACAGGCTCGCACGCAACGACAAGGATGTGTCTGGAACTTATGGAAGTGTCGGGCAAAGACGTCATCGACGTGGGATGCGGCAGCGGCATACTCGGCATTGCGGCAAAAATCGCGGGCGCAAAAAGCGTGTATATGTGCGACATAGACGAGCAAGCGGTGGAGTTTGCAATCAAAAATGCCGAGCTCAACGGCGTGGATGCAACCATAGAAAAAGCCGATTTGCTCGAAGGCGATATGACGGCGGATTTCATCTTTGCCAACATCACGGCGGATATTCTTATGCGTTTTTCAAAGAGCATAGGCAAGCATTTGCGCAAAGACGGCAGGATCGTGTTGTCGGGTATCATTGACAGCCGCCTTGGGGAAGTGATACAATGTTATGAGCAAGCAGGCTATGAGATTGTGGAGCGTATGGCAATGGACGATTGGCGCGCTCTCAAGCTCAAAAAGAAGGACTGATTTTTTGCTTTTTGCGGTGAAATCGCCACATAAATTGCAGAGTGCGCCGCAGTGAAAAAAATCAATACATACGGTTAGAATATGGAAATTAGACGATTTTTTGTTGAACCGAGCGACATAAACGGCACCTTTGTAACCTTGACGGGTGACGAGTTTTTGCACATGGTCAAAGTGTTGCGCTACAAGGTCGGATTCAAAGCGATCGTGTGCGCAAACGACGGTGTGGAAAGGCTTTGCACCGTCAAAGAGATCGGCAAAGATTTTGCAACGCTTGTCATCGACAAAGAAACCGCAGTTGACGTCAAAAAAGCTCACGTGACTTTGTTTGCCGGGCTTTTGAAAAACAACAAACTCGATTTTGTCTTTCAAAAGGCGGTGGAGCTTGGCGTTGACAAGATCGTTCCTTTTGTTTCCGCCAATTGCGCCGAGACCAAATTTTCGCAAGACAGAGCGGAAAAGATAGCGTTAGAAGCCGCAAAACAATGCGGCTCGGCATATTTGTCAAAGGTGGGCGCACTTGAAAATTTCGATGCGGTGCTTTCAAGTTTCAAAGATTTTGACACGGTGCTTTTCGCATACGAAAACGAGAAGAAAAACCGCATAAAAGATTGCCTTTGCAAAGGCAAAAACATTGCGCTTGTCGTTGGCCCGGAAGGCGGATTTACGCAAGAAGAAACGGACAAAGCAAAAGAGTGCGGAGCAACGATAATTACGCTCGGAAGACGCATTTTGCGCGCGGAAACGGCGTCTATCGTGTCTTGCGCGCTGCTTTTGGATCATTTGGGAGAACTTGACTATGAGTGATTTGCCGAAAATTTCAATATTCACGCTCGGTTGCAAAGTCAATCAGTACGACACGGACGCCATGCTTGCCGTATTCGAGCATGCGGGGTTTGAGATCACCGAAGGGCTTGAATTTGCCGATGTGTACATAGTCAATTCTTGCGCGGTCACTGCCGAGGCGGAGAAGAAATCTCGCCAATCGGTTGCAAGAATACTCAAAGTCAATCCCAACGCTCGCATATACGTGTGCGGATGCGCATCACAAAACAATTTTGCGCAATTTGCAAAAAACAACGTTGAATATATCTCGGGAACGGACGGAAAAGTCGGTTTTGCGCGCAAAATAGCCGCGCGCTACGTCGGCGATGAAAAATTTGACAAAATCGTCCCCGATCGTTTTGACATAAGCAAAGAATACGAAGACAACGAAGGTATCGTCAATCTCAAAACCCGCCATTTCATCAAGGTGCAGGACGGTTGCAACAACTTTTGCAGCTATTGCCTTATCCCGTACGTGCGCGGAAGAAGCCGTTCAAGGAGCATAGAAAGCGTGCTTTGCGAGCTGGATTGTGTCAAAGGCGTTGCAAAAGAAGTGGTGGTGACAGGCATCAATCTGTCCGCATTCGGCAAAGACACAAATTCGTCGCTGACCGAGCTTATGAACGCGCTTTCCCGCTACGATTTCGGAGTGCGGCTCGGCTCTTTGGAAGTGGGCGTGATTTGCAAAGAATTTTTGGACGCGACAAAGAAAATCAAGCGTTTTTGTCCGCATTTTCACCTGTCATTGCAAAGCGGCGACGATGCAACGCTCAAAGCGATGAATCGCCACTACACGACCGAGCAGTATTACAACGCGGTGAAACTGATACGAGAATACTATCCCGATTGCGCCGTCACAACTGACATCATCGTGGGCTTTCCCACCGAAACGGAAGAGCAGTTTGAAAATTGCATGCGATTTGCAACCAAAGTCGGATTTGCCGACATCCACGTTTTTCCGTACTCGTCACGGCGCGGCACGGTGGCAGGCAGGATGAAACCTTTGTCCCCGGACGTTGTCACAAGCCGCCAAAGAATGATGAGCGGCATCAAGAGCGAGCTTGTGCAAAACTATCTCAACAAGCAGCTCGGCATGCCCCAAAGCGTGCTGTTCGAGACGGCGGAAGACGGAGTGTGGTGCGGACATACCCCCAACTACGTGAAAGTGTACTCTCGTCAGGGCGCGCACAACGAAGTGCGACAAATCGTGCCAACCCACAGATATTTGGACGGCATAGCTGACGACAGCGTGAAATCCGCAAAATGACAAACCCCCGCGTGATTTTGTTTCAAATCGTCAAAATCAATCAAAAATAAGGAGAATTTATATGATCGACTGCATTTTTTGCAAAATAGCAAACGGAGAAATTCCGTCCACAAAACTCCATGAAGACGACGATATGGTGATCATCAAGGACTTGAATCCGCAAGCCCCAATCCACCTTTTGCTCATCCCCAAAGAGCATTATGCCAACATCATCGAGATGTCCGATGCCCAAGCGCAAACTCTTGCAAAATGCATCAAAAAGCTCTCGACGCTCACCGATCAACTCGGTCTTTCCAACGGTTTCCGTCTTGTATCCAACAAAGGCGCAGACGGTTGTCAATCTGTTGGACATTTGCATATACACATATTGGGTGGGGCTAAGCTTAGCGATTTGATGTGCTAAAAAACGCGCCAAACTGTGTCATTGAGCGAATAACTTTGTCAAGCGCACCTTGCTACAAGTCGTGTACCGTTTTGTACACTAGGCTTGCATCAAGATGCGCTTTTCTCGTTCTTCATCTCAATGACGCAGTTTGGTAGTTTGAATATTCTTCATCTATTTATCGCGGTTTTACAAAATGCGCAAAACTACGAATAACTGCGCCAGAGTTTTCCAAAAAAACGTATGAAAAAAATACGCTCTCATCTGTGTTTGGTAGTTTGAACATTCTTAATCTATTATCAATTTTTTTTATAGGTCTAAATATCAAATAACCCTGTTAGAACCATGTTTTTACCGATTTTTGCATGTATGCAATTTGTTTTGCATTGCAAATGCCGTTTGGGCGTGATATAATAAACAAAAAGGAGATTTTTTATGGGACTTTTGGATTTTTTGTTTGGCAATTCCGATGACAAATCGACAAAAAAGAGTTCGGACGCATACGAGCCGTGGCTGTACGATGATGAGTGTGACGACTGCGGCGATCCCGTTGAAGATTGCGAGTGCGACGATTGTGACGGAGATTGCGAAGACTACTGAGCCTAAAAAACCGCAATTGAAGTAGGATTATAAACAAATAAACGGCAAACTTTTTTTAGATAAGCGTCAAATCGGGATATTGGAATAGGCAATATGTTTTGACAATAAAGCTATGGCATACGCGTTGACTTATGATACACGCATTTGCCGGTAGGTTGGCAAAAGAAAAAGCGTTCACCAAACGGTGAACGCTTTTTTGTTGCACAGGCAGGTTATGCGCTGAGTTTTGCTTTTTTCTTCTTGCCGAAGTGGATGCCGAGCCCCGTGCCGACGCCTATGACTGCGACTGACGGAATGATTGTTGCAAGCAGGATTGTCGTCAACTTGTTGTCCTTGGGCGGTGCAACGGATGTGAGAGTGGTTGCGCCGATTTCGTCAATCTTGCCGGTTGCGCGGTTGTAGTAGTAGCCGGTGTAGGTGATGGTGTCTCCGTCAACGCTGACTTTGCCGAACGTTTGAGAATCGAGCGTGGAGAGAATGCTGCCGTCCTTGTTGAATTTGTCGGTTGTGGTGTTGTTCTCTTTGTAGTTGTAGAACTTTGTGCCGAGCGTGCCGAGCGTGATGTAGAGAACGCCGTCACCGGTGTATCTCACGCCTTCTGCATTGGTCTTGTCCACAACTTTGCCGTCCTTGTTGACGAGATAAGTTTCGGTGTAGGTGTGGTCGTGACCGCCAAACACAACGTTGACTCCGTTTTCTGCAAAGAGTTTTGAGAGTTGACTTCTCATAGCGATGACTTCGGTGTCGAACGCATGCGAGCCTGCCGAGTACAAACTCTTGTGCATAAGCACGAATTTCCATTTTGCATCGGTGTTTGTAAGGTCGTTTTCAAGCCATGCGAGTTGGTCTTTTGCGAGTCCGTTTTCATCGGTATCGTTGGTGTTGAGCACCACAAAGTGCGCGTTTGCGTAGTCGAAAGAGTAGTATTCGCCGCTGATTGGTTGCGCCGCTCCGTCCTTCATCTCTGTGTAGTTGAAGTATCTGCCCATTGCGCCGGTGTTGTTCTCGTGGTTGCCCGAGGTGAAGAACACGGACGAGTTGAGCGTTAAGTCCTTGTAGGTGTCAAGAGCCATGCCCCATTGACCGAAGTTCTTGCTGTTGTCGCACATATCGCCGGCGTTGAGAATGAAGTCGTAGCCGTTGACGCGCTCGTCTTTGAGAAGAGCGGTGACTGCCTCGTGGCTTTCGTCGTACATGCTTTGGATCATACCTTGGATGTCAGCGATTGTAAGGAATTCAAACTTGTCCGCATCCTTGCCTTTTGCTGTGGTGAAGGAGAGAGCCTTTTTCTCGTATCCGTCGAGCTTGACAAAATCGAGCAAAGAGAAGGTGTTGACTTCGTCTTTATACTCAAAGTTGCCGGCAACGTCATAGTAGTAGGTTTTGCCTGCTTCGAGTCCCGAGACGGTGACGGTGGTGCAATTGTAGTAGATCACGCTGTTTGCGACAGCCTTATCGCGATCGCCGTAAACGTAGGGTTGTTTTGTTGCCTTGTCTTCGATTTGACCGTGCGTAATGCAAAGGAGTCCGAGGTTGATGAGCGGGACGTATTGCGGCTTGGTTTGGGTGAGCATGCTCACGTTTATGCCGTTTATGGTTGCGTTTGCTTTGGTGTCGAGATAGTCGGTCTTGTTTGCCTCATAGTCTAAAAACGCTTGCTTTTGAGAAGTGGAGAGCTTGCCGAGTTCGTTGCCGTTCTCGTCGAGAAGTCTGAACGTGCCGTACACGTTTTCATCGGTGTAGAAGCGGATTGTGAATGTGGTTGTGCCGCTTGCCGTATCGAAGTTTGCGGTGACTCTTGAAGGCACTCTGCCGTTGTCTTGCGTTGCCGCATTGAAGGTTGCGCCCACTTGCGATACTTTGTTGAGCGATGCCAAATAGGAGAGTTTCACATTGCCGTACACATAGTCTGCGTGGGGTTGGAACGTGGTGGGAGCGGCAGGGTTGGTGAAGTCTGCAAGGTCGGGATATACGTCTGTTGCAAACGTCACGACAATGTCTTTGGCAATGCCGCCGAGGCCCTTGTAGAAACTGTCAACAAGATAGCTGTCAAGGAAGTTTTGCACAATGCCGATTACGTCGTTTCCGTCAAGGGTGAATCCGAGAAGTTTTGCGACAATTGGCTTGATTGCAGGCAACAAATCGTTGACGACGTCGGCAATCACAAAGTTTTCCGCGTCGATTGAGAAGTCGTCTGCGAGTTGAAGATTGATGCCGAATTTTTCAAGAGCGGTTTTGACAACGGGCAGTTTGAGAAGACCGGGGAGACCTTTTCCAAGACCATCCTTCAAACTGGTCATTTCATCTTTGGTGATGTAGCCCTTTGTCACCGCATTGTTGAAGTCGAATTTGTGGGTGAGCAGAGTTTTGAGCACAGAGCCTTCGTCAGAGAATACGGGGTTGAGAAGAGCCTTCAAAAGTCTGTCCACAAACACGCCGCTTTCGAGTTGGTCGCACATATCGTTGAGTGCGGCGAGCATACGTTTACGATAAGTTGCGTCGGTGGGTTGTTGGAAGCGGAAAGTTTCTTCGCCGCAGGCAACTTCGGTGTATTTTGCATCGATTGAATCGTAGGTTTCGTCAAAGGAAATCTCGATGCCGATAGTGTGCGCGGTGAGAATGAAAGACGCAATATCCTGCACTTTCATTTTGCCCTTGTTGGCGGGGTTGACGCTCGATTGAATGTTTTCGTCGCCGAAAGACCAATCGAGAATGTTGCCTACCACTTTGTTGACAACGTCAAGCACCTTGTTGACGGTTTCGCCGTTGTACTTGTAGGGCATATCGTAGAGCACGGTGTCGAGAATGTAGTCTACAAGACCGCAAAGAGCTTTTTGGGAGTCGATCTTGACGGTGTCGAAGTCGCCTTCAAATTCTTCGCTTGGCACTTGGATGTCGGGGAAGAGCGTGCTTCGAACAAGTCCGACGACCATGTTATCACCTGCTACGACGTCGGTGACTTTGCTCACCAAAGAATCTATCGTGCCTTGATTAATGAAGTGACTGACGAGTCTGTCGAGAAGTTGAGAGTAGATCTCTTTTGTGATGTAGTCGTTGTATGAAAGGCGAGACATATCGTCGTATTGAATGATATACGCAAGATAGTCGGAGTTGGTGGCAACGACTGCTTCCCAGTTTGCGTGAGTGGGGGCTTCCTTGTATATCGCAATTGCCGCATCGAATGCCGCTTGATCCCACGGCGCAGCGTCAAAAACGTTGCTTGACGGCACTTCTTTGATGCCGACTGTGTCGAGAGTCATGACGTTGGACACGCAATCTTCACCGAGTTTGCCGTTTGCATCGTATCTTGAAATGGTGGTGTATCTTCTTGGAGAGTAGTAGCTCACGCAAGAACCCGTTTGGAAATCGTACAACGTTCTGCCTGCCGCATCTGTGTAGGTCATAGCGTCGCAAACGTGCATGTGTCCCGTAAAGACGTAGCGAATGCCCATATCGAGCATGCGTTTTGCGGTGTTTTCCCAGTTGTAAATGGTGAAGTCTTTGAGAATTTCATCTTCCATTTCCCAGTGAGGAAGAGCGTTTTGGTGGAAACACGCAATCACGGTCTCTTCGCCGAGAGTGGATTTGCCTTCAGCCTTTTGTTGCTCGCAATATTTTTGCATCCAGTTAAGTAACTGTTCGGTGAGACGTCCGCCGCAAAGGTGGTCGAGTCCCGTTGAGCGATAGACGTGGCTGCCGCTTGCAAGAGCGCGCGCAAGCTCGTCTGCGCTTGCTTCTTTGTCCGTGTTGATAGCTCCGTCCGCTTTTTCAAGGTAATATTTGAAATCGGCGGCTTTGCCTGCTGCTTTGAGAGCTTCGTATTCGCTCTTGTTGATGCGAACGAGCGCGCCGATATCCGCCGCTTGTCTGTCGCTTGCGTCAATGACGAGAAGAGAATAGTCTTCAAGCCCCGGATTGAGAATCTCTGCCGAGAAAGAAAGAGCGTTGTTCACGTCGCCGATTGCGTAGTAAAGCGCAAGTTTCTCTGCGGTCGTGGTTTTGGATGCGACAGCTTTGAGATTTTCGTTGTAGTAGTGGATGTTGACTTTGTCCGAGTTGTAGGAAACTTGATAATCCTTTGTAAACTCGCCGAACCAATAATCTTCGGGCAGATATTCGGTGAGATCGATTGCGCCGTCATCGCCTGTAAGGTTTGCGTTGGGATAGCCGAGGCCTGCAAACACAAGCGCGAATTGCATTGCGCTCAAAGCGTCGGATTTTCTTGCCGATCCGTCCTTTTGAGAGTAGAGCGCACCCGAAGTGTTGTAAAGATCGTGGTTGCCCGGTGTTGCGAAAACTTGGAAGTTTTCATATCCCGCAATCTTTCTTATTTCGTTTTGCATGTAGCGAAGGGAGTTTGCAACGTCCACAAGAGCCGTCGCTTCGCCGTTCTTGGACAGGTCGCCCGTCGCAAGCACAAATTGCGGACATTTGCCGTTTTTTGCGTCTTTGATGAGAGCTTCCACCTGTTGTTTCAAGATGATGCCGCTTTCAAGCACGAGCTTGGTGTCGCCCGTCATGGAATCGTAAAAATCGCTCGTTTTGTAGTTGTCGGCTTTTACATCTTGATAGCAGTGGTGAAGCGGGAAGTAGTGGATGTCGCTAAGATGCCCGAGGGATAGAGAATTTTGCTTGACAATATTCTCATCCGCCTTTGAAATGCCGTCTACAATGGAAAAACTCATCAAACTTGCAAGCAAGATTGCAAGCACGACGATAAGAACCATCGGAACGCGGCGCGTTGAAGATTTGCTCATAATTCCTCCTTATGCACGCGTATGCGCGCACAAATAACTTTCTATACTATTGTACAATATCAAAAAACCAAAATCAATATTGAATTTGATTTTTTTGCCTATTCTATGGCGAAAATAGTCGTATTCGGACGGTTTGTACGACAAAATCGGCGAGTGAGCGGTTTTGAGCGTATTTTTGAAAAACGTTATGAAAAAAATATATAAAATCTCAAAAAATTTTTCAAAAATGTGTTGACAATTTGACGTATCGGGAATAGTATATAAATGAACAGTTGAACAATCGCTCAATTGTTCAAACGGAGATAATATGGATACCAACGACAACAACAAAATGCCAAAAGAAGGAGTGGTGCTCTCGCTTGCCGAGCTGTTCAAGGCTCTTGGCGATCCGACGAGAGTGAAGATTTTGAGCTGCTTGAAGGCAAAGGATATGTGCGTGGGGGAGATTGCAGACGCGCTCAATATGACAACGTCCGCAATATCGCATCAGCTCAGAGTGCTCAAAGCCATAAAACTTGTCAAAGGCACGAAAGAAGGCAAAGAAGTGCGCTATTCGCTTGATGACGATCACGTGACGCTCATCATGCAATGCGGGCTCGACCACGTCAACGAGAAATAAATCCACAGGGAGAAAATCCCTGTTTTTTCTCGGATAACGCTTGAACATTTGTTCAACAATCAAAATGTTTGAATGCATTAGAACATCAAAAACCTTCATAGCAGGGTGCAAATAAAGGAGTCACTATGAAAAAGATTTACAAGCTCGAAGATCTCGACTGCGCAAACTGCGCCGCAAAAATGGAAAACGCAATCAACGCTCTTGACGGAGTGCAATCGGCAACCGTCAGCTTTATGATGCAACGTCTGATCATCGAGGCAGATGACGCTCAATTTGACGACATTATGAAGAAAGTGGTGAAGGTGTGCAAAAAGATCGAGCCCGACTGCGTTATTCTTCTGTAAAACGCACTATTGAGCAATAACTGCGTCAGAGTGTGTCTGCTCAAAATCGCGTACGCATTGTACGCTTGGTTTTTTGCAGAACACCTTTTCCTTGTTCTTCATCTCAATATTGTGTTTTAACAAAAATATAACTATAAAACATCGCCGTTGTAAACAATATAAACAACATATTCAAGACTATGAAAAACAAACTGACAAGAAAAGAAAGAAAGAATCTTATTCGTATATGCGTGACGCTGGCGGCATTTTTGGTGATACTTGTCACCGACAAGGTTGTCGGGCTGGCAGGCGCGGCGGGCGGCAAATACGGCTGGCTGTTGCCATTCTTCTTGTATTTTGCCGTGTATATCGCAATCGGCTATGACGTTTTGTTCAAGGCAGGGCGCAACATCGTTCACGGACAAGTGCTCGATGAAAACTTGCTTATGTGCGTTGCATCGCTCGGCGCGTTTGCGCTCGGAATCTACACAAGCGTGACGGGATTGAAACAAGAAGGTTTTGACGAGGGTTGCGCAGTGTTGCTGTTCTATCAAGTCGGCGAGTTTTTCCAAAGTTACGCAACGGGCAAATCGAGAAAGTCGATATCCGCGCTTATGGACATTCGCCCCGACTATGCCAACGTCAAGCGTGAAGACGGCATAGTGGAACAGTTCGATCCGAGTGAAGTGCATGTGGGTGACGTGATCGTGGTTTACCCGGGAGAAAAAGTGCCGCTTGACGGAATAATCGTAAGCGGATCGACCACGCTTGACACAAAAGCTCTGACAGGAGAATCGCTCCCCAGAGAACTCGAAGAAGGGGATGACGTGATCAGCGGCTGTGTCAATCTTACATCACAAATCGACGTTCAAGTGACAAAAGTATTCTATGATTCGACCGTTTCTAAAATACTTGACCTTGTTGAAAACGCTTCGAGCAAGAAATCCAAGGCTGAAAACTTCATCACAAAATTTGCGAAATATTACACTCCCACCGTTGTCGGCGTTGCGGTTTTGCTTGCAATCATCGGCGGCGCAGTGTCAAAGGATTGGTACACGTGGATATATCGCGGACTTTCCTTCCTTGTCGTGTCTTGCCCTTGCGCGCTTGTCGTTTCCGTGCCGCTCTCGTTCTTTGCAGGCATAGGCTCTGCGTCTAGACAGGGCATACTCATCAAAGGTTCGAACTATCTTGAAATGCTCGATCGCGCCAACGTGTTTGTGTTTGACAAGACGGGTACGCTCACAAAAGGCAACTTTGCCGTCACCGCCGTTGAGCCCGAAAGCGACAAAGACGAAGTGTTGCGCCTTGCGGCAATTGCCGAGCGTGACTCCAATCACCCGATTGCTCGCTCCATTGTCGGCTGCTATCACGGCGAAATCGAGAGCGGATACGCGCTCACAAACGTGGCGGGTTTCGGCATTATCGCAACAAAGGGCGATGACGTGATATATTGCGGCAACGAGAAGTTGATGAAGTCCTACGACATCGATTTTGTCAAGCAAAACGGCGTCGGAACTGTGGTGTACGTGGCAAGAAACGGTAATTTTGTCGGCTCGCTGCTTATCTCGGACGAGATCAAACCCGAATCCAAGCAAGCTATATCCGAACTCAACGCTATGGGCGCAAAAACCGTTATGCTCACCGGTGACAACGAAGTCATCGCGGCAAGTGTTGCGCAAGAAATCGGACTTTCCGACTTCAAAGCGTCTCTTCTTCCGCAAAACAAGGTGGAACACGTTGAACAATTGCTTTCCGAAAAGAAGAAAGGCGACGTTCTTTGCTTTGTGGGTGACGGCATCAACGACGCGCCCGTGCTTATGCGCTCCGACATCGGCATCGCAATGGGTGGTGTGGGCAGTGACGCGGCAATCGAGGCAAGCGACGTTGTGCTTATGCAAGACGATTTGAAAGGCATATCCACCGCAAAACGCATCGCCAAAAAGACCATGCGCGTTGTGTACGAGAATATCGTCGGCTCTCTTGCGGTGAAGATATTGATCATGGCATTGTCCGCAACAGGCGTTCTCGGCGCATATTCCATGTGGATAGCGGTTGTGGGCGACGTAGGTGTCGCAATCGCCGCAATTCTCAACGCCATGCGCGTCAACAAAGGCACGAAAACCACTGTGAAACTCGAAAAATAACCTGTTAGATATTCACGATTCCATATATAATCATGAAAAATGCGAAACGAAACCGTTCCGCATTTTTCATATTGTTTTCTCTTTAACAATTATATACAATTCACCGGATTGTGCACTTATCTGCCCGTTCGATTCCCTAAATTTTGTGTGAAATGAAAAAAAACATATCGCAATGATATGTTTTTTCATTTGGTACCCCCATAGGGAATCGCGCCGCTTGACCTATGCAAATTGCCCGCACGACACAGGCACACATCTTTATTGTTTTCCGCACGACTTCTCATAGGTCTGCGCTATCACGCCTGGGCGGGCTCACAATTCACAGGATTGTGAGCTTATCCGCCCGTTCGATTCCCTAAAAATGCTTATTTAAACGAAAAAGAACATATCGTGTTGATATGTTCTTTTTGTTTGGTACCCCCATAGGGAATCGAACCCTAGTTTCCGCCGTGAGAGGGCGACGTCTTGAACCGCTTGACCATGAGGGCAAATCGATATTGCTTTGTGATAATATCATAATTTTGCCCGTGACGCAAGCAAAAATCTATATATTTTCTTAAAAAACTTCTTGCGTTGTGTATGATAGTAGCCATTTTTGCGTTTTTGTGGCTGTTTTGGCTCGAAATGCTCAAATTCAGTCTTGATTTTTGGTTATATATGATATAAAATACACTTGTAAAAAAATTGATAAAAATTTGATAAGGAGATTTATTATGGACGAAAAATATCAAAGTCTGTTTACGCCTTGGAAGATCGGCAACTGCGAGATCAAAAACCGCATTGTGCTCACGTCTATGGGCGGAACTTCCATTTTCGGATGGATGGAGCCGCACCATTTTGACAAGGAAGCCGCAAACTTCTTGCTTGACAGGGCAAAGAACAACGTCGGTCTGATTTTGCCGGGCATTGCGCCGATACGCAACGTGATTGGTGGCAGCTGGCTGTACAAGAGTAAAAGCTCGTTCAGACATCTCAAGCCCTTTATGGACGAGATTCACAAGACGGGCGCAAAGATGTTTGTTCAGCTGACGGCGGGATTCGGGCGTTCGTTTGCAATCACGGGCTTGATGGAGAATCTTTACACCAACAAATTGTTGGGCGCGATCGCAAAGCCGTTTATCAACATCGACCAACTCACCATGAGCGCAAGCCCCAATCCGAACCGTTGGAGTGACAAAGTGCCGTCCCGCGCGATGACGATTGACGAGATCAAAGAGTTTATCTACGCATTCGGACAGACGGCTAAGATGTGCAAGGAAGCAGGCGTTGACGGCGTTGAAATCCACGCAGTGCACGAGGGCTATTTGCTTGACCAATTCACCATGAAATACACCAATCAACGCACGGACGAATACGGCGGATCTATTGAGAACAGATACCGTTTCCCCATCGAGATCGTCAAGGAAATCAAGCGTGTGTGCGGTGAAGACTATCCCGTGTCTTTGAGATACTCCGTTGTGTCCAAGACCAAAGGTTTCCGTCAAGGCGCGCTCCCGGGCGAAGAATACGTGGAAGTGGGACGCGATATGGAAGAGAGCAAAATCGCGGCGAAAATGCTCCAAGACGCAGGCTATGATATGCTCAACTCCGACAACGGCACGTACGACGCATGGTATTGGGCGCATCCGCCGGTATATATGCCGCAAAACTGCAATCTCGAAGACTGCGAAGAGCTCAAAAAAGCGGTGGATATTCCTGTGGTTTGCGCAGGTCGTATGACTCCCGAAGACGCGGCAAAAGCCATTGCGGACGGCAAAATCGACGGCATGGGCGTTGCTCGCCAATTCATTGCCGATCCCGAGTGGGTGACAAAACTCATGCAAGGTCGCCAAGATGACATTTTGCCTTGCATCTGCTGTCACAACGGCTGTTTCAATATGGCGCATTACAACGGCGTTGCAAACGATCAGGACTTGTCGGACACCGCGGGTATGGCTCGTTGCGCGCTCAATCCGCACACCATGCAGTCCAAAAAATACAAAATCGTTCCGACTTCCAAGCCGAAGAAAATCGCGGTTATCGGCGGTGGCATAGGCGGTATGGAAGTGGCAAGAGTTGCAACTCTTCGCGGACACAAAGTCACAATCTACGAAAAGTCGGATAGGCTCGGCGGCATTTTCGTAGCGGCGGCAGCACCGTCATTCAAAGAAAAAGACAAAGAACTCATAGAGTGGTATAGAAAACAAATCAAAGATTTGGGCATCGAAGTGAAGTTCAACACCACGGTGACGGACGTGAGCAAGCTCGATGCGGACGAAGTGGTTGTCGCAACCGGCGCAGTGGCAAGAAAATTCAACGTTCCCGGTGTGGAAAAGACGGTGGAAGCGTGCGATTTCTTGCTTGGCAACAAACAAGTGGGCGACAACGTCGTGGTCATCGGCGGTGGCTTGACGGGCTGCGAGATTGCATACGAATTGCACCTAAAAGGCAAGCATCCCACCATTGTCGAGATGAAGAACGACCTTATCGCAGTCAAGGGCGTATGCCTTGCCAACTCGTCCTATTTGAGAGAATATTTCGCGCTGCACAAAGTGCCCGTGCATCTCAACACAAAACTGCTTGCAGTCACCGACAAGGGCGTGAAGGTGCAAGACAAAGACGGCAAAGTCTTTGAGATTCCTGCCGATTCGGTGATAATGTCGGTCGGATATATTCCCGCTCCGCTTTCAGACAAGAGCAAACACGTGCATATTGTCGGCGACAGCGCAAAAGTGGGCAACCTTCGCACCGTCATTTGGGGCGCATGGGATGTGGCGATGAATCTGTAAAAAAATCGTCTATGTGGCAACGGCGTTGCGTAAATGTACGCAACGCTGAGAGCCACACTAGATTTTTTTACCTCTACCGCGCAGAGAATTTGTACTATCAATTCAAGCAAGGATAAAAACTCCTGTCGCAGTTTCGCCAAATTATCTGCTTGGTGTATGCGTGCCTTTGGCACGCTTTTTGTTTTGTATTGTTTCTTCTTTGATTGTTGCATTGACAGTTCTGTACTGTACGCAACGCCGAGAGCCACACTTGATTTTTTTACTGCTACCGCGCAGAGAATTTGTGCTATCAATTCAAGCATGGATAAAAACTCCTGCCGCAGTTTCGCCAAATTATCTGCTTGGTGCGTGCGTGCCTTTGGCACGCTTTTTGTTTTTTGATTGTGTATTGTCGTTTATGTCAGGTTTGTTTTTTGTTGCATAGCCATTTATTTGCTTTCGTCAGTGTAGAATAATTTGCAACTCAATGCGCATTTCAAATGGCAAAGTGACGTGAGCGAGCTTGCGTGTGCGGTTTTGGGAAAATAAGGGTTGTGTTTTGGGCAAATAGTGGTATAATATCCACATAAATTCAGTATATAGGAGCGTTCTATATGAAAAAAACCGTTATGCAAAAATATGCAAAACTTATCGCTCGCAAGGGCATAAACGTCAAAAAAGGTCAAGAAGTCATTGTGTCGGCATCTCTCGATCAGCCCGAATTTGTCAAAATGGTGGTTGAAGAGTGCTACCGCGCAGGCGCAAGCAAAGTGACGGTGGAGTGGAGTTTCCAACCCATAACCAAACTTCATTATCGATACCGCTCGCTTAAGACTCTTTCCACTTTTGAAAAATGGGAAATCGAGAAGTTGGAGCATAAATGCGAAACTTTGCCCGCCACGATTTATATCGAATCGGACGATCCGGACGGACTTAAAGGCATAGATCAAACCAAAGTCTCCAAGGCGAGCCAAGCCAAATATCCCATTATCAAGCCCTATCACGACAAGATGGACAACAAATATCAATGGTGTATAGCGGCTGTCCCGGGCGAAGCGTGGGCAAAGAAAGTCTTCCCCGGAGAAAGAACGTCAAAAGCGGTCGAAAAACTGTGGAACGCAATTCTTTACACGTCG
>ULSH01009720.1_pt1 | contig 42359 bp, 40 predicted proteins | sample 1956151 | NCBI WGS metagenome assembly ULSH01 (sample SAMEA4835702, study PRJEB28245) | human gut metagenome | biome: gut microbiome; material: fecal sample | place: Denmark | collected 2008 | reverse complement strand
GGACGCTTCGCCACATTTCACGGCGGGTGAGTTTGACCTCGAGTTCCCGCTCAAAAAATCGGATTAGGTAATTTTCGAACGCGTAGGTTCTGCGTTCGACGCGCGACGGGGAGACTGTTCCCCGAATCGCAATGGATTTGTTTGTGTCCATAAGATGAATTGTTTGCCAAATAGGCAGAAAAACGGCTGCCATTTCCCGTGTGGCAAACAATCCATCTTGATGCGTCGAGCAAAAAAAAGGACAGGGGAAAGACAGCCGTCATTTCGTATAACATGCCATACAAAGATGGCCATGATGGACACAAAAAAAGCCCAAATTCGCATTGAGCCGTTAACCGTGGCCCGAACGTCATCGTTTTCGATGGATTATTTGCCGACACAAATATGAGTCATATTTTCGACACTACCAAATATTTCCCATAAAAAAGCCCCGACTTTCACAAGCCGGGACTTCGCAAGTCATTGAATTTATGAATCGAATTTATGTTATTCCGTTCGTAGAATAGCGATACAGGGCATTCTGCGGGAACTTTTCGCACCCAATGTATAAGGTATCGAAAGCATCGGTACCGTCGGTGCGGTGCTCGAGCAGGGATTCCTCAGACTCTTCGAGCTTTTCTCCACCCTTGTCTTTCCGGAACCCGTTCCGCCCCCGCGATACGCCGGCAGATTGTATCGCCAGAATAAGATCGTCGTTATTCTGCCGGTTGAAGAAGGGCATGAGCCTCTGCTTGCCTGCGAACCCTTGATTTATGAGCAGGTATTTCTCATCGTGTCGCATGGGATTACCCAGGTAAAAATCGATGACCTCCCAACCATGTCGCTGGAACTCGTGGCACACCACCCAGTGAAAATCCTGCTCATTGATGGCGTAATTGGATCCGAGAGCAGTGCTGTCGTAGTAGTAGACCACGGTCTTGTTTTCGTGATTTTTGTAATAATAGCAAAAGTCTTCGATAAGTGCGGGAATCTTACGCTCATATTTAACAAAAAATGACTTTAGGACGTTCAATCGACGCCCCGAAGGCTGCCCGGCCACTATCCAGTTGATGTTGGCGTTGTAGTCCATGCCGATGCAGATAGGCTCCAGCGGGTTCACGTCCTTATCGGCCCGGCTATCGAGAAGAGCCGGATCAAAGTCATAGCCCAGCGAATCGAGGTAGTCGAAATCACTGGCGTTGTATTTGTGGGCCTCCTTCATCGATGAATAGAACCCGTCCTTAGCGATGCCGATACGCTGGCAGAGAATAGATGTCTGGAAGGTTTTGGGCGTGAGGTCGCGCTTCATCTGCTTGATGTAGTTCTCGCCCAGCAGTTGCAGGTTTTCGATGGAGGAATACTCTCGGTAATAGACAGCCACCGAGCGCATTTTGTTGAGATTAGTGTCGAGACGTCGGATATAGCCTTGTAAATACTTGGGCACCGGCTTTCCGGCCTTCTTAAGCTCACGAATGCGGTTCTTGATCTTCCATATCTCGAAGACGGTCGCCTTGATGGTATCTATCAATTCGACGTCCATCTTCTCCTTGTAATGCAGGAACCACGACCCTTTTTGAGTCTGTGGCATATCGCTCAGGATCATCAGCGAGTGGTTGAAAGAGTGGGCACCGAAATAGGATTTGATTCCGCCATTGGCTGGGAGTGTCTCTTCCTTGAGCTTTTTGTAGTCGATGAACTTGGCTTCATCGACGAGTACCCAGGAGAGGGTGAGCGAGTTGGACGAACCTGGCCTGTCCTGCGATATGATGATGGCTACCGAGCCGTTGTAGAAGGAGATGACGTGCTCATAATCGGCCGGTTCGGTGATAGGCTTGGCGAAAGTCTTCGGCGGTCGACGGCCCACGACGTAGTGCACGCCGTTGATGAAGCCCCAGCGCTTCCAGGCAGCGAATAGCCCCGGGAGAGTGTTCGTGAGGCCGTGTTTGAACGTAGGTACCACGATGCCGCCAGTAGAGCCTGGCATGCGCTGCATGTTGCGCAACACAAACGGTGAGGCAATGCTATCGGTCTTGCCTGTACGACGCCCGGCAACAATTACCGTAGTGTTGGCTCCGATGAGCTGGGTGAGCCGCTGCGGGGTATTGAAATAGACCTTATTTCCCGTTTCCATCGCCAAACAGTTCTTCTTCCTCGAGGTCAGCTTCCTCGAACTCTATATCTTCGATGTCGATAGTCTCTTTCCGATACTTGTCGAGCATCTCCTTGATTTTCTCATTGATATTGGGGATAGGCTTGATACCGAGTACCGATGGGTCGTCGGTGGCGGTGAATGGCTGCACCACAATCTGGTCATAAGGCATAGCCCGCTCGTCTTCGATGTCTACCTTGTTGTACTTGGCGTAACTGGAAGCCGCCCTCTCCATAGTTTTGGTGTCCTTGAGACTCTTGGCCATTTGGTAGGTTTCGAGCAGCATCTCGTTAGCACGCCACCTGTGGTAATCACGCGATGCCTCAGTTATGCGGGGAATCATCGCCTTGATGATGCCAAGGTCGGAGTATGCCGACGCCTGTGAAACCTTGTAGCGCTCCATAAGGGTATCGACGAACTGCCGGTCTTTGGCGTCGGGATTGGCCACTACCCATGCGTACATATCGCGCAGTCGAAGCAGACGATTCACAGTAATATCGTCGTACTTCTCCTTGAGCTCGGCCTCGGCAGTAAAGAGGTCGCGCTGGCATATTTCTAAAGTGTTGGGCATGGGCATGGGGTTCCCTCATTCATCAGTTTATTTTTTATGCCCGTACACCGGAGGCCCTACCATGTCAACGGTCGCCGCCGGTGTACGGAGCTTATAGCTGGCTCCCCCTATTCGAGGACGCCCAATTGTTTCAATTCGGTGGTCAACTTGGCCGGAGGCTCCTTGATGAGCTCATAGTACTCGAGAATTTTGGCCTTTAATTCTGGACTTGGGTTCTTTTTGTAGCGCCCCTTCGCCAGGTTGGTCAGCATAAGATTGCGCTTTCGATCCTGGACATCTTCGTTGCTGGCAGCATCGGACGGAGCGCCCGAATCGGAGGGTTGCTGTACCACGGTTTTAGCGGTAGCCTCAGGCGAATAGTGGTCGTATCGCTCCCAGTTGTCGTGCAGTTTCTTGTCGAGCGCAATCAACTCCTGCAGGAAGGGATATCGCTCGCTATCGGGGCACGGTGACTCCTCGGTCGAGAGCAGCCGGAGCCTTGTATGCACATCGCGCATACGCTGTGTGATGCCCAGATTCTCGACATATAGCGATTGAATCTCCTCGGGGAGCGAATCGTGGTCGGCTCGTTTCCCTTTCTTGAACTCGGCCACCTGGTTCGAATCCTTGAGCGAAAGGTGTTTCTCGACAATCTTCTCTACCTTTGCCTCCATCTGTTTCACCTGCTCATGGGTGAAGGCCTGCACCCTGAAGTTGAAGTATTTCTGGATCTGGCGAATAATGTATTCGGCATGTTTGGCCGGATTTACAGAGAGATTGCGATACTGAATTTTGTTACCACACAAGCGGAGAAGATAGAGGTTTCCCTTTTCATAGTCTCGTTGCTCATGGGGAGTAGCGAGCCATTCTTGTAAGGATTCAGTTAGTTTTTGGTCCATAATTCAAATATTTCTATATCAAATTATTCCGTCAGATAAAAAAATCGAGAGTATCGAAGTTATTCTCCGGCACATCGTTCAGGAGTCCGTCCTAATCCTTCCATACTCTCGACCACTTTTTAATTACTCACCAGGAACTTCCGATCCATCGGCCATGAAATCACCATCTTCTGTTTCAATTTTACCTTTGTAGAAGGGAGCCGGAGTCTCATCGGTAGCCTCGACCGAAATGGTAGTAGAGGCTGTTCCGGTAGGCCCCTGACCGAGGTCTTGAGCGACGGTAGACTTCGTCTGCCAGCGTTCACAGCCAACCACTCTCCAGCGGTCGGACATGTCCTGCACGAGATAGACGTTGTCGTTATTGTTGATGTAGGACGCAGCTGCCGAAGCCTCGGCTCCTACACCCGGGTGCACAATCGTCAACTTGTTGAGCTGCGTCTGGCTGGGCACTTCGCCCTGTGCCTCGCTCGTGAGCTGTGCCTTCTCGGGAAGATGGTCGATGTACTTCCATTTCGAGTCTGCGTTGAGTTCAAAATCTCCGGTCAGTTCTGCCGAAGTGGCTCTCCCATTCTCGTCGCGAGCCAAAGTAGGCCATCTTACTATTTCAGACTTTGAAATGTAGTACAACCGGCGGCGTACACCGGGAAGCACGGGGGTGCCTTGGCACCACCCGAGCGATTTCTGGATATTAAGACATTCTGGCATAATAAGTGATTTTATCAGTTATAGATTATTCCTCCGTGGACACGTCGACCATGAGCAGCATGCGCGGGTCAATCGAGTAGAATTGAACCCCGAAGAACATGGCAGCCGACAGGGTAAGGAACCAGGGCTTGAATCGGTCTACCTGGATATTCTCGACATCACTCATGTTGTCGTAACCGTACAGCATGTTAGATTGGGGAGCCAGGAAGAATTTGTTGGATCCGGCAAGGCATGGAAGCGGGGCCAACGTGGTGCGGTTGCTCGAGCCCTCGACATAGGCTTGCTCGAATTGCTTGTTGTACACGATACCGCCATGAGAGAGCATATAGGCATCGTTGTAAGCATCGGCAAATTCGGGCGAGCAGTAGAGGAACTTCTTGGCAGCCCGGAGAGCCGGGTGAGCTTTCCGCTCGATAGTCTTGGCCACATCGAGCGCATCGGCCTCGCTGAACCCGGTCGTAATCTTCAGCAAGTTTCCCTTGGCCGCGGAGATGTTTCCAGCGGTCACTTCCGCATCTGCTATTGTGGTAAAACCGTTGAAGAGGTCGGCGGTAGTATCGCCCGCCTCGTTACGCCTTGCTGTGAATAATGCGTTGTGCAGAGCTTCGCCCAGGCTCTTGGCCACGGTGGCGAGCACGAGTTTGGCTGAAGGGGCTACCTTCTGCCCATCGCCCAGGAACGAGGCGCCCTCGCCGAGCAGGGTGGTGATGACCGAGTTGGGCTCGAAGTCCTCGCAAGCATTTCCGAAAAAAGTTTCGAGCTCACGGTATTTCACATCGGTAGTCGTCGAAGAACTTTTTGAGGCTTTGTAGGGGCCAAACTGGGCGTTTGATGCAGCGGTGCCAACATGGAGTTTCCCACGCACGCCGGGAATGCCGGTCATAAAGCGGAGAGAATCTTTGGCGGCCATCATGGGTATGAGAAGGAGCTCTTTCCGCCACTTCTCGGCGGCTTTTTTGTATTCCTCGTCAGAGAAAGAGATAGTATGTGCCATCTTAAACAGGGATTTGGTTAAACAATTCTTTTGCGTTGTTCACAGCTTCGACATATTTGTCGAATGGACTTTGTTCGACATCTCCAGCCTTGTTGTCGACGACGTTACTGGTGTCGTCGGCCGGTTTCTGTCGCAGGGCTTCGATTTCGTCATCTCTGCTGGAAATGGTGTCGTTCAGCTCAGTGATCCTTGTGGTCATCTCCTGCAGGCTGTCGTCCAGCTTCTGGAGTTGCTCGGCGGAAAGGATTACCTTGCCACCGGTCTCCTCAAGCGCCTCAATCCCGAGGCACCCGAGGATAGCTTGGTAGTTTTTGTTCATTGTTGAAGTTGGTGATTGTTTGTATAAATTCTTTGTGAAGAAAGAGGTGAGCAACGAGAAGAATCTCTCCATGGGCGACTCGCTGGTCTGCTCAACCGAGAAAGGCAAAGGTATTCCTGCCTCGGAGAGGTCGTTGATGATTTGAGCCGTTACTTTGGGCGACACGTCGCCAGGAATGTCACAAATCTCGTCCACAAATCCCCAGTCGAGTGCCTCCTGTGCCGTTAGCCAGCCTCCGACTTTCATCAGGTCGAGGAGGGCCTGCTTGTCCTTCTTGCACTTGGCCGCGTACATCGTGGCGATATTGAGGTCGATTTTCTCGAGGTCCTTCTTCTGCTTGTCATACTCCTCGATGAGCTGACGAAGCTGGTCGGCGTTCATCGAGGCCCATCGGGCAACCAGGGTGCTGCACTTGTGCACGAGATACATGCCCGAGCTCGCGATGCTGATATGCTTGGCCCCGAGAGAGGCGATAGTAGCAGCGCTGGCATTCATGCCGACATAGTGCACGTTGACGTTCCCATGCAGGCGAAATGCTTCACATATATGAAGAGCAGAAGCCACACTACCACCGAGCGAGTCTATGAGTACGTTGACCTCCTTCCCTTCGCTGCGGTCAAGGGTATAGTCGACATAGTCGGAGTCGAAATCATAGCCTCCGACGTAGCCCTTTAATTTCAAGTCAAATTTCTTTGCCATAGGATAACTTTTTAGACAAAAGTAGCGCTATAACTGGCAGCCATAAAAGACTACACACCCAATTGAATGAGGGTTTTTAGCCCTACAAATGTGATTTGCACCTGGTAACCGGCGGCATCACCGGAGGGGGAACCGAACCTTTTTCGAACCCCAATGACCGGAAAAGGTGCCTCGCGGGTCCCGATAAGGTAGGATTCGCCAGACACGCAGGTAACGACAAAGGCATAGTTCCCATGCGAGAATGGAAACTGCTCTGTTGTTGTAAACTCAAGGGTGGTCTTCTCGCTGGTGGCGTTGTTGTCAGGCTCCACTTCGTGCTCGCAGGAGGGGAACCCCACAAAGGGGATATCGGCCAAATCGGCCAACACAGATACTGGAATTTCGGCCTCTGACTTTAAACCGACGTTAGGGGGAAGTAGAGCACAGTCGACTACCTGGATTAGTCGAATCCCCGGCAAAATTTGTTTCATGCTAAATATTTCTTTTTGTGCGTATTATACCGCATTGTTTAACTTATCAGTTGAACTCGTAGCTTTTCTTTGCTGATTCTTATTGTAGGTTTTTCGCATTCTGAAATACATCTGTCTGATGGTCTCCCAACTCTTTGGATCGTCAGCAATGGCATGCTTTTCCATGAATGTCCAAATCAAATCGGAGAGATTGTGCGAGAGACTGTCGAAGGTGTGAAGCTCTTGCCACAGCTCGATGCGGAAACGAATGTAGATGGTTCGCTCGAGGGCCTTCTTTGCTCGAGGTGGGAGGTAGTTGTAGTAGCGCGGATCCTTCGTTTTGAAGAAAGGAATCTCGACGGCAAGGGAGCCGGAGGTCTTCAGCTGGGGAGACGCATCGGCCGGCTTGGTAACCAGTGAATACTCGAGAATGTCGTTTTCTGCACTCCCACGAGGGAATCGCACGACTCCATCGTGTCCGAACTGATTGATTAGCCACTGCTCGAGATAAGGCTCCAGGTTGATGTAAACATAGTATTGTGACATGGTGTAATGGTTTAATACACAAATATATAAATAATCAATCATATAATAAATATTCGGGAGAATAAATACACAAATAGATTGATAAATATCCTATATGTGTATTATATCAAAATCAACAAAAAAATAGTGCAGGAGTACAGAAACATGCTAAACAACTGAAATACAAATAGATAAAACCGTACTTTTTTCGTACTTTTTTTCAAGACGTACTAATGTACAGTACGCACACTTTTGCACTCTTCTTTTTCGGAAATAGTACGGGTATAATTGGCTGGTTATCAAATGGTAAATATACCACCGTACAAAAGTACAATTTTTCTACTACTATTAACATTCAAATTATTAAAAAATAAATTATATATATACGTACATAGTTTTGCTGATGATTTTCAGCTATTTCACGTGTTTTTTGTACACTCGCACTACTCTATACATTTACAAACGAGGGGGACACGGGGGATAAAAAGTACGAAGATGGTACAATAAAGGCCAGCACAACGATGTACTGGCCTTCTTGAAAATGCTGTTTTGCGGCTAATCGCCTTCTGCATTAGCCTTCTTCTTGAGCAGCCATTCTATATATTCATCGGCTGATTTAATAGTACAAACATTATCGCCATAGGCGTAAACAGTCGCCTGGCCGAGTACAAGCCCATCTTCCACCCATACACGTACTATATTGGGCCACCTGATGGCTTTCTTTGCCGAGGCCAGCGTGTTGTGATAAGTGTTGGTCCTGGTCTCGAAGAATTTTTTCTCAATCATGGTTGAAAGTTTTACATAGATTCAACATTCACGGAGTCCTGCGAAAACTCCAATATTACATCGGTTATCTCGTCCCAATCGAGCCCCAAATCGACGATCCTCGACTGTGTTGAGATGGACTGGAGACGATAGAGGTCTGTGAGGTTTCCCTGCTCGTCAATCTTCTCAAAATCCTTGCACATGAACACCTCGGCATCCTTGTCGGGTTGTTTCTTGCACCAGTTCTGCAATTCTTTTACTGTCATAACATAGAGATTTAAGGGTTAGAATAACTGAGGTTGTGAAATCTTGCGGATAAGCTCGTCGGCCGCCTCGATGGTAGAAGGCAAGAACCGCGCACTATGTTGCTTGATATATCCGAGAAAATAGAGTTTTGCGTTGCGCTCGCTCGCGAAATAGCCGTATTCGAGCGATGGGAGGCGGGAAGCACGTCGCCCATCAGCGAAGTAGATGTCGTAGCCAATAGCGAATTTGTTGTTCGCCACCTGGGCTATAAGGAGCTCTACACGCTCGCGCCTGTCGTCAACTACTACATGACTGGAGTAGTTGCGAATCTCACCCGAGTTCTCGAACTCGCGAACCCGGTAATTTTCATAAGGATTAAAATTCAGGGGCATAGTTGTATAAATTAGAATGGTTGTTTCTTAGCAAAGTCGAGGCTGAATACTCCGAAGAACTCCACGCCTCCAGACTTGTCAGCTTCGCCAACGAATGTCTCTCCGGGGTGCTCCTCTATCCAGTTACGGAAGGAAATACCGGACTTGTTCGGCCTCGATACATTGAAGTGGTACCCTTTGAAATCGCAGTAGAGCACGACCTTCGTGCGGAAATTGGAGGGAGTAACCCCGAATTTACTGTCGGGGAAAGAGCTGTGATAGGCATCGTACATGGTCTTTCTCGGTATGCGTTCATTCAGATTGTTTGCCGACTCGTCGAAATAGGTCTCTGCCCACTGAACGAAAGCCTCGCCCATTTGCTGCTTGAGAGTTCTCATCTTGATGTCTCGCATCGGCGGCGGCACCGCACCCTGACCGGTTCGGTACCAACTTTCGGCCATAGATTTGAAGTAGAACATACAACACTCGGCCATGAAATTATCGAAAAGGTTCCACTGGTCCTCGTCCCAATCGGCAAAGAACTGGTGTCCAAAATCATCGATAGGCCGATGGTTGTCGTTGTACCAGTCTGAGAATGCCATATAGGTGATGCGCTCGAGCGCTGAGCGGTTGTTGGCGTTGATGGCGTGGTTGGTAGTGATGTAGAATTTGGGCGACTTCTCATTGGGAATGATAAACCGTGCCTTGGTCTTCGGATTGACAGCCAGGTCGCCGGTTACAGCGAAGAAAAAGCGCTCGAAATCGAAATTCACCTTGACGTCATCGATAAAGATGTTCCGGGTTCTCGGTGTCACATTCGAGTAGATGTAATCGTCGTCGTTTTTAGTGTTCCGGCCGTCGATGGCTGTCTGGTCGAGAATCTTCGCGAGAGCTGCTCCCACCAATGACTTACCGGTCCGCCCGTTTGACTGGGCAACCTCTCCCATCTGGCCGTCCATCGCGATAACCGCCTTCAACTCGGTTTGATATTTGTAGTCGCACATGAGAAACCCGATAGATGTAATCTTGTTGACGACATGCTGCTGAAATTCCCGCTCCTCCTGGTCAGTAGGTGTGTGCCCTGGTATGTTCCAAAAATTGGAAGTATTGCAGATGAACTGGAAAAATTCACAGGCTTTCCCCTCTTCTGTCGGAAAAACAGAAAAGCCGGCGGCCGGGTCATATTCGATTTTATCAATAACGGGAACCCGCTTGAACTTTCGGCGTATGACTTTGTCGCTCCACACCTGCCCCAGCAAATCACCGAACTCAATCCCGCGCGATGTTATCTGAATTTGGCCGTTTCGGTAGTACATACGTTGGATGTGCGGCTCGAAATTGTCGAAATTGTCGTCTATTTTCGTGATGCGCTCGAGCTTGTCCGGCCCCAGGAGAGAACCGAGGCGGGAGGCCAGCATCGTAATTACATCGCGATCCTTACAAGTTTGTAGCGCGTAATAGTACACGAAATCGCGAATTTCGGTTGGCCCAGAAAGATGGACGACGCCGTCGTCAATGCGAACGAACTTATATTGATCGACCTCCAAGTCGGAAGTGTGAATGCGATAGAAGCCATTGGCTGAAATGAATTGCAGGGCCTCGATATAGTCGAAGTCGACAGTTTTCTTCCCTTTATCATTCGCCCCGATGACCCAGAAATCTCTCTCACTCGAATAGCGCGATGCCTGGACAAGTTTGCCGTCCTCAATTCGGTAGTTTATCTTGGCAAAACGAAAATTAGGAATTTGCAAGAGCTCCTCCTTGTGACGCTCGAAGAATCCATCTCTATCATTCAACAGCCAAAAATCCTTGATTTGAAAATCGGTCTTCGATGTGATTTTGTGTATGTCAAGGAATTGCCCTTTCCCGTCATGGGTGTGCATAACGGTGTCTATCTCCTTTCGCAGCACCTCCTCTCTCCCTTTGAGGGTGTTGCAAAGTAAATCGTCGATACCTTTGTCGTGCGAGGGTGTGTCGTTGATGTGGCCGAAGAAGATATCAACCGACACCCCGATATTGTGCATTGTCTGAACGTACTGCTTGAATTTGATAACAGCCTTGGCGAACTGATTCGGCCGCTGATCTACGTGGTCCCCTATCTGAATCTCGCGGTGAAGGTGGTCCCAGTCGCTATCCATCAACAGAACGACATTCTTTATCGTGCATTTTTGAACCAGGTACTGAAGATCCTGGATCAACCCAGTCTCGGCATTCCCGATATTGTAAATTCCTTGAATACCGATAGAAGCAATGCTATGCTTGCAGGCCTTCTCTGCCTTCTTCTCCCCCTCCTGAACGATGAGAGTCTCGATGTGAGTTTCGGAAAGGAATCGCTCCCTGATATATTGAGGAATATAGAACTTAGTCGGGGCCCCCTTGGGTGTCTGGTATTTGATCTCCCGGCCATCTTTATCAAGATGTAACGATGGATTCGACCATCGGATCCTGACGTATGGTTTGAGACTGCCGGCGGCACCTCGCGTGGCATATTGAACAGGATTCCCCCAAAGGTCGTAGTAGTAAATAAGCATTTCATCATCGTTCTTGTTGATGTTGAAATACTTATCCATACCGCCTCGCTGGAATGCCGGCAGATAGATTTCCCCACTTTTATCGTCGAGGCGAACTTTTGCCGTGACATCTTTCACCGTAAGGCCACTGGCTTCCAGTTGAGAGAGACAAAACGACTGCTTTACTTTCTCTCGGCTTCGGTCGATAGCCCTCTGCCGCTTCTCCGATTCTGTTTCGAGAAGAATATTGTAGCGCGATGCTACAATTTGAAGGGCTTCTATGAACTCAACCTTATCATAATATTGAACGGCATCGATAGCTCCATTTATAGTGAACCCGCAAGAGAAGCATTTCGCAATATCTATATTGCTCTTATGAGTAACACATAAGCCCTTATTTCGTCCAGACTTGTGGCATTCAGGACACTCGCAATATTGTGTAGCCCCGCGCCCAGATAGACCAGGAATGAAATCACGAATATCTGCCACTGATTTAACCCTCTCAATATCGAATTTGTCGTATTTTTTCATTTGTATAGATTATTAGCATCTGCGAATTTCACAAAATCAGCCTTACTATGTATGTCAAGCCGTTTTAGCGCATTGCGTATATGATTTTTGATTGTGTGTATAGAAAGATATAGCTCTTCTGCTATTTCGTTCATCGTTTGCCCGTGATACCACCGCTCCAGTACCTCCCACTCTGATTTTGTAATTTTCCCTCTAAATTCAGGGTGGCAGACGACACACTCGAGTTTACACTCGCCTCGTAGTGGACAAATAACGTGCTCAAAGTGGAAGACAGAGCCTTCAATATCCATAATATTGTCAATATTGCCAAAATTGCATCGGCAAAATCGCGACACAACCCTATATCGCATATATGGGCTATTAGCTCTACTTTTTCCGTATGCCTCCAGCAATGTTGTATGGGCTTTAGGGTAGGATTTCTCAATTTCGTCATAAATCAAAGAGACTATATCATAGTCTTGTTCTTTTAATCTCTTTGGGGCCTCCCCCTCCCTTCTATAAAACAATTCATCATTGTAGATGAAGAACTCAATACTCAAGTTGAATAGTTTGTTCATCTCATTTTCCCTTAGTTAGATTGTTATCAAAGATCTTAATCCCGAAAATTTCCTCAATTTTGCACTTGTGTAGCTCGGGAATGCGGCATAGCCCATATTTCCAGTTGTATACAGTTCGGCGAGTTACCAAGCAGCCATCGACGATTTTGTCGATTGCTACTGTAGCTTCATTCACAGACAATGATGTCAAAAATTCAGACAAAGCGATAGAATCTTTTGTTTGTTTTACCATAGTTATTTTTACATTTATAAGATAATTGTTATATTTAACATCACAAATATACAATTAGATATATTTGATGAACTATTAGATTGATTATATAACTATTTATTTATACATAATTAACAAATAATTAAACAATGAAGAACATTGGATTTGAATTGAATCGAATTATGACCGAGAGAAGACTCGTGAGAAAAGATGTAGCAAAGGAAGTTGGAATTACCCCTACCTACTTGTCGGCAATTGTTAGAAAGAAGTCAATCGATTGCGAGCTCCTGGATAAGATCTGCAAGGCGATAGGTATCTCGGCCTCCTACTTTTTCGATGATTCCGCTGCTGGAAACTATGTTAGCGACATCAACGCGACGACAGTGATTGGAGATGCCAATATAACCATCACCCAGGGCGAAGTTGAAATGTTAAAAGAGCTCCTGGCCGAAAAGGAAAGAACTATTAAAATTCTTATGGCAAAGGAAGGATTGTAATTCGAGACAGGAGTGAGACAATTTCCTTCAAAATTCTATTTTCTATCCTCTTGGTATCCCTTTATTTGTGGAATTGTGTTATTTAAAAAAGAATCGCTACAACAAGGAATAAAACCTCAAAAGATTATGTATTAATCTTTTGAGGTTTTTCTTTTTCAACAAAAGATAGCTATTTCGAGATTTGACAGGTATCGCGAATCTATAAAAAATAGACCTTGCACGGATTGGTTTGAACAATATCCTCCCCTCGATACAAAACAAAAGTATTCTTCTTTTGTTAGAAAATTGAAATGGTTATAAAAAGAAACTCTGGATAATTTGGTTTCTAAACGAATTATACCTATTTTTACTTTCGGTAGAATTAGTATATTTCTGATTTATACCCCAAATATGTTTTATTAAAAAAATTTTGTATGAAAAAGTACATTTGCACAGCTTGTGAATGGGTTTATGACCCAGCAGTAGGTGATCCTGATGGAGGTATAGCTCCGGGTACTCCATTTGAAGATATTCCAGATGATTGGGTATGTCCAGTTTGCGGACTTGGGAAAGACGCATTTGAAGAAGTAACAGAATAATCCACTTCTTGCTCTCATATGGGGAATCTACATAAAATGTAGATTCCTTTTTATTTATTCCAAAAAGGAAGTAAAATAATTAAGTCTATTTACTTTACGTTCCTTTTCCCCAATACAATTTTTTATCATTTTAAATTCTCTACAAAATTGAATATATAAATTTGATACATGAAAATACTTATCATAGAAGACGAACCCTCCTTACGGGAAATTATGCAACGAGCGCTAGTACAGGAGCGCTATGTAGTCGAAACTGCCAGCACTTATTCCGAAGCAGATGCTAAAATCGCAGCTTATAGTTACGACTGTATTTTACTCGATATCATGTTGCCCGACGGGAATGGGCTACAACTACTAAAACACCTGAAAGAGTTACGAAAAAGAGAAAACATCATTATCATATCCGCTCGTGATTCCCTTGATGACAAAATTCTCGGATTGGATATGGGAGCCGATGACTACCTCCCTAAACCATTTCATACAGCCGAACTCTTAGCCCGTATAAAAAGTGTGCTACGGCGAGGAAAAAGCGGTGGAGAAATGGCATTGATCTTAGGGAATGTATCCCTTGAACCCGAGAGCTCCCGGGTGTTGGTCAATAACAAAGAATTATCCTTATTAAAAAAAGAATTCGACATTCTATTCTATTTCATGCAACGCCCTAATCACTTAGTAGATAAATCTGTCCTTGCCGAAGCCGTATGGGGAGACCATGCAGACCAAGCAGACAATTTTCATTTTGTATATGCTCAAATGAAAAATTTACGTCGCAAACTTATTGATGCAGGAGCCAACATAGAAATAAAAGCCATATATGGATTTGGATACAAACTCGTTCCGCCAATCGAATAAAATCACCGTCTCATGAAACTCATATACCGTATAGCTTTACGTTTATCTTTAATTTTGATTCCGCTCATGGCACTTTGGGCGACTCTCTTCTATTTTATGATGGTAGAAGAAATCAACGACGAGGCCGATGATACGCTGGAAGATTATTCCGAATTGATAATTATACGCATGCTTGCCGGCAGAGAATTGCCTTCCTTAAATAGTGGATCTAATAATAGTTATTCCATAACACCCATTGACGAAGCCTATGCTTCATCAAAACCCCATATCGAATATTACGATGCCGAAGTCTACATTCCAGAAAAAGAAGAGACAGAACCAGCACGCATCCTCTCCACCATTTTCTTAGATAATGATGATAATTACTATGAACTGAAAGTCGCCATACCGACTTTCGAAAAAGACGATTTGGTCAGGACTATTTTATTTTGGATCATACTCCTCTACTTCGTACTTCTCATAACGATAATAGGATCGACAATATGGATTTTCCACCGCAGCATGCGTCCCTTGTATGCACTGTTACACTGGCTCGACAATTACACTCCGGGCAGACACAATACACCAGTACCCAACGACACGAATATTTCTGAATTTCACAAGCTCAATGTAGCAGCACAAGAAGCGGCAAATCGTTCGGAAGAACTTTTCGAGCAACAAAAACAATTTATAGGGAATGCCTCTCATGAACTACAAACTCCCTTAGCCATTTTAGGGAATCGTCTCGAATGGCTGCTCGATAACACAGAACTCAATGAAACACAAATAGAAGAACTATTCAAGATGCAAAGAACATTAGGGCATATAGTTCGACTCAATAAAACGTTACTACTACTTACAAAAATTGAAAACGGACAATTCCCCGAGAGCACAAATATAGATTTAGCTTTTATAATTAAAGAACAAATCTCTCTATACAACGAAATATATTCATCACGAAATATTTCCTATACAATAAACATTCCTGAAACATTCATTGTTTTAATGAATGAGTCTTTGGCCTCTACATTAATTACCAATTTACTTAAAAATGCATATGTACATACAACACAAGACAGCAATATCGAAATCACTCTTATCAATCGCACCCTGACAATTGCCAATGATGGAACAACGCCTTTGGACACCGAACACATATTCGAAAGATTTTATCAGGGAAGCAAAAAAGAAGGTTCTACCGGATTAGGCTTGGCTCTGGTAAAAGCGGTTTGTCGATATTACAATCTGCATATAGAATATCAGTTCAAAGAGTCGAAGCACTATTTCTCCATTACTTGGCCATAAACTAAAAAAACGATTTTTTTCAAATAATATCCCAGAATTTCAAATTCATTTCAAAATTGCTCCTAATCTTTGTATCATCAAATTAAAACAATGTCTAACTAATAATTTTTGAATGTTATGAAAAAGCTAATGATTCTTACAACAATTCTAATGGCTCTTGGTATTTCTACGGCTTGCGCCGATAACGACAAACCCATTGCTGTTACCCAATTACCTCAAAAAGCACAGCTGTTCATCAAGACACATTTCCCGAAAGAGAAAGTCGCTTTGGCAAAACTCGAACGGGATTTTCTGGAAACCCGTTATGAAGTTGTTTTCACCAATGGTTCCAAAGTCGAATTTTTAAAAGACGGTGAATGGAAAGAAGTTGAATGTAAATATTCGACAGTGCCAACAGCTATCATTCCTGTACAAATTGCAAGCTATGTATCCCAAAACTATCCAGATACACAAATTGTACAAATCGATAGGGACAAAAGAGATTATGAAGTGAAACTTACGAATCGATTAGAGCTTACATTCGATTTAAATTTCAACCTAATCGACATAGATGACTAATACGTTAGTCTCAACCGATTTTAACTTACCCACCTTATTTCAATAAGGTGGGTAAGTTTTTTAAATAACTCAAATAAAACTCTACTGCCTAAAAAAATACCGTTGGAGAGTTCCTCTCCAACGGTATTAAAAACAAACTATACTTATATACTTATTTGATAATATCCAAGTGCTTGAAACACTTTTCGATTTTTTCAAGAGCTACATCTACTTGTGCTCGTGTATGCGTAGCCATCAGAGAAAATCTTATCAACGTATCCTTAGGCGCAACAGCCGGAGAAACAACCGGATTAACAAAAATACCCTCATCAAACAAATCGCGAGTTACCCGGAATGTTTTCTCATTATCACGAATAAACAACGGAATAATAGGCGTACATGTATTCCCTATCTCACAACCTATACGTCTGAATCCTTCCAAAGCATAATTCGTCACGTCCCACAAGTTGGCTATACGTTCCGGTTCACTCTCCATAATATCCAAAGCAGCACCCACCGCCGCAGTCGAAGCCGGTGTAATACTTGCACTGAAAATATAGGAACGAGAGTTATGACGTAAATAATTTGCCGTTACCTTATCCGTAGCGATAAAACCGCCCAACGAAGCGAATGATTTACTGAACGTACCCATAATGAGATCCACATCATCGGTCACACCGAAATGGTCGCATGTTCCACGTCCGTCTCGTCCGAAAACACCTATACCATGTGCTTCATCGACCATCACGGCTGCATTATACTGCTTAGCCAGACGTACGATTTCAGGAAGATTGGCTACATCGCCTTCCATAGAAAACACGCCATCGGTCACTATCAATTTCACCTTATCAGGATTGCAATTACGCAACTGGTCCTCCAACGATTGCATATCGTTATGGCGATATTTCACCGGAGTAGAGAAAGACAAACGGCGACCTTCGATTATCGAAGCATGATCGAGTTCGTCCCATAAAATATAGTCTCCGCGTCCAGTGACACAAGAGACTACCCCCAAATTGACTTGAAATCCAGTTGAATAAATAATGGCTTCTTCTTTCCCTACGAACTTAGCCAACCGATGTTCCAACTCCTCATGAATGTCCAATGTTCCATTCAAGAATCGGGAACCGGCACAACCCGTACCATATTTACGGATAGCGGCAATAGCAGCCTCTTTAATTTTGGGGTGATTGGTAAGACCTAAATAACTGTTCGAACCGAACATTAAAACTTTTTTGCCGTTGATTAAGACCTCGGTGTCCTGATCGCTTTCTATTTTACGAAAATAAGGATAAACACCAAGGGCTTTGGCCTTCTGCGGAGCATCATACTTCGACAGTTTTTCTTGCATCAATTTCATAGTTTATGCTGAATGTGTATTTGTTATAAACTATCTGCACTATTTCTAGTCACGATATACCTTGAAAATGCAGGTTGCAAAGATAACATAAATATCCGAAAGGAAATCATTTTTCACTTAAAAAAGTATCTATCGAAACGAATTTTTCTTACAGATGCAAACTTTTTATCACCTTCTTTTTTAAGAATAAATCTTAGCTTCACAAACAGAAAATTTTTATACCATTAAAAATCAGATTTATAAAATGAGATGAAATCGCAAGGAGCAATCCTTTTGTAATAAAATCTACTTCTTATTACCAAGAATTTGAAAAAAATTGCGAAATTTGCCGATTGTAAACTCAAAAGACAGAGAACAATATGAAATTCTCAGCACGACAAATAGCAGAATTCCTGCATGGAGAGTTGGTTGGAAATCCCTCGGTAGAAGTCAATAACCTGTCTAAAATTGAAGAAGGAACACCCGGTACTCTCTCTTTCCTTGCCAATCCCAAATACACGCACTATATATACCAAACTCACGCCAGCATAGTTCTGGTACATAAAGACTTTGAGCCGGAGCATCCTATCGAAGCCACTCTTATCAAAGTCGATGACCCATATGCCTGTTTAGCGATGCTTCTCAATTTGGTAAATGAAGCGACTATCGCCAAACGTGGTATTGAACAACCCAACTATGTCTCCTCGTCGGTCACACTCCCCGACGATATCTATTTAGGAGCGTTCGCCTATATCGGAGAGCGAGTAAAAATAGGTAAAAACGTAAAAATCTATCCTCAAACCTATATCGGGAATGATGTAGTTATCGGCGATAACGTTACCATTTTTGCAGGAGTAAAAATCTATCACAGCTGTGTCATCGGCAACAATTGTATTCTACATGCAGGAACCGTTATCGGAGCCGACGGATTCGGATTCGCACCCCAAGCCAACGGGGAATATGCGAAAATCGCTCAAATAGGAAACGTCGTACTCGAAGACAACGTCGAGATCGGAGCCAATACAACAATAGACCGAGCTACAATGGGTTCTACGATTATCAAAAAAGGTGTGAAACTCGACAACCTGATACAAATCGCACATAACGTCGAAGTAGGAGAACACACGGTTATTGCGGCCCAAGCGGGAATTGCCGGTTCGGCAAAAGTCGGCAGCCACGCTATGATAGGCGGTCAAGTAGGAGTCGCCGGGCATATCAAACTGGGAGACCGAATTCAAGTCGGAGCCCAATCGGGTATACCCAATCATGTCGAGAACGACGCTGTAATCATGGGATACCCTGCTGTTCCTTCCAAAGAATTTGCCAGACAAGTCGTTTATGTAAAACGGCTTCCCGAACTTACCCGTACGGTGAAAGCTCTCGAAAGGGAGATAGAAGCATTAAAAGAACAATTGAAAAATAAATAAACTATAATATCGATGAAACAAAAGACTCTAAAAAACAGCTTTTCGGTCAGCGGTAAAGGATTACATACCGGATTGAATATTACGGCCACGTTCCTACCGGCCCCCGAAAATCACGGATACAAAATACAACGCGTCGACCTTGAAGGACAACCGGTCATCGAGGCATTAGCCGAAAACGTAGTAGAAACAAGCAGAGGAACGGTCATAGCCGACGGAGATGTAAGAATAAGCACGATCGAGCATGCGATGGCTGCTTTGTATGCAGCAGAAATAGACAACTGTCTCATTCAGGTAAATGCACCCGAAATGCCCATTCTCGATGGCAGTGCCGCTGTTTACGCCGAAGAAATAGAGCGCTGTGGACTCGAAGAACAAAATGCCGAACGGGAATATTATCTTATCAAATCAAAAATCGAAATCCACGACGAAGAAACCGGTTCTTCAATCGTAGTATTACCAGACGATGAGTTTAGTATCAACACGCTCATCTCATTCGACTCTCCTATCTTGAACAATCAATTCGCCAGTCTCGACGATCTGCACGATTTCAAAAAAGAAATTGCCGGGGCTCGCACATTCGTTTTCGTACGAGAAGTAGAACCGCTGGTAAAAAATAATCTCATCAAAGGAGGAGATTTAGACAATGCAATCGTTATCTACGATCAAAAAACCTCACAAACCGAACTCGACAGGCTTGCCGACCTTTTAAACGTTCCTCACAAACACGTCGATGAATTGGGGTACATCAACAACAAACCGCTCGAATTCGAGAACGAACCGGCCCGTCATAAACTCCTCGACATTTTAGGGGATATAGCACTGGTTGGTAAACCCATAAAAGGTCGTATCATCGCCACTCGACCCGGGCATAAAATCAACAATCAATTCGCCCGGCTCATTCGCAAAGAAGTCCGTCGCCAAGACATTCAATGTCCCGCCTACAATCCCAATAAAGAGCCGCTTATGGACGTCAATCGTATCCGTCAGTTACTCCCCCACCGCTATCCCTTCCTATTGGTCGATAAAATTATCGAAATGGGGACACGCCACATTGTGGGTGTAAAGAACGTTTCGGGTAACGAACCTTTCTTTCAAGGGCATTTCCCTGCCGAACCCGTTATGCCGGGTGTTCTTCTGGTCGAAGCTATGGCTCAAACCGGAGGTTTGCTGGTATTAAGCACCGTCGACGAACCGGAACGCTATTCGACCTATTTCATGAAAATAGACAATGTCAAATTCCGCCAGAAAGTCGTACCGGGAGATACCGTCATATTCCACTTATCACTGATGACCGAAGTGCGTCGGGGATGCGCCTATATGAAAGGATATGCTTTTGTAGGCGAGCGCATTGTCACCGAGGCCGAATTCATGGCACAGATTATCAAGAATAAATAAATCTAAAAAGCAAATAAATGAAACAACCGTTAGCATACGTTCATCCCGACGCAAAGATTGCGAATAACGTAGTAATAGAACCATTCGTAACCATAGACAAAAATGTAATCATCGGCGAAGGGACACAAATAGGTTCCAACGTTACTATTCTGGAAGGTGCGCGTATTGGCAAAAACTGCAAAATATTCCCGGGAGCGGTTATCTCGGCGATTCCTCAGGACTTGAAATTTCAAGGAGAAGACACGACCGTGGAAATAGGCGACAATACGACACTGCGCGAATGTGTCACCGTAAACCGGGGAACCGCAGCCAAAGGAAAAACCATAGTGGGAAGCAACTGTTTGATTATGGCTTACTCACACATCGCCCACGACTGCGTTGTCGGAGATAACGTCATTATATCCAACGCTACGCAAGTGGCCGGAGAAGTAATTATCGACAACTACGCTGTGATTGGCGGCGGGAGCCTCATTCATCAGTTCAGCCACATCGGCGCACATGTGATGGTACAAGGAGGTTCTCTCATCAATAAAGATATACCGCCCTACATCAAAGCCGGCCGCAATCCCATATCCTACGCCGGAATAAACTCCATCGGGCTCCGTCGGCGCAATTTCAGCAACGAAACCATTTGCAATATCCAAGAAATCTACCGTTACTTGTACTTATCCGACATGAATAATAGCGACGCGATAGAACGTATCGAGGCAGAACTGCCCGCAACCAAAGAACGGGACGAAATCGTATTGTTCGTCCGCAATTCAAAACGGGGTATCATTAAAGGATATCTATAATAATATCTACCAATTTATATCAAAGATGAAAGGGCCGATACGTGATGTACCGGCTCTTTCTTATTTTCCCATGTTAAAAGTTCAGCCTCAATCCCAATCCACCGGTTTCGGGAACAACCATACTCAATTCATACGATGTAGTCTGTTGTATAAGCCCGTTTCTCATATTATTATAAAGAGCGGCAGCATTCTTCATTTGCTTTCGGGCATGCGATACCAATATAGCTCCACCGACAACAGCTCCGGCTCCTATTATCGTTGGGATAGCGATCGCCCCAGAAGCACTTTCAGTAGACAAAGAGATAACCCCACTGCATACCGCCACAGAACCAAAACCAATAGCTACCCATGCCCATGCATTCTGTTTTCTTACTTTGCTATATATATCATATAGAGGTACAATCCGAATGGCTTTTATCTCTTCTTTCGTCAGTTTTTGCGCTCCCCTATACAGACTTAAACCTTTTGCCTGTATCTCTTCACCCGAAAGAATATTCGAATCTGTTCCCGAAAAAGAATTGGAGGAATTATTCCCAGCCGTAGCAGCTTCCATACTTTGCGTTGGCAAAGCCATCTGAACAGGTTCCTCTGTTGGCGATTCCGACATGACTGCCAATCCCTGTTTCACCGCCATACCGGCTTCCAACGGGGAAAGAGATGGTTCACTCAATCGAGTCCGGGTATAATCGCTACCGGCTTCCACAACTTCGAGCGATGCAACCTGCTCCCCTTCTCTGAGGATATGTTTGCCGGTCACCGGGTGAACAAAATAGCTATCTTTGGAATAGACCTCCAACTTACTATTCGGCCATATTTCCTCCTCCGTCAAATCGATATACACATCTGTACCGTCTATCGCAACGATATGACCCACGTTAGCCGAGGAATCCACAGCCATTTCGATACGTTTCAACGGCATGCCCACCTGTATGGACTCCAATGTCTGTGACGGAACAGATTTGGCAGTCGAATAATCTCCGAAAACATCTTTCACTATTAACGAAGAAATTCGTTTACTCTCTTTCCTTATCCGTTTCTTGGTAACCGGATGCACGAAATAACCGGGTTTGGAACAGACCTCCAATATATCCCCCTTTGCAATTTTTCCTTCTGCCAAATCGATATATACGTCATCTCCCTCTACCGCAATCACATAACCGTCTGCCGATGTTTGTGCTTGTGTCGTCCATGCGACCGCCATACACAACGACAAAAACAATCCACACTTATTTCTCTTTCTCATATCTGTTTTATTTATGCTGTAAATATTTTTCAAAATGTCAATCGCACACCCAAGCCTCCGGTAGCAGGAGCGACCAAACTCAAACGGCAGGCATAGTCGCTCTGCTTACTCATAGTATTATAGTCTCGGGCTATTTTTTTTATGCTTACAGCAGATGCAATCTCCAAACCTGCGCCCGCCAATAAAAGGGCACTTCCGGCTGCAATCGTATAAGGAGTAACTTCTCCATATCCCCCATATGCTATATCAATAAAAAATCCGCCAACAACAATGATAGGTCCTAATGCCATCAACCCCCAGCCCCAATTACTCTTCGACTTTGCAGATTTATAGCGAAAATACAAGTTAGAGCGGTCGGCAAACAACATACGAGCATCGTCTTTGGAAATCTTCTCCGTTCCCATATATAAACTAAAACCTCTGGCTTTCATCTCATCGCCATAATTTCCGAATCCGCTGGTGCTACCCATTACCCGGCTCTTGGCATCTCCATTGAAATATTGGTTCAGGTTACGACCTATCCCGATGAACGCTTTCTGTATCGCCTGACCGGTAACCGTCTGCTTGAAACCATCGGCTCCGCCGTTCAACTGCGCGCCGCCCAATGCGCCGTATTCCATCGACAACTGCGACTTTCCTTTCGCTTTTCCCGTCCCGCTGCTCATAAACAAAACCTCGCCGGTCTGCAAATCGACAACCCGGGCGGTAATACTTACCGAAGCTGTCAAGGTCGCCACCTCCACATTCGACATGTATTGTGCTCCGAGATTTTTTCCGAAACCGGCTTGAAAAGCCCCCATAATCGACGCCAAAGGAATACCCGTTCTCACATTGGCCACATCGGGCTTCTGCATGGTCACCTGAATTACATATTGAGCCCCGGCTATTTTTCCCCGCTGTATCGCGGTATTAGGATCTATGTAGCTCCCGGTCAAATCGGTCTCGTCCATTTGCATTCCCATCACCGTACGGTCGAGTAGCCGAACCTTGTCGCAAAACATCAATTGCTCCATCAACAAATCGGACACATACGTTCCGAAATACCCCACACCGACCACATCGTTCACCTGTGCCGGAGCCACAAATACCGAGACCTTTTCGTCTGTTGTCCTGACTGGATCGACCGATAAAACAGAAGGGCGATTCTCCTTAGCAGCCGGGGGCCCATATACATCGCCAGACGATTCCGAATGACTCGACTGGGACATCGCATTACATTGAACGGACATTCCCACCTCTACCTTCGACAGACTTTGTGCCGGAACGGCCCTTGCCAGAGAATAGTCGGTATACACTTTTACGACTTCGAGCGAAGCAACTTGCGACGGTTCTCTCTTTAATCGTTTCTTAGTAACCGGGTGAATGAAATAGCCCTCTTTTGAATAAACGGCCACCTTATCTCCCGGCTTTACTTTCCCGGCCGCTAAATCGATATAAACTTTTTCGCCTTCGACAGAAATTACATACCCGACCGCTTCGTTCTGCGCTTGTATCGTACCGCCTGCTGCCATCGAAAAAACGAGAAATACGATACAAATAATACATTTTATCTTCATACCTGCTACATCGTCCTGTCCCCCTTCGAACGAATTTAAAATAAAAAAGCGTAGGGAACATTCTGCTTATTTTCACGGAGGTATCGCCAAACACCCATTCACGAAATAAACAGCCCACCCCACGCCTTGCCGGTATAACCTCACCCCTTGCTGGGGTGGTATAGGCAAGCATGAGCGTTTTGTGACTGCTCTATCCTTCGTGAATTGAAAATTGGCGATTTTCCATGAAAGGATAAGCAAAAACGCTTTTATCAAAAAAAGGTTATCGAACAAAGCCACAGCTCACATTCGACACCGCAAATGTAGTGCAAACCAGAGACAAATGCAAGTTATGTTTGCGATTTGTTAAAAAAGTCCCCAAACTCATACACACTATAATATATAATTTTATTGCATTATTTTAAATAAAATATTTTAGAATTAGAATCTATTAAATATATTTGCAATTATATTATTAATGGAATCTCCGAAAACCATCAAAAGAGTAGGAAAAACAAAACAAGCAATGTTATGAAGAAAATTTTCTTAGTGGCAGCTATGGCAGCCGTAGTACTGACTAGTGTAAACGCACAAAACAAGTACAAACCCGAAAACATGAGTTTCTCGACAGAATTGAACTATTCGCCCGGCGGAGCTACTACTGACGGACAATTTTCATTACCCGACTACGGCGCCAAAGTTCGTTTGCATTTAAACGAAAAAATGGCTGTTCGCTTGAAACTGGGATTAAACACATCTACCGATAAAGATGTCACCTATTACGAAAGCCCGACAGACCAAAAAGAGTACGAAAGAAACAGCAAAGAATCTATCACCACATTTTCGATTATGCCCGGTTTTGAGTATCACTTTACCAAATACGAAAGAATCTCTCCGTATGTTGGCGGTGAAATTGGCCTATTGACTTCTACCGCTAAAACAAAAACCGACAACACCGAAAACGACGATAAAACAGAGTCCAAACGTCCCGGACTGGGATTTGGCGTAAATGTATTTACCGGTGTAGATGTTTATCTGTGCAAAGGCCTGTATTTAGGATTCGAACTCGGATTGGGTTACGACTCTATGAACTACAAAAGAGGAACTACCACAACTGTCTCAGGATCGACGACCACCGAAACAGACGGTACTACTTCTAATTTACAAAGCAGATTTGGATTCCATGCGACTCCATCGTTACGCGTCGGCTGGAATTTCTAATATACGAAACGAGTTAACCCCTCCGTCATTACGTGCTACCTCGCCTATATTTTGTTTGACAACAAAACACAGAGGAGGGTGAGATGTATTCCCCCCTTCTCCCCTGCCGTATCCCGTAGCATTACAGGGTGCTGCGAAGTGGTATAGGAGAGACACCGAAGAAACGATAGTTTCTGAGGAGAGGGGTTAGAAATATAAAAAGACACCCCTCTGATTTTCCATCATACACGAGGCATATCTTTCTGATATGCCTCGTCCTTTTTTTGAGGACTAAATGCAAACCTCAAATAACAACGACCTTTTATACTTATCCGCAAGTTATTCCCTGAATATCGATTATAATCATGAAATTTTATAGGCTTTATTTGGCAGGAGAAAGATTTTTAGTACTTTTACATACCGAAAAAAAGAACCTAATTACAAAAAAATTATGATATATAAATTCAGAATTGTTTCAGACGAAGTCGACAATTTCAAACGGGAAATATGCATCGATTCCGATGCTTCTTTTCTCGAACTGCACGATGCCATACTCGATTCTGTCGGCTTTTCTAAGGATCAAATGACCTCATTCTTCATTTGTGACGACGATTGGGAGAAAAAAACAGAAATTACCCTGATGGACATGGGGAAAGATTCTGACGAAGATACGTGGATCATGGCGTCTACAAAACTAAGCGACCTCATCGAAGACGAAGGCCAACGATTAGTTTTTGTATTCGATTACATGACCGATCGCATGTTTTTTATGGAATTGAAAGAGATCGAACCGGGAAAAGATTTAGAGACCCCGGTCTGCACACGTAAGGAAGGCAATCCTCCCCAACAAACGATGGATTTCGAAGAACTGGAAAAAAAGAATGCCGCAAATAATTCTTCCGACTTCGATGAAACCTTTTACGGAGATGAAACCTTCGATCCCTCGGAGCTCGACGAAGAAGGATTTGCCGATCTGAATATGGACGACGAATACAACAATATGTAACAAAAACGACAATTCAATAAAAACGAGGAGAATACGGTATTCGTATTCTCCTCGTTTTTTATTCTACAATCGTAACGGTGACACGACGAGCACCTCCGCCGTTACGGAACTCACACAAATAAATACCCTGCCACGTACCCAAATCAAGGGCTCGGCCTCTTATCGGAATAGTCAAAGAAGCTCCCAATAAAGATGCTTTGATATGTGCCGACATATCGTCGTCACCTTCGTATATATGTTTAAAATAAGAAGCCCCATCGGGCACGATTCGGTCGAAGAAGGCTTCAAAGTCCAAACGGACGTCGGGATCGGCATTCTCATTGATTGTCAATGCAGCCGAAGTATGCTTGATAAAAAGGTTCAGCAAGCCGTTTTCCGGCAACTGAGGGAGACGAGACAAAAGCTCTTGGGTTATCAAATGATACCCTCTCCCGTAATGCGGTAATCTTATCTCCATTATCTTAACCATCGCTTCATAATTTAATTATTCTACAAATATAATCGACTCCGTGGAAAATCAGCAGGGAATTTATAAGCCACTATCGAAGATATATTTTAAACCTCCTCCTCTGTGTTTTGTTGTCAAACAAAATATAGGGGAGGTGTCCGTAGGACGGAGGGGTTAAACACTTATGACGAATAGATTAAACTCTACAAAATCCTATGACAGTATTCCCGACTTCTCATCGAAGTGACTGAAACGTGGTTATAGACAAAAAATTCATCGTTGAAATTTAGGACTCCCTCACAGATTTTCTACTGAACCATATAATCATATTCCGACAATAAAACAATCCACACCGAAACTTGTTATATCCATATAAATAAAAATACCCCACATAACAAAGCCTAATTTAATTTTAAAACTATATGGATATAATCATTCATTTTTTCCGCAGCTATCCCGAGATGGCGATTTTTCTCACTCTGGGTATCGGTTTTTGGATAGGAAGTCTCAAATACAAAAACTTCTCTTTGGGAACCGTCACTTCGGTTTTATTAGTAGGTGTATTGGTAGGACAAATGAACATCGATATTCCCGGTCCACTCAAATCGGTATTTTTCCTGCTATTCCTATTTGCTATCGGATATAGCGTAGGTCCTCAATTTTTCCAATCCTTACGCAGCGACGGAATCCATCAAGTTATATTCGCTTGTATATTCGGCATTGTCTGTATAGGCTCTACCTACTTAATTGCCAAAATCATGGGTTATAATGCAGGTATGACCATAGGTCTGTTTGCCGGAGCACAAACCATATCGGCAGCCATCGGAGTTGGAACAGACACCATCGGTACTCTTGGAATTTCAGCAGAAAAACAACAAGAATGGTTGAATATCATACCGGTTTGCTATGCCGTCACTTACATTTTCGGAACCATAGGCTCGGCTTACATCTTAGGTACACTCGGTCCTCGGTTACTCGGTGGACTCGAAAAAGTAAAAAACGATACCCGGGCACTTGAAAAAGAACTGAAACAAGACAACGAAGAAAACGATCCGGCACTCATGAATGCCAACCGACCGGTTGTATTCAGGGCCTACAAAATAGAATCGGACTGGTTCAAAACTCCACAAACGGTAAAAGAAATAGAAAAACATATTAAGGAGATGGGAAGAAGAGTCTTCGTCGAACGTGTCCGAATCGATGGAGAAGTCCTCGACATAACCCAAAAAACAGTTCTTAAACAAGGCGATGAAGTGGTTTTAAGCGGACGACGGGAAACCATCATAGAAGACGAAAGCTGGATAGGGCCAGAAATTTTCGATCCAGAACTATTGGACTTCCCCGTGGAAGATATTTTCGTACTACTTACCAACAAAGAACTTCATAAAAAAACGGTTCGTCATCTCCGTTCGTTACCCTGTATGCACGGAATCATTATCAAACAGATAAAGCGTTCGGGCGTAGAAATACCGGTCTATCCGAAAACTGTATTGTATAAAGGCGACACACTGGAAATCGTAGGACTAAAACGAGAAATAAGCGAAACAGCCCCCACCTTAGGATATGTCGACCGGCCTACCAATAAAACCGATATGATATTCGTAGGTCTCGGTATCCTCATCGGTGGTATCATCGGAGCTCTGACCATTCATTTAGGTGGTGTTCCTATCAGTTTGAGTACAAGTGGCGGAGCTCTACTCTCTGGGTTATTCTTCGGTTGGTTACGAACCAAACACCCGACCTTCGGACGAGTTCCCGAACCAGCAGTTTGGATATTCAATAACTTAGGTTTGAATATGTTCATCGCTGTTATAGGAATAACCGCGGGCCCCACGTTCCTGTCCGGAATCCGTGAAGCTGGTTTCATGCTATTCATTGCCGGAGTTTTAGCCACTACAATACCGTTATTATTAGGATTGCTTATCGGTGCGAAAGTATTCAAATTCCGACCAGCTATAAATTTAGGCTGCTGCGCGGGAGCCCGTACCACAACTGCGGCGTTGGGAGCTATCCAAGAAAGTCTTGGAAGCACGTTACCGGCTATGGGATACACGGTAACTTATGCTATCGGTAATACTCTGCTCATTTTAGGGGGCGTCGTCTTAGTCCTTCTCTCTGCATAAACAAAAGACATATATATACAAATACTCGTAACAATTATGAAAAGTCAAGAAAAACTGCCTCGTGCCATGGCCGATTACGGCAAAAGATTCGAACAAGGACTGGAACAGATGAGTCCCTTCGAAATAAAAAACGATCTAATTTCCTATGCCAAAGAGTGCGACCAGAAAGCCGTCTGCCAATTCTTAAATGCAGGTCGGGGAAATCCTAATTGGATAAACACAGTCGCTAGGGAGGCTTTTTTCCTCTTAGGTACTTTTGCTGTCGAAGAAGCAAAACTCACATTTGAACTTCCCGAAGAAGGTATCGCCGGAATGCCTCAAAAAGAAGAAATAGCCAAACGGTTTGAAAATTTTCTCAAACATCACAAAAAAACACCGGCTGCACATTTGTTGAACGAAAGTGTTCAGTTTCTCACGAAAGAAGGCATAAATGCCGATGATCTGATTCATGAATGGGTAGATGGCATCATAGGCGACCAATATCCCGACCCAGACCGTATACTCAAATACACCGAATTGATCGTTGAAAAGTATTTAATACAAGAAATGTGCGACCGACAAACACCTCCCGACCACTACGATCTTTTCGCGACAGAAGGTGGAACCGCTGCTATGTGTTATCTTTTCAATTCGCTGAAAGCAAATAAACTGTTATCACAAGGTGACCGAATAGCTCTCATGACTCCTATCTTTACGCCTTATATCGAAATTCCCCAACTAAAAGAATTTAATTTCGACGTAGTCAATATACAAGCCTCGCAACTGACAAAAGAAGGCTATCATACTTGGCAATATCCCGAAAATGAATTAGATAAGCTAAAAGACCCTTCTATAAAACTGCTCTGTTTGGTCAATCCGAGCAACCCTCCCTCATACAGTTTAGATGAAGCGACCCACAAGAGAATAATAAAAATCGTACGGGAAAACAATCCCAGCCTCATGATTATAACCGACGATGTATATGGTACATTCGTGCCCCATTTCCGTTCTCTTATGTATGAACTGCCCTATAACACGGCTTGTGTATATTCTTTCTCAAAATATTTCGGGGCCACCGGTTGGAGATTAGCGACTATCGCTATTGCCCGCCACAACGTATTCGATGCTCAAATAGCTCTTCTTCCCGAAAAACAACGAAAAGAACTACACGACAGATACGATAGTATCAACCTCAATCCCGACAAGATTTTATTTATCGATCGATTGGTCGCCGACAGTAGGTTGGTAGCACTTAACCACACGGCAGGGTTATCCACTCCTCAACAAATACAAATGTCACTCTTCGCTCTCTTCTCTCTTTGCGACATGCAAGACAGATACAAAAACAAATTGCAGAAGATGATAACCAATAGACTGACGGCCATGTGGGAAAAGACCGGATTCAAATTACTTCCCGATAGCTTGCGGGCCGGGTACTATTCCGAAATCGATATTATGGTATGGGCAACCCAATTATATGGAAAAGACTTTGCCGAGTATCTCGAAAAAAATTACGAACCACTCGACTTTGTCATTAGATTAGCCAAAGAAGCCGGTGTAGTCGTTCTGAACGGTGATGGATTCGATGGACCTCGATGGTCTATACGAGTATCGTTAGCAAATCTCGATGAAATGAATTATCGAAAAATCGGGACAATTATCGGACATACACTGGAAGAATATGCCCAGAAATGGAAAAATGAAACGGCCAAAAAAGAACCCGTTATTTACTAATTAATTTAGATGTAAAAGCCGGAATTTAACCCACCAGCAAAAACGTTTCAGCCAGGAGGTTGATTCCGGCTTAAAATGAACAGTTACATCACAGCTTTCTCGACTAAAAAACAGAATGTATGATGAAGAAACCAACGCCATGTGATATTCGAATTTCTCTATACCGTATATGTTACGCAACAAAATGGTACGAAACGGATTATCTTCACTCATCTGGCCGAATGTCATAGACACATCGTCGACGGTAATACCGTATGAATCGCCGCAAATAGATACAAATTCATCGATATTCAACTCGGAAAAATTTCGCGGAGGTTTTGAATATTTCTTATACAAAGCCCTTATTATATATTTAGAAATCATAGCACTATAAAAATATCTACCAAAGCTCTTTTAATCTACGGAATAAATATAAGCAGGAATAAGAATACACCCTAATTATCATTTAATTTTTTTCTATGAATTAATATGCACAAACAATCGTTCATAAATATTAACCTATAAACTGTAAATAAAAATAACTTTCTACATTACAAGTAATTATAAAAACATATCGTCTAGAATTTCTCATTTTTCCTATATTTGATTTACTCTTTCCCGAAGGCATTGTATATCATAACTTCCCGGTGATTGATACAAACGCAATCCAAACTCGGCTGTCACGGCTATGGTATGGTCGATCAAATCTGCTACAACGGCCTCATACATCTTCCATGTTTTCTCCGCAGAGAACAAGTAAAGTTCTACTGGCAGTCCTCGCTCCGCCATAGGCAGATAACGTACCATATAAAGCATATCGGGATTGGATTTTCCCATTTGACGTATATAGTTTTCCAAATAAACTCTGAACAACATACTATTCGTAACCCTAAGTTCCTCTGCCAAAAAAGAATTTCCAGAGTTACAAGCCTGTTGAATAGAGTGTAACCGCTGAACAACGAACTCACCGATCAAAAAATGATCCTTAAATCGAAGTAAATCCTCTTCACGGAGAAAAGAAATACTATTTATATCCAAAAGTATCTGCCGGGAGATACGACGCCCCCCTCCTTCAAACATACTTCGCCAATTGGTAAAAGAGCCTGTCACCAAAGCGTATGGCGGAATAGTGGTCGTCGTATTATCAAAATTCAAAACTTTTACTGTATTGAGAGTCACATCTTGTACGATACCGTTAGCATTATATGCCGGAGCCGTTATCCAATCTCCTTTATGTAACATATTATTTGCCGAAAGCTGTATTCCGGCTACAAACCCCAATATCGTATCCCTAAAAATCAGCATGAGAATCGCAGCAGATGCACCCAATCCGGCAAACAAACGAGCAGGAGACTGATCTATAATTGTTCCTATTATACTGATAAAACCAATTGAAAATAAGATAACCTGTATGGTCTGCACACCACCTTTTATGGGATAATGGCGTAAACTTTCCTTTCCATTAAAAATATCGAGAAATGCATTCAGCACACCATTCAAGAATCGAAGAATAAGAGCTATGATATAAACCTTGCATATACGATCGATAAGTATATACCAACTACTCTCTATATCAAACGCCGAAGGCAAAAATGCATATAGAATAAAAGCTGGAGCCAACGCAGCCAGCCTCGACACCACCTTCTTGTCATATAAATGATCGTCCCATTCAAATTTTGTACGGCGAATGATTGGAAGTAGCAATCTATTTATTAGCAACTTACAAAGCACATCGCACAAAATGGCTATCAAAACGATCAAGATTACATAAACCACATTATGCCATGCTTCCGTATTGGCAGAAAATAGATCGGCAACATCGTGCAATATCTTCTCTATTGATTCCAACATACCCATATCGTCATTCTGCAACTGGTTGAGACTCTATTTTCTTTTCTTTTTTCCCGAAAGAAAATCGATAACCTACCGTATAAGTAAATCCAAACGGAGAACTATCCGTTCCAAATCCCGGTATATACCACGGTTGAGAATAAGTATTCTTTTTATGGCTGAACATCAATCGATAACGAACAGTCCACCCCATATAAAAATTTTTATACACTTGCACCCGAAGCCCTCCCAACAGCTCACCCCAGTGGGCCCATGATTTCTGTCCGGTAATTTGTAGTTTTTCAGACTCACCCCAATAAGGTGACTCTACTAAAATATTATCTATATTATACGTAAAAAAAGAAAAGCCATACCGAATACCGATATAGAAAAAACTCATTGCAGTTTTATTATATCCGAAATTGTAGTTCATTCCTACACGGTTATAAAGAGAAGCTTTATTCCTGTATGTAAAGTTCAATCCCTCGGGAGTATTATCGGCATGTCCGATCCCGATTTCCCATACTGGGAAAAAACGATTATGCAAATCCAATTCTGCCGCTATTTCATAATTGCCATAACTTTGTCCGAATAAATTTGTGATCCCGTCAAGAATGTTGACATTTACGGAGAGACCATTAAACAAGGGATAAAGATACCCCTTTATTTCTGGCTCTTCCGGCTCCGCAACGACACTATCCGTTTGCACCGGTACAATTTCCCTTTTCGCTATTGGATCGACAGGTGTCACCCGTCGTTGCGCAACCGACGCAAAGATTACCCCTAAAAACAATATGAAAATTTTACTCCTCATCTGGGGTCTGGGTTTGAACTGTATAAAAAATCCGTATACTCTCCACATTTTTATTCGTGATCTCCGGGACTGTCACAGAAACAGAGTCAAGTATATTACGTGTATACCGACACGTATCGATAACAAAATTATACATCGCCCCGCAATCGATCGACACGAAATAGGGATACGACCGATAAACAAATGTGAGCGTATCGTTATAACGAGGAGACGAAAGACCTTGCTGTTCGTAATGAATGACATATTGCGTCGAGTCTTGTGTAAACCGCAACGGAAGATAAACTTGTGTTACGGCAACCGCCGAATCGAGTAACATAGAATCGGTTGGCTGTCCTATACCGAAAATTGAAATGGAATCGACAGACAAAGCCGTCTCTTGTGCATCATAAGAATAAAATTGAGCCAAAGGAATACTACTACGATTATCCACACAACCGTTACTGCCACAGTTACTTAAAACTAAGCAACACGCACATAAAAATAGAACTCCTTCGATAAAACTCAAAAGTCTTCCCATCTCACCACATCATTAAATGGTTTCCTCTTTCTCTCCGTCTCCACACCCTCGGCAGGATAGCCCAACGGCAAAAGAACCATAGGTTCCCATAAATCGGGCAAATTCAAAATCTTTTTACATCGCTGCACGTCAAAATTACAAACCCAACAAGAACCTAATCCTTGTTCGGCAGCAGCCAAAACTAAATGTTCGGTTGCTATCGCTATATCGACATCACAAAAATCCTTATTATCGGACAAACGCTTCCACGACGTACTATGGTCTCCGCAAACAACTATACACATCGGAGCCGACGCGAACCATTCACGTGGATAACAATCGTACAAAGCTTTTAGCTTTTCCGGGTCACGAACCACGACAAAAGCCCACGGTTGAAAATTCACAGCCGACGGAGCCAGTCTAGCCACCTCCAAAATATATTCGAGTTTAGCCCGCTCGACCTTCGAAGACTTAAAAGATCGCACCGAACTCCTAACCTTCACCAGTGTAAGCAAATCGGGACATTCGTTTTCTTTCAAACCGTTCATAAATTCAAGACTTACGTTAATTACTTAAATTCGGTTTCTATCTGATAATTATTTCTTTCACTCGAATTTCGAGAAATAAGTTCTCCCAAAAAACCGGCAAGAAACAATTGAGTACCCAAAATCATAGCTGTCAACGCCAAATAGAAATAAGGAGAATCGGTTACTAGCCGATACGGTAAACCATTATATAAACAATATAACTTATTCGCCCCCACAACAATGACAGAAATAAGTCCTAAAAAGAACATCAAACTACCCAACAGCCCGAAAAAATGCATAGGTTTTACCCCGAAACGCGAAAAAAACCATAGCGTAATTAAATCGAGATACCCGTTTACAAAACGATCCAATCCGAATTTCGTCTTACCGTATTTGCGAGCCTGATGATGGACAGCCTTCTCCCCAATCTTATTATATCCGGCATTCTTAGCCAAGTAAGGAATATAACGATGCATATCGCCATAAACCTCTATATTTTTTATCACCTCTTTTTTATACGCTTTCAGCCCGCAATTAAAATCGTGCAGATTTTTTATACCAGACACTTTACGAGCTGTCGCATTGAACAATTTAGTGGGTATAGTCTTGGATAACGGATCGTAACGCTTTTTCTTCCAGCCCGAAACGAGGTCATACCCCTCGACCGCAATCATACGATACAATTCGGGGATTTCATCGGGGCTGTCTTGCAAATCGGCATCCATAGTAATAACGACATCGCCTTCGGCTCTTTGAAATCCGGTATAAAGCGCCGGAGATTTGCCATAGTTCCGCCGGAATTTCACACCCTTAACACGAGAATTTTTTTCTCGCAACGACTCAATCACTTGCCAAGAGTCATCGGTACTCCCATCGTTAATAAACCAAATTTCATACGAGAACTTGTTTTCCTCCATTACCCGCTCGATCCACGCAGTCAATTCAGGAAGTGACTCCGCCTCATTATATAAAGGGACTATTACCGAAATATCCATATTCCTATTTCTTTGTTTTACTTGACTTAAACCAAACAGAAACGAGCCATGCCATTACTGCCGACAATAAAGAACCGAAAAATACATTCACCCACATTTGTTGAATAACGACTGCCATAGGAGACGGAATATTCCCCTGTTCCAAACCGGTTTTTACAGCCTCCAACAATGAAGGGTCACTTGTCATATTCAATGATTCCAACAAAGTTACAGCAGCCGAAAGCTGAGATTTTATATATTCTGGATTGATATAAACATAATAAATATACTGTGCCAAACCACTGATAAGCGAGGCAAAAAAGAAAAGCAAAATACCCATCATCCACAATTGAGAGAAGTAGCTGCCTCCTTCATTTTGATTACTGAACCTACGCATCATGAAGAAAACTACCAACGGGACGAATAGCAACATTATAGTAGAAACGACATTACAAAAAGGATAATTCAAACTCAACACAGCAAATATAAATTTCACCACGAAATAGAGCCCCATATAGGCTCCCGCCTCCATAGCGAATTGAACGATTCCCTTTTGTGTATTATTCTTCTCCATCAAAATATCGTTTTCCAATGTACATATAGGCTACAAAGGTATCACTTTTGCGGCAATATTTATGTGGGAAAAAGCCAAAAATAGAGATAATATCGACAATATATATCGAAAAGAAAGAGTGCCAAACAATAAGAAAACCTAAAACAAATAAAAGACTTGGCTGTTCCATTGTTTCTGATTACCTTTGAACCCCTTTTTATTAAAGCAGCATGAATAAACGATATGTAATGATTTTCACCGCTATATGCGGTTCTATTTTCTCTTTGCTGGCCGATATGCCCCGAGACTATTATCCCAACTCTCTGGAAGGGAAAAACGGCGCTGAACTAAAAACAGAGCTACATAATCTCCTGAAAAACCATACCCGGCTTCCCTATGGGTCTCGCGATTACAACCAAATAGCATGTACATGGACAGTCTTTAAAAAAAGTGATGTCCGTCCCAACGGAAAAGTATGGGATATGTATTCCAACAACTCTTATAACTTTTCGAACGGAGCAGGAGCAACGAAAGGCATGAACATCGAGCACAGCGTACCCAAAAGTTGGTGGGGAGATGCTTACGATGAAACAGCCACTCCTCTTACCCGATTTAAATACGACGGTTCCTACGATTTACACCACCTAACGCCTTCCGATGCCGCTGCCAACACGGCTAAAAGCAATTATCCATTGGGAGAGGTCGATTCTCCTTTGTTCGACAATGGTGTTACCAAAGTGGGAACCGGACAAGCCAACGGTAGAGCGACCAACCTGTTCGAGCCCGCAGACGAATACAAAGGCGACTTCGCCCGCATGTATTTATACTTCGTGACCTGCTATCAAGACTACTCATGGAAATCTTCTGCCCTATCCATGTTCGCTCAAAACAGTTACCCCACACTGAATGCCTATGGACAGTCCCTATTACTGAAATGGCATCGACAAGACCCTGTCAGTCAAAAAGAAATAGACCGCAACAACGCCGTATACAGTTTTCAAGGAAACAGAAATCCTTTCATAGACTATCCCAATATGGTAGAGTATATCTGGGGCGACTCGACAAATTATGAATTCAGTTTTTCGGGACAATCCACCTCCGCCCCAAGTATCAGTATATCGAACGACAAAATCGAATTCGGATACATCGGAACCGAAACATCGAAAGATAAAGAGATATACATCAAAGGGAAAAATCTGACAACAGATATTACAGCAAAACTATTGAATAACGATTCGGGAGATTTTTCTTTGGGAATGTCCAATCTGCCAGCTCATGAATTAAACACGACCGGAATCAACCTCGCCATAACCTTTTCTCCCCGGTCGATCGGGACTCGCAATGTGACACTCCGATTATCGAGCGACGAATTATCTGCCCCCGTAGACATAACCATTTCTGGAACTGTACTCTTGTCCGATGCCTCCTATTTAAGAATCATCGACATAAAATCGACCTACAAGAAAAGCGACGAACCAGTGCGCCTGATGCTAAACATGAACTTGGATACACAATGGACTGTGGACGGAAAACCGGCCACACATCTCATTCCTTCCGAATTGTCCGCAGGGCTTCACACAATACAATTCACGACTACTTACGTAACAGGGAAAATGCGTGTACAAATCATAGAATAAAAATTACCATCAATCATGAATGCAGCTAAATATATCCGTTATATCCTAACAATCGCAACAGCCCTCCTTTTCTTTTCGGCCTGTAAAGACGATAAGAACGAGAGTCAACCAACCGACTTTATTTTACGGGTAGACGAGTCGGTATCTATCAAGCTACCCAACTCGACAAGTTATACCATAACGACCAATAACTCCGCGATTTCTTATGAATTGTCGGGAAAAATACTCACAGTGACAGCTATTAAAGAAGGGAAAGCGACTCTAACCGTTATCCTCGACTCAGGAGAAAGCCACAACTACTCGTTTACCATTTCGGCAAACTCTTATCAAATGGGCTTTACTATCGACTCCACGCCCCGAATAGAATCATGGATATCCGGCTCGACCGTCAAAACGGAAGAAACGGCAGGACTCCAAGTGAGCTGCGAGCCCGGCATGGATATAACCGGCTCTCCGACCGACAAATCGACACGCTCCTATGGATTTACTTATGTCGAAACAGGGAAACTTTTACGATTTTCTGCACAAGGCGATTTTTCCCAAAAAGGGATTTTAAACAACGGAATCATGGCTACCCGTGACAATGACAATACACCCATACAATACGAAGCTTGCACGGTTTCCATAGAAAAAGTAAACGATGCAGGGAAGATCTGGTTCACGTTACAATTTACCGACAGAAGCGACATTCGTATCGTTACAGAAATTTTCTAAAAATTTTCATAGCCAAGCACGCACATTAAAAACGGGATAAAATTTGAAAATTTATCCTGTTTTTAATTACATGGGATGCGAAATACAAACTGATAGAATTTATTCGATAGTTACCGATTTGCCTCTTTAATGACAAATAACTATCTTCGCCCCACAAACTCATACCGGAAAACACCCGATCTATGGACGAAAAGGACAAAAAAATAGCACGCCTCGAAGAGCTGCTACAATCTATCAAAGATAATATCGACGAAACCGAATCTGTATTGGATTCATTATCCAATAGTGAATTGCAAGCCGAAAACGAAAATGATTTACCGGACGACGAATTTGATCGTTTACTCGACGAGTTTATTCAAAGTCAATTATCAGAAGAGGAGACGGAAGATGAAGAAGAAAGCGATAATTCCCCGTCTAATACCAGCCATCATATCATCTTTAAAAATACTTTTTTCTCCATATGCGACACAAAAGAACAAATACCCAGAGATTCACTACGCACACAATTCAGTACTGATGAAGGAGAATATCTATTCATTTCGACAGAATGCATAGGACAAAACGAATCTGCTACAATAGATGCTTGGGACGAAACTTTTTTAGCAGAACTAATTGCCCCCGATGGAAGCTCCTACATAGAAACTCAAATTTCCATGCCGATCGACACCGAAAACTACGCCAGTCCATCGGCATATTTCGCTCTTCCTGAAAGAGAAAACAGAGAAGGCTCATGGATTTACTGCCTATCCCGACTCTCCGACAAAGAAGAATATACAACCAAAAGCGCGACTTTTATATCTTTGCCCCAGAAATACGACGAATGTTTCGAAGTAAACAACTATCTATTGTTCAAAAACGAAAGCATCGCTCCCGACCCAGACCGTCCTATCATCTCCTACACAAGCATAAACCCGAGTATACATAGCAACTACTATATCGGATTCTGCGGGATAAGCAAACTAAAAGACACGGACAAATCGTATGAATATGAAATAAAAATCCGTACACAAACCGGATTAACCAAATACGAAACAGTCGGAACTTTCATTTCACAAGACGACGAAGAAAGAAACCGGCTATGGACATTCCAAGAACCCGTCGACTTCTCGGATTATGAAAACGGAGAATATGCCGTCGAGATCTATTTCTTAGGAGAAAAAGTATTGAATGCTCCGTTTCGCATTGGGAACGAAGAAGAAGGAGAATATAATCTATTCAACATACAGACACGCCCCCCGATCGGAGAAAAAAAAGAGATAGACCCGACAAAAGAAAAAGATGCCATGAACTCTTTACAAGAGATGATCGGGCTAAACAATCTGAAACAGAGCATTGCCGAACATCTCAACTATGTAAAACTATTGGCCGCACGCAAAAGAGCCGGGTTAAAAGCCTCGATACCACCCCTTCACATGGTCTTTACTGGAAACCCGGGAACAGGGAAAACAACCGTTGCCGATTTCATCGGTGAGATTTTCCACAAAATGGGGTTACTCGAAAAAGGTCACGTCATACGTACCGACCGGAGCAAATTGGTTGGCAAATGGTTGGGAGAGACCGAACAAAAAACCGAAGCTGCCATCGAAGCAGCCAAAGGAGGGGTCCTTTTCATAGACGAGGCTTACAGTCTGTTTACCAATGACAAAGATGGAGACAAACGCGACTTCGGAAACAGAGTCATAGAAACATTATTACCGAAACTGTCGGACGACAACTTCGGGACAATCGTTATTCTCGCCGGATATCCGGCAGAAATGAAACTGCTTTTGGAATCGAACCCCGGCTTGCAATCCCGATTTCCTTTTACATTTCACTTCGAAGATTATTCACCCGAAGAATTATTGGAGATAGCCGACCTCACCATACAACGCGAAGGGTACGAAATAACCGACTCTGCTCGTCAAACTCTATTAGAACTGATAAAAAAAGACCATCGAAACAGAGACCGCCATTTCGGGAACGCCCGCTATGTCAACAGACTTATCTCTTCGAAAATACTTCCGGCTATGGCCACTCGTTTGGCTCAAAGCGGAATATACGATTCGGGGAATCCCGACAAACGGTCGCTCGTCACCATCGAACAAGAAGATATACCCGATAATACCGATGAAAAAATAATCATATCTTCGGAGAAATTCGATGAACAAACCATAGATGAATGCTTAACCCGACTCGACAGAATGATCGGATTATCCAATGTAAAAGCCGCAATCCATAACTTTGTAAAGATCGCCCGGCTATTACACGAGAACGGAAAAAATTTCTTTGGGGAAATCCCTTTGAAATGGAGCTTTGCTGGAAATACAGGAACCGGAAAAAGCACAGTCGCTGAAATTATGTCCGACTTACTGAAAGCCATGAACATACTCGGCAACGGACAATTTATAGAAATAAAAGGAGAACAGCTCTACAATGTCCCAGACTATAAAGTGGACGAAGTTCTACAAGATGCCATGAAAAAGTCACGACAGGGACTTTTATTCATCGATGGAGACTCTCCGAAATTCAAAAATGCATACAACACATTTGATAGCGAACAACTACGAATCAAGTTAGCAGGATACACCTCTGCCATGCCCGGAGCTCATGCTCTCATCATTGCCGAGAACCGGGCTCCCCGGCAAGATTTGGTAGAACAGTTAATTGATAACGGCGCTCACGAAGTCGACCACACTTTAATTTTCGAAGACTATACCTCGGAAGAGTTATTCGAAATCCTGAAACAAATGCTATCGGACAAAGATTTCTCTTTTGAACAAAAAGCAGAAAGTATCATGCAGCATTACATAGAATACCTTTGTTCCGACCAATATTCTTGTTATGCAAACGCCCGAACCATGAAAATCATATCGCGAACCATTATGCAAAACGCCTATCTCCGACTCGGTGAGGCGGGCATAAAATTTTCACGAAACAGAATCACACATGCCGATGTAGCTTGCTTTGAAATAGATGAAAGACAGACTCTTAGAAATAGAATCGGTTTTTGCTGAAAAGACCGCTAAACTATTTCATAGACGAAACCTTATCTTTGTATTGAGGATTCCGATCCAACCAGACTGTCGCATACCGGCATGTCGCAGCCGGAAGTAAGTCATGGTCAAGCGCATAGTCATAAGCAGCCTTCACCAAAGCGGCAGCGATACCCCGCCCTTCGATTTCCCGGGGGACAATCGTATGTTCTATATTCAAGCAACCATCGACAAGATCATACGACACGTATGCAGTTTTCCCGTCAGCGACAGTCTGAAACTGTTTTCTCGACAAATCATGTATTATTTCCATAAGAAGAATTTTTTAATTGTACAAATATACATATCCGTTAAGATATGTAGCCAAAAGAAGCCATAAGAAATATGGCACAAATAACAGTGCCGCCGCTTTCTCTTTTCGATATGCCCTTGATATATAAATCCACACTAAAATATCGAGTAATAAAATATCTATCAATCCCAAAAACGGATTTCTAAATGCGAAAAATAATAAGCTCCATAAGAAATTAACGACTAACTGTATCCCCCATAACACCGACAAGGTTTTATTCGCACCCCTTTCTATCAAGCGCCCCAATGAAAGTCCCATACAAATATAAATGATACTCCATGCAATAGGAAAAGCTCCATTAGGCGGAGTAAGAGCCGGTTTATTCAGCAATGGATACCACTCAGAAATAGAATTAGACTGAAAATAACTGGCCGACAATCCTACTGCAAAACACAATAGTATAGGAAGGAGATAAAATGCGAATCTTTTCATAACCAAGACATTTAACAACAATAGTTGTAATTTAAACACATATAAATAATTAAAGTTCTTGGATATTCCGGCTCTGTCGATAATTAATGGGGATTACCCGTTTTATACATCTAACTCCTCAATCAAAGATTATATGATATCTTCTCAATCCCTCCGTCACTTCGTGCCACTTCTCCTATGGCTGCGCCACACCCCTCAATGCCACTGGACATGGCAGGGGAGAAGGACAAATACGATCCGTCTCATTCGATAAATAATGAGATAGAAGGGTATTAAACCTCCTCCTCTGTGTTTTGCGTAGCAAAATATAGGGGAGGTGGCACGTAGTGACGGAGGGGTTAGAAAATACCCGCAGTGAAAATAACAAAATCAACCCTCATTCACTAACATTTAGGGCTATCCCCATGAATTTTCTACTGAACCTAAAAATCGACTGAGCCCCGATATTCCAAAAGAAGAATGCCTGAAATCTAAAAATAAAAGGACACTCTTTTTAGAGTGTCCTTTGAGCCGATAGAGGGATTCGAACCCACGACCCCGAGATTACAAATCACGTGCTCTGGCCAACTGAGCTATATCGGCAGGTGGGTAAGCTATCTACATCGCGCCGCTACAACCGGCTACCCTTGCTGCGGTCAAACCCTGGGGG